>OHAU01000226.1_pt1 | contig 82778 bp, 74 predicted proteins | sample 1577181 | NCBI WGS metagenome assembly OHAU01 (sample SAMEA3541472, study PRJEB24748) | human gut metagenome | biome: human gut; feature: human-associated habitat; material: faeces | place: China | collected 2012
AATTTAGCGTTGGGAGAGAATTTTTTCTCTCACCAACGCTAAATATTATACAACCTAAAGAATTCTTGGGTGTAGGGCCTTTCCTTATCATATCCTATTATATATTCTTATTTAACTAAAGCCTTAGCCTTTTCAACTACATTAGCTACGGTAAATCCAAAGTGTTCAAACAATATCTTGGCTGGTGCAGATGCTCCAAATGTATCCATAGCAACTACATCACCATCTAGGCCAACATACTTATACCATGGCATTGGATTAGCCGCTTCGACAGCTAGTCTAGTTCTAACAGCTGATGGAAGTACTTCTTCAATATATTCAGGAGACTGGGCTTCAAATACATCCATACATGGTACAGATACTACTCTTACTGACTTGCCTTCCTTTTCTAATTCTTCCTTAGCCCCTACAGCTAGCTCTACTTCTGATCCTGACGCCAAGATAATAAGGTCTATCTTGTCCTTATTAGCTGCCTCTGCTAGTATATATCCACCCTTGAAGGCTTCCTTAGAAGAGCCCTCTAGCTGTGGTAGGTTCTGTCTAGTAAGTACTATGGCAGTCGGAGTTGCCTCTGATCCTATAGCACTAGCCCATGCAGCTGCAGTTTCTGTATAGTCAGCTGGTCTAAATACGTTTAGGTTAGGTATAGACCTTAACATAGCCAATTGTTCGATTGGTTCATGTGTCGGTCCGTCTTCACCAACTCCTATAGAGTCATGAGTCAGTACAAATGTAACTGGTAGACCCATTAGAGATGATAGTCTAATCATAGGCTTCATAAAGTCAGAGAACACAAAGAATGTAGCACAATATGGGTTCAAACCACCGTGTAGATAAATACCATTAGTAATAGCTGTCATAGCCATCTCTCTTACACCAAAGTGGATATTTCTACCGCTCCTATCAGTCGCTGAGAAGAATCCCTGGCCCTTCATTTCAGTCTTATTAGATGGTGCAAGGTCAGCTGATCCACCAACTAGGTTAGGGTATATGTCTTTTAACTTATTTATTATATCACCTGAAACAGCCCTTGTAGCCATGGCCTTGTTTTCATGAGCCCAATAAGCTTCTGAATCTATAATCTTTGTCACATCTGGCTTGGCAAAGTACTCATCCCATAACTTTGCTTCTTCTGGATACTTTGTCGCATATTCTGCAAACATAGCCTTCCAAGCCTCTTCCTTATTGGCACCTTCCTCTGCAAGATCCTTATAGTGGTCATATATCTCTGCATCCACTTCAAATGCTGTCTGATTTTCCCAGCCTAGGAACTTTCTAAGCTCTACTATATTATCTTCACCTAGTGGCTCTCCGTGGGCAGATGCCTTACCAACCTTAGCTGGACAGCCATAACCAATCTGAGTCTTACATATAATTAAAGAAGGTCTTTCCTTGTCTGCCTTGGCCTTAGCTATTGCTGCATCTATAGCCTCTAGGTCATTTCCATCTTCCACCACCTGTACCTGGTAGCCAAAAGCTTCAAATCTAGCAGCTACATCTTCTGTAAAGGCCAGGTCTGTATCACCTTCTATAGTTATCTTATTTGAATCGTATAGGACAATGAACTTGTCTAACTTTAGTGTACCAGCCAATGATAGGGCTTCGTATGCTACACCCTCCATCAGACATCCGTCACCTGTTAGGGCATATGTATAGTGGTCAACTATAGGGTATCCATCCTTGTTGAACTTGGCAGCCAAGTGCGCTTCTGCCATTGCCATACCCACTGCCGTAGATACACCTGCACCTAGAGGTCCTGTAGTAGATTCTACGCCTGCTGTATGCTTGTATTCTGGATGCCCTGGAGTAAGACTTCCAAACTGCCTAAAGCTCTTTAAATCATCCAAACTAAGTCCATATCCAAACATATGAAGTAAAGAGTATAGTAATGAAGAGCCATGTCCTGCTGATAGAACAAACCTATCCCTATTTTTCCAATTAGGGTTCTTAGGATTATGGTTCATGTTATTAGCCCACAAGCTGTATGCTATAGGTGCTGCACCTAGTGGCAAGCCTGGGTGTCCTGAATTTGCCTTTTGAACCTGGTCAGCCGACAAGATTCTCAAAGCATTTACTGCCTTTTGATTAATGTTCATATTAAATATCCTCCAATAAAATTTACATATACTTTTCGATTATAAGGTATCTATAATTAAAAGACCTATAATATAGTCTATAAAATTCCTTATACTACTCTTTTTATTTTAACTTAATTATAGATAAATTACAATTTTTATCACAAAATTAATATATATTTTAGGCTCATCATTGACTATGCTTCCATAATTTATATCTTTCTCTATTCGGTTTTAATTTTTCATTATCTTCGTCAGCAATTGCTTATCTCTTCAGCAAATCTTTCTACATCTATCAACCATTTTCCGTCCACCTTGATTAGGCAAATTTTCGGAAGATTCCCTTGCAAAATCTTGTTTGCATCATCTAATATTTTCGGATACTCATAGTACTGGCCCGCTTTTGGAAAATCATTTATAATTTGCCATTCCTCAAAGTCTTTCAGAAAACACTTGTGAGATGGCATTTTGATTCTTTCAAATACACTTTCATCAATTACCCTAACTAAGCGATATAGACCATGTATTTCCGGAGCAAAGCATTTATCAATCTTTCCAATAGGATAGCCTTGTTTTTGGTAGGCTTCACAAAGCTTTTGCAAACATTCTGTCATTCCGTCCACATTTTTTTCAGCAAGAAGAACAAAAAACCTAACATAGTACTCTGCCATTTTTGTAAGCTTTTTCTTTGTTAAGAATAATTGGGCCTTTGACATAGCCTCCTCCAATTTTTTATCATCCTTGTAATAGATCGAATGTAATAGGTTTATTACATTTTCAGTATAAAATGTACCCTTAAGTAGGGGTAATTTAGGTGGAAGAAAAGCTTGGATTACCTCAAAATCATTAGAGGCAAAACATGTAAAAATTCCTTTTATGATATTTCCTGAATAGGTTGTACCACTATGCCCAATCCCACCTGCCAGCAGACAAGCCTTAGCATTTTGCCAAATGGCATTGTTCAAATCCTCAAAATCCCCTTCACGGAAGGCGCAGTAGTAAGAAAAATATTGAATTTTATCAAGAATAAGCTGGATATATAATTTAGTTTTCAATACCTTATCACTAGAATCCCTATACTTTTCTAAATGTTCTTCAAATATTTTTTGATTTAGTTTTTCGAAATCTTGCCAGTCTTCCGGATGGGAATAGGCTCCCCATTTTTGATAATAATCTTCCCTCATTTTTTTGTATAATTTGATATATTCTTTCACAATAAACTCCTCTTTATTTATGATATATAAATGCTCCTGTTAAGTCAGTACTATGTAATCTAGGAAGCACTTTGTCAAGTACCTTTTTTAGATTTATTGACCTTTTTCTTATAAAGTCCGAATAATAAAAAACAGTAAACCTTTAGATTTACTGTTCAGTGAATTGCTATATTATAGTTTGTATTTATTTGAGTTAGGCAAACTAGTATTAATCAAAGATTTTAGGTCTTCGGTAAAAGACTTCTAATTTATTTCATATTAATTTTAAACAACTAATTTAATAATCCACTTTTACCAATCTAGTAAAATTACAGCGAATCATTATGAATAAGAACACTCATATATGCACCTTTTTTGAAAAGTGATGTACTGACACCCCAGGCAACTGCTGAGCAGGCTAATTTATTTGCATCTTTTGCCTTGATAGTTCTGGAATCAAGTACGATCCCCAATGGATATAGCTCAGCTGATAAATACTGGTGTAAGCTATCTGCTGAACCAGATTCAACTGCCTTTATCGAACGCAGGGGATTTGTATCCCACCATTCATCCGGCTTTGAAAAGGAACCGTCGGCTCTCATCTCACCTGAAGATAGTTGCTGTGCACAGATTTCTCTTATTCTCTCTAAAGTCTCATCGTCAATTACACCGTCAGTTATTGAATAGGCATAGTATGCGCATGCAACACCATCATCTTCCAACTCTTTAACCAGGTAAAGGTTTGAAATTCCTCTTTCCTTGAATTTTTTCCACTTACCTGATACCTTTTTAAGACTAGCATCAGTATAAAGGGATGAATTTCCGTCTTCTAGTGCATGTCTTAATTCCTCTAAATTAACATCCTTCTTTTCCCAGTTATCGATGAAATTGATTCTTAGGTCTCCCATTTTAATTATCCTCCTTCTTGTCTTCTTGCCAACTGGCTAAAGTATTATTATCAAATACGATCATCGTATCAATAAACGGTTCTACTAAGATTTCAGTATAAAAAGCACCCTTCCTGCTACGGTATGCGGTAGCACCTGACCGTGAGTTTACAAAAAACTTAACCTCATACTTCCCCGGTAGTACTAGTATTGATGGGGTTAGTATCTCTTCAGAAAATAGGGCCTTATACCAATTTTCACCATCAGGACTAACCTCAACATCATAGAAATCACCATATCCATTATCTATCCTAAGATATACCTTGGATAATTCACGGTTATTTTTCATATCCTTAATCATCTTAAAAGCTTTCTTGCGCTTAGACTGCTTATATACCAAGCGTCCCATACTTATAAAGAACATTATCGTCATGACAAGAACTACTATCCAAGGTTTATCGTTTATAAAACCCATAATTTCTTTCATATCGTTTTCCCTTCATAGATAAATTTCAAAAAATATCTAAAAACACTTGATAATATTACACCATTGTTTAGATCTTTTTACTAGTTTTAAATTCCCCATCTACCTCTATGCTTTATGCCTCATGGTCCAAGGGCCAGTTTCTCATTGCTCTTTCCTTTAAGATTTTAAGCAAGAAAAAACAGCAAAACCATTTACTGTTTTTTCTCAGTTTATATTAATTTTTAGTTATTAAATATACTTTATTTTATAAATAAAACTATACTTATACCACGCTTTATTTACCCATATCCTTTAACTTTGCATAATCTTCATCGGATAATTTCCAAGTAAAGTCTGGCATCTCTTGTATACCTGATAATGTCATATACTGATAGTTTTCATATACATAGAATTTTATTACAAAGTCTTTACCATCTTTATCCTTAGTAATAACTCTAAACTCACGACTAACTACTGCATCTTTTGGAAGTTGAGCAAAAGCAGATGCTGGATCTTTAAGATTTTCAGTACTCTGAGTTATAAGATCAGAAAAATACTTCAAATCTTTTCGACTGGTCATCTCTGAAATCATCTTCTGATTTTTATCATATACCTCTACCCTATCCCTGTCTTTACTTCCACAAGCCACTAATGAAATGGCACAAATCAAACTTAAGGCTAATGCAACAAACTTTTTCATACTCATATACCTCCAATAATTCAATTTTTTTAGCTATATAACATTATATATCATAAATATTATATCATTTTTTTGCCAATATTACTACTACTAAATGTCTCCTTTAAAAATAATCTTGTCCCCCGAGGCCATACAATCCACCTTACCATCCTTGATTTTTATACCCTCATGGTCCAAGAGCCAGGTCTTCTTATCCATTCCCCCAGCATACCCTGTCAGGTCTCCATGGCTTCCAATGACCCTATGGCAGGGTATAATTATAGATATAGGGTTATGGCCTACTGCTCCACCAACTGCCTGGGCTGACATGGACTTTCTGCCCAACTTTTTGGCCACCTGCCTGGCTATACCGGCATAAGTTGTAACTTGACCGTAGGGTATGTCCATCAATATTGACCATACCCCTTGCCTAAAGTCTGTCCCCTCTGGCCTTAATTTTAAATCACCTATAGGTGGTCTTTGGCCTGAAAAATACTTATCAAGCCAAGATACCGCTTCATCCAGTATATCTAAACTGTGATTTGACGATTTACCCTTGGTTGAAACTATCTGGCCCCCTTCTAGACCACCTGCAAAGTACTTTTGACCTTCTATCCATAGGCCTACTATATACTTTTTATCCTGGTCACACACTAGGGTCAACTTTCCCAGGGGTGACTTATATTCTCTTGAATAGTACATTAGATCACCTCCTCCCTATAATATATCAAAAAATTGCACAAATTTTATCACATTTATTCATTTTTTAGACTTTTCTATTTACAAATGCATTTATATCCCTTATAATATTCTACAAACTTTATAGGAATTCATACATGCGATTTAGCAAATCAAGCAAGGCGGGCTAACTGCACTTGCTTTTTTTATAAATTTACATAAGGAGGAAATTATATTATGGCTAATTTCGCAATTGTAGGAGCTACAGGGCTCGTAGGAACAAAGATGATTGAAAGACTTGGTGAAAGCAAGCTAAGGGTTGATAATATCTACCTTATGGCATCAGCCAGGTCAGCAGGAAAGGTCCTTCAATTTAGGGGACAATATGTCATCGTAGAAGAACTAAACGAAGGTTCTTTTGACAAGGAAATCGATTACGCAATCTTTTCTGCAGGAGGAGACACTTCTCGTAAGTTTGCCCCTATCGCAGAATCCAAGGGAATTATAGTGATTGATAACTCAAGTGCTTGGAGGATGGAAGAAGATATAGACCTTATAGTTCCAGAGTGCAATGAGCCCCTATTAAAGAGAAAGATAATAGCTAACCCTAATTGCTCTACTATCCAGTCAGTAGTCCCACTAAAACCATTGGCTGATGCTTTTGGTCTGGACCGTGTAGCCTACACAACTTACCAGGCTGTTTCAGGCTCAGGCAAGGGTGGCATAGACGACCTATTAAACGGGCAGGATGGAAAAGAGCCAAAGAAATACCCTCACCCAATCTACAACAATGTTCTTCCACATATAGACGTCTTCTTGGATAACGGCTATACAAAAGAAGAAATGAAGATGATTGATGAGACTAAGAAGATTTTATCCCTTGGCGAGGATGTCAAGATTACGGCTACTTGTGTTCGTGTACCAGTCTTAAATTCACACTCAGTAGACATCAATGTAACATTTAAGAAGGAGACTAGCGTTGAGGAAATCAGGGAAATATTAAAAAATGCCCCAGGCCTAGTTCTACTTGACAAACCACAGGAAAATATCTACCCTACGCCACTAGATGCCAGCGGTCATGATGAGGTCTATGTCGGAAGAATCAGGAAGGATATTTCCCAAGATAATAGCTTCTACATCTGGTGTGTAGCAGATAATATCAGAAAGGGAGCAGCTAGTAATGCCATCCAAATAGCAGAGATGCTAGAGGCAAAAAAACAAGTTTAAAAAATGTAATTTTACAATAAATGAAAGTTTTAACTTGTAACTTTCCATATTTAGTGTTAGAATGTTTTTTAACACATAAAGTAAGACAAACCTAGTTTTATTTTATTTACGACTACATAAGGGTAGTCGAGGTCAACTTTGATAAGAAGGAGGAATTTATTTTGAAAACATTACAGATAGGATTATTTGGTCTCGGGACCGTGGGCTCCTCAACAGTGGAGATACTTACCTCCAACCGTGAATTGTTGGAGAGTCAATTAGGCTGCACCACGCTGATAAGTAAAATATGTGTCAGAGATACCGGGAAGACCCGCTCCGTTGATACATCCAACAGCATACTTACCTCCAGGCCCGAAGACATTCTTCTAGACCCAAAGATAGATATAGTGGTTGAAGTAATGGGAGGAATAGAGAAATCCAAGGAAATTATCGAAGCCGCCTTTAAAAATGGAAAACACGTTGTTTCGGCAAATAAAGACTTAATAGCCCTCTACGGCAAAGAATTATCAGAACTCGCCAAACAAAACAATTGTCATTTCTTTTTTGAAGCCGCAGTTGCCGGTGGAATCCCTATTCTAAGAACTCTACAAACTTCCCTTACAGGAAATCATATAAATAAAATCAGCGGAATCGTAAACGGTTCTACAAATTATATTCTCACTCGAATGGAAATAGAAAGTTTATCATTGGAATCAATCATAGAAGATGCCAAAGCCCTAGGTTATTTAGAGGCAGACCCAAGTGCTGACCTTGATGGCCTAGATGCAGCAAGGAAGTGTGCAATACTTGCTAGCCTTGGTTTTCACAATCTTGTAAAATCAGATCAGGTATACGTATCAGGAATTAGAAACATATCTCTAGAAGACATTAATCAAGCAAAGAAATTAGGTTATAAAATTAAATTATTGGCTATAGCTGAAAATAAGGACCGTGGTATTGTTGCTAGAGTTCATCCAGTCCTAATAGGAGAAAACCACCCTCTGGCAGGAGTTCAGTATGAATTCAATGCTGTATATGTAGATGGAGACTACCTAGGTCAGACGATGTACTATGGTAGGGGAGCTGGTGGAAATCCAACAGGTTCAGCCGTTGTAAGCGATATAATAGCTATTGGCAAGGCTATCTTATCTCAGACAAAACCGGAATTAGCCTATGCTAGTATGGGAAACAAGGACCTAATAGACATTGAAGATCTTGACTTTGCCTACTACATCAGACTGGTTACAGACCACGACAAACTTGGTCAGGGTGGTCTAGTAGACCTACTTGATAAAAAGGGTCTCAAGATAAGGTCAATGGATAAAACTAATAGAAACCTAGAGATATCCGATATAGATAAAATACCTGAAAACACTGATTTAGGTCAAAACCTGGTCAATGTAGATCAATTTGTAATTGTAACAGAAAGAGTGAGAGAGAAAGATTTCAAAAAAGCAATCAAGGACTTGGAAGATATCAGTAATTCGATAACAGTTATTAGAATAGAAGAAGATATATAGAAGGAGATTTAATATATGAAATGGCAAGGATTAATAAATCAATATAAGGAATTTTTACCAGTTAATGAAAATACACCTTTAGTATCCCTATACGAGGGTAACACTCCCTTAATTAAGAGTTTAAACCTAAGCAAGGAGCTTGGCATAGACCTATACTTCAAATTTGAAGGCCTTAATCCTACAGGCTCATTCAAGGACCGTGGCATGTTTATGGCAATCGCCAAGGCAATAGAAGAAGGGTCAGATACTATCATGTGTGCCAGTACAGGAAATACATCAGCCTCAGCTGCTGCTTACGGTGCTAGGTATGGCCTAAGGACTATAGTCCTAATACCAGATGGCTATATAGCAATGGGCAAGCTAGCCCAGGCCCTACAGTATGGGGCCCAGGTGGTAGCTATCCAGGGTAACTTTGATGATGCCCTAAACCTAGTCAAGGAAATTACTGAGTCCCACCCTATTACCCTGGTCAATTCCCTAAACCCATACAGGATAGAGGGCCAGAAAACCGGTGCCTTTGAAATAGTGGATGACCTGGGTGATGCACCAGACTACCTGGCTATACCAGTCGGCAATGCGGGTAATATTACTGCCTACTGGAAGGGCTTTAAGGAGTACAAGGAAGCAGGAAAGTCTACAAGACTACCTAGGATGAAGGGTTACCAGGCCAAGGGGGCTTCTCCAATAGTAGAAGGCCATCCTTTTGAAAATCCTGATACTGTGGCAACAGCTATAAGAATAGGAAATCCAGCGTCTTGGGACAAGGCCCTGGCAGCTAGGGACGAATCTGGAGGATCTATTAAGGCAGTTACAGATGAAGAAATCCTGGCAGCCTACAAGCTACTTTCAAACCAAGAAGGTATATTTGCAGAGCCTGCCTCAGCAGCATCCCTAGCCGGTGTCATTCAGTCAGTAAAAAATGGGGATATTGAAAAGGGGGCAAGGGTAGTTTGTATCCTAACTGGTAATGGCCTAAAAGATCCAGATACTTGCCTAAAATCAGCAGTTAAACCTCAGTCTATTCCAGCCAACCTGGAAAGTGTACTGAAGTTGATAGAAGGTTAGGTGGTCTTATGATTAGAGTAAAAGTACCAGCAACTACAGCAAATATGGGGCCTGGATATGACGTATTGGGTATGGCCCTATCACAGTATTCAACATTCCAGTGCCAGGAAGATGACAAAATTTCCCTTTCTATCAAGGGACTAGAAAGCGAAAAATTAGTTAACCAAGACCATGAAGCTAACCTAGTTGTAAGGTCTATGAACCATCTCTTTAAGTACGTTGACAAGTACCCAAAGGGATATAAGCTTGAAATTATAAATGATATCCCCCTGGCTAGGGGGATGGGGTCTAGTGCCTCAGCCATAGTTGGCGGCCTACTAGTGGCAAATTACCTGGTAGGTGCAAATCTTGACCAAGATGAAATTTTAAAACTGGCTACTCAGATAGAGGGTCATCCTGACAATGTGGCCCCAGCCCTAATGGGTAATATAGTCCTATCTACAAAGGCACCTGACGACCAGGTTATCTACCACTCTATCAAGCCGTTTGATGATCTGACTTGTGTCCTATTTATACCTGATTATGAGGTATCTACTAGCATGTCAAGGGCTGTCCTGCCCCAGTCTATAAGTATGGCAGATGCAGTCCATACTAGTGGTTACCTGAGCCTAATGCTGGCAGGTTTTATGACTGGAAACAAGGACCTAATAGGTCAGACTATGGTAGACAGGCTTCATGAACCTTATAGGAAGGGCCTAATCAAGAACTTTGATGACTTTAAGGCCTCTGCCCTAGAAGCTGGAGCCTTTGCCTTTTCATTGAGTGGGTCTGGTTCAACTATCATAGCCTACTGTGACCATGACTCTGCCCCCCATGTCAAGAGGGCCTTTGAAGAGGTTAGCCAGAAATATTCCATAAGTGGAACTAGCAAAATAATAGCACCTTGCAGCCAGGGTGCAGTCTGTGAGGTGGTCTAAATGGGACTAATTGTACAAAAATACGGAGGAAGTTCTCTTGCCGACAAGGAAAGAATCCTAAATGTAGCAAGGAGAATAGTCGAAACTAAGAGGGATGGTAACAAGGTTATAGCCATTGTGTCTGCCATGGGTAAGACTACAGACAAGCTGATACAAATGGCTAGGGAAATATCAGAAGTGCCTCCCAAAAGAGAAATGGATAGACTCCTGTCTACTGGTGAACAGATATCCATGTCACTTTTAGCTATGGCTATACAGGCCATGGGAGAAAAGGCAATCTCCCTATCAGGCCCCCAGGCAGGTATTATGACAGATGCCTACCATAGCAAGGCCAGGATCAAAAATGTGGCAGCTGACAGGTTGAAAAAGGAACTTGAAGAAGATAATATAATCATAGTTGCCGGCTTCCAGGGTGAAAATGCTGACTACGATGTCACTACCCTTGGTAGGGGTGGCTCGGATACATCAGCAGTAGCAATTGCTGCTGCAGTAGATGCAGACCTATGTGAGATTTTCACAGATGTTGATGGTGTATACTCATGTGACCCAAGAATAGTACCTAAGGCTAAAAAGTTAAAGGTTGTGTCTTATGATGAGATGCTAGAACTCGCTATCTTAGGTGCCAAGGTATTGCAACACCGCTCTGTTGAGTTGGCAAAGACTCACAAGGTAGCCGTCCATGTTAGATCAAGTTTTAATCATAATTTAGGAACAGTAGTCAAGGAGGATACTTCTATGGAACATAACGGAATAATAACAGGTATAGCCCACGACTTCAATGTGGCCAAGGTCGTTGTCTTTGGAGTACCTGATAAGCCTGGTATAGCTGCCAGGATATTTGGAGAAATATCAAAATTAGATATAAATATACAGATGATAGTCCAGTCTGCCCAGACAGAAAATATGAACGATATAGCCTTTACTTGCTCTATAGATGAAGCAAAAGAGGCCCAGGATGCCTTAGAAAAGGTAGTAAAAGAAATAGGTGCCAGGTCAGTAGTAATAACTGATAATCTGGCCAAAGTGAGTATAGTAGGTGCTGGTATGATGACTCATACAAATATAGCATCTAGGATGTTCTCTGCCCTAGCTGGAGCTGGAGTAAATATAGACATGATATCAACTTCTGAAATTACAATTTCTGTAATAGTAGAATCAGACAAGTGCCAGGATGCTGTCCAGGCCCTAGCCAAGGAATTTGACCTGCTAGAAAATAAATAATCTAAACAAAATATAGCATAATTAAAGGTAGTATTACTATTCTCTTTTCAAAAATTTGAACAGCAATACTACCTTTTTATAAGGCTCTATGTCAAATAACGTTGGTGATAATTTAAATCAACAAAATCTATTAAACTATGCGGCAGCATCCATAGCAAACTTATAGCTATGGATGTTGCCTTTTTGTATCTTATACCTTCCACAGAATCATAGCCAGCACAGTCCTGCTAGCAACCTCTATACCCTGACTCTCAGGACAATAAGTCTCCTTGTACTCCCTGATCAAGTCCTCAGCTTCAAGCCCCGTTTTTTCCCTAATATCCTCAAAGACAAAGGCATAGCCCCTCAATATATCTTCAACAGACAGAACATCCCTATCTTCCCTAGTCAGGTAGGAAATCTCTGGGCTATAGCCATCCATCCATAAAAGATTAAAGCTAGCCATGACAGCATTCCTATCATTGTGGGGATTATATCCTCTCTTGACTCCTGACCTCTCAATCAAAAAGTCGCTCAGCGAATCTGTTGCCTCTATAAACTGGTTTATCAGGCAGTACTTCCTTGATGAGTATACCATATTCTTGAGACCTTGTGGAGTCCTAACCGCTGGGCACATTGATGCAAAGGCTAAGTCAAACTTAGCATCCCAACCTATCTTGGCCAAGTCCGCTGTCTCCCATACCATCTTTTCGTAATTTATATTATCTATTCCCTGACTATTAGCATTCTCTCTTGCCAGGTCCAGCATATTTTTAGAAATATCAGTCATGGTCACCGACTGGGCTAGTCTTGCCATAGGGATGGCATACCTACCGCTACCTCCACCTATATCAAGCACGCTGGCACCCTCTAGTATACCGGCCTCTGCCAGCCTGTTCACTACCTCATCTACAAATCCCGACTTGTCCGTTTTTACTGCTTCATTGAAACTAGCGGCCCTCATATCCCACATCTTTTCTGAATCTATATCCTTATTTTGATGCCTTGTCAGCATTTCTTCGTAAAATTTCCTGTCCATATCTGACCTCCTATTTTTTATTTGTATATTTTTACCCCTACTTGATGATATATACTCATTGAAAACAAGTATCTTCCACTTAAATGAAAAAGGACGATTTATTTCACTACATATTCGTATTTTAGCATTATTTACCTAGGTTTTCACTATGTAGATTATTATTCATTCATAATATAATATAACAAATAATAATCTAGTTACTCATTATACCCTTTTTAACCAGCTAGGATCATACTTATCGTCTAACTTGGTAAAGTATAGGACTCCCTCCCTTTCATCCATATGGACCTGTCCCCTCTTTACCATATGAAATACATGGGCCATTGTTTCACCGGATGCAAAGAACTTCTGGGCTGGTGGGAAATCATCCCAAGAATCCGCCTTAATCCTCCAGGTAATCCTAGGAGATAGGTCCCTGATAGTATATTCTACACCAGGCTCCATGGCATCTAGTATTTCCTGTAGCCTCAAGATATGGTGGTCTATAATCTCATCAATCCTCTTTATATAGTCTAATACCGGGTCCCTATGTGTTGAAAATACATGGTCAAAATCCATCTTTCTCAAACCTAGCAGGGTATTCATGTAGGTATTCAGGGCATCCCCCTCTTCAAATCCCCAGAAGGTGATATTAGGAGTAATCGTCTCTAAGATTGTATCACCACAGAAAAATATCTTGTGCTTCTTTTCATATAGGCCTATATGTCCCGGTGTGTGCCCCTTTAGGTCCATTACTTCAAATTCATATTCGCCCGTTCTTATTATGTCTCCTGGTGCTACTATGTCCATGTCTACCTCATCGGGTGCCTGGAACAAATAGCCTGGGTGGTCTTCTAACATTATTTCACCGCCAGTCACATTAAAGTAGTCTAGAAGCTTATACAAAAGCTGCCAGTAGCTACCATTGGCAGCATCGTTGATTATCTTTCCATCGGCAGCACTGGCATAGACCTTACAACCAGCACTCTTGAAGTTTGATGCCAGGCCAGAATGGTCGGCATGCATATGGCTAATAAACAAGTCTGTATCCGACATTTCAAGACCAAGGTCTGCTAGACCTGCTAGCATAGAATCTAGGGTCTCCTGTGTGTGGTAACCCGTATCCAAGACTAGGTTCTTGTCCCTATCCTTGATTATATAAATATTTGTAGCCTTTAGGGGACTCTTGGGCAAGACCACCTGAAAGGTATATATATTCTTATAAACTTCCTTAACCATAAAAACTACCTCCTAACCTCTTTACTGAATTCTACTTACTATTATATTTAATTACAATATAATATTGGATCTTTAAAATCCACTTTTATTTTATGCCCATCAGGCCTTCTTGGTATATCCTTAAATCCATGACTTTTAGGTCCTCTGCTATCATAGGTCTAAAGTCCATCTGACCCAGGATATCCTTATCCAAGTCTACACCAGGTGCTATTTCCACAAGCTCTATTCCACCCTCTCTCAGGGCAAAAACACACCTTTCTGTCACAAAAATTACATTCTGGCCACTCTCAAGACTCTCTTCTGCACTGAAAGTAATCTCATCTATAATCTCTATAAATTTTTTCTTTTTGCCTTCCTGGACTATAACTAACCTACCATCCCTAACCTCTGTTACCAGGCCACCAGCAGTCATGGTTCCACAAAAGACTATATCCTTGGTAGACTGGGTAATATCTATAAATCCACCACAGCCACCTATCCTATCGCCAAACCTGCTGACATTGATATTTCCAAGGGGGTCCATCTCAGCAAATCCTAAAAAGGTCTTCTTCAAGCCACCACTGTTGTAAAAATCAAACTGGCTGGCCATGGCTAGGCCTGCCCATGAATTTACAGCCGAACCAAAGTTGGAACCACCCAAAGGTATTCCACCTATAAGTCCACTCTCTACTGTAAGGATTATATTTTCTAGACCCTCTTCTGCTGCTACAGAGGATACTGCCTCCGGTATTCCTATACCTAGGTTTACTACCGAATTATCCTCTAGCTCTAGGACAGCCCTCCTGGCTATAAGCTTCCTCTCATTTAGATCTAGGGGCTTAAATCCATACTTGTCAGACTTGTACTTGCCGGCTATTATAGGATCATAATATACTCCTGGTGTCTGGCGGTGGTAGTTTATGGGGTCTTCAGACTTTACAATCGCATCTACAAAGACACCCGGTATCACCACGTCCTGCCTATTGATAGATTGAGAAGAAACTATATTTTTCACCTGGACTATAACCTTACCACCACAAGCCTTGACAGCCATGGCAACATCCAGGGAATCTATTATGGATGATTCCTCCTCCATACTTATATTTCCAAATTCATCCGCACTTGTCCCCCTGATAATACCTATATCATAATTGGGAACCTTGTACTTCAAATACTCTTTTCCATCTATTTCTATTAGGTCTACAAGGTCTTCCTTGGCCGCCTCATTTACCTTGCCACCCCTTAACCTAGGGTCACAGTAGGTTTTTAGGCCAATCCTACTTATCTCAAAGTCCTTTCCACCTGCCGCCTGTCTGTATAGGTGGGCAATTACCCCCTGGGGAAAGTTATAGGCCTCAACCTCATTTTTCAAGACCATTTCTATCATTGGTCTATTATTGGCAAAATGGGCTGTCACATACCTCTTTATCAGGCCTGGATATGATAACTCGCATATGCCCTGGTCATTGTTGTTACCAAGACCAGCTCCCTGATATAGGGTTAGGTTTTTAGGTCTCCCTTCATTTAGGTACCTCTGTCCAATTTTTACCATCATCTCCCTGGCAGCAGTTGCCAGCATAAATCCAGAAAAGGCTACTGTATCCCCATCTTTTATCAGGTCAATAGCCTGGTCAAAATCCATCAGCTTGTTCATATATTTCCCCCTAGTAGTTCCTATACTGGTTCAAGGTATCTATTACCTCTTTCGCAGTGACCATATGGTTTATCTGGTCCCTAAATCTCGCAGAATGTTTCATCCCCTTTAGGTACCAACCTATATGTTTACGCATTTCCCTGACAGCCACATATTCACCATGCTCCTTTATAGCTAGGTCCATGTGTTTAATGGCTATATCTATCTTCTCATCCTTGCTAGGTGGGTCTAATAGCTGGCCTGTCTTCATATAGTGGTCTATCCTCTTAAATATCCAAGGATTGCCCTGGGCCCCCCTACCTATCATAATGGCATCACAGCCAGTATGGTCCTTGATCCTAATTGCATCCTCGACACTAGTGACATCTCCATTACCTATAACTGGTATTGATATTTGTGACTTTACCTCTCCTATAATATCCCAGTCAGCCTGACCAGAATAATACTGCTCCCTGGTCCTGCCGTGTATTGTAATGGCACATATACCACAATCCTCTGCTATCTTGGCTATTTCAAGGGCATTTACAGAATTGTCGTCCCATCCCTTGCGTATCTTTAGAGTCACTGGCTTCTTTGAGTTTTTTACAACCTGATCTAGGACTTGTCCTGCAAGCTTGGGATTTCTCATAAGGGCAGACCCATCACCATTTTTTACTACCTTGGGTGCGGGACATCCCATATTTATATCCAGGATTTCATTCGGGTAGTCATTTAAAATCTGGGTTGCCTTGCCCATGAATTCAGGTTCACTTCCAAATATCTGGACGGCAACCGGATGCTCCTCGTCTAATATATTAAGCATCTTCTTTGTATTTTTATCATCATAGCAAAGGGCCTTGGCATTTATCATCTCTGTATAGAGAAGGCCACAGCCTAATTCTTTGCATATTAACCTAAATGGCAGGTCTGTTACTCCTGCCATTGGTGCTAAAAAAACTTCATTTTCAACTTCAAAATCTCTAAATTTCACTATATTGCTTCTCCTATCTAAATAAAAGAACTATATATACTTTATCCTTCCTATATATTCTTCTCATATATTATCCTTAGGCCCTCCAAGGTAAGATTAGGATCTATGACATCTATAGCATCTGTTTCCTGGGATATCATATTGGCTAAACCACCAGTGGCTATTACCAGAGTCTCCTCATCCTTTAATTCCTTCTTCATTAGACCTACTATTTTTTCTACCTGGCCAGCATAACCATATATTATACCAGACTGCATGGCTGATACTGTATCCTTACAAATAACTGTATCAGGAGTAACTAGCTCCACCCTAGGAAGCTTAGATGCCTTTTGGAAAAGGGCCTCACTAGAAATCTTCATACCCGGAGAAATTGCCCCTCCTATATACTCGCCCCTCTTGGATACGGCACAATATGTAGTCGCTGTACCAAAGTCTATAATTATAACCGGGCAATTATACTTTGATATGGCTGCAACAGCATTTACTATCCTGTCTGCACCAACCATCTTAGGGTCTTCATATTTGATGTTCAGACCGGTCTTTATACCCGGACCTACCACCAAGGGACTAATGTTACAGTACTTCCTACAGAAGTTTTCCAAAGAGTGCATTACAGCTGGCACTACTGATGACACTATGATTGAATCTATTACACTCAAAGATATATCACTTGCATCAAACAAGTTCTTAATAAGTACACCGTATTCATCAGAAGTCTTATCCAAGTCTGTGTTTATTCTCCAATCCCTGACTAGGTTCTCTCCATCGTATACACCTAATACCATATTTGTATTTCCTATATCAAAAACCAATAACATATATATTTACCATTCCTTTATTCTTAATTATTAAAAATTATTTTCAAAATTTTTACAAATACTTGTATACAGGCTTGAAACTGCCCTTTTATGACGTTTTCATTATATCATTAATATACCTTTAGGTACAGAAATTTTTTTATTCCTAGTCAACCATATATAATAATTATTATATTATTACCAAGTATTACTTAACTTTATAATTTTATTACAATAAAATACCCCCATCAAATGATATATATGATAGTATAATATATATAATACCAAATTTTTATTAGGACGGTGACACGATGACTAAAACCAGAGAAAAGGTGATAAATATACTAATAGATAATTCAGATAAATATATATCCGGAGAATATATGTCAGATATATTAGGCCTATCGAGGGCCTCTATTTGGAAACATATCAAGGCCTTAAAGGGCGAAGGTTTTGACATAGAATCAAAGGCTGGACACGGATACAGGCTACATCGAAAAGAAAAAAGGGGGCTTAGCTCCTACGAGATAAAACACAAGCTAAAGACTTCCTACATGGGCCAGGAGGTCTACTACTTTGATTCCATTGACTCTACCAATATATATGCCAATACCATAGCCAATCAGGCTTCTGAAGGAGCTGTAGTGGTATCCAAGGAACAAACTCAGGGAAAGGGTAGGTCTGGCAAGGTATGGGTTTCTGACAATGACCAGGGAATTTATTTTTCTACAATACTTAAACCTTCCATACCTATTAGTAGGGCATCCTTCCTTACCCAGGTAGCAGGTGCAGCCCTGGCTACTAGCCTGGAAAGGCTCGGTGTAGCCTGCCAGATAAAATGGCCCAATGACCTGGTTTTAAATGGGAGAAAGATAGCCGGCATCCTAACAGAGATGAGGGCAGAGATAGAGAGTATTTCCTATATAATAGTTGGAATAGGGGTAAATATTGGTCCTAAGACCTTTGAAGAGTCCATAAGCACGGTTGCTACATCCCTGGCCAATGAAGGGTATCAAATTCAAGACCTAGACCTTTTAAGGGCCTTCTTTATAGACTTTGAAGACCTTTATGAGGATTTCAAAAACAAGGACTATACCCGTATATTAGGGATACTAAAGGACAAGTCAGCAGTCCTTGGCAAGGAAATCTACTTGATTAGGGATGGACAAAAGGACAAGGTCTTTGCTGAAAATATAGATGAATACGGTAATTTGATAGTTAGAAATGAATTAGGTTTCTTGGAAGAGGTCTTTACTGGAGAAATTTCCGTCAGGGGACTAGATTCTTATATATAGTTTAAATGGCTATCTTCAAGCAGGGTCTGCGGATTTTGTGGGTATGTAAATTAATCCTGCATCCCCTGCTTTTTGCTAGCCTTCACACTAACCATATCTTTATTTTTTATGAGACTCGTAAGTAATTTCATCATCTACGGAATGAAACTTTTCTAAATCAACTTTATTTTTATAAGCATCAACTATATTTTTTTCCCAATCAGATGAATACTTGTTAAGATCATAAAGATCTTTTTTCATGTTATTATGTTTAAAAGTTTTTCTCACATCTGAGTTTGCATTTACATCTGAAACAGGGCGAGGAACTTTTGAAAATATATCGTAATTTGAATCATACGGATTGGATAATTTGTTATCAGTATCTGCTACCCAAACTTTCCATCCATCTTCTCTTTTTACCATAAGCAATTTTACATTATAACTTATGGATGCCTTTGGTTTAGACTCTTCCCCTTTATAATTAAATAGCTCTGTAACCTTTACAGATATATTTTTGATGTTTTCATTATTTTCATCATCGGAAATATCATATTCTTCGAATAAAGTTTCTTCGTTTGTAGAATTTCCAGTAACTGTAACTTCTTTTGACTTTCTTAATATTAAATCCATTGCCTTATTTCTTTTGATAAGATATTCTTTGAAAAAAATAGCATCTTTATCGACCATGTCATAATTTCCTTTTGATAAAAATGTTACTGACATATTACTAGAAATAAAACTTTCAACCACATTTTTTAAGTTTTCATCTTCACTTTTTTCAATTTTATTATTGAAAGCTGTTGGCGATGCAAAAATTATAATTGATATTGAAAATATAATAATAAATGATAGAATAAAAGTAACTCTTTTTTTCATATAAAACCCCTTTCAAATATCATGTTTTTATTATAACGATTATTATTTTTATTATAATTTATATTAGTATAAATATCAATAAAAAACAGAGGTTGTATTCTATGCCTAAAAAGGAGAATGCTGACCTCTGTTTTATTTATATCGTCTTAAGTTTACTTTTACACTTGAGCTCTTAAACTCTAGTCCCCCAGATCAATAAATTTGGTCTCTTAGAATTCTATTCTTTCTTCAACCTTCATCATTGACCTGAACTCAGCAACAGCTTCTTCTAGCTTAAATATCTTCATCTTAAAGCCTGTCTTTTCGTTGTATAGCTGCTTTAACATTGGTAGTACCTCAAAGGCCTTGGCTTCTAGGTCTGCTGATTCAACAAATACTGCCTTACCAAAGTAACGGATAAAGTCGGTTTCTATTGTAGCACATATTTCTACGTATGGATTGGTCTGCATCTGTTTGTAAACTTCCTTGAAATCTCCTACACAAAAATATATTTCATCATCAACCAACATCTGGAAACCAATTGGTCTACACTTAGGCTTGTTACCATCTACTGTAGTTAGATAATACACACCAGCCTTGCCTAAAAATTCGCTTACTCTTGCCTTATTACTCATAATAATCAAACCCCCGTTCAAAAATTGATTCGTAGTTACCCTACCCCTATATTATATCATGTATGGGCCTATAATATCCTATTTATAAAAAAGTTCAAGTAAATTTTGTATATTAAAAGGGCTGGTTATAAATACCCAACCCCCTTACTATTCATGATTTACTCTTCATCTCTTCTATCTTCACTTACAGGATTGTCACTACCAATTGGCTTGTCATCACTTGCTAAATCCTGAGAAATTGTAGCCTTGTCTTCACTTACAAGGTCTTGAGAAGCAAGTAGCATGTTTTCACTGCCAGTATCTTCAGAAATGACAGGTTTATTGTCATTTGCAGGTTTTTCTGGAGTGCCGGCCTCTTCAGACTTGTTGTTTTGACCAAGTTCCAGTTTCATTTCAAAGGCCTCTTCAAACTGCTTATCATTAAGAGTTTCATACTCTAACAAGGCCTTGGCTATATAATCCAGCCTACCCTGGTTGGTCTTGAGGATTTCCCTAGTCTTTTCATAGGCATCCACAACTATCTTCCTTACCTCTATATCTATTTGAGATGCAACTTCTTCAGAATACTGTCTAGAGTGACCTATGCTATTTCCTAGGAAGACTTCATCATTTGAATCGAATGTCAGTGGACCTAACTTGCTACTCATACCATATTTAGTTACCATGCTCCTAGCCAGACTAGTTACCCTCTCTAGGTCATTTGATGCTCCTGTCGATATATCATCCAGGTTAATCTCCTCTGAGACCCTACCACCCAATAGGACTATCAACTCCTGCAACATTTCTCCCCTTGTTGCATAATACTTGTCTTCTGTAGGCAACTGCATGGTAAATCCACCTGCCATACCCCTAGGTATGATAGTAACCTGGTGGACAGGGTCCATCAAGTTTAGGACATGGGCACAAACAGCATGACCAGCCTCATGATAGGCTGTTAAAATTCTTTCCTTTTCAGTAATTATCCTAGACTTCTTGGCAACGCCCACCACCGTCTTAGTGATAGCTTCTTCTATCGTTTCCATAGAAATCTTATTTTCTCTTTTTCTAGCAGTTAAGATAGCAGCTTCATTCATTACATTCTCTATGTCTGCTGGCGTGAAGCCTGCTGTAAATTTAGCCAGAACAGACAGGTCTACATCATCTTCCAAAGGCTTATTTTTAGAGTGAACCTTGAAGATGGCCTCTCTCCCCTTAACATCTGGCCTACCAACAACTATCTGCCTATCAAACCTACCAGGTCTAAGTAGGGCAGGATCCAAGATATCCGGTCTATTAGTAGCAGCCATTATGATTATACCCTGGTTTATACCAAAGCCATCCATCTCTACTAGTAGCTGGTTTAGGGTCTGTTCTCTCTCATCGTGACCGCCTCCCAGGCCTGCCCCCCTCTTTCTACCAACCGCATCTATTTCGTCTATAAATACTATGGCTGGAGACTCTTTCTTGGCCTGTTCAAATAGGTCTCTTACTCTTGATGCACCGACACCTACAAACATTTCTACGAAGTCAGAACCACTGATGCTGAAAAATGGAACCCCTGCCTCACCAGCAACTGCCTTTGATAGGTAGGTCTTACCTGTACCTGGAGGCCCTACCATCAGGATACCCTTAGGTATTCTGGCACCTAGGTCCATATATTTCTTTGGATTCTTCAAAAAGTCTACTACTTCCTGTAATTCATCCTTTTCCTCACTCAAACCTGCGACATCATCAAATACCACATTTACCTTTTCATCACCCTTGTGAAGTTTCGCCTTGGACTTGGAGAAGTTCATCATTCTTCCCCCACCTCCACCTTGACTCTGGTTCATCAGTACGAAAAATGCCACAGCCATAAATATCAACAGTAGTATTGTTGGTATCATTTCTACTATCCAAGGAGTTTTTGGTTTTGACTCCCCTTCAAGAACCAGGTTATTCTTTTGAACACTCTTTAGTAGGTCCTTAGATAGCTCTTCACCCTTAACCTCACTTGGTATATAGGACTTAAATTTTACCTTTGAATTCTTTAGGGTTCCTTCTATACCTGTTTCATCAACTATGTGCAAGGTCTTTATATTACCTGCCTTTAGTTCCTTGTACACTTTGGAAAATTCCATATTCTTGACATCCACTGTCTGGTTTGCACTATATCGAACGCCAAAGAATATAACCAACAGTAGGATTAGGTATAAACCTGCCCCTCTTAATGCTCTCTTCAAATTTTACCTCCTCCACAATCGACATCTTAGTCGATTGATATCTCTAAAATCCTCTTTGTATCATCGTCTACCTTGTAGTCCACATTTATCCTATAGCCATATATAGACACAACAGTATCATTGTTCACTACAAATGGTACAAAAGACCTTTCCTCCCTAGGCACCTTAAGGCCTATAAACAGGTCTTTAACCTTCTTAGTTCCACCTAACAATTTTATTTTATCACCTTGACGACGATTTCTCAATCTAATATGACCCTTTATTTTGTCAAAATCAATGTATTGTTTACCACTCTTAAAGTTACTCCTATCAAAATCGTTTTGACTTATCAACCTTGTCCTCAAAGTTTTATCGATCTCCTCTATGTATTGAGAAGTACCAGGGTTTATCTTGTAGTCGTATTCAACATCTTCTATCCTGATTTCCTTTTGACTTATGAGGATGTAATCGGCAAACCTGTAGGCATGTAGGCCTCTTGGCAGGTCTAACTTTTTGTAGCGCTTCTCTCCCGGCATCAATTCTAGTACTTCATCTATGTGCTTTTTTTCTATGGAAGTCACATTTCCAAGGAGACTCCTAATGGCCATAATTACTATCCTAGTCTTGATTGCTGGATGGGTATCCTTTATATAATCGACAAATATATAAGACCCGTCCTTGTAGGTCTTGACCGCATATTCAGCTATCTTATCCACCTGGAAGTTTATATAGTCACTGTCAACCCTTAGGCTGTCACCCATCCTGACTATGCTTTCCACTATATTGTCGTTAAATTCAGATTTCATATAAGGCAAAATCTTTAGCCTTATCTTGTTTCTTGAGTATATAGGCTCCAAGTTGCTGGAATCTATCCTAGGCAAGAGCTTGTGTTCCATACAATATGCCTCTATAGATTCCCTGTCAATATCTAGAATAGGCCTAATAACCCCGTCTTTTCTCTTGTATTCTATACCTCTCAAACCCTGAAGGCCTGTCCCCCTCATTATCCTCATAAGTATAGTTTCTGCCTGGTCATTCTTATTGTGACCTATGGCTATCTTCTTGGCACCAAGCCTGTCTCTTACCTCGGAAAATACCTGGTATCTGAGTCTCCTTGCCCCATCTTCCAGGCCCAACTTATTTTCCTGACAGTACTTTGGTACATCAATGGTCCTTATAAAGCAAGGAATATATAGACTCTGACATAGCTTCATCACATAGAGGGAGTCTAAAAAGGCATCCAGCCCCCTTATCATATGATTTAGGTGGACTGCATAAATCTTTATATCCTTCTCTTTTGACAACCTATACAGGGTATGCAATAGGCAGACCGAATCTGGGCCACCAGACAGGCCTACTACTATGCCGTCACCATCTTCAATTAGTTGGTGGTTTAGTACAGTTTGTTTCATCCTATCATATACCATACTACACCTCCGGAACTACCTTCATCTCCAACCTGTTGTTGGCATTCATAAGCCCACTTATGGATATCTTATAGTCCAAATTCAACTTGAGTTCCTTGTCTGATATCCTCTTGGATATCTTATAAGTATGTAGGTTCATATCAAATACACCATATGGAGTCCTGTACTTGGACCTGAAGTCCCTATCTTCCCTGAACTTCATCCTGGTCGTAATATCTCCAGACTTGAGTAGGAGTACCTCCTCATCAGATATCTTTATGGTACTGGACCTCTCCTTTGATGTGTCAAATTCTGAAAAGGTTATGTAAATATTACCATTCTTTTCTATCTGCTCACCCTTGTAATAAGATTCTATAGTCTGAAAATCGCTTCCGTCTAAATATTGGGATGTCTTTATCTTGAGTTTTACCTTCATATTTTCACCTCATTCCATCCGCTAGTACTTGTGTATCTCTACCTTTTCTAAATTCTCATTCTTTATCTTTTTCTTTAAAAATTCAGATGCCACCTTTGAGAATTGTTCATTTATATCGGATACGAAGTACTTACAAGACCCCTTCTGGTCTGAATCGTTCATCATATCCCTCTTCTCTAGGACATCCTTTAAGTCCAGGGCAGTTTCCTTGGCTGGATTTATCAATTTTACATCCTTGCCTACCACCTCTCCAATAGTCCTCTTTAGGATCGGGTAATGGGTACAGCCCAATACCAGGGAGTCTATACCCTTTTCCACTAAAGAATCCAGGTACATATGGGCTGCCATAGTGGATATTTCCTTGTTGGACCAACCCTCCTCAACCAGGGGTACAAATATTGGACAAGCCTTACCTATAACCCTTATGCCAGAATCCTTTGCTTTTATAGCCTTGTTGTAGGCCTTAGACCTGACTGTAGCAGCTGTTCCTATCACACCTACAACCTTGTTTCTGGTTGAATATACGGCAGTTCTTGCCCCTGCCTCTATAACACCCATAATCGGTATATCGTATTCTTCTCTTGCTTCTAGCAAGGCCCTTGCAGAGGCAGTATTACATGCAATTACAATAGCCTTTACATTTTGACTTGCCAAAAAATTTATGGCCTGGAAGGTATACTTTATTATAGTCTCCTTAGACCTAGACCCGTACGGAACCCTGGCTGTATCACCAAAGTATATAGTATCTTCATTTGGCAAGTATTTATTTATTTCCTTTAGAACTGTCAGACCTCCTAAACCAGAGTCAAACACTCCTATTGCCCTATTATCCATAAACTACACCCTGTCATCCTGCATTAGCTTTTCTATCATAAATTGCTGGGCTAGCTCTATATGTTCCTTGGCTAGCTTCTCTGCAAGATTAGCCTTTCCTTTCTTAAAAGCTTCAATTATCTTCTTATGCTCATCCACTATATTCACAGCCGAACTATAGTCGGACATGTACATGAGCCTAAACCTGTAGACAGTCTCCCATATGTTGATCATCATACTAATAAGCCTCTTGTTACCAGTCGCCTCAAATATAAGGGTATGGAATTCCTCATCCTTGGCTAGCATGGTCTCTACATCATTCTTGTAGACGGCCTCTTCCAACTCTTGAGAGATTGTTTCCAACTTCTTTATATGGTCCTTGGTCATCCTGTCTGTAGCACAATATGCCGCCAGACCCTCTAGGCCCACCCTTACTTCTAGGATATCCATAAGGTCCTTTTTACTAATATTGGCTACATAGGCCCCCTTCCTTGGAAGCATGACCACCAAGCCTTCTAATTCTAACATCCTTATGGCCTCTCTGACAGGGGTCCTACTGACACCCAACTGTTCAGACAACTGGATTTCCATGAGTCTTTCTCCTGGCTTTAGGACACCCTCTATAATGGCCTTCCTTATATTTTCAAAAACAACCTCTCTTAGAGGTTTATAGTCATCCAGGTTCAATTTATTTATTCCCATATATCTCTACCCCCTTGTTGGACATAGATGTTAAGTGGGTCTGTAAATATTGCTTTCTCAAGATATTCGCACACTTCTTGGCCTTTTTTTTGTCCTTAAAAAAACCAAATACTGTCGGTCCACTACCACTCATCATAGCCTTTTCTGCACCTTCCTCAAGCATTATTTTCTCTATACTTCCTATATCTGAACACCACTCTTTTGTTACTGGTTCCAGTACATTAGACATACTGGACACCAAAAGATCCATATTCTTATTTTTAATTGCCTCAATCAACTTTTCATTATCAGGCCTATCTATTTCTATATTTCTTTCGTATAGGCTATCAAACTTTTTGTAGACCTTCTTGGTAGATACAAAAATATTTGGTCTGCACACCAAGACCTCTAAGTCAAGGTCAAGGTCATCTAGCTTTTTCAAATCAGTCCCCCTACCTGTAGCCAAATAGGTTCCCCCCTTAACACAAAAGGCTATATCGGACCCCAATTCCTTGGACAGGTCTATCAGGTCCTCATCGCTTAGCCCCAGCTCAAACAACCTGTTTATACCCACAAAGACAGCTGCTGAATTAGCACTTCCTCCTGCCATACCAGCAGCAATAGGAATATTCTTTTCTAGAAAGACCTCTATTCCACCATCTATCTTATATTTATTTTTCATCAGCATCCAAGTCTTGTATATTATATTTTTCTTGCCAACTGGTACATCTGAGTTGGAACACTTCATAGAGAAATTCCCACTAGACTTCCTAATCAGTAGCTTGTCTGCTAAGTTCACAGACTGCATTACCATTTCAACATCATGGTAACCATCATCTAATATACCCCTTATATCTATGGATAGGTTTATTTTACCCATAGCCCTCAGTCTAATACTGTCCATATCATCACTCCTAATAGGCCTGGCCTACTATTTTTATATTTGTCTTATTGTATTCAATATGCATTATTTCGCTTTACTTATTATATCATATAAAGCTAGCATAAAATATTACTTTTTGGGATATGCTTTACAAATTTAAATCTTTAGTTTAGATAAAGATTGCAAAATTGTCACCTTCTGTAATATTTTTCAATTTCTATTTTTTAGGCTATCAACTATACTGGACACATAAGAACAAAGGAGGTTACGAACATGTATCAAGAAAATATAAAAGGATATAAAGCAAATGCGTTTCAAATTAAGTTATTTATGGCATCGCTTATGGTCCTGGATCATTTACCACATATACCTGGCTTGGTTCCACCCCTATGGGAAGGAATCTTTCATGTCATGACACGATGTGTAGGTGCTTGGTTCGCATTTAATGCGGTGGAAGGTTTTTTACACACCAGAAATAAGACCCGATATAATATAAGACTGTTTGTCTGGGCAGTATTCATGGAGGTCGGAAACAAAGTATTGGAATTTTTACTAAAAAGTAGGGATATTCACATCAACAATAATATTTTTTTGACACTGGCAATAGGTGTCCTGGTTCTAAATATTATGACCCGTCCTATCAGGGTCTTTGATAAGCAGGAAACAAAAGCAATCAAATTTTTACGAATTATATTAGGAACTCTAGTCTTTCTAATAGGATTCGTCTTTTCTGAAGGTGGTATAATTATAATTCCATTTATGCTTATCACCTACCTATTTAGGAATTCTACTAAAAAAAGAAATATGGCCTATATAGTCACTACAGTCCTTCTTGCAGCCTTCTACCTAAATGGAGCCTTTATTTATGACAGCCTGAGAACCAATATAGAAATGATTTTATTCAACTCTGACTGGTTCTTTATCTCTGTATTGCCATTCTTATATCTTTATAACGGCCAGCGTGGTAAAAATAGCAAGTTTACAAAATATTTCTTCTATGTTTTCTATCCGGCCCACTTATGGATAATTGCTATTATAAGTTATTTTTTTAAGTAGTATAAGAACTTTCAATTTTCCCCTATAAGGATAAGTAAACTCGTATAAAACTTACACATAAAAGTACCGACCTCCCAGCTTAGATATTTAAACCTAAGCTGGGAGGTCGGTATATTTTTTCTCACCTAGAATAGGGTCCTCTTGGTCGAAAAAATATGATAAGTTTTAGGATAGGGTCTTGTGCCTGCAAATAAAAAAGAGATTGTGTAACTTTACCCAATCTCTTATCTTCTAACTTGCCTTATTTTTAAACACTTTTATCTTGACTGTTTCAGTCAATAAATCAGAGTAGCTATATGCCACCCTCTCAAAGCCTTCATCTCCATGACCTACTTTGATTACAAATACACTTGGATATAGAGTTTCCAGTATACCCTGCTTTGTGACTATCTGCTTTCTTCCCTTGTTTGCCTTTAGCAAAATTTTCCTGCCCACATACTTCTCAAGAGTATGCCTGATATTGTCTAATGTAGCTGTTGTTGCCAAAAGTATCACCTATCCTTTCAGTCTATGCCTCATTATAGCATATTTTAAGGTTCGAGTCAAGGTATAACAGTATATTCTACATCATGAAAATGTTTTTGTCAATTTATTTTCTATTTTTTTTATGTTTTTTTGTATTTTTTATCTAATAAGCCTGTATACTACTTTCCACAACACTTCTTGTACTTCTTACCACTACCACATGGACATAGGTCATTTCTTCCTACCTTATCATCCTTGATAACCATCTTTGACCTGTTGTGGTCTTTCTTTATCTGCTTTCTGACCTTTTCTGTCAGAATATCCTCCCAACCCTTTAGGCCATATAGCCAGTGGGCTTCAACATTTACCATATTGTAATATAGTTTTTCCCAGTCTATCTTAATATTAATCTGAGTATCTAAGTCTATCTTTTCTAGGTCCTGGGCCATTTCTATACTTTCATTTATACCATCTAAAAATCCCATAAAGTACTCAGGGCTAGTATTGTATTTTTCTGCAAGGTCTGATACCTTTCCAGCTACAAGCTGAGTCTTGTTGTTTAATATATCATTGTATATATAAGTTTCAGCCCTTAAAAACTCTTCCCAGAACTTTACTTCGGCCTCTTCACTTGCCTGATTTTCACTAATATTTTTCCATTCTTGAAATAACATAATTACCTCCATATTGTTTCACATTATTTTATAGTTACACCCCTAATGATAACATAATATCCACCTTTTTTCTAGACTCACATAATAGAAGGCCTAGAGTAGGTGGCTTCTACCTTAGGGTATAATCTTCCTTATAAGTCAAACAGGTCCCTAAGCGCCTTTAGGGCCCTGTCCTGCTCGATAAAGTAGGGGCTAGTTGCTATTGTAATTAGGCTTGCCCCCTCTATATATTCCTTGACCCTGCCTATTTTTAGGTCGTAATCTATATAATCCATATCCCTAGAGAAAAAATCCAGGTCTATATCCAAGACATAGGACTCTGGGTATTCCATATCCATAGAGTAGGTTGAGTCAACTATCATAAGGTCTGAAAATATACCATGGTGTAGGGCTGGTTTGATAAAGGACCCCACATTTAAGACCTCATTGGTGTACCTCTTCACATCCTCCAAGTCTCCTATATCTACACAGTAGTCTGGAGGTATCCTGGTGTCCTTGTGCTGGTCCACATGCAGGAGGATCTGCACCCTCTCCATAAAGCCCCTCTTTAGGGCATGACACCAAAAGAAAAAGGCATGGTTGTGGTTGTCAAAGAGGTAGACTTCCTTGCCCATTTCAGTAATCTCCCTATCCACCAGGTGGTAGATATTTTTCATACCAAGACACTCCTTCTCCTGTCCGTCTTCAACCTCTATAAAGGCTGCCGGTCCACCAAGCTCTACCTGGTCTATCCTGGCATCTATCAATTTAGGTACATATATTCTCTTCTTGGCCCTCTCTTGATAGGAGAAGGCATTATTGCCTACTGGCCTGTCTATATAAAAACCACCGTAATCAATCATACTGGCCTCCTAAAAGATATTCCAGGGGTAGGCATTTGGCATCTTAGCTTCAAAGGCCATTACTTCCTTGGTTGTCGGATGGACCAACTCTATCCTGGCTGACCAAAGGGCTATCTGCTGGCCTACCTTAGAGAACTTAGAATACCTCTGGTCCCCATAAAGAGGGTGATTACGGCTAGAAAACTGGACCCTGATCTGGTGGGGCCTGCCTGTATGCAGGTCTACCTCAAGAAGGGAATAATCTAGCTTGTCCTTGTCAGAATAGGCCTCCCCCAACTTCTTATAGGATAGACTGGCCATCTTACCATCCTTGTTGGACTTATCAACAATCTTTACCATATTGGTTTTTGTATTCTTGTACAAGTAGTCCACACAATCCCCAGCTTTTTGACACTTGCCCACAACCACTGTCCTGTAGATCTTCTTCATAGTCCTAGTCCTTACTTGGTCTGACAGCCTTGATGCCGCCTTTGAAGTTTTTGCAAAAACCATAACCCCTCCGACTGGTCTATCTAGCCTGTGGACCAGGCCTATATAGACGTTACCCGGCTTCTTGTACTTTTCCTTTACATAGGCCTTACACATAGACACCATATCTATATCTTGAGTATTATCAGCCTGTGAAAGGACATTTACGGGCTTTTCTACCACCAAGAGATGGTTGTCCTCATATATCACCTTTAAATCCATCTTGTCGCTTCCTATCTTTCCCATCTACCAAATATACCACAAGGTAGGACCATACCGTTTCTAGATGCTGGTATGCCGACTTCACCGGCATATATCTTTCCACCCTTGGCCTTCTTGCCTATAGTTGTTTCTAATACATTTTCCAGAACAATTGGTGAAAAGCCCGTAGTATATGAGTTAATCAAAAAGAAAAGGGGTTTGTCTGATAAGACCTGCATACACAAACTTACAAATTCAAACAACTTGTCCTCTATCTTCCAAACCTCCCCCTTAGGGCCCCTACCATAAGAAGGTGGATCCATTATAATGGCATCATACTTGTTGCCACGTCTGATCTCTCTTTCCACAAACTTAACCACATCATCTACTATAAACCTGACTGTCCTGTCCTTTAAGCCAGATAATTCTATATTTTCCTTTGCCCAGTTTACCATACCCTTGGCAGCATCTACATGGCATACCTCTGCACCAGCATAGGCACAGGCCACAGATGCCCCACCAGTATAGGCAAATAAGTTTAGGACCTTTATAGGTCTCTTGGCAGTCCTTATCTTGTCTATCATCCAATCCCAATTGGCTGCCTGCTCAGGAAATAGGCCTGTATGCTTGAAGCCTGTTGGCTTGATTTTAAACTTTAGTGGCCCGTAGTTGATAGTCCACTGGTCTGGGTATTTTTTCTTAACCTCCCAGCTACCACCACCCCTATTGCTCCTGTGGTAGTGGCCATGCGGATTCTTCCATAGGGACCACTCTCTTTCTACAGGCCAGATTACCTGGGGATCTGGCCTTCTTAGGACATAATCTCCCCAACGTTCCAGCTTTTCTCCACCACCTAAATCTATTAATTCATATTCTTTCCACTTGTCTGCAAGTAATAACATATTTTCTCCTTTAAAACTTCTAAATTTCAACAATTACACTACTCATATTATACAGACTATGGTGGATAATAGCAATAATGATAGGCTAAAAAGAAGAACTGCCGGCCTCTTATGAAACCGGCAGTTCTATATATAAGGTTATGAAATACAGATTATATATTAAAATACATCTATATTTCTGACTTTTATATCTAATATATGTGTTTATATCACCTGCTTGTGTTCTGATATATTTTTATTGGCCTTCATTTTTTTATCTAAACTTTCAGACCATAGCCTATCTGCTGTAGGCTTCCATGAATCAGCATAAGGCCTGCACTTATCAGTCAAATGCTCCACAGTCTCTGGTGATATCAGGTCAGTCGAATGAGCTCCAGACCTCTTTACCATTTCTCTCAACAACTCTGGATTTTCCAACATTGGACATGGTCTTAGATGGTTATCATTAAAAGGTTGTCCAGCCCTGTATTCCATAAATATAGGTTGTTTCAAACATTCTAATAAAGACTTTTCTCTTATATTTGCATTTGAATAGTGTATAAATACACAAGGCTCTACATCTCCGGCAGAATTTATATGTAGATAGTTTCTACCACCAGCTATACATCCACCAATAAATTCACCATCATTCTGGAAGTCTATTAACATAATCGGCTTTCCACCATCTTTAGCTCTGATTTCTCTAATCCTGTGATATATATATTCTCTCTGTTCAGGACTAGGTATCAATTCAGGAACCGCATCATTTCCAACTGGCATGTAGTTAAAGAACCAACTATACATCACACCCTTGTCAATTAACAAGTCCATGAATTCATCAGATACTACAGTTTCCAAATTTTGACTAGTATAACAGATAGATGTGCCATATACCAGTCCATGGGCCTTCATTATATCCATGGCCTTCAAGGTAGACTGATATATCCCCTTACCTCTCCTGGCATCGTTAGTCTCTTCAAAGCCTTCTATACTCAAGGCTACTGAAAAATTACCTACCCTAGCAACCTCATTGGCAAAGTCATCATCAATAAGTGTACCATTTGTAAAGGCCAAGAAATAGCAGTCTCTGTGTTTATCACAAAGTCTAATCAAGTCTTTCTTTCTCATCAAAGGCTCTCCGCCTGTATACATATAAAAATATATACCTAGCTTTTTGCCCTGTTCAATAATATCGTCTAACTCTTCAAAGCTTAGACTTTGGTTATGACCATACTCAGCTGCCCAACATCCCTTGCACTTTAAATTACAGGCACTAGTAGGATCCATCAGAATCAACCATGGCACGTTACATCCATGTTCAAGCCTTTTTTCATTTATGATTTTTTTGCCGTAATAGGAAGAAGTGAAGCCTAAGTTTAGGGCTGTCATCTTCAATACATTTGTATCAACCCTATCTAGAAGACCATAAGCATAATTAATCCACTTTCCATCCTTGTCCCTAATCATCTCCCTAACTGTATCGTAGGTAGACTCTTCGAACATACTTCCAGCAAACTTTTGATAGATATCCACAAGATTTAGCATTGCTTTTTCCTTTTCATCATTATTCTTGGACTTCAAGCTCTTTATAACTGCTTCAATCCCCTTGCTGGCTACTGCTCTTTCTAAACTGTGCGCAATTCCCATAATGTGACACCTCTTTTCATAAATCCACTACTAAATCTTTATATACTTTATATAAAGGTGTATATTTTATCTATATACTTACATACTAGTACTATTACTTCCAATAGTCAAATCGATTTGTTTTCCAAAAAACCACCTTTATTAAACTTTTTTATTAATCATCCCCTTTAAACCTTATAGTATTTTGGTATTAACTTCCAATAACTTTAAAAATGTTTTATTATACTTTATTTTCGTAAGCTTTTTCAAATAATCTAGAAGTTTATATATATCTTGGATAATCTCATAATAATACATAAAATAACCCTTATCATATCTGTCTTTTTGGTATAAAATATATATAATGATACGCTTAAAGCGAGAAAGGGGTGTCTTAATGTTAAGTAAGACTTTAGAAAAAGCAATAAACGAGCAAATTAATTTTGAATTTTATTCAGCCTACACATACCTGGCCATGGCTGCCTATGCTGAAGACTTGGATTTTTCAGGAGCAGCAAACTTCTTCAAAATCCAGGCCCAGGAAGAGCTAGACCATGCAAGAAAGATGTATGACTATGTCTTCCAGAAGGGTGGCAGAGTTACCCTAGGGGCTATAGATAGGCCTAGGGAAGAATACAAGGGCCTGCTAGAAATCTTTGAAGAAGGCCTAAAGCACGAACAGGAGGTCACTAGGAGAATATATGAAATAGCCAATATAGCCCTTGAAGAAAAGGAACACGCTACTATGAGTTTCTTGAGATGGTTTGTTGACGAACAGGTTGAAGAAGAAGAAAACTTCACTAACCTGGTTAAGAAGATTAAGAGGGCTGGTGACAACGAGACTAACCTATTTATGATCGATGATGAATTGGCAACTAGGGTTTATATACCACCTACAAATGCCTAGAAAATATATTTAAAATATCCTGCCAGTACCCATGGCAGGTCTATAAAGACACAGAAAAGGGCGACCCTACATCTATTTGGATGTGGTCACCCTTTCTATATGGCATATATCATTTTTCTACTTCTTTAAATTTTTACTTAATGAGATTATTCCCAATCCTTGGCTATATCTATCCATTCTGTATAATTGGAATACTTCTCCAGCTCCGGTATAGTTAGCTCTATGGCAGAGTTACCGCTACCTGCAGCCGGATAGACAGTTTCAAACCTCTTTAGGGACTCATCCAGGTAGACCTTGACCCCCTCCTTGATGGCAAAGGGACATACTCCCCCAACCTGGTGGCCTATCAGGTTTTCCACATCATCAAAAGAAATCATCTTGGCCTTCATTCCAAACTGTTTCTTGTACTTGGCATTGGCTATTTTGGCATCACCTGCCAGGCATATCAAAATCGGTTCATCACCAACCAGAAAAGACATGGTCTTAGTTATCTGCTTTGGCTCACAACCAACTGTCTGGGCAGCCAGTTCAACAGTCTCACTAGACCTATCAAACTCCAGGACCCTATCCTTCATACCAAACTGATCAAAATACTCTCTCACCTTTTCTATTGACATAAGTACTCCCCCCTATTTATTTTCTTCAAGCCACTTCATAGCCTCAAGAGTTTCATTTAACAAGTGGTCCAATTCCCATCCAAGATCCTCAGCCCCCTGCCTTATCACATCCCTAGAACATCCAGCCGCAAACTTCTTGTCCTTGAACTTTTTCTTTAGGGACTTTAACTCCATATCTGACACACTCTTGGAAGGCCTCATCAAGGCAGCTGCCCCAACAATACCTGTAAGCTCATCAGTAGCAAATAATATCTTCTCCATCTCTTTTTCTGGCTTGACTGTAGATCCTGTCAGACCATATCCATGGCTAATAGTCGAATCGATAATAGATTGGTCAAGCCCCTCTGCCTTCATTAGGTCTACCTGCTTGACACAATGTTCTTCTGGATACAACTCAAAGTCCAAATCGTGCAGGAGTCCAACTACTTCCCAAAAGTCTGCCCTATCCGGATCAAACTTGTTTGCAAAGTACCTCATAACACCAGCTACTGTCTTGCCATGATGTATATGAAAGTCTTCCTTGTTGTACTTTTTCAAAATTTCCAAGGCTTGGTCATAATTTGGTATATATCCCATAAACAACACCTCTTTTCTCGTATTTTAAAAAATATTATACTCCATAGTCAAATTAATTTCTAGTGATAGGGGGAATTTTTCGAATATTTTATTAATTTCTTTTTTTCCTTTAGGTATGGACAAAGCCAAGCTATTAGTATACAATATTTATTAATCCCTAGTAAATTAATCGGAATTAAATTTTCAAACTTACTTCCTTATATTTCAAGGGGATTAAAGGCAAGTTTCTAAAAAGAAAAATCAAAAAAGGGTTCTATCAATTAAATTTCTATTTATTGATTACCAAAAGGTAAAGGAGATGTTCAAATGAAAAATTTACAAACTAAAAATTTCATATTCACTGCATTTGGAGGCATCTCTTGCTGTTGTTGCTGTTCTTGTAATCACTAAGAGTAACAGAAATATACCTATGCAATAAAAAATATAGGTATATTCCGCTATAATTTCACAGGAATACTTAGGCCTCGTAGCCTAGTTACCTCAACAACAGATAAGATAAGGAGAAATAAAGATGAAAAAGAACGTTATAGAATTAATAGGAAATACACCACTTATAAATTTGGAAAAAATAGACAAAAACATATTTGTAAAATTGGAGAACAAGAATCCAGGAGGATCTATTAAGGACCGTGCAGTCCTAGGTATGATATTGGGTGCAGAAGAAAAGGGCCTACTAAAGGCTGGCGATAGAATAGTTGAGGCAACTAGTGGAAACACTGGTATAGCTACTGCCATGATTGGTAAAAGCAGGGGCTACCAGGTAACTATAATAATGCCTGAATCCATGAGCGTCGAAAGAAGAAGCATGATTAAGGCCTATGGGGCTGAGCTTATTTTGACTGAGGCAGCCAAGGGCATGCAGGGAACCATAGACAAGATGAACGAGCTACTAGCCACTGGTGACTACAAGTCTCTAGGCCAGTTCGACAACAGGGACAATCCTGACTACCACTACAAGACAACTGGACCAGAAATATACACCGAATTAAGGGATGTGGATATATTTGTGGCTGGTATAGGTACTGGTGGTACACTTTCAGGTATAGGGTCTTACCTAAAGGACCAGAATCCTAATGTTAAGGTTTATGGTATCGAGCCAGAAGCCTCTCCAATGATTACGAAGGGCCAGGCTGGACCACATAAGATTCAGGGAATCGGTGCGAACTTTATACCAAAGAACTACTTTGCTGATATTGTAGATGATCTAATCTTAATTTCTGATGACGAGGCCTATGAAATGGTAAGACAAGTAGCCAATGATGAGGGTATCCTACTAGGTATATCTGCCGGGGCTAATATAGCTGCTGCCAAGAAGTTGGCTGAAAGGTTCCCAGGTAAGAAGGTCGTTACAGTTGCTCCAGATGGCGCAGATAAGTATATGTCAATGGGTATATTTTAATCGGATGTCGCCGAGTATTTTGTTTGAGATTGAGATGGTGATGTAGATGAAATTTATAAAGAACATTGATTATATTATAGCTAATGACCCTGCATCCAGCAGGGGTAAGATAAAATTTTTGAATAGACTTATGGTATTTATTATATATCCATCTGTCCATGCCCTAATAGGCCACAGCATATCCCATGCCCTTAGCAATATGGGCTTAAAATTCCTAGCCAGGCTGGTATCCCAGATATTTAGGTTCCTAACTGGTATAGAAATCCACCCAGGAGCCACTATAGGCCATAGTATCATGATAGACCATGGTATGGGTGTTGTAATCGGAGAAACTGCAGAGGTAGGCAATAGGGTTACAATCTATCAGGGAGTCACTCTAGGGGGCACAGGCAACCACACAGGCAAAAGGCACCCTACAGTAGGTAATGACGTTATAATAGGCTCAGGAGCCAAGGTATTAGGTCCTGTAACCCTTGGAGACGAGGTCAAGGTCGGTGCCAACAGCGTAGTCCTACACGATGTGCCAAATGGGGCAACAGTCGTAGGCATACCCGGCAAGATTGTAAAGATAAAGAATACTAGTTCAAAGGTGATCAACCTAAACGAAAGGTTGGCTGCTGAAGGTTCTATGTACTTCATTTAGTATATATTTAGAGTTAATAAGATCATAAAGCAAAAAGGCGTGCACTCTCCCAAAAAATGAGTGTTACGCCTTTTTTATTTATATTCCCTTTTTCTTATAATAGTCCAAGAGTCTTCCTTTACGTTCTTCCATAGCCTTCAACATCTTCTTTAGATTTTTACTAGTCAAGCCATCATTATCGGCAAAACCATCTTCAAAACCTAATTCTTTATTGGCATTAAATTCATCATCAATAAGGTCGGCTTCCGTATCCATCCTGGCAGAAATAACCTTGTACTGGTCTCCTATCTTTGCAAGATAAATGATAGAATGGTTAGTCCTACCACTCTTAGTACTCACCTTCTTACCAGCATATGAAACCTCTATAGGGTCTAATCCTATTTCACTTGTATCTAGATCTACCTTGACATACTTTCCCACCCTAGAAATCTCTATAAATTTAAACTTATAATCTAGCTTCTCGGTTTGAGAGTCTGACCTTATAAGCTCAGCATAGGCCCTCTTGATATCATTTCTGGCTCTCAAGTATTCCTTGAATTTATCATTTCCAAGAATTGAAAAATCGTTGCTACCTCTCAGGCTAGAAAAATCAGTCTTTATAAAACTTTCACTAGTTTCCCTGATCTTTCTTTCGTCCTCTTGGCTTATATGAGTATTACTATAAGCGCAAAAAGAAGATGATATAGTTATTAGTACAACTAGAAGAGGGAATATTACCTTATTTCTTAATCCCATTTACACCCACCTCCTAAGGTAGAAAATATATATTTATACAAATTTAAATATTTGAAGATATAATTACATGATATATGAAGTGATAACTAATTTCAAGCACTTTTTTATAAATCTACCCTGGCAGGAATATGAAAAGCCTATAAAAAAAGACCATAAAGCTAGTTAGCTTTATGGTCTCCAAAATTCAAAAAACTATATTCTTTGACCGCAATGAGGGCAGTAAGGGTCTTATTTATTGATTTCTCTCAGGCTATATACCCTCTTGTCCTGTGAATCTATATGCCTTCTATTTACTGCTACCATAGCCTTTAATGTATCTAGAGAAGTCATTATCTCTGTCTGGAACTCTATGGCAGTTCTCCTCATCTTGAAACCGTCTCTAGTAGAGTCGTTACCCTTTGTTGGTGTATTGATAACCATATCAACTTCCTTGTTTCTGATTACATCAAGTATGTTTGGTCTAGGCTCTTCTACCCTATTTACTACCTCACACTTAACACCTGCTTCATTTAGGGCCTTGGCAGTTCCCTGAGTGGCTACAAATGTATAGCCTATATCCTGCATGTCCTTAGCCAATTCTATGAACTCTGCCTTGTCGTTGTTGTTAACAGTGGCTAGGACCTTCTTCTTTTCTTCAGATACCCTCTGGCCTGATGCCAAGAAGCCTTTGTATAGGGCCTCTTCAAGAGTCTCTCCTACACCCAATACTTCACCTGTAGACTTCATTTCTGGTCCTAGACTTACCTCTACCTTAGATAGCTTTGACATAGAGAATACAGGTACCTTTACGCATACGTGTGAAGGTGTCTTGTAGACTCCTGTACCAAAGCCTAGGTCTTTTAGGTCATAGCCTATCATACACTTAGTAGCCAGGTCTATAATTGGAACACCACTTACCTTTGATATATATGGTACTGTACGGCTGGCTCTTGGGTTTACCTCTATGATATAAAGCTCATCCTTGTATTCTATAAACTGAATGTTTACCATACCTACTACATTAAGATTAAGGGCCATCATCTTTGTATATTCATATATCTTGTCCTTTATCTTGTCTGATATACCCTGGCTAGGATACATTGTTATAGAGTCTCCAGAGTGGACTCCTGCCCTCTCCAAGTGCTCCATAATACCTGGTATTAGTATATCCTTACCATCGCAGATAGCGTCAACCTCTATCTCCCTACCAGTCAAGTACTTGTCTATCAAAACCGGGTTCATAGGGTCCCTATCAAAGGCGTCTTCTAGGTACTGAGTCAACCTTACTTCATCATAAGTTATCTCCATACCCTGGCCTCCTAGGACATATGATGGTCTAACTAGGACTGGATAACCAAGCTGTGTAGCAACCTCTACACCTTCAGCCACTGACCATACACCCTTACCCTTAGGTCTATTTATATTCAAGCTCTCTAGTAGGTCTTCGAACTTTTCCCTATCTTCTGCTGCATCTATATCCTTGAAGTCTGTTCCCAGGATCTTTACACCTTTTTCACTAAGGAATTTAGCTAGCTTTATAGCTGTCTGGCCACCAAACTGTAGGATTACTCCCTCTGGCTTTTCCTTTTCTATGATGTGGTATACGTCTTCTTCTGTCAATGGTTCAAAGTATAGCTTGTCAGATGTATCAAAGTCTGTACTTACTGTTTCTGGGTTGTTGTTGATGATTATAGTCTCTATTCCCAACTTCCTAAGTGCCATTACAGCATGTACTGAACAATAGTCAAACTCTATACCCTGGCCTATCCTGATAGGCCCTGAACCTAGAACAATGACCTTTTTCTTGTCACTGATTTCTACTTCATCATACTCTTCATAAGTTGAGTAGTAATAAGGTGATACGGCATCAAATTCACCTGCACAAGTATCAACCATCTTGTAAGAAGGCCTTATCTTATATAGCTTTCTCAACTCTACCAGGTCTTCTGTGTCTATCTTCATAAGGTCTGCCATACCCTTGTCAGAGAAGCCCTTCTTCTTTAGTTCAAGAAGGTATTCCTTGTTAAGGTCTTCTATCTTCATGACTCTTAACTTTTCTTCCTGGTCTACTATCCACTTGAACTTGTTTAGGAACCATTCATCCACACCTGTAATAGTAGATATCATCTCTAGCTTGTAGCCCCTCCTGATCATCTCAGCCAGGTCGAATATTCTCTCATCATCTGGAACTACTATACTTTCCTTTAACTGGGCTAGAGTCTTGCCCTCTGATGCCTTGTGAACTAGTGAGAACTTGCCTGTTTCTAGGGACCTGATTCCCTTTAGGAAGGCTGATTCAAAGTTTGAACCTATACTCATTATTTCACCGGTAGCCATCATCTTAGTTCCAAGCTTTCTGTTTGCATGCTTAAACTTGTCAAATGGCCACTTAGGTATCTTAACTACCACATAGTCTAGGGTAGGCTCAAAGCAGGCATTTGTCTTCTTAGTTACTGCATTTTCTATTTCATCTAGTGTGTATCCTAGGGCTATCTTGGCTGCAACCTTGGCTATTGGATAACCTGTAGCCTTAGATGCTAGGGCTGACGACCTAGATACTCTTGGGTTTATTTCTATAATTGCATATTCCAGACTCTTAGGATTTAGGGCCAACTGGACATTACAACCACCCTCAACTCCTATAGCATCTATTATATCTAGTGATGCTGTTCTTAGCATCTGGTATTCTAGGTTAGATAGGGTCTGGCTAGGTGCTACAACTATTGAGTCTCCTGTATGTACACCTACTGGGTCTATGTTTTCCATATTACAAACCGTAATACAGTTACCATTAGAGTCCCTCATCACCTCGTATTCTATTTCCTTCCAACCCTTGATAGACTTCTCCAACAGGCACTGAGTTACCGGACTTAGCTCTAGACCATGAGTCAGGATTTCTCTCAAGTCTTCCTCTGTCTCTGCTATACCACCACCTGTACCTCCAAGTGTATAGGCTGGCCTAACAACTACTGGATAGCCGATTCTATTTGCATAGGCTAGACCCTCTTCTAGGGTTGTAACTATATCACTCTCTATTACTGGCTGGCCTATTTCCCTCATTACCTCTCTAAAGGTATCCCTGTCTTCACCCTTCTTGATAGATTCAACAGATGTACCGATTATTTTAACACCATACTTGTCCAGGATACCTGCCTCATATAGGTCTACTGCCAGGTTTAGGCCTGTCTGACCACCCATACCTGCCAAAAGACTGTCTGGTCTTTCCTTTTCGATTATCTTTTCTATAAAGTCTAGAGTCAAAGGCTCTATGTATATATGGTCAGCTATTTCCTGGTCAGTCATTATAGTAGCTGGGTTTGAGTTTATTAGAACTACCTCTATCCCTTCTTCCTTTAGGGCCTGACAAGCCTGTGTTCCAGAATAGTCAAATTCTGCAGCCTGGCCTATGATAATTGGACCTGATCCCAATACTAATGTTTTCTTTATACTCTCTATTTTAGGCATCTTTAACTCCTCCCTACTCTGCTATCTCTAAAAATTTATCAAATACATACTCACTATCAAGTGGTCCCGGACAAGCCTCTGGATGGTACTGGACACTATAAATTGGAAGTGTATTGTGCCTCATACCCTCAACAGTATTGTCATTTAGGTTGACCTGGGTAACCGTCATATCCTGAGGAACCTCAGTTACATAGTAGCCGTGGTTTTGAGATGTGATAAATATCTTATTTTCTTCAAAGTCCTTAACCGGGTGGTTTCCTCCCCTGTGGCCAAACTTTAGCTTACCGGTCTTACCACCAAGGGCAATTGCTAGAATCTGATGGCCTAGGCATATGCCAACTATTGGCTTCTTGCCTATCATCTGTCTAACATTTTCAACTATATCTTCAAGGTCTGCAGGGTCTCCAGGCCCATTTGAGAGGAATATAAGGTCTGGATTCATATCCAAGACTTCCTGGGCCTTTGTTTCTGCAGGGAAGATTGTAATATCACAGCCTCTTCCTGCAAAGTTTCTAATTATATTTTCCTTAACACCGAAGTCCATTATAGCAACCCTCTTACCAGGTCCTTCTATATGCTCTATGGCTGTTCTACCTACCATCCTGACAGCCTGACTATTGTCAAAAGACTCTATCCTTGACTTAACATCAGATAGCTTAGTATGTTCAGTAGTTATTACCCCCCTCATTGTTCCCTTATTTCTCAGAATCTTTGTAAGGGCCCTTGTATCTATACCTTCTAGGCCTATCACCTTGCTCTGCTTTAGGTAGGTATCTATATCCATCTCACACCTGAAGTTTGATGGCATATCACTCTTTTCTCTAACTATAAAGCCACTTACCATCACCCCGTCTGACTCCTTGTCTTCCAGGTTTATACCATAGTTACCTACCAAGGGATATGTAATAGTTACTATCTGACCATAGTATGATGGGTCTGTAAGTATTTCCTGGTAGCCTGTCATAGAAGTATTGAATACTACTTCTCCGACACTATCTTCAATATAACCAAAGGCCTTGCCTTCAAAAATCGTTCCGTCTTCTAAAATTAATCTTCCCTTCATGTGATGCTCTCCTTTTAATGAGACTAGGTACTCCTATCACCCTAATCGGCCACAGTACCTGGTCAAGATTTATACTAATGCCTTTTCTATCTCTTCAACTATAAGGTCTGCTGCCTTTGCCGGGTCTTCTGCCCTAGTTATAGGCCTGCCTACTACCAGGAGCTTGGCCCCGTTTTTTATAGCCTGGCTAGGTGTTACAACCCTCTTTTGGTCGCCAACTTCAGCAGACTTTGGCCTGATGCCTGGACACACTGTCACGAAGTCATCCCCACAGGCTGCTACTATATCTTCTACCTCCTGGGCTGAACACACAACACCGTCTAGGCCTGCCTCCTTGGCCAGCTTGGCCCTCTTTATTGCTGCCTCCCTGGTAGATAGGTTACAACCCACACTTGCCAGGTCTTCATCACTCATAGATGTCAATACTGTTACTCCTACTATTAGGGGTTTTTCTATGTCCAGCCTAGCCGCTTCTTCCTTTGCTATATCTGCACACATCTTCATTCCTTCGTAGTCTGATACATGAATTGTCATCAGCCAGACACCATCCTTGATACAGGCCCTTACAGCCGACATCATGGTATTAGGTATATCATGGAATTTCAAGTCCAAAAATACCCTCTTACCCTTAGATTTTAGGTAGTCTAGAGTCTTCCCCCTAGATGCTATATAGTTTTCTAGTCCCAGCTTAAAAATCTCTACACTATCATCTAGTTTGTCAATTAGTTCTGCTGCCTTTTCATAGTTGTCAGTGTCTATTGCCACCATCAACTTACTCTTTCCACTTATCATACATTCTCTCCTGTCTGATTAAGGCTTTTAGGTACAAAAAAATCCTTACACCCAGTTGAGATACAAGGGTATAAGGATAAAATACGCTCCATAAGCTAGGATTGTTTAACACAATCCTCTATTTTAGACCTCTCAGGTCCTATCCTTACCAGTCTCTCTGGACCAGCTTAAAAGACTTAATCTATTTTTTAGTGCAGTCGCATCTCTGTACGACCTCTCTTGCACCTTACAGATTATCTTACCATAAATAGGGGTCTATTACAAGATTTTTTTGAGTTTGACTGTCTTTTACAGCCATGCTGTTACTTGTTTATTTTCATGATTTCTCCTGCCTTTTCCTTTAACCTCTTCCTCACTGAAATCTTACCTATAGACTTCGAATTACTTTTTAGGAGTTTCTTCATTGCTGATGCCAGTATTTCCTTGTTTTCCTCATCCATACTTCTTATATTCTTAATCATAGCCAGGGCTGCCTGGACCTCCTTACCAGATATATCACCCAACATGTTTGCATCTGTTGATTTCACTATCAGGTCGTAGAATTCGTCTACGAACTTACCCCTTTCATCCCTGTCAAGACTGGCAAGCCATATCTTCAGGGTACGGTTGATATAGGTAGACTGGTCTGTGAACTTGTCTTTCTTAACAAACTTTCTACCTTTAACATCCCAGTTAAGGCCATCATGCTGGATTATACCATTATCACCCCTAGCATTTACTATGAAATACTCTTCTTCATCATCCATGAGTATGCCAACTACAGATCCCTGGGGTAGAAGTTTTACTACTTTCTTGGCAGTTTCCTTATATTCAGGAGTCTTTAGTATTTCTTCGGTAAAACCCGGACCATCATTATTATATATTTGAACAACCCTCTTTTTGTATGCTTCTTCTATACCTACATGGGCATAGACCGCTAGATTACCCCCCTTAGAATGTCCACCTGTATAGACCTCCTGGTCCTTGTATTTATCCAGGATATGCCTTAGGTAGGTCACAGCATCCTTCTGGGCCATTACAGGGGCGGAGAAACACATATTAAAATCTTCCTTAAAACCTACTAAACTTTCATCAGTCCCCCTATAGGCTACATATATCCAGTTTCCAAAAGCAAAGGTCATGGCACAAAATTGGCTTTCATTGTCATGGTCATACTTGTATATGTAGTCTGATATTCTTACCGACCTATACCTTTCTACCTGACCAAGCCTGTTTAGGAGTTTTTCTATCTTCCTTGTAAAGTCCCTTGTCTCCTTCCTTGTCCCTCTTTTTTTAGACTCAGCATAGGCTTTAGAGGCCTCCTCTAGGGTTTTAGTCCCTCTCAGCACATCAAAATTCAAATATGATACCATAGAGAAGATTAGATTATCTACTTCATTTATTCCATCTTGGTCAAAGCTTATATCTCCTCTCCAATCTAAATAGTCCATTATATTATTCATCTTTACCGTCCTCCACACATTAGTTGATATATTCCCATATAAGTAAGACCCCACTTCATCTCTTAGGCCTATTCCTCAATCTATCTCATGATTCTTTATACCTATATTTTTCTACTCCCCATACCTAAATACCTTTTTAAAATTCGTATACATTATAAATTTATTAAAACTAGTATATTAATAATGTATTGGATATTCCTCCTGTTTTTCCCCTAATTTCTGCTTTTAACTTTATCTTCAAAATTAGTCTCTATAATTACCTATTCGTACCTATATAGGAACTATATTTTTATAATAGATTAAATTAGTTACATATTAGGAACTAAATATACACTTTTAACTACATAAATAGTACTTTTTAAGGAACTATTTATATATATTTATATAAAAGTGTAGCTATTTAGGAACTAATATGTTATAATTATGGGGTAAAGGAGTTATAGGATTATGACTAAAAAAGAAATTCAAGACAAAAATATAGCTACAAGCAATCTTGATAACAAAAATCCGGCTTTAGAAGGGAATTTTTCAAATAAAAATATAGAAGAATCCATAAAAAAACCAGCAGAAGGCGGATATGAAGAAAATAAAAAAGATGAATCAGTAAGTGAAGGGCTTAAAACGGCTACTATTAAAAAGAAAAAGAGGGAGGAAGCAAGAATGGACACACAAATAATAGGATTAGACATAGGTAGAGGCTACGTAAAGGGTTATTCCCTATATAATGACAAAGAATATTCATGCCTTTTCAAGAGCGTATATGGGGATGGTAGAAATATATCTCTAGAAGACTACAAGAAAAACCCAATCTATATAGAGCTGGATGGTAACGAATATTTTGTAGGAGACCTATCTGAAAAAGAAAGTATGAAATGCATTAGGAATGCTGGTGATAGCAAGGTTTCACCAGTTGTAAGAATCCTTATAAGTGCTGCCCTAAGCGAGATTGCAGTATCTGACAGTGTCAGCCTTATCCTGGGCGTCCCATACAAGATCTTCAAAAAGTCCACTCTTAAAGAAGTTGAAAAAGAATATAGGGACTCTACAATAGTTGTAAAGAACAAGATAAACAACAGTGTTAAGACTATAAAAATAGAAAATGTAAATATATTTAGGGAGGCAGACTCCGCCCTTATCTATGCAATGGGCAACAGAATCAATGAAAATAATCCAGTTGGTATGGTAAATATAGGCTTCAGAACTACTGAGCTTAGTTACTTTGACAAGGGCTTCAAGTTCAATGACAAGCTAAGTACAACTATTGAATCGGGTAATCAAAACGCCCTAAAAATAGTTCAGAAAAGACTTGTAGACATTGGTATTACTAAGAGTTTACCTGAAATAGACACAGCAGATGACTATCCAGAACTAAAGGAACTAGCCTATAAATTGACTTCAGATGATACTAATGAAATTATCGAAGAAACTTGGAACAACCTAGGTGAAATGGAGATATTTGTATCAGGCGGAACTGCCCTAAACCTTAAACTAAATGCCAAGTACAAGGTGGTAGACGACAGCCAGATGGCCACTGCAAAGGGTCTGTATGAAGTAGGCGTAAAGCTTGAAAAATAAGAGGTTGGTGGATAGGACTTGAAAAATAATAGAATCAGATTAACGTCATACATTAGTCCGGACCTCGACGACTTGATACAGGATTATATGGATGACAACAACATCTCCACCAAGAGCCAGGCCCTTGAAAGGATGTTAATAGAGTTTAAATATATAAAAAATGAGGTCACTTTCCTAAGGGGAATTATAAGTGGTGGTGGCTTTCAACAGAATACCCCCTTTATGAGCTCACAGAATGCCCCTAGGAGGCTTTTGAACGAGCGTGACAAGGTAAAGGATAGCATAGCGGATATTTTCTCTAATATGCCCGATTAGAGCCTCATATTGACAAGTTTATATGTATGGCTTACAAATCCCTTATTAAAATTGAATATTTACCCGGGAGAGACAGGAAAAATCCTGACTCTCCTTTTTTATAGTCCAATTTTATAACTTTGACCCTTGACATCTATTACGGATTATGATATATTACATATAAAGATATATCATATAGTGTAATAGAAAGGGGAAAACATGGGAAGAACAGCAAACAGTGGTGCTCTTACCGAATCTATCTTTTACATCCTATTACGACTTCACAGTCCCGCACACGGTTACGCCCTTATGAAGGATATAGCCCAGATGACAGATGACCGCCTTAATTTAGGAGCAGGATCCCTCTACGGAGCCTTGGACACCCTTCAAAAAAGGGGCTGGATCAAAGCCTTGGATGAATATCCACAAGATAGAAAAAAAGAGTACATAATCACGGATACAGGAAAGGAATTCTTTGAAAGGGACTTGGTTCGCTTAGAAGAAATGTTACAAAATGCAAAGAAAGTAAAGGAGGCAGCAAATGAAAACTATCGTTAAAAAGTCTTTTTTGGATATCCAAAAAGAAGAAGAATGGTTGAACCAAGAGGGTGAAAATGGCCTTATGTTAATTGGTTACCGCAATGGCGAATATGAATTTGAAGATGTTTCACCATCCAAATACCAGTACAAGATCGATATTCCAAATTATACTGGTTATAAGAGGAAGAACTATCTTGCATTTTTGGAAGAAAGTGGCATATCAGTTGTTTCAGACTATGCTGGCAGGGTCTATCTTAGAAAGAATACTGCCGATGGCCCTTTGGACCTCTATACCGACAGCAAGGAAATTAGAAATCAAATAAGCAAGCGATACGCTCATTTTTTCAGCATCGGCATAAGTCAGTTGATTTTGGGAATTTTTCTATTGTATAGTACTTTGAATACTGTAAAAGATAGGGGCCTTCCATTTGTGTTTACAATCATTGTCGACCTAGGTCTTATTGTTTCTGGACTTATCTTCTTAGTCATGGCTATACGAAAGCACAGAAACTACTCCATCCCTAAGGATGAAAAAAATCTTTGGGAGTAACTTGTAAAAGCAAATTATAAAAATTAGACCATAGAAGTATAAAATAAACCATAGAAGGAGGGCTTGTATTCTTATCAATATATCTAGAATACAAGCCCCCCTCTTTATCAAAGTCGCTTAAGGGCGATTTTTTATTTGTTTAAATAAGGCAGATAAGATATTAGTCTCATTACTCATTTATACTCAATATAGATGAGTCCGCATTGAAGGTATTAACATTGTACAAGAATAGGACATCTGTCACATCATTATTGTTAATGACATCACTAAGACTTCCAGTAAAGTACCTCATATCAACTACGCTTATCTCTGAGAAGCTAGTAGCTAGGAAAGGTATCATAGCATTGGCGTATGAGTCCTTTATAACTAAAATCTTCCTCTCTGTCTCTACACTCGTCCTGATCTTAATCTGAGAGTGGTTACCTCCTGTAAAGACCTCATACTGGTCCCTGGCCGATAACTTTGATGAGTCATAAAGACTTGGCACCTTCTTCTTAGTATCGTAATACTTTGTAATTACAGGTGCATTGTCCTGTGTTAGGTATAGGTATATATCCTCTGGCTTACCAATTTCTGCCCCTGTCTTGTAGTATAGGCTACCCCTAAATGAATCAGAGGCTTGTGACCTGTTAAAGTTGTTCTGACTAGTTGGCTCTATATTAAGTGCCTTGCAAAAATCTGTATATGCATAGAAGGCACCATCTGTAGTCCAATGATGGTCAGTCTTATAGTATAACTGCTCACTATTCTTAAGCTTATTAAATGTCTGTTCTACATCTACCATCCTCACCTTGTTGCTCAACATGGATGTTACAGCCTTCAAATAATCCGTCTGAGAGTCCACAGGAGCGTTTTTAGGCATTAGGTGACTATAAACATCAACCTTGTTAGGTACAAGCATCATAGATACCTTTAGTTTCTTATTTGAGCTAGCAAACTTATTGATTGCATCAACCTTTAGCTTGGTGATATTTGGATTTTCAGCCTTGAAACCTTCCATCAGGTATCCGTCTGAGCCCAGATATACACCATTTATCTCCTTCTTGCCCATCAACCTGTCTAGGTTGGCCTTGGTCTTTATAAAACCTGCCCTATTTGGGAATTGGTCTGACATATGTACGGCCTGTTTATCAGAGTACTTACCAGTTATAAATGATGAAATAGTAAACTTAGGCCTTTGCTCTAACTCCCTGTTTTCTGCTATGGATGTGGCCTGGTCCCTGTGAACTAGGACCGCCAACATTATCAAAATAGTCAATCCTACGAAGGCTACTGGTAGAATCCTATAAAAGGTCTTATCCAACTTTTCTCTTCTGTCACCCTTTATATACTTGCCCTTGTCACCCCCTGATACCAAGAAGTTTATAAGCAGGGTAAGTCCATATATGATAGTCGAAGGAATGGCCTTAAAGTTTCTAGACCTTCTTTTTGCTGGTCTGACCGCCTTGTTTGGCCTCTTTTTAGACTGGATTGCCTTCTGATTTGGTCTAGTCTGGCTTGGTCTAGCCTTCTCTGGCCTTCTCTGGCCTTCTTGATCTGGTCTTGGCCTAGCATTTCTAGTTGGCTGGGCCTTCTGATTTGGCCTAGGTCTAGTCTTTGTAGCCTGCTTTGATACCTGCTTTGTAGCTGGTTTAGCAACCTTTCTTGTAGGCTGTTTTATCGGCTGACTACTTGACTTTTTAGTCCTTTCCTGTCTTTCCTGACTAGGTCTAGTCTTCTTGGTTTTATTGGCAGAGCTCTTTTGACTAGGCCTCTTTTTTGCAGTTTTTGTACTTCTAGGACCTTCTTCAGGTCTCTTTTTCTTCTTTTTCCTAGGTGGATCATTCTCTATTTCCATTAGTTTTCTTAGGCTTTCAGGCATCTTCGGTTCTTCATAACGTATTTTTTTATTCATTTATTTCACCTCCACCTAAAATTTAAAGTATAAGAATGGGCTATAGCTATCTCCTACCAAGGATGCTACTGATAGAAGTACTATCAATAGATAGCATACTGACAAGAAGGCATATCCACCCCTGCCAAACCTACTCTTTACATTGTTTATCAAGCCTAAAACAAAAGGACTAGCACCTATAATAGCCAATACAAATAACTTCCATGAAGTTTTTAGTATGTATAGGGCATTTCCATCTATAAATCCACTAGATCCGAATACCAGTAGCCTACTATAGAAGCTAGCTATCTGGGATATTCCCTGCAGGTCAAACATTACCCAACCTAAAACTACTATTAACAAGCAGTAGAAAAGCTGGATTTTTGGACTTAACTTCTGCAATATCTTAGCTAATTTGACTTTTTCTAGGTATATAATAAGGCCAAAATATAGACCCCATACCACAAAGTTCCAGCTGGCACCATGCCATAAACCTGTAACCATCCATACTACAAATATATTCCTTAGGTGCTTTTTAGCCGAACACTTACTACCACCCAGAGGGAAGTATATATAAGTCTTGAACCAGTTTCCAAGTGATATATGCCACCTTCTCCAAAATTCTGTTGCGCTCTTGGAAATATATGGATAGTTAAAGTTTTCTGCCCACTTAAAGCCAAACATATTACCTAGACCTATAGCCATATCTGAATAACCACTAAAGTCGAAGTATATCTGTAGGGTAAAGGCTATAATACCCAACCAGGCTGTTATAGCAGACATCTTTAAGTCCGGACTAGCCTTTACGCTGGCCCATACCAAAGCTAGGTTATTGGCTATTAGGACCTTTTTACCTAGTCCCAGTATAAATTTTTCTACCCCCCTACCAAATAGGTCTGGAGATGGTCTTCTCACCAATAGTTCCTTGGCCATATCCGAATACTGGACTATAGGACCAGCCCCTATTTGAGGGAATATGCATACATATAAGGCGAAGTCTGTAAAACTCTTCTGAGGAGGAGTCTTGCCTGTATAGACATCAGCCATATATGAAATTATCTTAAATGTATAGAAGGATATACCAAAAGGAAGGCCTATCTCTACTATCTGTAGATTAGTCCTGAATATCGTATTTATGTTGTCTATCAGGAATCCATAATATTTAAAAAATGCCAATATTGCTAAATTAAATACCAATAGACACACAAAATAAAATTTGGCCTCTTCCCTCTTTTTTCGCCTGGAGTGGATAAACCTGATTCCAAACCAAGTAACTACTACAGATACCATAATCAACAATAGGTACCTAGGGTCTCCCCAACTGTAAAAGAATAAACTCAGTAGCAACAATAGGCCATTTTTAAACCTCTTTGGTACTATGGAATATAATATAATTGCTATCGGGAAGAAATAAAATAAAAATGTTAAACTAGTAAAACTCAATTATCTTCCCTCCCTTACTCATAATTTGCCTTGATTATTTTATTTATCAAGTCTACGTTCTCATAAGATATAAAATAGATGTAGTCGCCCTTCTTCTTCAAAAGACTAGAACTCATTATCTTATACTGGTCTGGCGCATAGTTTTTGAAGCTCTTTGACTGGTCATCCACCCTCTTTTGTATTCTTAAAAAAATGGTATCTGCATACTCTGGCTTGGCCTTTACTATAAGGATTTCATTGGCCAACATATTGCTCTTAGGCACATATGAAATATACTTTTCCACCTCTATCTTGTTTATACCATATAACTTCCTCAGGCTAAGGTCATTGCCCTTGAGAAAGTTATCCATGCTTATTCTTTTTTCAATATTGGATCCAAGCGTTGCAAAATCAAGATTTCTAACCTTTACAAACTGGTAGGCCAATACAAAGACCAAAATCACCACCAAGATTAGGGCCATATACTTTTTCTTGTAGATAGAACTAGTCTTCATAGGTTTAATCCTGTTTAGCTTATTCTTAATAGTCTTCCCCTTCAAATCCGCCTCTATGTCCTCGCTCTTTATTATCCTAAGCCTGGCAGTCTGTTCGTAATTTACGCCCTGGCTCGGATTTGGCTCCTTGGCTGGATTTTTCTTATTTTTATCATTATTATCCAATCAGTCCACCCCCTTATATATTTTCACTCAAGAAGTATAGCCAATTCTTGTAAAAATCATACTTTAGATGGATACCATCCGGTTCATACAGATTTTTTGATGTTATTAAGCCATCTGAAGGTAGGTAGTTGGCACCTGTAGCAGATGCAACAGCCTTGGTTTTCTGTATCAGAATCTTTACATTTTCATTGTTGATCCTTTCATCCTTGGCCCTTGTAATAGTCTCATTTACAGGTAAAGGCGCCTGTAGATATACCTTCACTCCCGGGTCAAGCTTTTTAATCTTCTTAACCAAACTAATATAATTCTCCTTGAAGGCCTCAGGTGTCTGGGTATTTAGGTCATTTGCCCCATAAAGGATTACTATCTGCTTTGGTTTTAAGTTTTTAATCTCATTTAAGTGCTTACTGGCCTGGTTTACATGCTCACCCTTACTAGCCAGAACGCTAGTAGGCCCTAGTATATTAGCCTGTTTCAAATATTCTGTTATAGAGTCACCAAGAAAGACCACATCATCAAACCTTGATTTGGCCTTGGTCATATTAAACTTAGTGATAGAAGTATCCTTATTTACCTTATTGATTTCTTCTTCCACATCGTCAATACGCTGATTTTCTTGCTTCTTTATAAATGACAATGTCCACTCGATACTGGCCTTGCCTGACCTAGCAGAATCTGCAGCATATGCCCCATATGCCGTGGCACTAGTCACAATCATCGCAGCACTAAGTGCTAAAAGCTTACTTTTTCTCATATACATCTTCCCATTTCTATTTTATAAATTCCTTATTAATTGCCTTAAAAGTTCCTGAACTGCATATTGCAAAACACACTTATATTCTAATACTTAATTATACCATAACTGAATGATAAAAAAAGTAGAATTTGTGGAAAAATTGACTAATTTATCCACATATACACAGATTTATCCCCCATTTAGATCCTTTTTTCCAAAAATACCTAAATTCAGGCAATCAATAAACTAATCAAGAGGGATGATACACACAATTTCATCTAGTCTAGAGTCAAGTCTCTTGCTCTTTACTAGGCCCCCATCTCCCAATCTTTCAAATAGGACTATATCATTTGAATCCTGGTGGCCTACTAGGATAAATTTTTCATCCGGGCTAAGGGCAAAGTCTCTAGGATTTTTTCCACCACTCCCTATATTTTGTAAAAATCTTATGCCACCCTCGTCACCTAATTCGTATACACTAAGGCTATCATGCCCCCTATTGGATACATATAGGTTATGCTTACCCTCCTTATTTTTTATCTTGCTTACTTTGATAGCTGCCCCACTATTGCCTGTGAAGCTCTCAGAGCCCACAGGAAGGCTTGAAACCCTATTTACATGTCTTAATATACCCTTGACATCATCATAGGCTAGAACCTCAACTGTGGAGTCTAATTCCCCCATCAGGTATGCATACTTCGAGTCCGGACCAAAGACCATATGCCTAGGCCCCATACCAGGTCTTGTCTGGTAGCTTGCAACCAGAACTGCCCTATTATCATCAATACAATAGGTATCAATCCTATCTCCCCCTAAATTTACAACTAAGGTATATTTATCATTGGGGTCCTTGATAGCCATATGGCACCTAGGCCCATCCTGGTTGGGACTAACAGGACCAGACCCCTCAAGCCCTATGGACTTGGCCAGGCTCAATCCAACCTTGTCCAAGGATAGGATATCCAACCTTCCCAGGTGGTAGTTGCTGGCATATAAAAGAGATTTTTTCTGGTCAAAATACAGGTGGCAGGGAGCCTTGCCCAACTTGCCCACCTCACTTATAAAATCAAGTTGTCCCCTCTCCTTATCAAAATCGTAGGCTAGGACTCCACCTTCATCCCTAGAGCTAAGGACAAAAAGTTTATTGGCCTCAAGAGCCATATAGGAAGGGTCTTCTATCTCCAAGAGGAGCCTACTCTGGTCCTTAGCCCTAGGTCCAAGAAGCTTATCACAAGCAAGCTTTTCCTTACCAGCTAAGCTTGAATCCATACATCCTTTATTATCTGCCTTTTCATGGCCTAATCCGTCAATACCTATATTAAGGATATGTATACCCTTGTTAGACCTCCTGGTATAACCACCCAATATAAATCTATATTCTTTCATAATTTACCTCACTATAAGTCCAAAAACCCCCTTCTTCCGGGTTTTGACTAGAAAATACTAGGTTAGTGCCTTAGGCTTATATTAAAAAAGAGCCGCCCGATCCTAACGATACAGACAACCCTTTTAATAAGCAAATTAAATCTTTAATTATTTAACTTCTACTGTTGCACCAGCAGCTTCCAATTTTTCCTTGATCTGCTCAGCTTCTTCCTTAGATACGCCTTCCTTAACAGCCTTTGGAGCGTTGTCAACAACTTCCTTAGCTTCCTTAAGACCAAGACCTGTTATAGCTCTAACTTCCTTGATTACTCCAACCTTTGAAGAACCAGCTGATGCTAGGATAACATCGAATTCGCTCTTTTCTTCTCCACCTGCAGCAGCACCACCTGCAGCACCAGCAACCATAACTGGAGCTGAAGCAGATACACCGAATTTTTCTTCTGCAGCCTTAACTAATTCATTTAATTCTAACACTTTCATGTTTTCTATAGCTTCTAAAATCTGTTCTATTGTCATTATATTGCACCTCCGTGTATTATTTGTTTTTCTAAATTAAAATTTGTCTTATGCGATTTCTCGCTGATTTATACTACCAAACTGGCAGCCTCAACCCACCTTATGGGTAGATTTATTAAGCTTCTGTAACTTCTTCGTCCTGCTTCTTTGCAAGAGCATCCAATAGGTAAACAAAGTTTGACATTGGAGCCTTCAAGCTGCCAAGAAGTTTTGCGATAAGTTCTTCTCTTGATGGTATAGACGCAAGAGAAACGATCTTTGCTTCATCGTAGAATTCACCTTCGACTACACCCATCTTTAGAGTGATCTTGTCAGGATTCTTATCCATGAAAGCCTTAAGTACTCTAGCTGGAGCAACTGCATCTTCATAACCGAATGCTATTGCGTTTGGACCTACTAGTAGCTCATCGTTGAAGTTAGCATATACATCTCCTTCGATCTGGCTAGCAGCTCTTCTTACCAAAGTATTCTTGTATACCTTGTAATCAACACCAGCTTCTCTCATCTGACTTCTCAAATCTGTAACCTGTTCAACTGTTAATCCCTTGTAATCTACAACGATAACAGAAGCAGCCTTTTCAAACTTTTCTGCTATTTCAGCAACTACAGCTGATTTTAATTCTATAGCCTTACTCATATTCTTAGTGCACCTCCTTCACAAAAATAAAGTTTAGCACTTACCGTATAAATATTAAAGCCCTTGTTATCAGCAGACAACAAGGGCGCAAGTATCACGTATATCGCAACCTCGGTGGGAAATTAAGCTTAGGCACCCACTGTCTACGGCAAATCTATTCTTCTTTAACATTGACAATATATCATATATGTCAACCTGTGTCAACAGTATTTTTATTATTCAGTAACTCTAACTGGGTTTACTTTTACACCAGGTCCCATTGAAGAAGCAACTGTTACGCTTCTAAGGTACTGACCCTTAGCAGCAGATGGCTTAGCCTTGATTATAGCTTCTATTAGAACCTTGAAGTTATCGAATAATTTTTCCTGGCCGAAAGATGCCTTACCAACTGGAACGTGGATGATGTTAGTCTTATCTAGTCTATATTCAACCTTACCAGCCTTGATTTCATCAATAGCCTTAGCTACATCAAATGTAACTGTACCAGACTTAGGATTTGGCATTAATCCCTTAGGACCAAGTACTCTACCTAGTCTACCTACTACACCCATCATATCTGGAGTAGCAACAACTATATCAAAGTCAAACCAGTTTTCTCCCTGGATCTTCTGAACTAGTTCTTCAGCACCTACAAAATCAGCTCCTGCAGCTTCTGCTTCCTTAGCCTTTTCACCCTTAGCGAAAACCAATACTCTCTTTGTCTTACCTGTACCGTGTGGTAACACGATAGCACCTCTAACCTGCTGGTCAGCATGTCTAGAGTCAACACCCAACTTGATGTGGGCTTCTACTGTTTCATCAAACTTAGCACTTGCAGTTTCAACTACTAGTCCTAGAGCCTGTGAAGCATCATAGTAAACACTTCTGTCTACTTTTGCAAACGCCTCAGCGTATCTCTTACCTTTTCTTGCCATTTTAATAATCCTCCTTGTGGTAATACGGTTTTTAACCTCCCACTAATAAAGACACCGTCTTTACAGTGTTGTCAACTATTTATTAGTCAACTACTTCTACACCCATACTTCTAGCAGTACCAGCGATCATCTTCATAGCTGATTCAACTGTAGCAGCATTTAAGTCCTTCATCTTTAACTCAGCTATTTCCCTAACCTGAGCTGATGTTATCTTACCAACCTTCTTCTTGTTTGGTTCCCCAGAACCTGACTGTAGGTTGATAGCCTTCTTGATTAGTACAGCAGCTGGTGGAGTCTTAGTTATGAAACTAAAAGACCTATCCTGGTATACACTGATTACAACTGGTATAATCATGCCTGCCTGATCTGCTGTCTTAGCATTAAATTCCTTTGTGAAAGCCATTATATTCACACCGTGCTGTCCTAGTGCTGGACCAACTGGTGGAGCTGGAGTGGCCTTTCCTGCAGGTATCTGTAGCTTAATCTGACCTATTATTTTCTTAGCCATTGTGTTGCACCTCCTTATATTTTTTCTATATTTTCAAGCCCTAGTGTTACTAAAGCCTTCCTACCAAATGCATTTACATAGACTTTTACTTCTTTTTTCTCAATGTTTACATCTTCTACTTCTCCGACATTGTCGACAAAAGCACCACTAATTACTCTTACTGTATCGCCAGGGTTTAAATCTATTTCACCGCTGACAATCTTTGATGCCGGAAGTTCTATTCCCATAGCCCTTACCTCATCAACTGTTAGTGGAACTGGTTTTGATCCAGGTCCTACAAACCCAGTTACCCCCTTAGTGTTTCTGACAACATACCAAGATTCATCAGTCATCTCCATCTTTACAATAACGTAACTTGGAAATACCTTTCTCTGAACCATCTTTTCCTTGCCAGTCTTTGTAGTTGTTACTACATCTTCTGTAGGAACTATTACCTGTTCGATAATATTTTCCATTCCCCTGTTCTTTACAGTGTTTTCAATTGTAGTTTTTACTTTGTTTTCATGACCGGAATAAGTATGAACAACATACCATTGCATATCTCTTTCTTCTGACATCAAAATATTCCTTTCAACGCTTAAGATCAACCGACTACTTAATCAATAGACTAAGTGCCTTTGATAATCCTAAATCTACTAGCCATACAAATAGGGTAGACACAATAACAACTCCAAGTACTACACCAGTCTTACCTGCAAGTTCTCCAACTGTGGGCCAAGTTACTTTCCTAAGTTCCTGACCTGTACCCTTTATAAACCCTACTTTTTTTTCTGATACTTGTACATTTTCCTTTGCCATTAACTCACATCCTTTACTTAGCTATATTACTTAGTTTCCTTATGAGTAGTGTGCTTCTTACAGAACTTACAATACTTCTGTAGTTCAATTCTGTCAGGATTGTTCTTCTTATTCTTAGTTGTGTTGTAGTTTCTCTGACTACATTCTGTACACGCTAAAGTTACTTTAACTCTCATCTGTTACACCTCCAAATTTGATTTTATATATGATGATATAGCTTCCTGAAAAAATCAAGTAACTATTACCTTCCAAAAATTGTATTTTTTACACCTCAAATTGACGACTCTATTCGGCCGTCTAAAATAAAATACCATACTATCTTTCTTTTGTCAATGATTTCAATGTTTTTTCACCCACTTATTTTTATAGCCACCCAGATTGTTTTTTCCTAGGTGGCTATATAGTGAGTAAACTTTGAGATTCGAAGAACTAATAAATTAAATTCTTAAAAGTAGAGTTCTTCATCAGGTTCTTAAATAGGGGTACACCCAAGACTGTTACTATTATGAATTCAGACAACATTATCTGGGCAGTCACCAATATAAATGATACTGGCTCCGGAGAAACAAAGACTATCTCCAAGCCTATCAAGATACTAAAGACTGCTGGCATCAAGGATGCTATCCATATATTTTTTATCTTGGACATAGCAGTCAAGGCCAAGAAAGAGGCCAGGGTCCCAACTACCACATCTATCATACCCAGTGATGACAGTAGATTTGAAATTGCACATCCCACTGTCAATCCCACTATATATTCAGGATTGAAAAATGCCAATAGGGTCATTACCTCTGATATCCTAAACTGGATTGGTCCATAAGATAGGGATGGAATCATCCATGTAAGCACCGCATAAATAGCAGCTATCATGGCCTGCCTTACCAGTACCTTCCTCTTTACTAAAGTTTTTGCATTCATATTTCTATTCTCCTCCTACACCAAAATCTGTATTGTTCCAGAGAATTTCAATATTTTCCATATCTTCCATATAGGAATACTGGTCCCTAAAGTAGTCAACTATAGACTGGTCCCTCTTTACCGGGGTAGTATTCTCCACATATATATTGATACAGCCCCTCTTAAAATTCTCCTGTAGAAGTTTCATGTCCCTGTCTATCATCTCTCTCGTCTGTCCCTCTATACCCACTAGGAGACAGATATTGTCAAAATATGAAGCCACCTCTTTAGCATCCTTGAAGTATATATTCTTGTTCAAGTAGCCATTTCTGAAATCATCATCAAAACTTTCAATTCCACACTTGAAGGATACCTCTATCCCATCAAAAAAGTCCCTAATTTCATCTAACCTAGTCCTGTAGTTGTAGTAGGCTTCAAAGAATATCTCCCTGATACCCCTGGCCTTACATACCTCTTTGATGTCTTTTAGGGTCTCTTTAGGCAGTTCAAAGACTGAGGCTGAATTAATTACCTCCAGTCTGCCATACGAGCCCTTGACATCTTCTAGGACCTTCTTATTCACACTAATCATTTCTTCTTCATCAATTGAGTTATCGGCGATATAATCGCAAAAAAAACAGCGCCCCCATCTACACGGATGAGAACGCAGTAAAACTATCTCTCTTGGATTTTTATCGTCAATTACACTATAACGATTCATTTAACCACATCCTTGTTTTTTAAGTAGGTGACAAGAAAACTCTATATCTTGTTTTTTAAGCAGGTGACAAGAAAACTCTAGCCCCTATTATACCCACTTTTTAAGTCCGTGTCAAACATTATTACAAGCTATTTAGCGGCCCACTCCTTGGCAATCTCTACCAATAAATTGGCGCCAGCCTCCAGGGCCTCCACACTTATCATTTCATTCCTGCCGTGGAAATTGATTCCCCCGGCAAAGAGGTTTGGACAAGGCAGGCCCATAAAGGATAGTCTAGAACCATCAGTCCCTCCCCTTATAGGGATTATTCTTGGCTCTATATCCAGGTTTTCCATTGACTTGACCGCTATATCTACCACTTCCATGTGGTCTTCAATTACCTCTCTCATATTGTAGTAGGAGTCTTCGATTGTAAGGCTAATCCTACCACCATGCTCTTTAGACAGGTTAGAAATTCTTGTTTCAAAAAAGTCCTTCATTTCTTCGAACTTATCCCTATCGTGGTCCCTTATTATATAGTTAAGGACTGTCTCCTCTGTAGACCCCTTGATATCATTCAGATGGAAGAAGCCCTCATAACCCTCTGTAGTCTCCGGTCTTTTGTTTTCTGGAAAGGCCTCCATAACTTGGCCTGCTATATAGATGGAGTTGACCATCTTACCCTTGGCTGAACCTGGATGGACATTCCTTCCCTGTATTTTTACCACGGCAGACGCAGCATTAAAATTTTCATACTCTAGCTCTCCAAGCTGGCCCCCGTCAAAGGTGTAGGCATACTTGGCACCAAACTTTTCTACATCAAAGTAATCGGCCCCACAGCCTATCTCCTCATCTGGAGTAAAGGCCACCATTATATCCCCATGCCTTATATGGGGATTTTCAACCAGGTATTCCAGGCCCGTCATAATCTCAGCTATTCCAGCCTTATCATCTGCCCCTAGGAGGGTATTTCCATCTGTTACTATTATAGTCTGTCCCTTGAAGTCCCCTATCTCCGGATAATCTTTTAGGCTCGTAACTATTCCCTTTTCTTCATTCAAGATTATATCCCCACCATCATAGTTTTCTATAAGCCTAGGCTTGACATCCCTACCTGACAGGTCTGGGCTGGTATCCATATGGGCTATAAAACCTATTGCTACAAGGCCTTCCTCATTAGCCGGCAACTTGGCCATGACATAACACCTTTCATCTAGACTAATATCCTCTAGCCCCATTTCTTCCAACTCTGCAACCAATATTCTAGCAAGGTCAAATTGCTTGCTTGTAGATGGGCTGGTTTTAGACTCCGGATCTGACTGGGTGTCTATTGATATATACTTCAAAAATCTTCCTAATACTTTTTCTCTCATTTGATTCTCCTTAAAAAAGAGGTGCCCTAGACACCTCTTCAAAATTAATCATTATATTTAATTCCTATGACCTGATAGAAGAGTCATACCCTCATTAAAAATTAAATTTTTATTAAGTTCTTTATAGCATACTGCTAATCAAAAGTCAAGTTGTCTAGACCGGGGTCCTATGATATAATATTCTTGTCTAATGTGCGCCTATAGCTCAACTGGATAGAGCTGCAGACTTCGGATCTGTGAGTTGTGGGTTCGAATCCTACTAGGCGTGCTTTTTATTAATTTTTAACATTTTTATTTTATAGGAGCAGACTATGTACGTACTTTTTAGGGAAGAACTAATCAGCAGCGATGATATAAAAAATGAAATCCAGGAAAAAACCTTGTTCAGGGTGGAAACAGACCTTACCAAGGCTACCAAGAGGGAAGATGTTATGGCCTTTAAGCTATCTATACCTACACAAGACCTTGAACCTGGTGTAAAATTTGACTGGGATAAGAGCAGGCTAGTGGAGGATATATTTTCCAAGGCCCAGTCTCTTACAAAAGACTTCCTGGCCTTTTTCCCAAAATACACTATCCAGACTTCTTCTGCCTACAAGTGGGACGAGATGGAAGATAGGATTTATCTAGTAGTGGTAATAGCCAACATAGATATAAAGATGAAAAAGTTAGAATTGGATATACTTAAACGTATGATGAAGCAGGTAGACTAGGCTACCTGCTTTTTATATTCAAGTTTAGTCGTCAACTTTATACACATCCATCTTTACCAATCAATAAAAAAAGAAATTTTAAGAATATTTGTTTATTTTCAAAAAATTCCGTAATATAAAAGTTAATAAAATCACATTTTTGAAAACAAACATCTTATTCTGGTTAATTAAGTAAAATATGAAGAATACAGTAAAAATTATATTATAAAAAAAACATTAAAAGCTATTGACCTTTTATTTATAAGTGCTATAATATAAGTACAAGGACAGATAAATAACAAACATACTTGTACACTCAAACCAACTTATTTAGAACATAAGAGTATTATTTAAACCTGATATTTTTCGTAAGAATACAGAGCTTCTGGCTCTGTATTCTTATTTTCTAACCTGATTATTTATTGTCAAATATAGGCTTTTCAATCTAGTAAAGAATTTAAGTACAAGGTCAATTTCCTATACCTTTGCTAAAAATATCTCAAACTATGGCTTATTATATTCAGTTAAATACGTCTTCATCAAACTTTATATCAAAATTTGATACCCATATTTTAAATTTACGGTGGTAATTTATACAATTTTATGTTAATATGTTATAGTAACAGTTGATAATATGTCCCCGTAGCTCAGCTGGATAGAGCACTCGCCTCCTAAGCGAGGGGTCGGAGGTTCGAATCCTCTCGAGGACGCTTAAAATCATAGGTAAATTACCTATGATTTTTTTATGCCCTAAACCTATCTTCCTTTATTTCATAAAAAAAAGAGAGACCCTGTCCCTCTATAAAAATTATTTTTTTCTCTACAAGCTTGTCTATCCAACAGAAGAATTCTTATACAGGCAAGTCACCTGTCTCTACCTTACCCTTGCCTAGGTATTTCAAAGTATGCTTCAATAGTACCGGGGAAAATATAGTAGTTACCACCACCATTAGTATTACCGGAGAGAACATGGATTCCTGGATAAGGCCCAACTGATGCCCTTTTTCTGCAACTATCAAGGCTACCTCTCCTCTTGATACCATACCAATACCAATATTTAAAGCCTCATACTTGTCATACTTACAGATTAAGGCACCAAAACCAGCACCGAATATCTTGGTGATGATAGCCACAATCACAAGAATAATAGAAAACCATAAAACATTGCTATTAAACTCTCCCAAATGAGTCTTTAGCCCAATACTTGCAAAGAATAGGGGGGCAAAGAATAGATAGGAGAGAACGTTCATCTTTCTTACAATCTCATTTCTAACACTAAACCTACTAAAAATCATACCTACCAAATAGGCACCCGTAATATCTGCTATACCAACATACTTTTCTGATATGTATGCAACCAACATTACCAGAGCAAATACATGTATAGATACCCTTCTCTGGTCCGTCTTGAAATCCAAAAACCTGGCCAGAAAAGTTGTTACTACTGACAAGATAAAGATGGCTATAAAGTATAGGACTATCTTTATCAATACATTAGACAAACTTACATTTGCATCCTTAAAGCTAGTTACAAATGTCAAAATTATAATTCCTATTATGTCATCCACTATAGCTGCTCCCAAGATGGCATTACCTATCCTGCTATTGGCATAGCCTAACTCTTTCAAGGCTTCTATTGTTATACTTACAGAAGTAGCAGTCAAAACAACCCCTACAAATACTGCCTTTAGAAGATCTGCCTCCATCCCCATCTTAAATTTTAAGAAGAAAATATAGGACAGGGCTCCTCCTACTAGGGGAATTGCCACTCCAAAGACTGCTATAGTAAGATAGGATACGCTATTTCTCTTAATTTCTGCCAAGTCTGTATCCAGACCTGCCATAAACATCAATATAATAACTCCTATCTGGGATACCTGGTCCAAAAAGGCCGTATCCTTTACTATTCCTAACATTGACGGACCAATAATTACACCTGCCAACAAGGCCCCAACCACTTGAGGTAATTTGATTTTTTCCGTCAAAAAACCAAATACTTTTGTTGAAAATAGTATTATCGCTATACTCAACAGATAAGTGTAATCCAACATAAAAATCGCCTCCATATACCAACTTAAATACAAAACATGTTTTAGTAGTCAACCTATACTTGGTCATCCACCATCTGTACGTACTCTAACACATCAAAACCCAACCTCTTATAAAGGTCTATAGCCCTCTTATTAGTTCCACAAACTTCTAACCTGTACCTTACTGCTTCAGGAAAGTTTTCCTTGACCTTGGCAAAATATTCTTGGGCAATACCCATAGACCTATATTCCTCACTTATATAAAGGTCCTCTAGCTGTATGGTGATTCCTGCCACCTCTGAAGCATAGTAACTGGTTACTATACCAAACCCAACCAAATTTCCATCATACCTTGCTTCATATCCCTTGATAGAATGTTCCCTTGATAGGATGTCATTCAAAAGCCTCTCTATAATCGACTCATCTACTGGATCAGCCACTGCATCTGACCTATAAAAATGCATCATCATGCTCAAAAGGTCATCATAATTTTCCTTTTTAAAATCTTCAAACTTAACCATATAAACTCCTACTTACTAGCACTTTTGATGTATAAATTCAATTAAATTTTTTACATGTTTAATATATAGTATATCATATTTTTGACCTTATATTCTATTAATTTGCCTTTTGTTTGATTATAAATATATTAAAAAGGGCTATAACCCTTGTATTTAACACAGGTAGATAGCCCAAATTTTATTAATATTTTATTTAATATGTAATTTGTTTGGATTTTTCGTAGGACTTTATTAACCTAATTCTTATTTTCCATCGTCCTTTTTGAAAGTTAAGAACCAGTCTAGCATATTATACTTGCTAGTGTCCTTAGCCAATTCCACTCTCTGCTCAACTTCTTCACGAGTTGTTGGAGGAGGAACGATTACGTCCTTGCCTGGCTCCCAGTTGGCTGGTAGGGCAACTCCGTCCTTTTCAGCCTTCTGTAGTCCTATTAGGACACGCTTTATTTCAGCAAAGTTTCTACCTAGTGATGCCGGGTAGTATAGGATAGTCTTGATGATACCCTGTGGATCAATGAAGAATACCGCCCTAACTGCATGAGTGTCAGATTCACCCTGTAACATACCATATGCCTTAGCAACTTCCATCCTAATATCAGCTATTAGAGGGAATTTTACCTTTGGCTTTTCTATTCCATCCCATGTATAGTTTTCTATAGCTTCCAACCAGCCAAGGTGTGAATGCAATGAATCTATAGACAATCCAACTAATTCAGTGTTGTGTGCTAAGAACTCATCATGCATACTAGCAAATGTCATGAATTCTGTAGTACAAACTGGTGTAAAGTCTGCTGGATGTGAGAATAGTATTACCCACTTACCTTCAAAATCATTAGGGAAATGCATAGGTCCCTTTGTTGTCACAGCCTCAAATTCTGGCGCCCTAGTTCCTATTAATGGGAAGTTTACCTTTTCCTGTAATACGTCTAATCTTTCTTGGTTCATATCTTAATCCTCCTTATTTTATAACATCTTTATTGATATCTCGATAGGGTTATTACTTCTTCCCTACCAATCTCCTGGCATTAATGATACTGAATATTATTAATACCTACTCTTATTATACCGTACTTTTGGATCTTTAAACATATTTTTCTAAATTTTATAAAAAATAAATACCTATATCAAAAAATGGAGGCTGGCATCCTTTATATACGTAGAATGCCTCGCCTCCATTGTGATCTTCACTCGACTTAATCGTCAGTTACCTAGATCATTTCATCTAGATCGTAGTCGCTGTGTACTTCTTCTGTTGCTTCAGCTGTTTCCTCAACAAGCTCTTCAACTTCTTTTTCTATTGCTATATTCCTGTACTTCTTCATACCTGTACCTGCTGGTATCAATTTACCAAGGATTACATTCTCCTTTAGGCCTATCAAGTGGTCTTTCTTGCCCTTGATAGCAGCGTCTGTAAGGACTCTTGTAGTCTCCTGGAATGATGCGGCTGACAAGAATGAGTCAGTTGCAAGAGAAGCCTTTGTAATACCTAATAGGACCCTCTTAGCCACTGCTGGCCTTAGGCCCTGCTCAAGAGCCTCTTCATTACACTTGTTGTATGTAAGGACTTCTTCATATCCACCTGGCAGTAGGTCTGTATCTCCTGGATCTTCAACCTTAACCTTGGATAACATCTGTCTTACTATTACTTCTATGTGCTTGTCGTTGATATCAACACCCTGTAACCTGTACACTCTCTGTACTTCCTTAACGATGTAATCCTGCACACCACCGATTCCCTTAACCCTAACTATATCGTGTGGGTTAATAGAACCCTGTGTCAAAGGTTCACCAGCTTCTATATAGTCACCGTCTTTTACCTTTAGCCTAGATCCGTATGGTATCTGGTATGTCTCTGCTTCGCCATCATCTGAAGTAACTACTACCTCTTTTCTCTTGGCTGTTTCATCAACTTCTACCCTACCTGATATTTCAGTGATAACAGCTAGACCCTTTGGCTTACGAGCTTCGAAAAGCTCCTCGACTCTAGGAAGACCCTGCGTGATATCTCCACCGGCTACACCACCTGTATGGAATGTACGCATTGTAAGCTGGGTACCCGGCTCACCGATTGATTGGGCAGCTATGATACCTACTGCCTCACCTATGTTTACTGGCTTACCAGTAGCAAGGTTTCTACCATAGCACTTAGCACACACACCATGTTCTGTCTTACAGTTTAGAACAGTTCTAATCTTAACCTTTTCGATACCACAATCTATAATCTTATCTGCGTCATCTTCTGAAATCATATGGTCACCTGGAACTACCTCTTGGCCAGTCTCTGGGTTTAGAACTGGATCTATAGTGTACCTACCTATTATTCTGTCTCTCAAGTCCTCTATGACTTCATTACCATCCCTAATAGCAAATACATCTGTAGTTTCTCTTGTTCCACAGTCTATATCCCTTACTATAACATCCTGGCTGACGTCAACTAGTCTTCTTGTCAAGTAACCTGAATCGGCTGTACGAAGGGCAGTATCGGCTAGACCCTTTCTAGCTCCATGTGAAGATGTAAAGTATTCCATTACTGACAGACCTTCACGGAAGTTAGACTTAACTGGGATTTCCACCGTCTTACCTGATGCATTGGCCATCAGACCACGCATACCAGCCAGCTGTCTGATCTGGTTCTTAGAACCTCTGGCTCCTGAATGGGCCATTATGAATATATTGTTCATTCTGTCTAGACCATCCATTAGGGCATCAGTTACCTTATCAGTAGTTTCTGTCCAAGTTTCTATTACCTTTTCATATCTTTCATCGTTTGATATAAGACCCCTTCTATAGGCCTTTTCATACTTATCAACTAGGTCTTCAGCCTCCTTGATATATGTATACTTGGCTTCTGGTATATCCATGTCGGCAACGGCAACTGTGATACCACCAACTGTTGAATACTTGTAACCCATAGCCTTTACATAGTCAAGAAGCTCTGCAGTCTTAGTATTTCCATGCTTTCTAAAGCACTTGTCTATAATCTTTCCTAGTGACTTCTTGTCTGCCAGGAAGTCTACCTCTAGGCTGAATGGGTCCTTGTCCCTGTCTACAAATCCTAGGTCCTGAGGTATACCTTCATTGAAGATAAACCTACCAACTGTAGATTCAACTAGGGAAGACCTACCATCATCTAGGGTTAATCTCATCTTTACTAGGGCATGCAATTCTACCTTATGGTTGAAGTATGCCAATAATAGTTCATTGTAGTCCTTGAATACTGAACCTGTACCCTTTGCACCCTCCTGGGCTTCTATTGTCAAATAATATGAACCAAGAACCATGTCCTGAGAAGGAGTAGTTATTGGGGCACCATCCTTAGGTGCTAGGATATTATTTACAGATAGCATTAGGTACCTAGCCTCAGCCTGGGCCTCTACTGATAGTGGCACGTGGACAGCCATCTGGTCACCGTCAAAGTCGGCATTGTAGGCTGTACAAACCAGTGGATGAAGCTTGATTGCCTTACCCTCTACCAGGACTGGCTCAAAGGCCTGAATACCTAGTCTATGTAGGGTAGGGGCACGGTTAAGTAGGACTGGGTGACTCTTGATTACATCTTCAAGTACATCCCATACTTCTGGCTTTACCTTTTCTACTATAGTCTTGGCAGACTTGATATTGTGAGCAAATCCTCTTTCTACTAGCTTGTCCATTACGAATGGCTTGAATAGTTCAAGGGCCATCTTCTTTGGAAGACCACACTGGTAGAACTTAAGCTCTGGACCAACTACGATAACAGAACGACCGGAATAATCAACTCTCTTACCTAGTAGGTTCTGTCTGAAACGTCCCTGCTTACCCTTTAGCATGTCTGATAGTGACTTAAGAGGTCTATTACCTGGTCCTGTAACCGGCCTTCCCCTTCTACCATTGTCTATTAGGGCATCTACTGCTTCCTGTAGCATTCTTTTTTCATTTCTAACTATGATTTCTGGAGCCCCTAATTCAAGAAGTCTCTTCAATCTGTTATTTCTGTTTATAACCCTCCTATAAAGGTCATTTAGGTCAGATGTAGCAAACCTACCACCATCCAACTGAACCATTGGTCTTAGGTCTGGTGGGATTACTGGTATAGCCTCAAGGATCATCCATTCTGGCTTGTTACCTGACTTCTTGAAGGCCTCTACTACTTCTAGCCTTCTGATAGTTCTAACCCTCTTCTGACCAGTCGCATCCTTCAAGTCTTCCCTCAACTCAGCTGACTGAGCTTCAAGGTCTATCTTTTCTAGTAACTTCTTTACTGCTTCTGCACCTATACCAACTTCAAATTCATAGCCATACTTCTCAACAGCATTCCTATATTCTCTTTCTGTCAGTACCTGCTTATAGGCTAGGCCAGTATCACCTGGATCTGTAACCACATATGATGCAAAGTACAATACCTTTTCAAGAGACCTTGGTGACATATCAAGTAGTAGTCCCATCCTTGAAGGTATACCCTTGAAATACCAGATATGAGACATAGGAGCAGCTAGCTCTATATGACCCATTCTCTCTCTTCTTACCTTGGCCTTAGTTACTTCAACACCACACCTATCGCACACTACGCCCTTGTATCTTACTCTTCTATACTTACCGCAGTGGCATTCCCAGTCCTTTGTAGGTCCAAATATTCTTTCACAGAATAGACCATCCTTCTCTGGCTTCAATGTTCTATAGTTAATTGTTTCTGGTTTCTTAACTTCTCCCCTTGACCACTGTCTGATTCTCTCCGGAGATGCCAAACCTATTTTTATCGACTCAAAATTGTTTAATTCAAACAAGGAGTTCTCTCCCTTCTTTCGATACTATTAATTTTATTTAAACGCATCTCGGTAACTGTTAAAACCTACAGCTACCAAGATACCACCATCTTTACCTCATAGATAATAAATATCCATTAAAATCCCAGTCTTCCTAGAATTCATCCTCGTATTCATCATATGAATCGTCACCTTCAAAGCTGTCATCTTCATCACTGAATTCCTCTATCTCTTCAAAGTCACCCTCTTCATTATCGTTGAATTCATCATATGAATCATCAACTTCTTCTATCATGTGACCTTCTTCTATATCATCTGTTACAATGCTTTCTATCTTGAATTCTCCAACAGCTTCTTCTTCATCATCTACTGATTCCTTGATGTCTATTGCTAGACCCTTCTGGTCAAGAGCACTGACATCCAAGCACAATGACTGCAATTCCTTCATCAATACTCTGAATGATTCCGGCATTCCTGGCTCTGGTATATTTTCACCCTTAACGATAGCTTCATATGTTTCAACCCTACCCTTAACGTCATCTGACTTGACTGTCAAGATTTCCTGTAGGATATGAGATGCACCATAGGCTTCTAGGGCCCAAACTTCCATTTCTCCGAATCTCTGTCCACCGAACTGGGCCTTACCACCTAGTGGCTGCTGAGTTACTAGTGAGTATGGTCCTGTACTTCTTGCATGTAGCTTGTCATCAACCAGGTGGTGTAGCTTCAAGTAGTACATGTAACCAACTGTGATTCTGTTATCGAAACTTTCGCCTGTACGTCCATCATATAGGGTTAATTTACCATCTCTTGGGTAACCTGCCATTTCAAGAGCATCCATGATATCATATTCGTTAGCTCCATCAAATACTGAAGTAGCTACATACCAGCCTAGCTTCTTAGCAGCTAGACCCAAGTGCATTTCAAGTACCTGACCGATGTTCATACGAGAAGGTATACCCTGTGGATTCAAGACAATATCCATAGGAGTACCATCGTCCATGAATGGCATATCCTCTTCTGGTAAAACTCTTGAGATAACACCCTTGTTACCGTGACGACCTGCCATCTTGTCTCCAACCTTGATTTTTCTCTTCTTGGCTATATAACACCTTACAAGTTCATTTACACCTGGAGACAGGTCATCTCCATTTTCCCTAGTGAAGATTCTGATATCAACTATGATACCTGACTCTCCATGAGGAACCTTTAGAGAAGTATCTCTTACCTCCCTGGCCTTTTCACCGAAGATAGCCCTAAGAAGTCTTTCTTCAGCTGTTAGTTCAGTTTCTCCCTTAGGAGTAACCTTACCTACTAGGATATCTCCTGAGTCTACCTCAGCACCTATCCTGATAATACCCCTATCATCCAGGTTCTTGATGGCATTTTCACCAACATTAGGTATGTCTCTAGTGATTTCTTCTGGTCCTAGCTTTGTATCTCTGGCTTCACACTCATATTCTTCTATATGAATTGTAGACAGCCTATCTTCCTTTACAAGTCTTTCATTGATAAGTACGGCGTCCTCGTAGTTGTAACCCTCCCATGTCATGAAGGCTATCAAACAGTTTCTACCAAGGGCAATTTCACCATGGTCAGTAGCTGGACCATCGGCAATTACATCTCCTGCCTTGACCTCTTCGTTCTTGCTAACTATTGGGGCCTGGTTTACACAAGTACCAGAGTTTGACCTCTTGAACTTAAGTAACTTGTACCTATCCTTGTCTCCATTTTCCTTCTTGATGATGATTTCATCAGCAGATACCCTGTCAACTATACCATCATTCTTTGCAACTACCACTGCACCAGAGTCCTTGGCTGCTCTGTACTCGATACCTGTACCGATAATTGGAGCCTCTCTCCTGACTAGTGGTACTGCCTGACGCTGCATGTTTGATCCCATCAGGGCCCTGTTGGCGTCGTCATTTTCCAGGAATGGTATCATGGCTGTAGCAACTGATACTACCTGCTTAGGAGAGATATCCATGTAGTCAACCCTGTCTTCAGGAACCATTTCAACAGCACCTAGGACAGTTCTACAGATAACCCTGCTATTTACGAAATGGCCTTCTTCATCCAACTGTTCATTGGCCTGGGCCCTAACATATAGGTCCTCTTCATCAGCTGTCAAGTAATGTATTTCATCAGTTACGACCTTATTTACCTTGTCATACTTTCTATATGGAGATTCTATAAATCCGTATTCATTTATCTTAGCATATGTAGAAAGTGAGTTTATAAGACCGATATTTGGACCTTCTGGAGTCTCTATCGGACACATTCTACCGTAGTGTGAGTGGTGAACGTCACGCACTTCGAAACCTGCCCTTTCTCTTGATAGACCACCTGGTCCAAGGGCAGATAATCTTCTCTTGTGAGTAAGTTCTGACAATGGGTTAGTCTGGTCCATGAACTGAGACAACTGAGAAGAACCGAAGAACTCCTTAATTGCTGCAGATACAGGTCTAATATTAACTAGGGCCTGTGGAGTGATAGTATCCATATCCTGGACTGTCATCCTCTCCCTGATTACCCTTTCCATCCTAGAGAAACCTATACGAACCTGGTTCTGTAGAAGTTCTCCTACACACCTGATTCTTCTGTTTCCTAGGTGGTCTATATCGTCTATATTGCCGACCCTATCCTTACCATCTATTAGGTAGAATAGGCCAAATTCATAAGATATAGATGCTATTATATCATCCAATAGGATGTGCTTAGGAACCAACTTCTTGGAGTTAGAAGCTAGCACTTCCCTCAACTGGGCTTCATCCTGGTAGGTTTCCATAAATTCCTTTAATGTCGGATAATGTACATCTTCCTTTATATTTAGGTCAGATATGTCAAAGTTGATGTGAGACTTTATATCAACAAAGTTATTACCAATTACCTTGATTTCCTTCTCATCATCAATAGCTATCCAAACTGCATTGATACCAGAATTCTGTATTTCCCTGGCAAGTTCTAAAGAGATCTTGTCTCCAGCATCAGCAAACTTCTCTCCAGTCTCTGGATTGATAATTTCTCTAGAGGCTACCTTGTCCATAATCCTGTAGCAAAGGGCTAGTTTCTTGTTGAACTTATACCTACCAACCTTGGCAAGGTCATACCTCTTTGGATCAAAGAACAATGAATTTAGTAGTGATGAAGCACTGTCTACTGTTGGAGGCTCACCTGGTCTCAACTTCTTGTAGATTTCTATTAGACCTTCATCAACATTTGTAGTATTATCCTTTTCAAGTGTTGATAAGACTCTCTCATCTTCACCTAAAAGGTTGATTATTTCTGCATCAGTACCTATGCCCAGGGCCCTTAATAGGACTGTAACTGGCTGCTTTCTAGTCCTGTCAACTCTTACAGATATGACACCTGTAGAGTCTGTTTCATATTCCAGCCATGCACCCCTGTTTGGTATTACTGTAGAAGAAATCAGCCTGTTACCAGTCTTATCTCTTTCTTCTGAATAATATACACCCGGTGACCTAACTAACTGTGATACAATAACTCTCTCAGCACCATTTATTACGAAGGTACCCCTGTCTGTCATTAGAGGGAAATCTCCCATAAATACTTCCTGCTCTTTTATTTCTCCAGTTTCCTTATTTATAAGTCTAACCTTTACCTTCAAAGGAGCACAGTAAGTAGTATCTCTTTCCTTACACTCTTCAATATCGTATTTTGGCTTTTCATCTAGAGAATAATCTACAAACTCCAAAATCAGATTACCCGTATAATCCTCAATAGGAGAAATATCTGTAAATACCTCTTTCAAACCTTCTTCCAAAAACCACTTGTATGAATCCACCTGGATTTCAATCAGGTTTGGAACGTCAGCTATTTCCTTGATTTTGGAAAAGCTCATTCTTTCTCTTTTTCCAATCGTGACTGGATGTGGTACCACAATCTTCACCTCACTAAATTAAATTTTGATTGCATTTGTTAATTTATGAGTCATACAGCCTTAAATCCACCTCGATCCAGTAATTAAATGCAATAGAAATTTACCTTTTCGAGCCCACTTTATCAGCTGCGAATATAACTAAATAAGTGCTTTTAATATATTTTTTTGCAACCTAAAAAGACCTGCAAATATATTATGGGCAGTATACTATTTTAACATATTTGTCAAGTCTTTTCAAGATTTTCTATTAAATTTTCACATATTTTGGGTTTATTATTTTTCTATTTTGTATTTTCCATATATATTTCACGGAACGACTGGCTGATGCTCTCGGTTAGTGTATCATTCTTATCCAGTACAACCTCTTCCCTGCCATCAATCCTTACTACTATTTCCTTGTCTATAGGGTTTTTAATATCCATTATAGACCTCATCAAAAACTCATATCTTCTTCCGTCTATCTTTATCATCAAGTCCATTTTTAATTTAGATGGCTCCCTCTTCTTCATAGAGTCAACCTTCTTAAAGTCAACTGAAAACTTGTTATAGTATTTTTCGCATTGATATACAGGAAAATATCCTTTCTGACCATTTAGATATAGGTTGAATTCTTTCAGTACAAGGCCATTACCCTTAATATATTCTTCATTGGCCTTCATGACTGTAGGTCGAATCCGACTATCCGCTGATATGGCCAACTTCCTGTCCTTATTATACTCATCATAGAAGGCCTTGCTAGTTTCATACCTGTCCCTACCGCTTATCCTCTTGGCCTTCAATTGGGCTAGCAAATCGTCCGGAACAGACATAGGTCCACCAACTACCACCAATTCTTTGCCAGTTAGTAGGTTTGATACCTCTTTTATATTATCCTTTGATTTTATATCCAGCAGTATTGTTGGAACACCGGAAGTAGATGCTGATATAGAATCTTCAAGCTTGATCCCTGATACTATATTTACTCTCTTGCTTTCCTTAGTTTTTCCTTCTAGCATTCTATAAGCTGCTATAGATGTTTGATACCTGTCCTTACCAGAAACCCTTACAAACTTCTTTACCGGTAATTGTTTTAATTCCTCTTCAGGTACGCTGTCTGGTCCTCCGACTACATATAGGGTTTCAATCTGGTCTTTTTCAGTCAATACATTTCTTGAGTAGCCCTTAGTAGTGTATAATCTGGCATTCATTGAATTAGCCATTGACGACGCTATAATTAGGTCTGTCTCAGCCTTTCCTGAAGCGTAGACTCCTATATTATTTGATTGAGAAAAAGATGGAAATGTCGATACCGATAGCATCGTAAATATTCCACACATAATAATACTAAGTTTTTTCATAAAATCACTCCTTTTTAAAATATATGTGTTTCAATAAAAATATATGAGACTACAAGTACTAGTATATCTACTTGTTATATTTAATTATAACATAACATAACATAACATCATTTTTTCAATATCAATTATTGTTTTTGTTATTTGACATAGGTTCATCTGCTTGTTGATCATTAATAATCATAGTACATTATAATTTTCATGATCTTTTTAATATGATTATCTTTAAATCACTACAATAGGCCTGCAAAAAATGGAACTGTCAAAACACTTAATATAGTTGTAACAAAGACGCATTTAGATGCAAAACCTATACTGGTATTATACCTCTCAGCCATTATGCTAGTAAAGGCAGGAGATGGAAGGGCTGCCGTATAAAACAATATAGCCATCGGCAGGCTAGCACTGATATTTATATGGAGCAACCTAAATGCCACTACCATCAGGGCTGGAAATATTATCATCCTAACCAGGGTAAGCCTGTATACCTCCTTGTCCGTAAACATATGCTTGACTTCATACCTTGATAGGGACATACCAACCACCATCATTGATAGGGGTACTGTCAGGTTAGATACATATGTTAATAGGGTTACTATTGGCTTTGGAACTGCCAGCTGAGTGACAAATATTATAAGCCCTATTACAACTGCTATATTCTGTTTTGTAAATATGATAGACCTCAGCTTAATCTTGTCTCCACCCCCATAATTCATAGTTACAATCTTTAGACCAAGAGAGAATATCAAGACATTCTGGGCCACATTACCCATGGCCATTATAAATAGGCCCTCACTACCATATAGGGCATACATAAGCGGGTAACCCATAAAGCCGTTATTAGAGAACACCAGGGCAAAGATCCAGGACCCCCTCTTTTTGGGGTCTACCTTAAGGACACCACTCAGAAAGTAAGCTATGGCTGCAACTGCCAGGTGGTAAACCATAACTACTACAAATACCTCCCCAGTATTTTTCATCAATAAGGAGCTATAGGGCCTGATTAAAGACACCACAATCGTACAAGGGATACTGACATCTATCAAGAGGTTAGTCAGGTCCTTTATAGATGAATAGGCTATAATCTTCTTCCTGCCCAGTATAAAACCTAAAAATAATAACATAAACAAAATCAACACATTTACAAAAACTACCTCCACCTATAAACCCTCCTTCTTTAAGGAAATAAACTAATCAACCATATTCTTATTTGAATATTAGCTACCTATTACCTCCTATTATATTTTAGGTAGAGACTTAATTCAACCATTTATAGTATTTCTACGAAATTCTTTTACATATATAAAAGTAGGGGAGACTGGCACTAATATTCCTTAATTAGAATCCTGTCTCCCCTTATAAATAAGGTTATAAATATTAACTTATAGATACTTTCAATCCTTATCCCTCTAGGACCCTAGAATCCTTAACCCTAATAATCCTATCGCATACTCCCATAGTTGACTCCCTGTGAGATACCATAACTATAGTCTTGCCTTGGCTACCTTCAACTAGGGACTTTAGTATTATAGCCTCATTGTAGGAATCCAGGTTAGACGTTGGTTCATCCAATAATAGAAGCTGGCTGTCTGTCAGGAAGCACCTGGCCAGTCCAATCCTCTGCCTCTCTCCGCCAGAGAAATTGTCTCCCAGGTCGGATACCCTGGTATCCAAACCGTGTTCAAGCTTTCTAATATCTTCATCTATGGATGCCTTTCTCAGGGCTTCATATATCTCTTCATCACTGGCATCTGCCTTGGCTATCCTTAGGTTGTCCCTTATGCTACCAGCAAAAAGGATAGTTGTCTGGGTCATGTAGTCTATGTTTGAATAAAGTGACTGGGTATTTATATCCTTGATGTTGATGCCATTTATGGATATAGACCCCTCTTGTGGGTCCCAGAACCTCATCAATAGCTTTAGAAGTGTAGACTTACCGCTACCACTCCTACCCATGATACCTAGGGTCTCGCCCTTTTTAATCTTGAAATTGATATCAGTCAATATATTCCTGTCCTCATAGGCAAAAGTCAAGTCTTTAAAGTCTACATCATCAAAGACTACATCCTTGCCATCTACAACTTCTTTGACAATAGGCTCTTCTTCCAATAAATTCAAGATTCTATCCCCACAAGCAAAGGTCTGAGTCAAAGTCCCACCCAAATTAGCAAGGGCTATATATGGGGCAAATGTACTTATCTGAGTCAGAACAGCTATAAAGGCCTGGGCATGAGTAATTGTACCCGACATTACCAGCCTAGCACACAATAGGAGCTGTAGGACAGAGAATATAATTATAATCGTGTCTGTATTAGCCTGTAGGGCTGCTATCTGACCCTTTAGTTCATTCTGCCTGTCTAGTATCTGCCTAGTACTCTCATCTATCTCCTTTAGGGCATGGTCACCCTTATCATACTGAATTATCTCCCTAATACCCCTTAACTGGTCCAAGAACTTACCATTTAGGTTACCTATATTACGCCTAATTTTTACACTGACTTCCTTGCCCCTCTCAGAAGCTATAATTGGAACTATTACCCCAACTACTATCTGGGCAAGTAGGGCCAATAGGGCTACTAGTATATGTATCTTTGCAAAAAATACAAACAATACTATAGTTACCAATGAAGCTATCATAACTGGTGAAATAGTATGGGCATAGAATATTTCCAAGAGCTCTATATCCCCCATTATAATTGATATTAGCTGGCCTTGGTTTTCTCCCTCCAATTTAGCAGGAGCCAACTTTCTCATTGCAGAGAAGACCTTGTGTCTGATTTCTGCCAGTATCCTAAAGGCTATATAGTGGTTACAGAACTGCTCTATATAGTGAAGGACCCCCCTCAATACTGCGCACACTATCAGGGCAACCACATACCATGAGAACTGGTAGCCACCAATAGGCAGGTTGACAAATCCCCTGCTTACATTTTCTGGTAGGACACTTAATACAGCATAACCTCCTAGTATACCTATACCGAAAGATAGTAAAAATCCTAGGACACCCAATAAGATTGCCAGGGTCATCTGTAACTTTAGTGGGGCTATCAATCCAATTAACTGAGATATTATCTTTGGTGAACTTCTTCTCTTAGTCATTGATACCACCCCTTTCCTGGTCTATAGCTAGGCTTTTTGTCCTATATGACTCCAATTCTTGTTGCTGGCTAAATAGGCTTTCATACTGACCCTTTGCTGCCATAAGTTTTTGGTGCTGGCCTTGTTCAACAAGCTGGCCCTTCTTCATCACATAGATCTTGTCGGCCTTTACTATAGATGCCAACCTATGCGATATGTATATTACCGTCTTTTTCTTTGATATTTCCTCTATTACCTTTATTATTACCTGTTCAGACTCTATATCTATATTAGATGTAGCCTCGTCAAATATATAAACCTCTGCATCATGTAGCAGGGCCCTGGCTAGACTCAAACGCTGGGCCTGGCCACCAGACAGATTCTTACCCTGGGCCAGGATTGGTGTGTCTAAGCCCTCCATCTTAGAGAACAAGTCCCATAGGTTTACTATCTTTAAAACATCTATATAGTCTTGGTCACCCGCCTGGCTATTACCAAGGTATAGGTTAGACCTAACAGTCCCCTGGAAAATATGACCATCGTGGGTTACCCTTACAACATTCTTACTGATTTCCCCCTTGGCAAGGTCCCTAGACTCATAGCTACCATAGTAGATTGCCTGGTCAGGGTGCCTGTACTCTCCTGCTAGTAAGCAGGCTAGGGTAGACTTACCACAACCAGATGGCCCTACCAAGGCAGTCATACTGCCTGGCTCAAAAGACATGTTGATATCCTTTAGGGCATGAGTCCCATCAGGATAGTAGTAATTCATGGCCCTTACATTTATAGGTGCATTCTTTTCAAAGGTATGGCTTCCATTTTCTATATTAGTATCCTCATTCAAGAAGTCCAACATCTTTTCACTGGCCGTAACCCCTGTCATAGCCACGTGGAATAGGGATGTCAAGGTCCTCATTGGAACAAAGAAGTCTGCTATCAATAAAAGTACCAATATTATCTGGTATATATTTATATTAAGGGCTACAAACTCATTCAAGGCAACTATAATACCTGCCACAGCTCCACCATAGGCTATCCAGTCAATTATCATGATAGAGTTTAGCTGCATGGATAGAACCTTCATAGTTTCCTTCCTGAAGCCCTCTGACATTTCATCAAGTTCCTTGCCCCTAGCCTCATCAGCCTTAAATACCTTAAGGGTAGTCAGGCCCTGCAAGCTGTCCAGGAACAAGTTTCCTACGTCTGCATACTTAGACCAATACTTCTTCTGAACATTCTTTACTATCTTCAATATCAGTAATAGGAACAAAGGAATAATTGGTGCTAAGACTAACAAAACAATTGCTATCTTGAAGTTTATTGGGGCTATAACCAAAAATAAGACAAAGGTAGATATAAAGCTATAGTAGAACTGAGTCAAATATGACCCAAAATAGTTTTCTAGCTGTTCTACCCCCTCTACACCAAGATGGACTATCTCCTGGGTAGTCATCTTTTCCTGGTAAAGAGATCCCAGGCTTAGTACCTTGCTGTAAATAGCCTTTCTCAGATTTTGCTTTACCTCATATACAACCAGGTTGTTCTTCCTGGTAACTGCCCTGATACAAATCTGCCTTACCAGCAGGGACAGGGCTATTAATATATAGGATATCTTGGGATCAAATACATAAACCCCAGTTATAAAGTGGGCCAATACTGATGCAAACATAAAAGAGAAGGTGATATTTGCCCCCAATCTTATGCAGTTTATCAGTACGGCTTCTATAATGTATCTTTTCGTGTTTCCACAAAATTGAAATAAGTCCTTTTCAACCATTAATTTACCTCCGATTTTTTATACTAAAATACCAATCTACCCTTTAATGATATAATAATAATTTTCAATTTACAATACTTTACAGAAAATCACAAATATAGTTAATAAACATCTAAAAATATCTAATATCCCAGCAAAAAAATAACCCACTTTATAGGTAATTACCTAGATTATTATGTGGTCTTCTTTAAAATCCTTTGTCTTTTTTGAAAATAATTTAAAAACACTCTTTTTCGTCTAGCTTACTACTGTAAAAAAGTTAAATTTATAGTACAATATAAAAGGTGCTAATTATAAGAGGCACTAATAAAGATTAATTATTTGTTAGGTCTTGCCTAGACAAGAGACTCTAACAAATAAATATTAATAGACCAAAACCAATGGAGGAAGAAAAATGAGATTGAGAAAAAAACAAGTGGCTATTTTCATGGCCCTGGGCATGGTTCTTACTTCTGCTGGACCTGTCCTGGCAGACCAGGTGACCAGCACCAATATAGAAACTGTATCAAGCGATACCAATAATAGCGAAATAATTGTCAGCCCTGATGTCCTAGATCCCAAGCTAGACCCTGGTTCGAGTCTGGCCACTTTCCTGTCATCAGACCAGGTAACTATGAGGATTTCTGGTCCAGGAAGGGTAGAGACATCTATAGAAATAAGTAAGTTTGAAAATACAAAATCAAAGACAGTAATCCTGGCAGATGCCAGAAACTACCCAGATGCCCTGGCTGCATCCAACCTTACAAATGGTCGTTATTCAGTCATCCTGGTACAAAACCAGCTGACACAGGCAATTATAAATGAAATCACCAGGCTTGAAGCCCAGGACCTAATAATACTAGGTGGCACAAACTCTATATCAGAAGACATAGAAAAAGATCTTGCCAATATAGCTGGTGTCAAAAATGTCAGTCGTATAGCAGGGGAGAATAGGTATGATACTTGTCAAAAGATATTTAATCATGCTAAGAAAAAGTCCCTAGTCCTTGCATCAGGAGAGATCTTTCCAGATGCCCTGGCTACATCTTCCATCCTTGACCAGGCTGGGCTCCTATTAACCAGGAGTGGACAACTGCCAAGTGAGGCTCAGGCTGCAATAAAGGACCTTAACCATGACAACTTCCTAATCGTTGGAGGAGAGAACAGTGTCCAGGAAAGTCTAGCAACAAGTATATCCAGCCAATACCAATATGCCAGCCACACTAGGATTAGTGGCAACAACCGTTATGAAACAAGTGCCAAGATAGGGGAGAGGCTGGTATCCTCCACAGTTATCCTTGCATCAGGAGAAAATTTTCCAGATGCCCTGGCTGCATCTACACTTGCCCAGAAGATAGATTCTCCTATACTTCTAGTATCAAAGGACAAGATAGACCAGAGTGTAATAGACTACTTCAAAAAACATAATATAAAAAAGGCCCTTGTTGTAGGTGGTCAGCTATCAATATCTGACAAGACCCTGGCCAATGCAGAAAGATTGATAAAAGGCCAAGACCCTATAGATAATGAGGGGCCCCAAAAACCCCAACCAAAACCTAACCTGAAACCTGATGTAAAGCCTGATGTAAAGCCTAATGAACCAAATACTACTGGAAAGGTTATAAACAAGGTCCCATATATATCCCAACTAAAACCGGTATATGCCCCTAATGGATGTGAAGCTACATCCCTTTTAATGGGCCTAAAGGGCAAGGGATATACAGACCTAGACTTAAGAACCTTCCTGGATAGGATGCCAAAGACCAAGAGTAATCCTGCCAAGGGCTATGTTGGCTCACCATACGGAAATGAAAAAAGCAGGTTCTTAACTATAGACCCTGAGCCCCTGGCCAGATACGGACAAAGGTATGGTAATGTAGTAAATATACAGGGGGCACCTATAGAGGATATCATAAAGGAAATACAAAATGGTAATACAGTAGTTATATATGTTACCCTACACTGGGCACCAGCCTACTATAAGACCCTACCTATCGATGGGGTTCCAACCAGGAGGATCTTCAACAACCATGTACTCCTACTAACAGGCTACGACCCGGTCAAGAAGGCCTTCTACATAGCAGACCCCTACAACCACGAATCCGATGGGGCTAGCCGTGATAAACCCTTCTTCTACTGGAAGTCACAGGCCCTGGTAGACAAGTGCTATAACTACGGAAACAGAAGATTTGCGGTAGCCATTAGATAAATCATTCTTTAACTTATGATAAGTTATTAAGACCCTGTATGTATTAATTGATTATCTATAAGTTTAATATAAATATTGGATCAGCAAAATTATGTGCTTAATGAAATTAAAAATATAAGTATAGAGTAAAAAGGGAGGTCCCCATCTAAACTTTTAGATTTGGACTTCCCTTTGACTTTTAACGCACACTTATTTTATAGGACTAGCTATCACCTATTTATTTAGGTCGTAAAGAAGTTTTTCTAATTTTTTCAAGCTATCATCTTTAGACTTATACTTGACCTTACCTTCTTCAAGTATATTATTGTTTATAGAGAAACTGATAAGAGTTGAATCTTTCATGTGTATATCTATACTTGCTCCACCACCTACTTGTGGGTCTATATCATTCCATTTTTCTAGTGGTAAAGTCTCTAATTTAAAACCAGCTACCAGGTCTAAGAACTTATTTATATCATCCCTATTACTTATATCGTACTTCACAATTGGTGGATTAAGTCTTACGCTTATTCCCTCTACTCCAATGGATTTTAGGACCCTCAGCATTTCACATAAACTATTAGCATCTGCTTCATGGGCCTCACCACTCTTATTAAAATAGCAGTCCCTGCCATCAATTTTTACAATCTTGTTGATAATTATCCTACCACTAGGATTCGCATAGTAGATATAGATCCTATGGTGGTCTTCTATCCAACCTACTGACATAGACCCGTCAGCCTTAAAATGGTACCAATCACCCCTTATCTTTCTCCAGCCATTATGGGCATATGAACCACTTGCATCCAAATAGTACCACTTGTTCCTGTCTTTTAGCCAGCCAGTCTTCATCTTTCCACTTCCATCAAAGTAGTACCAAGTGCCACCTATCTTCTTCCAGGTATTTTTAACACCTAGTCCTTGCGAATAGTAGTACCACTGGTTGGATGACTTCTGCCAACCATCTCTAACCACGGCTGACGATGCATTTGGTGTCAAAATTGCCATGGCTAGTGATAGGCACAAGGCCCCTCTTATTAGCTTATTTTTCATAAGTAACCTCCTCCTCAAGAAATGAACTCTTTCCCTTAATTTAAAAATCCCTACATACAAGATTTAAATTCTGTCTAAAGATTATCAGCTAGTGTATGCATATAATCCTATAAATTATCATACTCAAGCTCTTGCCTGTCTACTTCAAGACTTCAATCTTTCCTGTTTCCTTGTTTTCAAATAACTTATCACCATTTTTGGCAGTCGCCCTACCATCCTTATCAAACTTCAAGTTTTCCTTGTTTTGGAATACACCATCCTGGTCAGAGTAGTTGTAGCCAAGTACCTCTGCGTAGCTATAGCCCTTCTTTAGGTCTGGTAGGAATAAATACAGCTTACCATCTATAAAGACAGGTCCATTGGCATAAGTTCCATCACTGTATATAAAGAACCTACTATCACTTGTATCCTTCCACTGGCCTATCTCTCCCTTAAAGCTTTCCTTTGCAGTAGGCCTATACTTGCCTTCCCTGTCCACATAGTAGCGAGGGTAGAACATACCTTCTCTTGCATACTTATCTAGGTCGATTTTCACCTCTTCAGGGAATCCCTCTATCCAGGCATCCGTCCTCATATAACCAAAAATACCAAAATAATACATCTGACCCTTATACTTTACCCAGGATAATTCTGCCATCTTTCCACAAGGCCTAAAATAGTACCACTTATTAGAATACTTTAACCAACCTGTCTTCATGTCGCCATTAGGGTTTAGGTAGTACCAATGGTTTACCTTGCTATCAAAGTGCCATCCTATTTTCATTTTGCCGTTTTCATCAAAATAGTACCACTTTTTGTTTATCTTCTTCCAGGTATTGACCTCTTGAACGCCTCTTGAATAATAGTACCAATCGTTTGAAGATTTCTGCCAGCCATCTCTAGGTATAGCAGATGATACAGATGGTAGGGATATTGCAGCTACCAATGATGTTACTAATGCGAGTTTTAAAATTTTCTTATTCATAATATAACCTCCTCATATAATATACTTGTAGATCCAACAATCTATTAATGAAATACATCCAGGCAAACCACATCTAGATTGACATCTTTTACATTATAGCTATATTTCAACTATTCAAAATTTCCCTAATGTTTTATTAATCATCTCTATATCTAAATTATAACATTGTTTTTATTTTTTTGGATTCATATTTTTATTTTAAATATATTTAATTTTCATGTATTTTTTCAATATTACTTAAATCTAAAAATACTTTATGCAATCTATCAGGCATTTAAATCAACAACTTTGATCCTATAATATAACTTTAAAGTTATCAGCTTTTAGCGAAATTCAAGATGCCTATTTATATTTTAAAAAAAATTAAGCTCCCCAGGGAAATTCCCTGGAGAGCTTTTTATATTATCTTTATATCATATTTTCTATAATATTTATTATTTACTTTTCTACTTACCAGCTAAATCTAACATTATACTATTTGGTAGGTACTTTTCTCCACCTATAGCTGTAATACTAGTCAAGTAAGATTCTTCTATATACTTCTTAACTACAGCATTAGTCTTCTTGTTTCTTGATGCCAGTA
>OHAU01000233.1_pt1 | contig 80842 bp, 64 predicted proteins | sample 1577181 | NCBI WGS metagenome assembly OHAU01 (sample SAMEA3541472, study PRJEB24748) | human gut metagenome | biome: human gut; feature: human-associated habitat; material: faeces | place: China | collected 2012
AAAAGCGGCTCTTTTGCAAGGTAAAAGAGCCGCTTTTGGTCGGTAAAACCTACGCTTTTGCAACGTCAAAGCGCAGTTATCACTTTTTAACAGAATTATCTTTACAAAACCAACACTATAATGTTGTTGTGCAATTCATTTTTTCTTCTATCCAATCTGCTTTTTCTTCGGAGTCGAATTGCTTTACTTCACGTTGCCCACCTTAATTAGATATTCGGCAATCTGCACGGCATTGAGTGCTGCGCCCTTGCGTATTTGGTCGCCCGTGAGCCAGAGTGTAGTGCCGTTTTCGTCGGCAAGGTCTTTGCGGACACGTCCAACGTAGATGTCGTCTTTGCCTGCACTTTCCAATGGCATAGGGTAAACGTAGTTTTGTGGGTCGTCTACAAGCGTAACGCCGGGTGCTGCTTCGAGTGCCTTGCGTATTTCGGCAATCTCCAAAGGCTTTTCCGTTTCTATCCAAACCGACTCTGAATGGCTGCGGAGCGACGATACACGCACGCAGGTGGCACTGGTGCGAACATCGGAGTGCATGATTTTCTGCGTTTCGTAGAACATCTTCATTTCCTCTTTCGTATAGTCGGTTTCCGTCATCTTGTCGATTTGTGGAATCACATTGTATGCCAATTGGTGAGAGAACTTGCTGATGGTCTTTGCCTCGCCTGTTTCAAGAATTTCCCTGTACTGCTGTTCCAGTTCCTGCATCGCTGCCGCACCCGCACCCGAAGCACTCTGATAGCTGCTGATGCGTACACGCTTGATGTGGCTTAGCTGCTCGATAGGATTCAAAACCACAACCATCATAATGGTGGTGCAGTTCGGATTGGCAATGATACGGCGTGGGCGGGTCAGTGCATCTTCGGCATTGATTTCCGGAACAACCAATGGTACGTCTTTGTCCATACGGAATTGGCTCGAGTTGTCAATCATAACAGTGCCGTACTTCGTAATTGTGTCGGCAAATTCAGCCGATGTGCTGCCACCTGCACTGGTGAAAGCAATGTCAATATCCTTGAAATCGTCGTTATGCTGAAGAAGTTTTACTTCGTATTCCTTACCCTTGAATGTGTACTTGTTGCCCACAGAGCGGCTTGAACCGAAAAGAACGAGGTCGTCTAATGGGAAATTTCTTTCTGCCAATATGCGGAGGAACTCTTGTCCTACTGCGCCGCTGGCACCTACAATTGCTACTTTCATTATCCTTGTATTTATTGTTTTGATGAGGCTACGCTTGCCCGTAATTGTCTTGATGACCAACGTGGAGCGTAAAACCCATATAGTTTTCAATTGCAAAAATACAAAAAACTCTCTACTATCCCTACTCAACCCATAACTTTTTGCTATCTTTGCAGATATTTTAATCATATAGGATATGTTCAATATAGCCCAGTATTTTCCAATCACCGACCCAACATTGATATTCTTTGTTGTATTGATGATGATTTTATTGTCGCCCATCATTATGGGACGACTGCGCATTCCGTACATCATCGGAATGGTTTTGGCTGGTGTGCTGGTAGGCGAATACGGATTGAACATACTGAAACGAGATGCGTCGTTTGAATTGTTTGGCAGCGTCGGGCTATATTACATTATGTTTCTTGCTGGTCTTGAAATGGATATGGAGGGGCTGAAGAAGAATAAGTGGCGTGTGCTGTCGTTCGGCTTGCTCACTTTTGTTACTCCCTATGTGCTGACTTTCCTAATGGCAACCTATCTGTTGAACTACTCGCCAATGTCGTCTTTGCTGCTTGGCTGTATTATGTCGTCGAGTACGCTCGTTGCCTATCCGATAGTGGGTCGCTACGGTCTTTCGCAGCATCCTGCGTCTACGCTCAGCGTTGGGGCAACAATGGTGTCGCTGTTCTTGGCACTTGTTATTATGGCGATGATAGTAAACTCGTATCAAGGCGGCAGCGGTGGCGTGTTCTGGCTGTGGTTTATGCTGAAGTTTGCGCTCTATTTGGCAGGTCTTGTCTACTTTATTCCACGTCTCACTCGGTGGTTCCTGCGCCGTTATGCAGATGCAGTAATGCAGTTTCTCTTCGTTTTGGGCGTGCTGTTCTTTTCTGCAGCCCTGTCTGATGCCATTGGCTTGGAGGGAATCTTCGGTGCTTTCTTCTCTGGACTTATACTAAACCGCTTCATTCCGCGCCTTTCACCGCTGATGAGCCATATAGAATTTACGGGTAATGCGCTGTTCATTCCTTATTTCCTGATAGGTGTGGGAATGCTGATAAACGTGCGCTCGCTCTTTGAAGGTACGCACATTATTTGGGTAGTGCTGTGCATTGTGTTCTTTGGAACGGTGGGAAAGGCAGTCGCAGCCTATTTGGCAGGCTTCCTGTTCCGCTTGAAACGGGAAATGTCCGATATGCTTTTCGGTCTGACAAGTGCACACGCGGCAGGCGCAATCGCAATGGTAATGGTGGGTTTGCAGCTCGAAGTAGCCCCAGGGGAGTTCCTTTTCAACGATGAAGTGCTGAACGGAATTGTTGTCATGATACTCTTTACTTGTGTAATATCTTCGCTTGTAACCGAGCGAGCGGCGCAAAAGATTCGCTTAACGAAGAAAGAAGAACCCGAAATGGTGAAAGCCGATGGCGACGAACGCATTCTTGTGCCTGTGAAATATCCCGATTATGCCGACAATTTGCTTTCGTTGGCAATGATGATGCGCAATTCCAAGCTGAAAAGCGAAATAGTAGGACTGAACGTTGTCTACGACGATGTGAACGCAGCAACCAATCAGGAAGAAGGGCGACAGCTCTTGGAGCATCTGCATAAGCAGGCAACGTCTGCCAATGTGCCGATGGTAACGCAGGTGCGCATCGCTGCCAACATAGCCAACGGTATAAAACACGCCTTCAAAGAGTTTCAGGCATCGGAAATAGTAATGGGTCTGCACGCCCGACAAGCTATATCGAAGGGCTTTTGGGGGCAGTTCACGCAGAGCTTGTACAACGGTTTGAGCCGACAAATAACGATTGCCCGCATTGTGCAACCGCTGAATACGATTCGCCGAATACAAGTAGCCGTGCCTTCGCGTGCAGAGTTTGAGCCCGGTTTTTATCGTTGGCTGGAACGGCTTGCACGCTTGGCGTCGAATACCGATTGTCGTATTGTATTCCACGCTCGCCAGGAATCGCTCGAACTTATTATGGGATATATTCGTAACCGCCACCCAAATGTGCGTGCCGAATATGCCGAAATGCAACATTGGAACGAGCTGCCGCGTTTAGCGAATGAGGTAAACGACGACCATTTGTTCGTGATTATCACGGCACGAAAGGGCACAATATCTTATAAGAATGCGATGGAGCGCATTCCAGAGGAAGTAAACCGCTTCTTCAAGAGCAAGACGCTTATGATAATATTCCCCGACCAGTATGGCAACCGTATGGACGGAATGACGTTTGCACAGTCGCAACACACCGAAGAACGCAGTGCTTACGATGTAGTCCGTGATTTTATGCAAAAGAAAATAAGATAGAATTATGATAGAAATAAAAGGTGTTACTAAGAGTTTTGGTTCGCTGCAAGTGCTGAAAGGCATTGACTTGCGCATTGAGAAAGGCGAGATAGTGAGCATTGTCGGTCCTTCGGGAGCAGGCAAAACCACGTTGCTGCAAATTCTTGGTACGTTAGATAAGCCCGATAGTGGCTCTGTCGTAGTAGACGGCATAGAAACCAGCACGCTATCGACCAATAAACTAAGCGAGTTTCGCAACACGCATCTTGGCTTTGTGTTCCAGTTTCACCAGCTTTTACCAGAGTTTACGGCAATCGAGAATATTATGATTCCTGCTTATATTGCAGGAATGAAACCCAAAGAAGCACGCAGCCGTGCCGAGGAACTGTTGGCATTTATGGGTCTGAGCGACCGTGCGACCCACAAACCCAACGAACTTTCGGGAGGAGAGAAGCAGCGTGTGGCAGTGGCAAGGGCACTGATGAACAATCCTGCCGTGATTCTTGCCGACGAACCGTCTGGTAGCTTGGACTCGAAAAACAAGGAAGAACTGCATAAACTCTTCTTCGAATTGCGCGATAAGTTCGGACAAACTTTCGTCATCGTTACACACGACGAAACGTTGGCTACACTAACCGACCGCACCATACACTTGAAAGACGGACGCATAGTGGGAGAGGGCAGCGAAGCCAGCGCAGTATAATAAAGTAAGAAAGGAAATAACAAATGGCAAAACTAAAGATAGGCGATTACAATACGCTGACTGTATTGAAGGTAGCATTGCGCGAAGGCAATGGCGACCCATTCGGATTGTATCTCGACGGTGGTCGTGCAGGCGAAATATTGATGCCTCAGAAATATGTTCCCGAAGGCGTTTCGGTAGGCGACGACCTACGTGTCTTTGTGTATCTCGACCAGGAAGAACGCCCCATTGCTACAACCGAGCAGCCACTTGCCGTAGTGGGCGAGTTTGCATACTTGGAGTGTTCGTGGGTAAACGAGTATGGTGCATTCCTTCACTGGGGCGTAACGAAAGACCTGTTTTGTCCGTTTCGCGAGCAGAAGAAGCGTATGCAGATAGGCGAATCGTATATTGTACACGTACATCTTGACGAAGAGACCTACCGTTTGGTGGCGTCGGCGAAGGTGGAACATTATTTCGAGGAAGAGAAACCAACGTACAAGCAAGGCGAGGAGGTTGATTTGATGATTTGGCAAAAGACCGAACTCGGTTTCAAAGTCATCATCGACAACAAGTATCCCGCCCTTGTTTATGGCGACCAAGTATTCCAATACGTCCACACGGGCGACCGTATGAAAGGTTATATTGCCACAGTCCGACCAGACGGAAAGATTGACTGCACGCTGCAACCAACAGGGCAGCAATATGCAAAAGACTTTGCCGAAGTGCTTCTGCAATACTTGAAGGACAACGGCGGCATATGCAACCTTGGAGACAAAAGCGATGCGGAAGACATAAAACGCCTCTTCCAAGTGTCAAAGAAAGTCTACAAGAAAGCCGTCGGCGACCTTTACAAGCGTCATCTCATTACGGTTGAACCACTTGCAATCCGCCTTGTGTAACGCCTTACGGTATTACGGTAGGCGGCACTGCGTGCAGAAGGAAATGTAAGAGCCGATTTATCGTTCTCCTACCGCCCGCAAGCAAACTTTATATATCATCTTTCTAATATTTCTTTTCGATTTATTTGTTTCTTTTAAATGTTCTTCTTATCTTTGCAGCCGTATTGTCAGAAGATAACAAGTGAGACAAGCAAAGAAACATATTCATAACGCACAGCTTTACACCTTATATAATATAGGTGTAGATGCTACGGTTACTGGTTGTGGTTCTTTGCAAAAGAAAATAGAGAAAAAGTTACGTAAATATTTGGTAGTTCCAAATATTTACGTACTCTCTCTCTCTCTCTCTCTCTCTCTCTCTCTCGATAGGCCAGGCGTAACCACGTTTTTTAATTATTTTGTACGCGCGCGTGAAGCGTGGCGTGCCACCCATAGTGAACAAAGGACTCACAGGAGTTTTCTTTGTTCTTCTTTGTATTCCATAGTTTGCCATGCGCAAAGCGACATAAGCCCAGTTTTATCTCACAAAAACATAATAAACATCTATGGGGTTAACCTCGCTGTATAACCTTAACTCCTTTCAAATATATTTTAATTACGTAAAATGAATGAAATTATGAACAAAGAAACAAAGAAGGGCTATCTACAGCCCAGCATCTCGGTACTCGGTATCGACGCAGAAAGCCACTTGTTAGCAGGAAGTCCTGCAGTACAACCAGGCGGTGGCGGTGGAGGAACTATCCAAGTAATCGACCCTACAGAAGATAACGAAGACAATGAACTGGAGGGCTAAGCCGGCTAAGTAGCTTAAAAAGACAAACAAAACAGTAACTAACAAAAAAAGAAAAGGAAAACAACATGAAGAAAAGTATTTTCCATTATGCGCTGTCTGCACTCCTTGTGGGTGGCATTGCGCTGTCGGCAGCATCGTGCGCCGACGATGATATCAACCCCAGCGGCGGCACCGACGGCGATGCCCTGGTGCGCTTCAGCATTAACGACGTGCAGGAACAAGCCGTAAGCCGTGGACTCGAAATGACACGCGGAGCCATTGCCACAGGTCTCTCCAATGCCGACCTTGCTGGCGGCCGTCTCGAGGCGCACAACAATGCCGGCCTTGACGTCTGCCTCATCGAAACCACCGTCGAGGGCGTAAACCCCATTAAGGCCGACGCCCGCACCCGTGCCGACATTATAAAGACTGCCACCCTTGGCGACTTCTCGTCTACGGGTATTCGCGGCACAAGTGCAACCAGTATTCTCACCACTCCCGAATGGTTCCACGCAAAGAAAACCAAGAAGAACGGCGAGCTCTACAGCCCTATCCGCTGGGCGTTCTCTCAACCTTATGCCCGCTTCTTTGCCGTATACCCGAACACGGAGAGCTATTCCAAGATGACTATCGGTAACACCGAAACATCAGGCAGCCCCAGCGTAGAGTTCGAAGTAGACTCCGACGTGAAGAACCAAAAGGACTTCATGACGGCCTGCACAGGCGACGTGCACTACGCTACACGCGGTGTTCACCCCACAACGAACCTCGACTTCCGCCACGCCCTCACAGGTATTCGCTTTGCCGTAGGTCAGAACCTTTCGTGGAACAAGACCATCGACAAGGTAGAGATACGCAACGCCGTAATGAAGAGCAAGTACACCCTTTCCAAAGAACTCAACGGCACAGGTGCTACTTGGCACATACAGTCGACCGACCCTCGTGGTACGGCGACCCTCTCGGGTGTAAGCGTAAGCACCAGCGAAAGTCCTAACACAACCATTATGGGCAACGCAGGCGATAACTTTACGTTCTATATGATACCACAAATGCTCACGGGCAAAGGCGTAACTGCATACGTTCATTGCACCGACGGTACAGAAATAACCGCACCACTCAAAGGTGAATGGAAGGCAGGAACTACACGCACTTATAAACTTAGCCAGACCAACTCTACTTGGCAATACACACTTACTTCAACCGACCCAAGCCGTGCAGCCGAATGCAACGAAACAACATCACAACCTTACAGTATTACGAGCTATCGTGAAGACCCTGTAACACATACAAAGCAAGCAGTAGCTTGGAAGGTTATCGGTTACAGTGTTGATAACGGTACAACTTGGTCAACCACCAAACCCGCTTGGCTTACTGCTCTTAGTGCTGAAAGCGGCAATGGTGGTACAGCTGCCGAGACAGGTACTGCAACTCTTACCAAAGACGTAAAGGACCTTTTAAAGGAACGCAACGATGGATTAAAGAATGCAACAGCCGTAGGCACATCTTCTGCTCCTTACGACCTCTCTACGCACGACCTTAATGGCAACACAACATTACGTAGCACAGCTAACTCTTACCTTATCTCAGCTCCTGGCCATTATCGCATCCCACTCGTTTATGGTAATGCAATAAAGAATGGTAGCGACAATCCAAGTTCTTACCAAACTAGCCATACAGGCACCACTATTCTAAGCAACTTCCAAGACCATGCAGGTAACGCCATAAATGACCCTTGGATTGAGAAAACCAACGGCGGTGCCAATGCAGGTGTAAATGGTGCGAAGATTGTCTGGGCTGACGAGAAAGACCTTGTTACCTCTCCTTCTATCGCACACGATGCAAGCAATAATGCTTACTTAGACTTCGAGGTCAAGGCAGCCGACATCAAGAGTGGTAACGCTGTCGTTGCTGTTACAAAGGGTGGCACCGTTGTTTGGTCTTGGCATTTATGGTTTGCTCCTCAGAGTGCACTCACTCCAATTCCTGTTACCAACTATCAGAACAAGGTTTACAATTTTACCGAAGAGACTCTTGGTTGGAAGCCTACCAAGTGGGAGGGTTCAACCTACAATACACCCCGCACCGTCAAGGTTCGTGTTGAACAAACCATTGCCAACAACGGTACAAAGCAGGTCAGCGATATAACCATCACCCAAAATCCAGGCACTGTAAGAACAGGCATTGCTACCCTTTATCAGTTTGGTCGTAAGGATGCTTTCCCTGGTATGGACGAAACTCAGCTCCCTCAAGGTTCTATCAACAAGAACGCTGGCAACAATATGTCCATCACCAACGGTATTCAGTATCCTGATCGTTTTTATATGTCGGGTAGTAACTGGAATAACAATTATGGTTATTACAATCTTTGGTCAGCCGATAATATGGTTGCTGGTAGCTTGAATGTTGGTAACGACAATCCTGTAGTCAAAACGGTTTACGATCCTAGTCCTGTAGGTTTCAAGATGCCTGCTAATAATGCGTTTACAGGTTTTACGGCTGATGGTCAAAACAATGGCACAATGAATGTTGACGGTACAGACGATTTGCAGACTTTCTCAAACAACTTTGGTCATAATTTCTGGACAAGCAGCAGTAAGACAGCTACAATCCACTTCCCTGCTTCGGGCTATCGCAGCTACGATGATGGTTCGCTGAACAGCGTCGGTTACAACGGTTACTATTGGTCGGCGGTGCCGGGCTACACGTACGGCGGTTGCAGCCTGTCCTTCAAGTCGGACAAGGTGAACCCGCTGGACGACATCACTCGGTCTCATGGGGTCGCTGTGCGCCCCGTCTCAGAATAATAAATTCATTTGATTTATTACAGACAATATACTATGACAGAATAGTTCTTTTTCATTCTTACTCTTGGGTAAGCGTCGGCGGTGAAAGCCGCCGGCGCAAACCTTTTAAAAACGATGATTTGGAGGCGTAAAAATTCTCACCCGTCGGAACAAAATTTTTCACACGTGAGAAGAAAATTTCTCACGTGTGAGAAATTTACGGGGAACGGGTGAGAAAAATATTTTTCACGTGTGAGAAATTTTCTTCTCACGTGTGAAAAATTTTAGGGCAACCCGTCGGATTTTTCAGGCCTCGAAAAGGCACTGTTTTTTAAGGCTGTACGGAGGTTTGCCTTCGCTTGGAAAACGGAGGGAATGGACACGATAGCGTCAGCTATGTTGAAAGTGTAGACAGAAGAGAAACAAAGGAATTGGAAACGTTGTGCTGCGGACGTGGCACGATAATTATTAATAATTTAAATTTTTAATACAATGAAAATAAAGTTGATAGAAAAGAGGAAGCCGGGCACGAAGACGGGTCCCGGCAAGTTTTATGCGAACCCCGTGAACGTGGGGCGCAAGACGCTGAAAGACATTGCGAAGGACATTGCCGGACGGTCGTCGCTGACGCGAGGCGACATCGAAAACGTGCTGTCGAACTTCGTAGACCGTCTGCCCAGCTACCTGCGCGACGGTTTCAGCGTACAGTTGAGCGAGTTCGGCACCATGCGCCTTACGCTCTCGAGCGAGGGTTCGCTGACGGAAAAAGCCTTCAACATTGAGAAGATTAAACCCCGCGTAACCTTTACGCCAAGCACGGAACTGAAGAAAGAGCTTACCGACAACTCGTATGAGACGGTGAAGAAGGACGACGGAAAAGGGAAAGGCAAGCAAGAAGAAGGCGGCACGCCCAGCCACCCGTAAGCCTCACGCACAGGGTTTTCGGGAAGCCTTGCCACAGAAAGACAACGCCCCCGCTCGGAGAGAGCGAGGGCGTTGTTGTGTGGTTGTGTGTGTTGCCGCAGGGGCGCGTACTAAAGCATTACTTTTGTTGTGGTGCTGTTGCCGGTAGCATCGTCGGTGCAGCGAACAATGCAGGCTCCGTCGAACGGAACACTTATGGTCGTGTCTTGATGGATAAGATGTTGTTGTACCAAAAGCTTTCCGTCGAGTGTGTAAACACGTATGGTGGATTGGGCAAACGGGCTGTGTATGCGCAACAAACCTTCGCTTGCGACAATAGAGAGTGTGTTGTCGGCATCGGCATTGTCTATTCCGTCGGCGCAGCCACTGCCGTCTCCTTCCACATAAACCTTCCAATTCTTCTCTGTTGCGATAGAGGTTTTGCTTGTCAATGCGGCTTCGTCCTTCTTTGTACCGTTGTATAGATTATACTTTTTAGGCATTGTTGGCAAAGTTGGCAGCTGGTTGTAGAGGGTGTTGAGCTCGCAGGCAGTCATACCGTTGGCAGTAACGCCGAGCTGTTTAAGGCTCGGACATTCTTTCAAATTCACACTGTGGAGTTGGTTGTAAGAAAGTTCTAATTCTTCCAAACTGCTCAAGCCCTTCAGTTCAACCTTTGTTAGCTTGTTTGTTCGTAGGTTGATGACTTTCAGTGCAGAAAGGTTTTCGAATGCGATGGCTTCAAAACCATTCTTGGAGAGCAGTGCTTTTTCTAAGGTTGAATTGTTTTCGGGGAATGCAATCGTGGTGAGCTTACACTCGGTTGCGTCTAATAATGTTATTTCCTTGTTATGCGAAAGGTCGAGCGTTGTGAATAGATTTTTGCCACACCACAGTTTCTTCAAGCCCCTCAAAGGTTTCAAGTCGATTTGGTTTACTTTGCAAGAACTGAATCCAAGTTCTTCCAAGTCCTTGTTGTTCTCCAAATTGAGCGATGTGATACCTGCGTTTCCTTTGAGCATAAGGAACTTTAGCTTGGCAAGTTTCGATAGGTCGATGCTTGTAAGTCTGGTTTCCATAGAGTACAAAGAGAGCAATTCGGGAGAGCTTACCTTGAGCGATGCAATGGGATTACCTGAACAATTAACGTCCTTGAGTTGGTTGAATGCTGTCAGGTCGAGGCTCGTAAGTTTGTTGTTTGTACAAGAAAGCTCTTCCAATGGTGCATCTTGTGGAATGGTGAGCTTGTCAATAGCGCATTCGTTGGCTATGACATGCTTTATTTTATGGCAGTTGCTTAAGTCTAATGCTGTGATGCGCTTCATACGAGAGCAGTCCACGTATGTAAGGTTAGGGCACTTGCTGACATCTAAATCAGACAGGAAGTTTTGCGAAGCCACCAGCCTGATGAGGCTCTTGCAGTGCGAAAGGTCGAGCTCCGAAATGGTATTGCTGCCGAATATCTCAAGATTTTGCAGTTCGGTGCTGTGGGTTAAATCGAGTTCCGACAAGTAATTGTAAGCAGCTTGCAGCACTTCCAGCTTTGGACAGTTCGATACATCTAACACTTTCAGCTTGTTTGCCATGCAATTCAGCTTCGTAATGTTGCCCTTTATCTTTAGGTTTGTACCCTTTACGTCCGACTTTATCTCACTGAAATCAGTGTCAAGTGTGTAGTTTACCTCTACGCCGTCGCCCCAGTCGATGGTAATAGGTGTGTTAGCCTCTTTCGCAGCGAGGGCAAAACTGATTTCGCCAGATGCTTGTGCGGTAGTCATAGTAACCTCGGCGGGCTGCTCGTTGGTAACGTTTACGCCACAAGACTGAAGTACGGAAGCCAAGTAAGGCTGCTCGGTGCAAGGGTCTATGATGAAAGCAACAAGGCGATACTTGTCAGCTTCGAAGTTTTCGATGGCAAACGGTTCGGTAGCAAACGTGTATGTTCGGTCGTTGTTCACTTTGAGTTCGTAGCCTTCTACTGGGCTAATCATCTTTACAAACTTATTATACACGGTGCCGTCGGGGATTTCCACGTAGCCGTCCTCATCTGTTTCAGGGATAAAGTTGTTCTCTACGAGATATACATTCATACGCAAACCCTTTGTTTCCTGTTGCTCGGATATGCGTCCACTGATGTTACAAACAAACTTTCCATCGCTGTTCTTTGTTACAGAAGGAGTCATTTGTGCAAAGGCGGGACCATAGAAACCACGTTGTAGCAAGTATTCGTAAACGTCAGTAACCTTTGAACTAATCTTCATTGCAGGCGAATAGGTGCTGAGGTCTTCCAGCTGTGTGTGGTTGTTCAGCGTACCATATGGTGTCATCAAGTTTCTGTTCACCATCATTCTTGGCATTTCGCCAATCTTATACATCTTTGCCAATTCGTTTTCTTGTTGGCTTGCCTTGAATGTTGCTTCGCCAGCTTGGCTCACGAAAGTTACCAACTCGTAGCGATTCTTCTTCTTTGTTTTGTGTTGCAAGGTTACAATGCTTGTTGCGAGCCCACGATAAAGGTCGTATGTCTTTTTGTCGGTAGGGTCTGCAAACACCTCTACATAGTGTGTCGGCATACGGTAAGTACCTTCAACAAAGTATTGACGGAAAGGTTTAACACGCACACCCATATCTACTTCCATACCATTTACCTTGTAAGGCTTTATGGTAATGATGTGTGGGCGTGTGTCGTTTGGTGCTTCGAACGAGATAAAGCCCACACCGTCTTGCATCGACTGCCCTGGTGAAAGCTGAATATCGTCGCGTGTCTTGTACTTTAGATTTGTTCGGTCGTTGTCGAACCAATATTCAAATTCCACCGTATTGATGGTGCTGTACGACTGATTGTCCATATAGAACACATAAAAGATAGGTGTGTAGGGCTCTCCTACCTTTTGTGGGAAATAGTTTGCACCATAGAAATCGTCAAATTCCAATCCTTTTAGTTCTGGAGGTAAATTTCCCACAGGTGCTTTTTGTTGTTTCAATTGTAGCCTCTTGTAAGTATCTTCCTGCATTTGAGCCTTGGTAGGCATAGATAGGAATAATGCCGCAAGCAAGAAACCAATTACGTGTAAGTGCTTTCTTTTCATATTTCCAATAGATTATAGTTGTTAAATGGGGGAGCTACTTTTTTGTTTAGGTACGACAGCTGACTCCCTTTTGCTGCCTTTGGTTATATGCTTTTAAGTATTAATCAACCTTGATGTAGTGGTGTTGCAAATATAATTATTATTTTTTATAAACGAAAATGTACGCTGAAAATATTATTGACAAGGTTCAATAAATTAAAAGGAAGCTTGTCTAAACAAATGTTCGGTTTCAGTATAAAGCTACTATACCCGCAGTACAATATTGTTGTACTGCGGGTGTAACGTAGTTCTACTGACAGTACAAAAGTGCTTTTAAAAACTGTATTGCACCAGTAGCTTATCAAAAGTAATGAATACCTTACGCTTCTTGCGTTACTTGACGTATATTTTCTTGCCGTTGATGATGTAGATACCCTGTGTGGGTTGTGCATTAGCTGGCAGACATTGACCATTAATTGTAAAGATAGTTGTCTTTACGTTCTTGTCTTTGCTGACAGGCAGATTGATGCCTGTGAGTTCGTGCTCGGTAATATTGGTGAAATCACTCCACTGTTGGGCAGCGGCATATTCTTCCTTATGACCTTTGGGTACCTTCAGTTCGCACTCTTCCTTATTTACGTTTTCAAAGACACCTTCTCCCATAGCAGCACCTTGTAATGGTGTTTCGCGTAAACAAGTTATGCTCTTTAACTGCTTACAGCCATCGAAAACATACATTCCTATTTTCTCCAACCCTGAAGGGAGTGTGATTTCAGACAGCCTTTCGCAACCATTAAAAGCTTCAGCTTCGATGTCTTTCAAGCTTTCTGGCAATGTAATATTCTTCATTGAAACACAGCTACCAAAGGCCCAAGTACCAATATGCTCTATAGTAGAAGGGAGGGAAACCTCTTTTAATGCCGTGCATCTGCTAAACATATATCGTTTTAATTCGGTAATATCAGCCTTGATAATGGCTTTCTCCAAACCAGTACAGTTATAGAAAGCAAAGTAACCGAGGTCTGTAATATTATTTGGAACCGTTACTTCGTGCAATTTTACACAATGACCGAAAGAGAGCATGCCTATCTGCTTCAATGTTGAAGGGAACTTTATTGACTTTAATTCGTTGCAAAGGAAGAATGCAGCAGGGCTGAGTTCTACGGTTCCTTCAGGAATTTCATAATTGGCTGCCCTCATATTGGGATAAGCAATTAGTTTGTTTCCGCTCTTATCGAAAAGTACACCGTCAATGTCTTTCAGCATTGGATTTTCTTTATCGACTGTAATGCGCTTCAAGCCTGTGCAAGAAAGGAAAACCTGTTCGCCTAAAGTGGTTACACTGGCAGGAATAGCGACAGATGTAAGCTTAATGCAACCTCCGAAAGAGTTGTCGGCGATGCCAGCTACTGTGTACTGTTTGCCTTGGTATTTTACATTAGCTGGGATTACAATATCGCCTTCAAGTGGCTTATTGTATAGTGTCCCAGTAGATTGTAAGAGCTCTTCAAGCTCTGTCGTAACTTCTACAAGCAACTTTGTTGCATCTGTAACTTTGTAATAGAGCTTTCCTTCTTGGAAGTCATAGTTTTTCTTTTGTGCACATACCTGCAAGACAGAGAGTAGCAGGAGCGTGATGATAGGTAAGGTTCTTTTCATAATTGTTCTTATTATGCCACTTGTAGCGGCGGTTATTTAATGGTAAATGAATGCGTAATAGCAGGCAGACTTGGGCGAAACAGTTCCTTTGACGAGTTCTAATGCGCTGGGTATGCACTTCGATTAATCCTTCTGTACGCTTACTCTGCTTGGAACGAAGATGATTTTCATTAGGGAGTACTTTCTGATTAACTAAGTCAGCCTACTCCCTGTTGCTGCTTTTCGTATATGCTTTTAAGTATTAATCTATCTTGATATAATAGTATTGCAAATATAGTTATTATTTTTTACAATCAAAAAGAAAATTAAATATTTGTTATAGAATGATATATTTTTATGGTTTTCATTAATAGTTTCTGTATATTTCTTAGATGTTTATAACTTCTAAACATCTTCATTATTACTGTCTGGCGAATGTATATATAACGTTAGTTCGGTATAAGGAAGTTGGTAGGGTAGGCTATATCGCAGATATTTTTTAGCAAACCTACTGGTGAAGCAGTGAGAGTCTTTCTGTTTAACTTTGTAAAGATAATTCCATTAAAAAGTCATAATTACGCTTTGACGTTGCGAAAGCGGCTCTTTTGCGATGCAAAACCTACGCTTTTACCGTGCAAAACAGCCGCTTTTGGAATGCAAAACAATAGGTTTTATAACACATTGATGATAAAGCAGTTACGCAATAGTTACGTTTGCGAAAAATATTTACATCTTGTGCAGCAATAAATCATAGGTAAATTTTTACCAAATCATCAATTATGCGTATCAAATCGTCTTTTCTTGTTAGTCCGTCAATGTATTTTTGAGGTATAGAAGCATAGCCGAATTTAGCTCCTAACACGGCACAGGCAACAGCTGCATTTGTATCGGCATCACCCGCTTCATTGACAACAGAAAACAATCCTTCTTCAAAGTTGGTAGCGTGGAACAAGCACCACAATGCAGCACCCAATGCCTTTAACGTATAGCCTATGCTTGACGGTTCGTCAAGTTCCAAGCTTTCAATGCCATTGTAGTATGCTTTGTCGATATATTCTGAGATTCTTTTATCGTATCGGTTGCCGATAGAAATGATTTGCGAATAGGAAAGTTGCTCATTATGCCAAATTAAGTGGCTGATAATTTCAGATATAATGACGCATGACCCTACACAGCGTGGGTCGAAATGTGTGAGTTTACAAACATCTTCAGCTGTTTGTGCCACATTCTCACGCAACAATCCTATTACCGCAGTCCGCATTACGGCACCATTAGCAGCATTTTTTGTGGGCGACATCTTCCATATCAGCTCTGCCACTTGTTGTGGCTTCTCTACATAGTCGGCTATTGCCAACACCTTAAAAGTGGTTTGTCCAACGCCCCTTGTGTCGGGCGCATAGAGCCAGTTCTTGAAGTTTTTCGCAATGGTGTGTAGCTTTATGCCCTTGTCTTCAATCATTGCGTTGGCAATGCAAAGCATCATATCTGTATCATCGCTCCACCTACCTAACTGGAATTTTGCCCGATGATAATCTCTAATGATTTGTCCGTACTCTTTCAATCCGTTTGGATACTTCTCCTGAGCTTCGACTTTTGTCATAAATTCCGTGCCCAAGCCGAGTGCATCGCCAATAGCCTGTCCAAAGAGCGTGCCGTATATTTTGTCTTTCACTTCCATTTTTCCGCTGCTTTTCAATTTTGCTCACAACCTTTAAGTAGGTATTCCTTTGCTATATAACGGCAATTTACCACCATATATTATAGGCAGTGGAAACACATTTAAAGTTAGAAAATAAAATAAGGCGGCAGCTTGCACTGTCGCCTTATCGTTAAAATATGGTTTACAATTAAAGACCTAAAGCCTTCTTTGCATTTTCGTTATTTGGGTTTACAGTCAATACCTTGTTAAAGTATTGCTTAGCTACTTCGGCATTGCCAGTTTTTGAGTAGTAGTAACCAAGGCCATAGTAAACCTGTTCCAAGTATGCCTTAGCGTCGTCGTCAAGTTGTGGCTTAGCTTCTTCGAATGCTGCGATCTTCTTATAGATTTCAGCAACCTTGTCAGCATCGTTTTTCATCTGTGCTGCATTAGCCTGATTAGACCAAATCCAGTCTGAAATAGATGGGAACTTAACTACCATTTGGTCGTAAATAGCAATAGCTTTATCCAAATAGCTATCTTTTACAGCCTTATCGGTTTCTGTTTCAGCTTTCTCTATCCATGTTTGAGCGAGCTTAGCCCAATCGTTAGAGTTGGCATTCTGATTCTTTGAAAGATACTCCATCTGAAGTTTCAAAGCCTTATCTACTTCACCCTGTGCTGCATAAACTTCAGCAATGGTCTTCATTGGCTCAAAGTTCTGCTTGTCCATATCGAGTGCCTTGTTAAGGTTCTCCAATGCTTTATTGTATTCTTTGTTGCCAGCTAAAGCCTTACCATAAACTGCATAGTCGTTGGCAACCTTTTTACCAGAACCTGCAAACATTTTGTTCGCAAATTCCAAAGCATCAGCAAAGTCAGCCTTTTCAACCGCAGCCATCATACCAACACGAGCAATATATTCGCTGTTTGGAAATCTTTGCAAACCAGCTTTCACAACTTCTAATACCTTGTCATACTTGCGGAGAATGAAAGCAGTGTAGCTATACTTATAGAAGTTATCTTCTGTTAAGTTTGCACGATTGGCTTTTTCATACCAAGAAAGTGCTTCAGTATACTTTCCATCACTAAGCATAATTTCTGCTGCAGTTGCTTCTACTGGATAATTAGGCTCTACCTTGCGTAGTTCTTCAAGTTTCTGAACTGCAACTTCAGGATTTACGTGGCGATAAACTTTAGCATAACGCTCGTAAGCAGCTACGTTGTGAGGGTCAAGACTGATAGCAGTGGCATAGTGCTGTGCTGCTGCACCTGCATTACCTACGCTATCTTGTAATGCTACAATGTCGCCAAGAAGGAGGTAACCCAATGTTCCGTTCATCTTTTTGTTGGTAACGATAGAGTTTGCAACCTTCATAGCTTCAGTAAAATTGCGCTGTGCCAAATATACATTGCCAAGAGCTGTGATTGCTTCCTCGTCTTTCTTATAAACCTTTAAGTATTCTTTTATAAGATCCTTACCTGCTTTTGCATCGTTAGGAGCAGCTTCGATAGCACTGATAATTGGGTTAAGCGCAGCCTTATAGCCGTCGTTTTGAGCCATGACAGGAGTTGATAAACTTAGTATCAAAGCTCCTGCTAATAAATATTTTTTTGTCTTCATAATCATTTATTATTTAGTTAAACTTACTGTGGATTAATGTTTATGATTTAATACGCAGTAGAAAGTTTAATGATTCTATCATTTTTTAATTTTTACTTCACGAATAGTGATTTCTCCACGATAAGGAAGCAAACCTGTTTTTAGCATTATTTTTTGCCCTATTGGACCAGCAATAAAGTTTGCAAATGCCCATGGCAATGCTTTATGCGGGTCGGCAACAATGGCATAGATAGTTCTAACAAATGGATAACGTCCATCAAGGAAGTAAGCTTGATATGGTTGCCAACTGTTATAATCTTCTGCCTTGCTTGTTTTAGATATTGCCATTACGCGAATATCGTTTCTAAATGTGGTGTTTGAAGAGTCGCTTCGGTCGTTCAACCAATTAGAACCAATCACACCTATTGCGTTTGGAGTCTTCTTTACATATTCTATTACAGACTTACTGTTCTTAGCTGCAACAATGTTCTGACTCTTTATGTTCTTTCCTTCTAATATTGAATCAACAACAAAATGGAGTGTTGCTGATGCTTTATTGTCGAATACAACTTCTATATTTCCCTTGTCTGAATGAGGGTAAAGTTGATTCCAAGTCGTAACTTCGCCCTTAAGAAGGCGTTTTACATCGGTAACTGTGATACATGAATCTAAGTTACTCTTATTAATGATAAATGCTATGCCATCGTATCCAACAGGGAATACAGATGGAATAGGTCCTTTACCTCTTAATATTGCATCTTCGCCTTTTTGTAGAACGTGAGATGTAAAAAAAAGATTAACCTTTAGGTCGAGCAGCATCTTCATTCCAGTGTTGTCGTCAGTATAAACTGGCAGAAGATGTGTTTGGGGGTAGCGATACTGATATACCTGCAATTCCTCTTCGATAAATTGACTAAAACTTTCGTCAGAGGCGAATTTAATCGTCCCTGACGTCGGTGTATCTGTTCTACCGTCCTTAGCCTTTCTCTCCCCGCAAGAGGAGAGAGAGACTACGGATAGTATCAATCCTACGATTATGTAGAATCTGTTTCGTTTCATAAATTCGAATTAGTTCAGTTTAAATGTAACAGGAAGTTGGAACCAAACGTTTGCAGGCTGTCCATTGTTCATACCTGGAATCCACTTTGGCATACTGTTTACTACGCGAAGTGCTTCACGGTCGAGTGCTGGGTCGACACCACGTGCAATTTGTACTTGGCTGACAGAACCATCGCGACCGACGACGAACTTCACGATTACTTTTCCCTGAATGTTATTCTCAATAGCTACTGCAGGATACTGCAAGTGAGAGGTGAGCCATGCATTTACATTGCCTTTGAAAGCTGGCATTTGCTCTGCGAAAGTAAAGATCTTCTTTTCAATATCTTCCTTTGGAGCTTCTACCTTTGGAGCCTCAGCTACAGGCTTCTCAATCTTAGGAATGATTTGCTCTGGCGTTGCTACTGTACTTCTATCAGCTACGATATTACGGTCTTCAACACCTTCTTTTGTTTCCGTACCGACAGCCTTGGTCTCCTTATTCATCTTGACCATTGGTGGCATTTCTTCCTTAACATCTTTGTCATCTTTAATGACAGGTGCTGTAAACTTTACAGTAGCACGAGTTTCAGGAACAACTTTTTCAGGCTCAATTTTCTTGGGCTCTTCTTTCTTCTGTTGTTTCTTACGCTCTTCTTGGTCTTTCTTAGCTTGCTCAAGAGCTGCTAATTCCATCTTTGCTGCGTATGCTTCTTGCGCTGCAATTTCATCATTGTGTTTCTTAATCTGGTAAGCCAGATAGCCTCCACCGAGGAATGCAGCAACAAGCAGAATAGCTAATGATTTGATATTTCGCTGTGAAACTGACTTACGAAGTTGGTATGCTCCGTATGCCTTGTTCTTTTCAGCGAATACCATATCGACCCATTTAGGATCGTATAGATCTATTTTTGCCATGTCTTTTTTCTTTAATTGTTATACATCAATAACATTAAGCCTTAATACCCTTTGTCAAAAGCAAAGCCTTTTCTTCTGGGGTAAGCTTATCAATGACATAAGTTGCAATATATGAAATCTGCATTTCATCGAGAATATCTACAAGATGACTGTAAGAAGCCTTATCAGTTGGTTTGATAATGACAGTCAAGGTTGGAACCTTCTTGCCATTTACATTACCTAACTTGATGTTTGTAAGTTCAGCTTGATAAATGCTGTCAGGGTAAGCTTTTTCGTTAGCAGCTTTCTTCTTTTGCAATTCTTGTACGGCAATGCGCATATCGTTGTAAGGAACACTTGCGCCATTGTCTACTTCCTTGTGCTGAAGAACGTAACGAATACCAGTCTTGCCAGTACTCCAATCGGCTTTCTTCAACCAATTAGGATTGTCAAGCTGTGGTTTGCCCTCACCATAGAACATCTTGTCATCTTCACCAATAAAGATGGTTATAGAGTGAGACTCCTTTGCTTCATTCTTCTTTGTTTCATCTTGTGTCTTGTCATTACTTGGCATGGTCAACTCCATAGTTGAAGGCTTGCTAAGTGAAGTACAAAGCATGAAGAATGTAATAAGCAACATAAGCATGTCTACCATTGGCGTAAAGTCTACGCGAACAGTCATTTTTTTCTGCTTGCTTTCTTTTTTATTTGCCATTATTAGTTCTCCTTAGAAGCTGCTTGTGCAGCCTTTTTAGCGTCCAACTGTGTAATCATGTAGTAATGACTTTCGTCCATATCCTGGAGTTCGCTCATCACCTTCTTAACTGTACCATAAGGAGTGTTTGCGTCAGATTTCAAAGCAATTCTAACTTTAGGATTTACTTGGCGTGCCGCATTAATCCACTGTTGAAATTCTGTCATCTCCTGTCCTTCGATACTATCGAGAGGGATACCCATCTTTGGGAGTTCTTCACTACGAAGCTTTGCAGACTTACTCAAGTAAGTTGGGAGCTTGTCCAATGGTGCGCCAAATGTAGACTCAGCCAAGAAAGTTTTCTTCTGCTCTGGTGTAAGTTGTGTAACCATATCTACAATTTGACCTAACTCATTAGTGTTGTCGTAGTTCATAAATACCTGGCCTTCGCCAGTTGGTTGACCTGCAGCATTCTTTTCAGGGCTGATAAGCACTGTGAGAACACCATTCTCTGGCACTTTCATATCAGACACAGAACCTGGAGTGTTAACTTTCACTGGCTCATTCTTTACGAAGGTAGAGGTGAGCATGAAGAAAGTAAGCAACAAGGTCATAACGTCTGACATCGGCGTCATGTCAATCCAAACGTCTTCTTTCTTAATTTTTACTTTACCCATAGCGATAATGTATTTAAAGGGTTAGCAAAAATTAAGCTTCTTCTGTGTGGTTTACTTCGTATGTCTGAGCAATTGAGTAACCAACCTCGTCGAGTGCGTAAGTCAACTTGTCTACCTTGTTTGAGAAGTAGCCGTAAGAAACTACTGCACACCAAGAAGTAGCAATACCGAATGCAGTATTAATCAACGCCTCAGAAATACCAGCAGAAAGTGCAGCAGAGTCAGCACCACCACCTGCAGACAAAGCAGAGAACGACTTGATCATACCAGTTACGGTACCGAGAAGACCTGTAAGTGTACCAAGTGTAACAAGTGTTGCAATGATAGGAAGGTTCATTGTAAGAGTTGGCATCTCAAGCTGAGTTGCTTCCTCGTGAGCCTGCTGGATCTTAGCAACCTTCTGTGCCTTCTTCAAGTTTGCGTTAGCACCGCTTTCCATTGACTTGTAAGCGTTCAAAGAAGCCTTTACAACGTTTGCAACAGAACCTTTCTGCTGGTCGCAAAGTTGATTAGCCTTGTTCATATCGTTTGCATTCAATGCAGACTTAATGTTTACAACGAACTTAGGAAGAGCACCCTTACCAAAAGCGGTCTTCAAAGCCAACCAACGCTCGATTGACATAGCGAGCACAGTGAGCAACAAAGTGTGGATAACAGGAACCACGATACCACCTTTAAAGATAGTACCCCATACGTCAGCTGGGTGTTCTTTTGTACCTGGATCTTGGAAGTGCATATCATGAGCAAACCATGTAAAGAACAATACGAATGCTACGACACCGCAAACTGCGATGATCCAAAATGCGCCTCTAACTCCTGTGAAGCCCTCTGATTTCTTTTGTGGGGCTGCTTTTTGTTGTGTAGTTGCCATAAATGATAAAATTTTAATTTTTTAGTTATAAATGAATTGAATTATTAATATCTAATTGATTTTAAACTGATTGGATATTTAGCTGCCAAATCAATGCCAACTTTTTTCCGTACATTTTCGGCAAAGATAACAATTAATAGAGAATTACACTTGAAATTGACATCTTTTAACTGTTGCTTTTTGCTTGTTTTACTACGTTTTCTGCATTATTGCGACACTTTTATAAATTCTTTCTGTTCTATATGTTCTATTTATACCTTATGTGTTTTTAAGTTAAACATTTGGTACTGAATACAGATATACTCTGTGTTTGTAGTTATTATAACTTCGCTGTTTCATAATAGATTGTTTCTCTTGCCTACAAATTTACTTATTTAGTATGATTTAAACGAAAAATTAAAGACATTATTTCATTTTCAACCTATGAAATAATGTCTTTAATATATATTAAGGTGTAATTTCTCTATAAGTTTAACACTTTATAGGTGTAAATCGTGTCCCATTCTATCTTTCTTTGTTTTCAAATAACGATAGTCATATTCGTTCGGGCGTACTTCTATTGGAATGTTCTCTTGTATTTCCAAGCCGTATGCTTCCAAGCCGACACGCTTTGTAGGATTGTTGGTCATCAAGCGCATCTTGTGCACGCCGAGATGGCGCAACATCTGTGCACCACAGCCATAATCGCGTTCGTCGGGCTTAAATCCAAGATGCAAGTTGGCGTCTACAGTATCAAGCCCCTGCTCCTGCAGTTTGTAAGCAGCCATTTTGTTCATTAATCCTATGCCTCTGCCTTCTTGCTGCATATAAATCAGAACGCCCTTTCCTTCTTCCTCTATCATTTCCATAGCTTTGTGCAACTGCTCTCCACAGTCGCATCTCTCGCTGCTGAGGATATCGCCAGTGGCACAAGAAGAGTGTACGCGCACCAATACAGGCTCGTCTTCGCACCATTCGCCTTTAATAAGTGCCATGTGTTCTACGCCAGTAGAAGTCTGTCGGAAGGGAATTAAGCGAAAGTGTCCATATCTCGTAGGCATATCAACTTCAACACCGACTTCGATGCTTGTTTCTCTTTTTAGGCGGTATGCAATGATGTCTTTAATGCTGATAATCTTCATGTCCCACTCTTTGGCTTTTTCAATGAGTTGGGGCATACGTGCCATTGTTCCGTCGTCGTTCATGATTTCCATTAACACACCTGCGGGGAAGCAGCCTGCCATCTTGCATAAATCGATGGCTGCTTCGGTGTGTCCTGAACGTCTTAACACGCCATTATCCTGTGCATACAGTGGATTTATATGTCCAGGGCGTCCAAACGTCTGTGGTGTTGAGTTTGGGTCGGCCAATGCCTTGATGGTTTCAGCGCGGTCGTGAGTAGACACACCCGTTGAACAACCTTCCAATTTATCTACGGTTACGGTAAATGGTGTGCCAAGTACCGATGTATTATCAGTTACCTGATGTGGCAAATCTAATTCTTTGGCTCGCGAAAGCGTTATTGGAACGCAAAGTACACCACGAGCATTTTTCAGCATGAAGTTCACCTTTTCAGGGGTAATCATTTCAGCAGCCATAATGAGGTCGCCCTCATTTTCTCGGTCTTCGTCATCGACTACAATAACGAATTTACCTTCTTTAAAGTCTTTTACTGCATCTTCAATGCTACTGAGTTCGAAGTTCTCCATAATTGTATTTTAAGTTTAAAGTCTATGTTAGTTTCATATAACACGACCTTAGGTTTGATTTATAATTATTTTAATTGTTACTGTTTCTCTTTAGCTATTATTTTATCGCTTTCGGCAATAATATTTTCATTCGTTTGCTTTATTGTTTTCAAATCACGATATAAACGCAATCGAAAACCCCACATTCTGAAATAGAAGAATAAACCAACGGGAAGAATGATAGCAGAAGCAATGTTCAGCCACTTGTACTCAAAAGGACGAGTATGTGCCTTTGTTACCAATATAGGATATTGGTTGAGTTCAGAGAGTATCACCTTATTGCGTGTATTGGCTAAATCTTCGACAACCGTTTCAAGGTCGTTGCTTAAACGTTCTATTTCGTGGTCGGGTTGATATTTAAAGAACGTCCTAATAAAATTAGGTGGCGACTTTAAGTTGCTCTTCTTCACATACGCCACAATGCCCGTATTCATTTCTCTCAGCACATTGGCATCGTCAGCATACTTCGGCATATTGATAATGACTTCTTTGCTGCTGATGTTGCGTTTTATACGCAGACCCAATATGCGCATGGCAAGATTGCGATACAGGTCGATATTGAACACTGCCGAATCGTTGTTTGCCTTATAAGTAATGAATATGGCTGTTGGAATAAGAATTGCAGGCGAGAGGCCTCGTCCGAACCATATTGCCCAGTCGCCTTGCCTTGACATTCGATAGCCCGTATTATTTAATATGTAATAAATAATAAAGACCAACACACTTATTATAATAGGAACGCCCAAGCCTCCCTTTCGGATAATTGCGCCCAAAGGCGCTCCGATGAAAAAGAAGATAAGACAAGTTAGCGACAATAGATACTTATTTATTTCTGCAATATCGTGCATTCGTATAAGTTTATCGCCATCGCTGGTTATCATACTCTTAAAGTCAAGGTCGGCAACCGCCTGTTGTGTATTTATCAAAGCACGGTCGATGGTTTGTCTGCGCTCTTCGGGGCGCATTTTGCTATAAAGCGAATCTAAATCGAAATCTTTGGTCGAAGCCAACGTCATAGCTTTTTCCATTTCTTTCTTCTTTAGCTTCAAAATAGGGTAAAGTGCCTGCCGTGCATCTTTGTAATAAGCATTGCCCACGCTGTCGTAAACCTGAACTATCGAATCCTTATCGTGGCGTATCTTGGCAATACTTTTCGTGCGGGCATCGTCCGAAATTCCCGCCATATCGGTTAAGTTGAAGTCGGCATCGAAGTCTATAACCAACTTTTTGTGCACAAAAGATTCGCGGCGATAGGGCACGCTGGCACTACTGCCCAGTTCTTGCGAACGCATATTCTCGAACCATTCGCCATTCCACAGGTTCAGTACGAGGTGTTTCTTCTCGGCGGTTGATTGTAGTAATCCCGAATCGGCAAGTATGATGGCTTGGTCTTCATACGAATCGGTCATACGGTAAATCATTATATTATATAGGCGTCCTGTTTCCAAATCGCGCTTTTCAACATAAAGATTGGTCTGCGGAATACCATTATAAAAGACCCCTTCTGGTATTTCCAATTCAGGACTCTTCTGCTTCATCGATATTAACAACTGGTTGAAATGCTTTTTGGCATTAGGACCGACGCTGTCTTGAAAGTAAAACGACATAAGTGCGATGAATAAAGTAAATACCATTACTCCTCTGAAAGCCTGAATAAGCGATATGCCTGCAGCCTTAATGGCAGTCAGTTCGGAACTTTCGCCAAGGTTTCCAAACGTAATGAGCGACGATAGCAGCACGGCAAGTGGTAAAGCTTCTGGCACCATCATCAAACTCATATACCAAAAGAACTCGCCAAGTACGTCGAGTGTAAGACCTTTACCAATCAGTTCATCAACATATTGCCACAAGAACTGCATCATCAGCACAAACAAGCTAATGACGAACGTTCCTGCGAAAAGCATTCCAAACTGCTTTATTATAAATATGTCTAACTTTTTGATGCGAAACATTTTCCGTTGCGCAATGTACACTTACGCACATATTGCTTTGCAAAATTACACAAAATTATCAGAGTAGCCACCTATTTTTCATTTTTTATATCCTAACAAAGGTCTTAACACGGCTATACTACCGCTTGAGAACTATATTTTTAAAATATCATCAATAAATTTTCAAATAAATTTTGTCGGTTCACTTTTTTTATATACCTTTGCAACCGCTTTTCAAAAGCAACCTGTTGAAGGTTTGATGGCGGGATAGCTCAGTTGGTTAGAGCGTCGGATTCATAATCCGGAGGTCCGGGGATCGTAGCCCCGTCCCGCTACATAAGAAGGAGTTACGTTTTCGTAACTCCTTTTTTTATTTTCATTGTTAAGGCTTTGGTGGACTTTTCAAAAAGCAACAATCACTTCAATAAATAACGTTGTCTTGATTCAATAATGTCATTCATATTTTCACTTGCCCACACCAGCAAGTTGTCTATAAGGGGTAATAGACTTTGTCCTTTATCAGTAAGCGAATACTCCACGCGTGGTGGAATCTCAGGGAAAGCCTCACGATGAACGAGATTATCACCTTCAAGCATTTTAAGAGTGGTTGTCAGCATCTTTTGGGAAATATCTGGAATATTGCGCTGCAACTCTTTAAAACGCTGATTTTTATTAGTTTCCAATGTAAAAAGCACCAGCATCGACCATTTGTCGCCTATTCTCGATAGCACATTTCGGACAGGGCAATTGGGGAAAAGAGCATCTCTTACTTCATTTCTATTCATAGCTAATAGGGTTTTAAAACGATATTACTGCACAAAAGTAACTATTATAGGTTGAGCAGTTGTTTTTTTATTGTTAAACAGTGCTAAAAGTAAAACACTTAACTCGCTCACTTTCAATATTACTTACCTCTAAGTAACTGGCTTACATTTGCGTGCCTACTTGCATAAACTTTTGAAACACAATATCTTTGCATTATCAAAACAAGAATAATAACAACTCTTATAACAAATAAACAAATAGCATTATGAAAACAGTAGAAACAATTAAAACAGGTAAGAACTTCACAGCAGTGAGTGTTGGTAAACTTAACGAGATTAAAGATTACGTCCTTCCAATGGGTGATATTGAGATTCCTGGCAAGGTATTCGTCGGGCAGGCATTGCAGACAACAGGCAGTGAGCTATCATTCCAAGTGCTTGTTCCTAATCAGGATAGCGGTTTTCTTCACACACACAAGACACACGAGGAACTTTACTTCATTCTTAAAGGTAAGGGGGAATATCAAGTTGATGGAGAAATATTCTCAGTATCGGAAGGCAGTATTATTCGTGTAGCTCCTGATGGCAAACGTGCATTGAAAAATACTGGTAAAGATGAAATGTTGATGCTTTGCATTCAATACAAAGCCAATAGCTTTGCAGAAAACGATTCACCAGCTGGTGATGGTGTTATACTGAATGACAAGCTGACTTGGTAATTTACTTACAGATTCCCTACGTATTCGATTTGCAATGTCCTCACACGACTTTGCGAGTCGAATATTAGTCAGAAAGTAGGCTATAAAGGTGTAAACATTTTTCACAACAATATCTTTTATTCAACCGATTGTTTATCAGCGTGTTACAAAACATGTTGTTTTGCATTCTAAAAGCGGCTCTTTTGCAAGGTAAAAGAGCCGCTTTTGGCGTGCAAAACCTACGCTTTCGCAACGTCAAAGCGCAGTTATCACTTTTTAACGGAATTATTTTTACAAAGATAGAGATATTTTTCAGTATTTTAGTTGTGCGATAAAAAGAAAACAACTCAAGTAAAGAAGTATTGAAAAAGAATTATAAGTGGTGTTTATTATATCTTGCAATATTCCATTTTTTATATATGTTTTTTGTATATTTGTATCGAAATTAGAATCTTGGAAAACGAGTAGTTGCAAAGCAATGAAGTGGTTTGAAGAGAATAAGTTGAACTATTAGACGGATTGGGAATGAACAATATAGATTTTATAGCTATTGATTTTGAGACAGCTACTGCTAAGCGGGCTTCCATTTGCGAAGCTGGCATTTGTGTGGTGAAGGGCGGTAAAGTGGTAGAAACTAAATCGTGGTTGGTTCGTCCCGAAGACAATCGTTACGACTATTGGAACATTCGTGTACACGGGATTCAACCGTCAGACACAGCCAATGCACCAATGTTTCCTGAAGTATGGGCTGAAATAACCGATTACTTGCAGGAATGTCCTGTGTTGGTAGCCCACAATGCTTCGTTCGATATAAGTTGTATCCGCCATTCTTTAGATTTTTACAGTCTGCCCAGGCCCGAAGTAGACTATTATTGTTCGCTTCGTGCAGCCCGCCATATTTATGATTTTGATTGCAACAAGCTTGATTATCTTTGCAATCAGTTTGAAATACCTTATGGTACGTACCATCGTGCAGGCGACGATGCGGAGATGTGTGCCCGCCTTTTCCTGCGCGAAATAAGAGATGCAGGCTGGGTAGAACTGGAAGAAATGGATTATTGTAATGGCAAGCTATAAATGCAAGCTTGTAAAATAAGTAGAATTTTATAGTACAGATGTATTCTGTTATTGTGTCTTTTTATTTTAATAGATACATTTTTGCTTCATTAACTGAATCCGTAGATATAATTATTGTATGTCTATTGGGTTGATTGGTATAAGTTAGAAAAAGCATTGTCAAAGATAAATAAAAAATATGGGGATATTGAAGGAGAAAGAAAAAAGCCTTTTTGAGTCTATTAAGGAGGATTTGAAACGAAAGGGAATAACTAAAATTGTATCTGATGGAGTTGTTTCTGAAGATACGTGGGAACTCGTAGAGATTAGATGTCTATTTCTTTTGAAGGAAGCTGTGGGGGAAAATGATGATTTTTCACTGACTGATTTCTTGGCAAAAGGAGCACGGTATAAAGGCGATAAAACCTGGTGTAATGTTGCACGATGGATATATTGTATTTTTAAGCAGTTAAAGAATCCCAGTTTTCCAATTCATATAGATTATTATGATGATGTTAGAAAGGTTGGATTGACTCCCAATGGTCGTAAAGAGTGGTTGAAGTATATAGCAGCTGTCAATGTAAAGAAAGAGCCAGGGAAATCTAAAACCAATACGAAGATATTGAAAGAGCAGTTTAAACAGTATTATGCGAAATGGATTCCCAAACAGCTGAAGATGTACGAGGGTATAAATTTAATTGTATGTTGTGGGGCAGGAGTGAAAGAATGTTTGATTGATGTCTTTGAAGAAACGTTTGCTGAAAAATATAACTTTAAGAATTGGAAGGTTTTTGAATATCCTGGAAATTATACGGCAAGGATTCTATATTATGAATTGAAAAATGGAACAGTGATAGTTGATTTTTGGCATCCAGCAGCAAGGACATCTAACGAAAAGAAAAATAATGTTTTCACTCGTTTGGTTTATGAAACTGTTATAAAGAAGAAGTAGATTACTTTTCTAAGAAAGACATCTATAAGAAGTCAATATATGCCTTCATATTTTATATTCTAATGACAATATAGGCTAAATGGAAGTTAGTTATTCAAGAGGAAATCAATAGCTTAGGTAATCTTCTATCTCAAGCAAAACAGCCTCTGCGCTAAATGTGCAGAGGCTGTTTTGTTTTTTTGTTTCTCTTATTTTTTATTGGCAAAGAACACGCCAATCAGAATTAATACACTACCGATGGCAGCTTCCATTGTCATTTTCTCGCCTAAGAAGATGGCACTGATGATGACAGTACAAATAGGACTGAGGTAGTTGTAGTTGGCTATCTTCACTGCGCCCACCTTTTCTGTAACGTAGCTCCATGCGCCAAAGCAGAAGAACGATGCTACCAAACCGAGGAAGAGAAGGTTTAAAGTAACAGGCATGTCGGTGAGGAAGTGCTCTAATGGGAATTGCCACGGTGTGATAATGAACAGTGGCAAGCTCGTCAGCGAGCCGTAGAAGAACATTTTACGGGTAAGGAATGCCGCACCGTATTTCTGTCCTAATGGGCGAAGCAACAGGCAGTAAGCACCAAAACAAGCTGTTGAAAGCAGTGCTAAGGCATCGCCCAACACACGGTTGGTTACAGTTGAACTTTCGTTGTTGCCACCGAATATAATGAACGATACACCAATCAAGGCGATAATCGAACCAATAGCAAGAGATTTTGTTAGTTTTTCTTTGCAGAAAAGTATCGCCAAAAACATTGTAAATAGTGGCGATGTGCAGAGAATGAAGCTAATATCGTTCACGCTACCCACTTGGACTGCAAAGTTTTCGGGGATAAAATAGAGCGAACCTCCTAAAATACCACATGCCACCATAAGCAATTCGTCCTTGATATTGTCGGACCATAACCTCTTATACGACAGTGTCCACATAGCAAGATAGGCTATGACGTAACGTGACAGAAACACTTCGTCGGGACGCATACCACCTTGGATTACTACTTTCGTGTTTACAAGCGTAGCACCCCAGATACTTACAACCAAAATTGCGATGAGATGATAGAAGACAACTCTATTGTTACTCTCTTTGACTGTGTTAGGCATAAAACTATTTTATGTTGATTTAAAGTAGCGCAAAGTTAAGACTTTTTAGAGTATAAACAAAATTCTTGGCTTTTAAATCTTGCTAAAACTTGAAATTTATGCGTTTTTTATGTGATATTTAACACTTGGAATGCTGTTGTAGCTATTTGCATTCCTTCTTTCGTTTCAGCGAAATATCTATTTCTTGATGCTCGTTTTGCGCATCGTTTTTGCAGCTTTGCACAAGTCTTTTATCACCTCTCCACCTATTATCAATCCTGCTGTGGCAGGCACCCATGCGTTTGAAGCTGGTGTGGAACGCTTCTTGTGTGCGATGGTTTCTGTATTTGCAGCATCGTTTTCGGTATTTTCATTGTCGCCTGAATATAAAGATGTTAGCGGTTCTTCGGGGCTGTAAACCACCTTTACGTTACGCACGTTGGTCTTGCGGAGCTTCTTTCTTAACACCTTTGCTAAAGGGTCGTTAATCGTTTTAAACAAGTCGGTTACTTCAAACTGCGTTGCGTCCAATTTGAAAGCAGCCCCCATGCTGCTAATCATAGGTATTCTTAGGTTGTGGCAACGTGTTATGATGTCTATCTTTGCCACTACGGTATCAATGCAATCCACCACATAGTCGTATGCTGTAAAGTCGAATTGGTCGGCAATCTCAGGAAGATAAAATGTCTGAAACTTCTTTACCACGCAACTTGGGTTAATGTTTTTTATGCGTTCTTCTGCTATATCAACCTTTGCTCGTCCAAGTGTTGCGTGTGTAGCAATAATCTGTCGGTTTATGTTCGATAGTCCAATGTGGTCGTCGTCTACGATTCCAATTGTCCCTACGCCGCTGCGTGCCAATACTTCTACAACGTAACCGCCCACGCCACCGACACCGAAAACCAGCACGCTGCTGTTTTTTAAGGTGTCCATAGCTTTGCTACCCAACAGTAATTCTGTTCTTGAAAATTGCCCTTCCATATCTTCTAAATTCCTTTGTGGGTGCAAAGTTAAGATAACATTCCCATAAAATGGCAGTAGTTTCTGTTTTTATGTTAGCTTTTTTCTTTACCTTTGCAAGCGATGTGCGGAGTTTGCACATTATTATAAAAGTGGATTTAAAATGCAAGAACAGAATATTAAAAAGAAAATATCGCCTTGGGCGTGGGTCTCTACACTCTATTTTGCCGAAGGATTGCCCTATGCAGCAGTAACATTGGTGTCGTTGGTGTTTTACCAACAAATGGGATTGAGCGATGCTGAAGTTACTTTTTACACATCATGGTTCTATCTTCCTTGGGTGATAAAACCTTTATGGAGCCCGTTTCTCGACCTTATACGAACCAAACGCTGGTGGGTGCTGTCGATGCAGATGTTGCTTGGTGCGGCTTTCGCAGGAGTTGCGTTCACCATTAACACGTCGTTTTGGCTGCAAGGCACTATCTGTTTCTTCTGGTTGTTAGCCTTTTCGAGTGCTACACACGATGTTGGGGCAGATGGCTTCTATATGCTGGGGCTTGATTCGCACGACCAAGCTTTCTTCGTGGGTATTCGCTCAACGTTCTACCGCATTTCATTGGTTGTTGGAAAAGGTGGTTTGGTAGCCCTTGCAGGACTGTTGCAGGAATATATGAAGGTGCAACTTTCGTGGGCATTGGTGTTCTATGGCTTGTCAGCAATGTTTATCGGACTGAGCCTTTACCATAAATATGTACTGCCAAAACCCGATTCCGATGCCGAACGCACGCAACTTTCGGCTTCCAAATTGTTGAACGAGTTTGTGGGAACATTCGCAAGTTTCTTCCGCAAAAAGCAAATTCTGATGGCCATTGCCTTTATGCTACTGTTCCGTTTGCCCGAAGCACTGTTGAATCCAGTAGGTCCTTTGTTCCTTAGAGCATCAGCTGATAAGGGTGGATTAGGTCTTTCTTTAGAGGCATTCGGCGTTGTAAATGGCATCGTTGGTGTGGTTGGACTGCTTCTTGGTGGTATTTTAGGTGGCTTGGTAGCCAGCAAAGACGGACTGAAAAAGTGGCTTTGGCCTATGACGCTTGCCATTACCTTACCCAATATCGCCTACGTTTACCTTGGCTTTGCAATGCCTTCTACGCTTTTTGCCATCGGTTCAGCCATCTTTGTAGAAAACTTTGGCTATGGTTTTGGCTTCAGTGCCTATATGCTTTTTATGCTATATTTCAGTCAAGGAGAGCATAAAACCAGCCATTACGCCCTTTGCACGGGCTTTATGGCACTGTCAATGATGTTGCCAGGTTTATTTGCTGGTGCTTTGGCAGACGCCGTAGGTTACGATATCTTCTTTGTTTTGGTTATGGTGTCGTGCATCTTTCCCTTCATTGTAGCATCTTTGCTGAAGGTAGACCCTAAGTTTGGCAAGAAGGACGCATAGAGAAAATTAATTATCTCACAGACTTTTAACGAGTAAATCTATAAGGCGAGGTAGGGCATAACGTTCTATCTCGCTTTCTTTTATCCATATATAATCGGCAGGTAGGGTAGGAGGAGTGTCGGTTTCTAACAGATAGAAATCGGTAAAAATGATTTGATGGGTAAGTATGTGCTTTACGTTCTTCTTTATTAGCGTGGCATTTTCAATGGCATTGCCCAGCAATTCTTTCGTTGGCAGTTCCCACAAGCCTTGCCAAATGTCGCCTGCACCACGGCGGCGAATGGCAGTTTTGCCATTACACCTTATATATATAAAGGAGAAATGGCGTTCACGCTGTTTTGTTTTCTTTGCTTTTACAGGCAACTCGGCCACTTTATTGTTGTTTGCCGCAAAGCAAGTATCTATCAATGGGCATACTTCGCAGTTGGGCGAAGTCGGCGTGCACTGTATGGCACCGAAGTCCATCATTCCTTGATTGTAAGCTGCGGGAGCCTCTTTCGGTAGGTATTCCTGCGCCATAGCCTTGAAAATCTTTTTCCCTTCGGTGGAATCTATTGGCGTGTCAATACCGAAATAGCGAGCAAACACACGATAGACATTACCGTCTACTACTGCCACGGGTTCTGCGAATGATATTGAAGAAATTGCAGCTGCGGTATATTCGCCAATCCCTTTTAGTTGTTTTAACTCCTTGTAAGTCTGTGGGAAACGCCCTAAACTAACTATCTGTTGTGCTGCTTTGTGCAAATTTCGTGCTCGAGAGTAGTATCCCAGTCCTTGCCACTCTCTTAAAACCTCGTCTTCGGTAGCTTTTGCCAACTCGTGAACGTTAGGCCAGCGTTTCATAAAACGTTCCCAGTAGGCTGTTCCCTGTGCTATTCTTGTTTGCTGCATAATAACCTCGCTCAGCCAAATAGCGTATGGATTGGTGGTTTGTCGCCACGGAAGTTCTCGCCCGTTTATGGCATACCAGTTCAATATAGTCTTGCTAAAGTTCATGGTGCAAAGGTACTTAAAATATCGAAAGGAACTTCTTTTGAAATTATATACTTGCTTAGGAACGCCCATATTTGCTGTTATAAGTTAGTCAGAATAAGACGTTTGCGGTTCAGAAACTATGGAAAAAGTACTGGAAGCCTCTAATTTCTGTCCATTATTGTTTTGGATTTGTAGACGTTTATAGGTGGAACAATTTTCCTGTTCTTGCTGAAAGGTGTAAATGAAAAATAGCCTTGGTTTTGTAAAGATAATTACATCGAAAAATGATAATTTCGTTTTGGCGTTGCGAAAGCGGCTGTTTTGCGAGGTAAAACCTACGCTTTTGCCGTGCAAAACAGCCGCTTTTGGAATGCAAAACAATAGGTTTTGTAATGTATTGATAAATAAGTAGTTACGCAATAGTTGTATTTGTGAAAAATATTTACATATCGTAAACCTCTTTTTGTCTATATAAATAATGTGTACAGGCAAAGTTGTGTAGCGCACCAACGAGTGATTTCTATATAGAAAGATGAATTGTCATACTTATCGGTACTAAATTTCTACTGCTTCAAAAATTATGAATAGACTTTTCTGAAAAGCTGTTTAATTTATGCGAATTGGTTATCTTGTTTTTAGTTTACATATAATTCGCAATGTTGAAAAATAAGAATTTAAGACATTTTGTGTTGATGTTGATTAATAATGTAGTTGAATTAAAGTTTTTTTATCTAAAATTCTTGTTTACTTATTACAGTATTTTGTATCTTTGCAAAACAAATTGAAATAGTAGGCAACTATGGTTGATACAAAAGAAATTAAGACTGCATTAATCTCCGTATTCCACAAAGATGGTTTGGAGGATATTTTAAAGAAGCTGAACGAAGAGGGCGTAAAGTTCCTTAGTACTGGTGGTACGCAGCAGTTCATAGAGTCTTTAGGCTACGAATGCCAGAAAGTGGAAGACGTAACTACTTATCCTTCTATCTTGGGCGGTCGTGTGAAAACGTTGCACCCTAAGGTTTTTGGTGGTATTTTGGCACGTCGTGATTTTGAGAACGACCAAAAGGAAATGGCCGAATACGAAATTCCGACAATCGACTTGGTTATTGTTGATTTGTATCCATTTGAACAAACCGTAGCAAGCGGTGCGAGCGAAGCTGATATTATCGAGAAAATCGATATTGGTGGCATTTCATTGATACGTGCAGGCGCAAAGAATTTCAACGACGTTGTTATTGTGCCAAGCAAGGCAGAATATCCTGTGTTGTTGCAATTGCTGAACAAGCAAGGTGCAAAGACAGGACTTGAAGACCGAAAAATGTTTGCAGAACGTGCATTTGGCATCAGCAGTCAGTACGATACGGCAATACATAATTGGTTTGCGAAGTAAATAAGAGAAGTATTTGCAGACTGTAAGCGTTTGTAGATAGCAAGCATATAAGCAAGAAAATAATAAAATGACGATGGGGAATGTCCCCGTTTTCACCACATATCAAATATTTTAGAATGGGATTTTTTTCATTTATCCAGGAAATAGCAATGGACCTGGGAACAGCAAATACTATCATTATCAGTGATGATAAGATAGTTGTTGATGAACCTTCAGTAGTGGCACTTGACCGTCGTACGGACAAGATGATAGCCGTTGGTAACGACGCCAAGATGATGTACGAGAAGGAACACCCCAATATTCGTACCATTCGCCCACTTCGCGATGGTGTAATTGCTGACTTTACGGCATGCGAGCAAATGATGAGGGGACTTATTAAGATGGTACATAGCGGTAATCGCTTGTTCTCTCCGTCTTTGCGTATGGTGATTGGTGTGCCTTCAGGTTCGACGGAAGTAGAGCTTCGTGCCGTTCGTGACTCTGCCGAGCATGCTGACGGACGAGATGTTTACCTTGTTTTCGAACCAATGGCAGCTGCCCTTGGTATGGGACTTGATGTGGAAGCACCAGAAGGAAATATGATAGTTGATATTGGTGGCGGTAGTACCGAGATTGCTGTTATTTCGTTGGGCGGTATCGTTTGCAACAACTCTATTCGTGTTGCGGGAGACGATTTGACTGCTGATATTCAGGAATATATGAGTCGTCAGCACAATGTACGTGTCAGCGAGCGTATGGCAGAACGTATTAAGGTGCACGTTGGTTCAGCTTTGACCGACTTAGGCGATGAGGCTCCGGAAGATTATATCGTTCACGGGCCAAACCGTATTACGGCGTTGCCAATGGAAGTACCTGTTTGCTATCAGGAAATAGCGCACTGTTTGGACAAGACTGTGGCAAAGATAGAGAATGCAGTTCTTTCTGCTTTGGAGAATACGCCACCCGAATTGTATGCTGATATTGTGAAGAATGGCATTTATTTGAGCGGTGGCGGTGCCTTGTTGCGTGGAATTGATAAACGTTTAACCGATAAGATTAACATTCCGTTCCACGTGGCTGAAGACCCATTGCACAGCGTTGCTAAGGGAGCCGGTATCGCATTGAAGAATGTAGACCGTTTCTCATTCCTGATGAGATAAACAAGCTAAATAGGGCTGACTGTTGGAGAAATGCACTGAAAGTTTCTTCAATGGTCGGTTTCATTTTGTTGATAAGCTGTAAGAATGAATAACCTAACTGAATTTCTTGCCAAATATAAACATTGGTTTCTTTTTGTTTTGCTGGAAATAGCCAGTTTGGTGCTTTTGTTCCGCTTCAACAACTACCAAGGTAGTGTGTGGTTTACCTCTGCCAATATAGTGGCAGGCAAGGTTTACGAACTAAGTTCCTCAGTTACATCTTACTTCTCAATGGGTAAGCTAAATCGTGAATTGACGGAGCGAAATGTACAGTTGGAACGCCAAGTAAAGGAACTTTCAGAACAACTCTACGAAAAAACGCGTGACCCTAAGTTTGTGCAAAAAGGACAATACAGGTTTCTTTCTGATTTTAAACTCATAAATGCAAAGGTTGTATCTAACTCGCTTGATAAGGAAGAGAATTTCATAACCATCGACAAAGGGTCGTGGGACGGAGTTCGAAAGGATATGGGCGTGGCTTGTGGCAATGGTATTGTAGGAGTGGTTTATCTTGTCGGAACGCATTATTCCATAGTCTTGCCAGTCTTAAACTCTAAGTCAAACATCAGTTGTTCTATACAAGGAAGAAGCTATTTCGGCTATTTGCGATGGGCGGGAGGCGCAAAAAACATTGCTTACTTAGATGATATCCCACGCCACGCAAAGTTTAAGTTAGGCGATAGGATTATTACAAGCGGCTATTCTGCAATCTTCCCTGCTGGTATTTTAGTAGGTAAGATAAAGCACGTTTATAACTCTGAAGATGGACTTTCGTTCCGTTTGGCAGTGCAATTGTCTACCGATTTTGGCAATTTACGCGATGTATGTGTCATTGACGATGCTACGGTGAGAGAGAAAAAGAAGGTGATGGACGCTGCGAAAGATTCGATAAAGCATCTTAATACTGATTTTAGCGAAACAAATTAAGTATAGCTACGCATTACATATTTGCATTAATGGCAAGTTGTAATAGTAAATCAATGATTTTGTAAAAAGCTATTTTAGGATTTAAAGTATGAGCATAGATTTTGTAAAGACTTTGGGTTGGTTTGTAGTTTTAGTACTTGCGCAAGTATTTGTACTGAACTACATTCATTTGTTTGGTTTTGCAACACCATTGCCTTACATCTATTTCATCTTTCTTTTCAGGAGAAACTATCCTCAATGGGCAATTATATTGTGGGGCTTTCTTATGGGTTTAGTGATAGATACCTTCTCTAATACGCCTGGAGTTTCGTCAGCTTCACTTACTTTGATTGCAGCTATACAGCCTTATATGTTGCGGCCATTTATATCTCGCGATAGTGCTGAAGACCTGAAACCAGGGATAGCAACACTTGGTTATGGTCAATACATTTGGTATAGCATAATTTTGACTCTTATTTATTGCACCGTATTCTTTACATTGGAGATGTTTAGCTTCTTCAATATCCTTGTTTGGTTGCAGTGTGTTGGCGGTAGTGCCTTGCTTTCTTTATTCTTTGTGTTGGTAATTGAGCATGTTAGGAGTCGCGCATGAAGAACTTTGACTTTGAGAAACGCCGTTTGGTGCTTAGCGGAGTGGCGGTTGCAATCATTACTGTTTACTTGATACGCCTGTTTGCGCTTCAAATAGCAAGCGACGACTATCGGAAACGTGCCGATTCCAATGCTTTTTTAAAGAAAATAGAGTTTCCTTCGCGTGGTATTATTACCGACAGAAAGGGGAAACTACTCGTTTATAACCAGCCTGCGTATGACATAATGGTGGTGATGAATGAAGAAAAAGGACGTCTTGATACCTTAGAATTTTGCAAGGCTTTAAATATTACAAAGGAGTTCTTTATTCAGCGTATGGCTGATATAAAGGACAGAACAAAGAACCCTGGCTATTCTCGATTTACTCAACAGCTGTTTATAAGTCAGTTGAGCGATAAAGAATTTAGTTCCTTTCAAGAAAAGTTGTATCGTTTTCCTGGTTTTTATATCCAAAAGCGTAGCATTCGTCAGTACCATAGAACGATTGCTGGACACGTTTTGGGCGATGTGGCAGAGGTGAGTCAAAGCGATGTAGAGGAAGATGAGTATTATCAGCCAGGCGATTACATCGGTAAGATGGGCATTGAACGTGAGTACGAGAAGTCTTTGCGTGGGCAAAAAGGAGTGCAAATTCTGCTTCGCGATGCCCATGGACGTATCAAGGGAAGGTATAAAGAAGGGCAATACGACCAAAAGCCCAAAGCTGGAAAGGACTTGCAGTTAGGAATTGATGCCGACTTGCAAGCACTTGGAGAACGTTTGATGGAAGGAAAACTGGGTGCTATTGTAGCTATTGAACCAAAGACAGGGCAGATTCTGGCAATGGTTTCCTCGCCAACATTCGACCCTCGTGAAATGATTGGCAAGATGAGAGGTAAGAATCAACAGCGAATGACCCTCGACCCTGCAAAGCCATTGCTTAATCGTGCCATCATGGGACAATATCCTCCAGGGTCTACGTTCAAGACAAGTCAAGCCATTACATATTATAGTGAAGGTATTGTAAACGACTCTACGCGTTTCCCTTGTCCGCATGGATTTTCCTTCAAAGGGCTGCATGTAGGTTGCCACGGACACGCATCTCCCATTTCTATTGTGCCTGCATTGAGTACTTCTTGTAATGCTTATTTCTGTTGGGGACTATATTATATGTTGTCGAACAGGAAGAAATACAAAACACTTGACGATGCTATGAACCGCTGGCGCGACTATATGGTTTCAATGGGATTTGGCTATAAGTTAGGAATTGACCTACCCGGAGAGAAGCGAGGGCTTATTCCGAATGCAGAGTTTTACAACAATGCCTTTGACAGATGGAACCCATTATCGGTTATTTCTATTTCGATAGGACAGGGCGAAATAAACCTGACGCCGTTACAGATAGCCAATCTTGGTGCCATCATAGCCAATCGTGGATATTACTATACGCCACATGTTGTACGAAAGATACAAGGAGAGCGGTTGGACGAGAAGTATTTGGAAAAGCATAAGGTAATGGGAACGCCCCGTTCGTTTAATGAAGTAGTGGCAGGTATGGTGTCTTCGGCACGTGGAGGTACTTGTGCCCATGCCGTTCACCCTGGCTATACACTTGCTGGTAAGACGGGTACGGCGCAAAACCGTGGCAAAGACCACTCGGTGTTTATGGGCTTTGCACCTGTGGAATCGCCTAAGATTGCCATTGCCGTGTATGTGGAAAATGGCGGTTTCGGTGCTGTTTATGGTGTGCCAATAGGCTCGTTAATGATGGAGCAATATATCAATGGCAAGCTGACGCCTGGCGATGAGGCCCAGGCTGCGTCAATACAGAAACGCCATATCAGTTATCCTTTCAGGCAAAAGTTGAGCATAGGTGATTCGTTACGCTTAGATTCGATAAAGCGTGTAAACCAAATAAAAGACTCTTTGCGTCTTGTTCGTGAGAAACAGAATATGGAAGCCAAGCAGCGTGAACGAGAATTAAAAGAAGCACGAGATGCGAAAGAGAAAGAAAAAAATCAGCAGCCGTTGAACGACCCTATCATAAGAATGGAAGATGAAGTGAAGATAAGAACTGAAAAGGACGAAAAAGATAAGGACAAAACCAATAAGGGAAAGAAGAAAGACAGAGAAAGCCGTTAGGCAAACGGTGAAAGAACAGGAAGTTTAACAACGAATAAAAGGCAAGAAAGTGGCAAATAATTATAAATCGAACAAACAGTCAGGTGTGCTTCGTTCATTGGATTGGTGGACGATAGGCATCTATTTGGCATTGCTTTCTTTTGGCTGGGTAAGTGTCTGTGGTGCGAGTTATACTTATGGCGATACCGATATTCTATCGTTGTCATCGCGTTCCGGTATGCAAATCGTTTGGATTGGCACTTCCATTTGTCTTGGTTTTGTGTTGTTAATGATGGACGACCGCATTTACGACACGTTCGCTTATGTCATTTACGCATTGCTGCTGCTGCTGTTATTTGCCACAATCTTTAATCCCCACACCATAAAAGGGTCGCGTTCGTGGCTCGTTTTAGGTCCTTTACGTTTGCAACCCGCCGAGTTCGCTAAGTTTGCAACGGCTTTAGCAATAGCCAAGTTTATGTCGGCATACGGTTTTACCATTTCCAATTGGAAACACCTGACAGCTGCTGCGGGTATTATTGTATTGCCCATGTTGTGTATTGTAGGGCAACGCGAAACGGGTTCGGCACTTGTTTACCTATCTTTCTTCCTGATGTTTTACAGGGAAGGTATGCCAGGCTCGTTCCTTTTCACAGGCGTGGCAATGGTTTTGTATTTCGTTGTAGGCGTTAAGTACGACAATGTGCTGCTTTGGGACACCCCCACATCGGTAGGAAAGTTCAGCGTACTTCTGTTGGTACAGCTGTTTAGTGCAGGAATGGTGTGGACGTATTTGCACGAAAAGATAAAGACGCAGAAGATATTGCTGTTCTCTCTTGGCATCACTCTGTTTTGTTTCTTATTCTCCAAGTTTGTAATACCTTTCGATATTGTCTGGATTCAGCTCGTTATTTCAGCGGGCTTGATAGGCTATTTGGTCTATAATGCTATGAGTACCCGCATTATCCACTATTTCTTCATCGCCTTGTTTGCTGTTGGTTCGATAGCATTCTTCTATTCTGCCGACTATGTTTTGAATGATGTTATGCAGCCACACCAACGTGTGCGCATCAATGTGCTGTTAGGATTAGAGGAAGACCTTGCAGGTGCGGGCTACAATGTGCACCAGAGCGAGATCGCCATTGGTTCGGGCGGATTGCAGGGAAAAGGCTTTTTGAATGGAACACAAACAAAGCTCAACTTTGTGCCGGAGCAAGATACCGACTTTATTTTCTGTACGGTAGGCGAGGAGGAGGGTTTCCTTGGCTCGGCAGCTGTGCTTTTATTGTTTTTAGCTCTGATACTTCGCTTGATGTATATATCCGAGCGGCAGCCCTTCAAGTTTGGGCGAGTCTATGGCTATTGCGTTGCAAGCATTTTCCTTTTCCATGTCTTCATCAATGTAGGCATGGTGCTTGGCTTGACGCCCGTTATCGGTATTCCTCTGCCATTCTTTAGTTATGGTGGCTCTTCTCTATGGGGTTTCACGCTGCTGCTATTTATTTTCTTGCGCATAGACGCAGGGCGAAACCTGATACGACAGTAATTTTGCGGAACGGTGGAAACACAGTGGGAAAATAATGCTACTGTTTAGCCGTTCCGAATGAAAAGACTTTTTTATCCGTTATCTTCTTCCTTTTGCATTGTTTTATAGCCTGAAAAAGGCTGTAAGCCTGTAAAAATTTTTCGCAAACATAGCTATTGCGTAACTGCTTTATCATCAATGTGTTATAAAACCTATTGTTTTGCATTCCAAAAGCGGCTGTTTTGCACGGTAAAAGCGTAGGTTTTGCGTTGCAAAAGAGCCGCTTTCGCAGTGTCAAATCGAAATTATCGTTTTCTTAATGAATTATCTTTACAGAATCAAGGCTGTTTTTAGCCATTGTGGTTCCTTTTGAGAATATAGACAGGACTACTTTTATATTGCTGAAATGGAAAAGCCTCGCTGTTCGTATAAGAACGGCGAGGCTTTTTTAGATAAGTATTTCTGTATTTGGTTTGAACTGTTGGCAGACCGTTTGAAACATTCTTTCTGTTTTAATCGGAGCTGTTTCGGTATAACAGTCTGCCGTTTAGGCTTAAACCAAAGTTGGGCAGAAATGGCTTATTCTGACAGCGGAACTGCGAAGTAAGCTTTCTTTCCAGTAGGATAAATACCCTGAATGTAGAGTACAGGCTCGCTGCTGGTAGAGGCTGACTTAACTATCTTCTGCAGTGCATCGATAGAATTAACGGTCTGGTCGTTCACTTTCTGAATGATGAAACCACGGTTGATGCCTGCTTCGCGCAATGCACCGCCATTTACTTTTATTACTTCAAGACCATACTTTATGTTCAGCTGCTTTTGCATCGCTTCGGTTACAGGGCGGAATTGTCCACCAAGAACGTCGATGTCGGCTTGCGCAATAGGCTTTGTCGTACCTTGAGCATTCTTCAGAACAACGGTTTTTGTTATTTCCTTCTTGTCGCGCATAAACGTGATGGTAGCCTTGTCGCCAGGGCGTTTTACGTTCAGAAGTTGCTGAAGTTCAGACATCTTGGTTACTTTCTTGCCGTCGAACTTTGTAATAACGTCTTTGCTGCGCAATCCAATCTCTGCTCCGTTTCCGTCTTCGCTGACCTTATCGACAAAGACACCTTCGTTTGTGCCGAGGTCTACGCTCTTTCCTTCTTCCTTCTGTGCGTTGATATAGTTGAGAACATCGCCACCTTGAATGCCCAGCATTACGCGCTGAACGCTTCCGTACTTCTTAATATCTTCTACTACTTTGTTCATAATGACGGTTGGAATGGCAAAACCATAACCGCTGTAAGAACCTGTCTGCGAGTAAAGCATGGCATTGATGCCCACCAATTCGCCTTGAACGTTTACCAGCGCGCCACCAGAGTTGCCTTGATTGATGGCAGCATCGGTCTGAATGAAGCTCTCTACGCCTTGTGTTGCGCCCAATCCGCGAGCCTTTGCACTTACGATACCTGCTGTAACAGTGTTGTTCAAGTTATAAGGATTGCCCACTGCAATTACCCATTCGCCCACTTTCAGATTGTCGGAATTGCCAATCGGGAGGGTAGGGAGGTTGTTTGCGCTTACCTTAATCAAAGCAAGGTCGGTGCTTTTGTCGGTTCCCACCACACGAGCCGAATATTCGCGGTTGTCGTTCAGGGTAACCGTGAGTTCGTCGGCACCTTCTACAACGTGGTTGTTTGTAACGATATAGCCGTCTGAAGATACGATGACGCCACTGCCTGTAACGCTTCGTTTCGGTGTCTGTATTTGCTGTTGGCGTGAGCCACCGCCCGGACTGCCAAAGCCAAAGAAGTCGAAGAATCCGCCAAATGGGTCGTCGGGTACTTCTATTGTTTTTGTTTTAGAGTTCTGTGCGTTTTTAATGTGTACTACTGCTGGTAGTGCCTTTTCGGCAGCATAGGTAAGGTCTACTGGTTGTCCCGGTGCGCTTACCGGTGCTTTGGCAGCATATACCTTGATGAAAGCTCCTGCTGAGAATGTCAGTGCAAGCACGCAAGCTGCGCCAACCAAAAGTTTTTCAATCTTTTTCATAATCTCTTTATCTTATTAAATTAATATTGTTGTTTTTATAATTCTAATGCGTTAAATGACAATTTGTCAGCTGGTAAACCTGTGTTAAAGGTCTTTGTTATCGTGAGGCAGTTGTTCTTTATTTACCGTCTCGATGCAAAACCAAATGCAAATATAGACCCAAAAAATGTAAATGTGCTAATTTGTCAGTTTTCTTTATTCGTATTTAACAAATAAAAAAGGCAACTTAACCAATCTTTATTAGATTAGTAGTAAAATTTACATTCGTTTATCATAGTGGTTTTTCGTAAAGGAAAGGAGTTAAACCAATACCTATGCTGCTTGTTTCAGAGAACTTCGATGCCTTGATACATCAAAGCTGACAGCAGACAAGGGATAGTGGTTTAACTCCTAAAACTTAAATGTCCAAGTCTGGTGCTTTCTCTGCGCCTTCGGCAGCAGCAAACTTAGTCATCTTGTCGAAACCGAAGATACCTGCCAACAGTGAGTTGGGAAAATGGCGAACGGTTTGGTTGTATTCCTGTACGCTTTCGTTATACTTCTTGCGCGCTTCGTTAATACGGTTCTCTGTGCCCTCTTCCTGAATTTGCAAAGCCTTGAAATTCTCGCTTGCTTTCAGTTCCGGGTAAGCTTCAGCAACCGCTATCAAACGAGAGAAAGCCTGAGCAAGTTGGTTTTGCGCTACTTCAAACTGTTTCATTTTCTCGGGTGTCAGGTTGTCGGCATCAAGGTGAATCTGTGTTGCAGCATTGCGTGCCTTTGTTACAGCATCGAAGGTTTCTTTTTCGTGTTTGGCGTATGCCTTCACAATCTTTACCAGCTGTGGCATCATATCGGCTCTGCGCTGATATTGTGCCTCCACATTGCTCAAGGCAGTGGTTGCTGCTTCTTGCTTGTCTACCATACCATTGTAGCCAGAATAAGCCCATAAGCCTAAGACAACCACAATCGCTATTACGATTAAAAGTGCTTTGTTCTTCATCTTTTCTTGTTTTAAAATATTATTTTTCTTGTTTGAATGTCTTACCAACCACCGCCAGAGCCACCACCACCGAAGCTGCCTCCGCCAAAACTTCCGCCGCCGAAGCCACCTCCGAAGTGTCTGTCGTTCATGTGTCCGGGGTTGCCCCAGAATATAGAATTAGTGCTACTGCCACCTCGTCTGCCACCACCACGACCATTGTTTCCACGGTTTCTTATCGACCAGATTATCCAAAAGAAGACAACAGACAGAATGATGGCAGCTGCAATGGCATCGTCTGCATCCTCCTTGGGGCTTTCAATACCTGTTTCCCCCGTTTTGAATTTGTTATAAATAGCCTTTGCTGTGGATAGCATAGCCATATCGGGATTGCCCTTTCGCATATTTTTTACGATGCAGCTGCGTGCAATATCGTCGCATTCCACATCGGTCAGGTCGCCTTCCAAGCCATCGCCAGGTGCGATAAAGTATTTCCTGTCGTCTACGGCAACCACGATAACTAATCCTCGGTCGGTCTTTTTGTTGCCCACGCCATATTTGTTTCCGATGTCTTGCGCTACACGGAAAGGGTCGCCGTTCTCCACGTGCGACACAATAACAAATACCGCTTGTATGCCAGCTTCCTTTTCCAACCTGCCTATGTAGGCGTCGGTGGAGTCGCGCATAGCAGCGGACATAATGTTTTCGGGGTCGCAAACATATCGTCTTGCGTCCTGAAGGTGTACCATTGGTATGTTGTCGGCATTCCAATCCTTCGCTGTTGCCTGCAGCGTAAAGATAGAAAAAAGGAATGCGCATAATGCAAATATCGCTTTGTTCATACGTGCAAAGATAGCAAAAAAGACAGAAAGAAAAGATTTTGACACGATAATATATTTCTGTATTTGCTCGAAGCAGTTTTATTTTGCTATGTATTGCTTGATGAGAATGCTTATAACTGGTTGGTTTTTAGCTGAAAATCCGTTTTAAAATAGTACTTGCGTGCCCTTTGGACAACCTTTTTTACACCGCTTTTACGACAATAAAATAAAAACGTAGGTACTTTCCAGAAAAAACGTCCGTACTTTTTCGAGAAAACGTCCGTACTTTTTTATGAAAACGTCCGTACTTTTTTTATAGAATGTAGGTACTTTCCAATTCTTTACTTCTGACGTTTGAAAAACAAGCAATAAACGAATGGTGGAGTCGGGTCTAAATTCTTCAGTTCAAAGCAGACTATATATAAGGTAAAAGTTGTACCTTTGTACTTCAAAAAAGAAATCCGACGGTTTGTCGGAACGCAATGATTGCGATGAATATACAAGACATACAGAAACTATATGGGGTGTTGCCACAGGGCGATGCTTTGATGAAAACAATGGAGGAGAAGTCGGTTCGCACGGTTTTTCTTCAAGGATTATTGGCTTCTGCCACACCAATGTTCTTTGCTTCGATAGTGAAACGATGGCAAAAAACAATGCTTTTCGTGCTGAACGACAACGACGAAGCGGGCTATTTCTACAACGATTTAAAAACAATTGCCATGCCCGAAAATGGGCAGGAGCAGGCTGCTGAGGTGTTGTTTTTCCCCTCTTCGTATCGCAGGGCGGTGAAATATGGTCAGCGCGATGCAGGAAACGAGATACTGCGTACGGAGGTTCTGTCGCGTTTGTCGGTCATCAATGAGGCAAAAGCTACCGCTTCGTTGCTTCTTTGCATCGTTACCGAGCCTTCGGCGTTGGCAGAATTGGTGGTTGCCAAGCACAAGTTGGACGAGCATACCTTGTCTGTGAGTGTCGGACAGACGATGGATTTAACTGAAACAGAGAAGACTTTGCGCTCGTATGGCTTCCAACAAGTAGACTATGTGTACGAGCCAGGGCAGTTTGCCGTGCGTGGCAGCATTCTCGATGTCTATTCCTTTTCGAGCGAACTGCCTTATCGTATCGACTTTTTCGGCAACGATGTAGACACGATTCGTACTTTCGAGGTGGAAACGCAGCTATCGAAAGACAAGAAAGAAAAGGTGGAGATTGTGCCGGAATTGGCTACATTGAGCGAAGAGAAAATACCTTTCTTGCAGTTTCTGCCGAAAGATTCTGTTCTCGTAATGAAGGATTTGCTGTATATTCACGATACTATCGAACGCATTTATAACGATGGTTTCACTGCACAAGCACTGACCGAGCAGCTCGAAGGCAAAACGGAAACAGAGCAAAACGAGTTGAGAAAGCAGTTACAGGCTAATCTTCAACTCATAACGGCACAACAATTTACCGACGATGCCTTGAACTTCAAGCGCATAGAGTTTGGCGCAAACCGTGCAAAGAACGAGGAAAGCAAGGCGATTATACGTTTTAATATTTCGCCGCAACCGCTTTTTCACAAGAACTTTGAATTGCTTACGCAGTCATTGAAAGACTATCTGCTGCAAGGATACAAACTCTATATTCTTGCCGACAGCGAAAAACAAACAATGCGTTTGCGCGATATATTCGACAGTAAGGGGGCTGACAGCAAAGCCGAAACGACCTCTGTGGCAGACAATATCCCCTTTATGCCCGTGAACAGAACCATTCACGAGGGCTTCATCGACAACGATTTGAAAGTTTGTTTCTTCACCGACCACCAGATTTTCGACCGCTTCCACAAGTACAGCCTAAAGTCCGACAAGGCTCGACAGGGCAAGATGGCACTTACAATGAAAGAGTTGCAAGAGATGGAACCAGGCGATTTCCTTGTCCACGTAGACTTTGGCATTGGTAAGTTTGCAGGTTTGGTGCGTGTTCCGGCAGGCGAATCCTATCAGGAAATGATACGCTTGGTGTATCAGCACAACGATATTGTGGACGTTTCTATACATTCGCTCTACAAAATCAGCAAGTATCGCCGTGCCGATAGTGGCGATGCTGCCCCACGTCTTTCGGTTCTTGGCTCGGGAGCGTGGGACAGACTCAAGGAAAAGGCGAAGAAACGCATCAAGGATATTGCTCGCGACTTGATAAAGCTCTATGCCAAACGACGCCATGAGAAAGGCTTTTCCTTCTCGCCCGACTCGTTTATGCAGCACGAATTGGAGGCTTCGTTCCTCTACGAGGATACGCCCGACCAGCTGAAAGCGACGCAAGACCTGAAACACGATATGGAAAGCAGCCGCCCAATGGACAGGTTGGTGTGCGGCGACGTTGGCTTTGGCAAGACCGAAGTAGCGGTGCGGGCAGCTTTCAAGGCTGCTACCGATGGAAAACAGGTGGCTGTGCTCGTTCCAACCACGGTGCTTGCATTCCAGCATTACCAAACTTTCAGTAAGCGACTGAAGGATATGCCCGTTACGGTAGACTATCTTTCGCGAGCAAGAACAGCCAAACAAACCAAGCAAGTATTGGCAGACTTGGCCGAAGGAAAGATTGATATTCTCGTGGGAACGCATAAACTGATAGGCAAGAGCGTAAAATGGAAGGATATTGGTTTGCTGATTATCGACGAAGAACAGAAGTTTGGCGTATCGACAAAGGAGAAACTGCGCCAACTGAAGAACAATATCGACACGCTAACGATGTCGGCAACGCCCATTCCCCGCACTTTGCAATTCTCGTTGATGGGCGCAAGGGATATGAGCATTATGCGAACGCCACCGCCCAACCGTTATCCAATTCAGACGGAAATAGCTTCTTTCTCGTCAGAAGTAATCGCCGACGCGATAAACTTTGAGATGAGCCGAAACGGACAAGTGTTTTTCGTGAACGACCGTATAGCAAACTTACCCGAATTGGCAAGTCTTATCAAGAAATACGTACCCGATTGCCGTGTAGCGATTGGACACGGACAAATGAAACCCGAAGAGTTGGAAGAAACCATCATTGGTTTTATGAACCACGACTACGATGTGCTGCTTTCAACAACCATCGTTGAAAACGGTATCGACATTTCCAACGCCAACACCATCATAATAAACGATGCGCATAAGTTCGGACTTTCCGACCTCCACCAAATGCGTGGGCGTGTGGGACGTTCCAACAAGAAAGCTTTCTGCTACTTGCTTGCACCGCCATTGGCAACCCTGAACCCCGATGCACGCCGTCGTTTGGAGGCTTTGGAAACATTCTCCGACCTCGGCAGTGGCTTCAGTCTGGCGATGCAAGACCTCGATATTCGTGGTGCAGGCAATCTTCTTGGGGCTGAACAAAGTGGCTTTATGGAAGATTTAGGCTACGAAACTTATCAGAAGATATTGAACCAAGCAGTTACCGAACTCAAGAACGACGAGTTCCAAGACCTTTATACGGAGGAAATGGCAGAGGGAAAAGAACTTACGGGCGATGACTTCATTGACGATTGTGCGGTGGAAAGCGACCTCGAAATGTATTTCCCCGACACGTATGTGCCTGGAAGTTCGGAGCGAATGTTGCTCTATCGTGAACTCGACAACATTGAAAACGATGCCGACCTCGTTGCTTACCGCAAGCGATTGGAAGACCGTTTCGGTCCTGTACCACGTCAGGGAATCGAGCTGATGCAGGTTGTTGCACTCCGCCGAGTGGGCAAACGCCTTGGCTGCGAGAAGTTGATACTGAAGCAAAGCACCCTCCAAATGCAGTTCATATCAAATCCCGACAGTGCCTATTATAAGAGTCGGGCGTTCGGAAAGTGCATCGACTACATCGGAAACAATCCCCGCCGTTGCAACATCAAGGAGCGAAACGGCAAGCGTTCAATGGTAGTTACAGGTGTAAAGTCGGTTGGCGACGCCGTGTTTGTGTTGCGTGAGATAGACAAAGGGTAAATTTATTCAATAGGTTTCTTCTAAAAGCAAAGCCGCATATCTGTTCAATGGTTTTAGATATGCGGCTTTATTCTTTTTATTTATTCGGCTGTTACACTAACCGTTGATGCAACTGTACCTTGCACCTCATAGCCTGCTGGCATCACAGCTTTGGTTCCTGGTATAAAAATACAAGGCCAAAGTAAAAGGGCTGTAACAACAGCTAAAGGTGTTCTATTCTTTCCTGAAATCCTAACATCTGTATTAGAGAAGAAAATCTGGTTTCCGTCAGCAAGTGTTAGCCCACTAATGTTAATGCATAAACGTCCCTTTGTTCCTGCTAAAGAACTCTTCCTTGCTTCAGTAACCTTACCCTTTACGAGTGTTCCTCGTGGAATTGCACAGCAATCATTTACATAAACGTCCTGTGAAACACGGAAATCGACAGTTTGACCTTCTTCTACTTCCCTTGCCAATACTGTATTAACAGATTGCAGTGGGACAATAGTACCAGCTTTAATTGTAACTTGTTTTCCTTGTGCGAATGTGTGTCCGATGCTCAAAAGGCAAACTGAGATTAACAAAAATACTTTTTTCATATTTTAAATTAATGGATTGGCAGTCCCAAACAACCCCATTTATCATTTCTAATGTAGAAGCGTGGAACTGTATATCCATATTCTTTGTGATAAGGTGGTAGGAATACCCTGCAAACAGAAATGAGTATAACAGCCCCACGCTATATGCGTGGAGACCATTACGCCGTTTCTTGTTTGCTTGTGATTATAAGTTTCCTACGCTTTTATCACACAAGAAGAAGACATAACGCCTCTTTTATTTTATAAAAAAATGTGGAAGGAGGACAATCCTCAATCCATTTGCAAAGTTAATTAAAAACTATTTAAATACCAAACGAATAGAAATAAAACAGAAAAGAAGCTTAATTGCAAATATAAGTATGGTCGGGAGCGGCATCTTTGTATTCTTTAATACTATGAAAGTGAAGCTTCAGTGAATTAGATAAATTGGTATATTTCTTTAAAAATCGAACATTGATGATTTCTTTACGTGTAGAAAAATATTTATTTACACGTAAGTAATAATTTCCATACACGTAAAGAAATATTTATTTACGTGTAAATAATTCCTGCGACAAGCGTTGAAATTGGATAACGTAAGCAAAACCGCAGGCTAAAGAAAAGCACTGGCTATTTGGAAAAGTGTCAGATAAATTTGGAACTATGGATTTTTATGTCTATATTTGCGAAAGACGCATAAATCTGTAATTACCAATTGGTTTCCAAATTGTGGCGGTATTCGGTTATCGCAAATGAGTTTGCCGAACTTCTCTATGCCGTTTGCAATATTTATGAATGTTTGTATCAAAATCTATTGAAATATTAACCAACGTACAGATGTACGATAAACTATTTTATTATGAAAAAGAATTTCTTATTAGCACTTGCTTGTTTGTTATTGGCAAGCGTACAAATGAATGTGAAAGCACAAGTTAAACCGTATGACTTTACTGATGGAAAGCTTTTCTACAAAATAACCAGCAAGGAAGCCAAGGAGGTTTATGTGGTATCGGAAAAGCCGAGAGGAGTATATACTGTAAAGCTAAAAGGCGCGCTTACGATACCCGAATCAGCCACTCACGAGGGAACTGCGTATGCCGTTACGGGAATTGGGAAGCAGGCTTTTTATATGTGCGAGGGTCTGACAGCCGTAACTTTGCCAAGTACACTGAAAGCTATTAGCGACAAATCCTTTTTGGGTTGCCACGGTTTGACGTCTATTAAAATCCCCAGTCTTATTGAGAAAATCGGGAAATGGGCTTTTATGTCTTGTGCCCAGTTGGAACGAATAGACGTGGAAGAGAGCAATAAGAAGTATTGTAGCAAGGACGGTGTGTTGTTTAACAAAGATGTGTCGATAGTGATACAATGTCCCAGCGGGAAGAAGGGAGAATGTAATATTCCCGAAAATGTAACGAAAATATCAGCACAAGCCTTTTATGGGTGCGTTGGATTGACAGCAATGAGAATACCTCACAATGTTGTATACATTGGAAACGATGCTTTTTACGGTTGTGTGAAGTTGAGAACTATCAAATGCGAACTGAAGGAACCTTTAACAGGGATAGCAATGGGAACAGAAGTTTTCGAGCAAGTCAGCACGGGCGACATCGGCGGTTCTTGCAAGTTATATGTTCCTGTCGGCAGCAAAAAAGCGTATGAAGAAGCTGACCAATGGAAGAAGTTCGTTCCCAACATCGTGGAAGACGAAACGTTAGGAATTGATGTTGTTTCAAATTCGGGTATCTCTGTCAGAAGCGAAAACGGTAAAATACTCATAGCAACAAAAGGCAATGCTGCCAACATACATATATATAATGTGGCAGGAACGCTCGTTTACAGTTGCGTTGTACCAGCTGCAACCAATGTTTCGCTGCCTGTGCAGAGCGGAGTATATGTAGTTAAAGCAGGCAACAAGCAAGTAAAAGTAAGCGTGAAATAAGAACTTGTCCAAAAGATATTCTCTTTTTCCACTTGCATTAGGAAAAAAAGTAGTATATTTGCGGTGCATTCGCTTTCGTGGCGTTGCAACTATGGAAAAAGAAATCTCAAAACATCAATGACTATGATAAAGAAATATGTAGAAGAAAACGAGGCGAGAATGCTCGAAGAGCTTTTCAGCCTGATACGCATTCCAAGCGTAAGTGCACAACCAGACCATAAGGAAGATATGGTGCGCTGTGCCGAAAGATGGAAGGAACTGCTTTTGGAAGCTGGTGTAGACAAAGCAGAAGTGATGCCTTCAAATGGCAATCCTATGGTTTATGCGGAAAGAATAGTAGACCCAAATGCCAAGACGGTTTTGGTTTACGGCCACTACGACGTGATGCCAGCTGAACCATTCGAGCTTTGGAAGACCGAGCCATTCGAGCCAGTTGTCAAAGACGGACACATCTGGGCGCGTGGTGCTGACGACGATAAAGGACAGTCGTTCATTCAGGCTAAGGCATTTGAATACATCAATAAGCACGACTTGTTGAAGCACAATATGAAGTTCATCTTTGAAGGTGAAGAGGAAATCGGCTCAAGCAGCCTCGGTCCGTTCATCGAAGAGCACAAAGAGCTGTTGAAGTGCGACGTTATTCTCGTATCAGATACATCGCTTATCGGTGCTGACGTGCCTTCTATTACAACAGGATTGCGCGGTTTGGCTTATTGGCAGATTGAAGTTACTGGTCCAAATCGCGACCTTCACTCTGGTACATTCGGCGGTGCAGTGGCTAACCCTGCGAACGTTCTGTGCAAGTTGATAGGCGATGTAACGGGTCCTGACGGCAAAATACGCTTCCCAGGATTCTACGACGATGTTGAAGAGGCGTCAAAAGAGGAGCGTGAACTCGTTGCTTCTATACCTTTCGATGAAGATGAATACAAGAAGTCGCTCGGCATAAAGAATATATTTGGCGAAGAAGGTTACAGCACAATCGAGCGTACAGGCTACCGTCCATCGTTCGACGTATGCGGACTTTGGAGTGGTTATCAGGGCGAAGGTGCAAAAACCGTAATTCCTTCAAAGGCATACGCAAAGATTTCTTCACGTCTTGTGCCACATCAGGACTACAAGAAGATTGGTCAGCTCGTTGTAGACTACTTCAACAAGGTAGCTCCCGATACCGTTAGCGTGAAGATAGAAATGCTTCATGGTGGTTATGGCTACGTTTGTCCTATCGACTTCCCTGCTTATAAAGCTGCTGAACGTGGTTTTGAGGCTGTCTTTGGCAAGCGTCCATTGCCAGTTCGCATTGGTGGTAGTATTCCTATCATCTCTACATTCGAGAAGTTGCTCGGCACAAAGAGTGTGCTCATGGGCTTCGGTTTGGAATCAAACGCAATCCACTCTCCAAACGAAAATATGCCAGTAGACCTTTGGAAGAAGGGCATAGAAGCTGTTGTCAATTTCCATTTGGAATACGATAAGGAAGCGTAAGCATACAGAAATTAGTTCTATCATACAAATTCCCTGTTCCATTTAGCAAATATTTGGAACAGGGAATTTACATTATCAGGTGGCATTGTTTGCCTTACTCACATTTTTTACTTATATTTGCATCTGATATTATTATAACCATAACATTAACTATTCAAATGAGAAAGACTTTACTATTTATCTTGATGGCTTTCTGTGCCATCGCCTCATCGTTTGCGCAGACACCTAAGGACGTGTTGGCATTCCAGTTTAAAACCTCTATTGCTTCGAGTGCGATGCTCTACTTCGAAGTAAATTCTCCCCAAGAAGAATTTTATGTGGATTGGGGAGATGGCTATAAGAAGAAGTACGCTGCGGGAAATTATGCTTATCCGAATCCCGTTTATAGTACCAACCATAAGGAAGAGGTCAAGATTTACGGCACGGGCATTAATGCAATTAAGTTTGATAAGGCAAAGCTGACGGAACTTGATATTCTTGATGGAACAGCACTAGTTTCTTTGGACTGCTCTGCTGGAGCATTGAAGAAGCTCGACCTTTCTGAGGCAACAAAGCTGATGAGCCTGAATGCTTCGTATAATGAGATTGCTGAAATCAATCTTTCAAAGTCGAGAAAACTAACTTCGTTGACTTTGTCAAATAACAAATTGACGAATCTTAACCTTAAAGGACTCTCTAAGGTTGGTGTTTTGGAGTGTCAGTTCAACGAACTTACACCCCTTGACCTTACAGACCTTGCTGAGTTGAAGGACTTGAAAGCTCACGACAATAAGCTTACTTCTCTTATTCTTCCTGACAATTCCTCAAAGATGTATGCGTGCCATATTCAGCACAATCAGATTCCTGTATCTGTAATCAACACCGTTATCGCGAAACTTCCGAATGTAACGGACGTATATGTGTTGGATTTTGAAAAGTCTTGGAAGAAGAAATTCAAGGTTGAAGGTAATCCAAGTATAGAAACTGCCAACCTTAATGAAGCAATAGGAAAGGGTTGGATTTTAGACGTAGAGCCATCGAACGTGAAGGCGCGCTTCGTTATGAAAGTTGACGGAGAAGCTGGTGCTGCACTATCTTTCAAAGTTGCCGGTGTAGAAGACAAGCTCTCAGTTATCGTTGGCGATGGCGAGGCGAAGGAATACACTGTATCTAAAGATATTACAAATCTTACTCCTATTAGCGTAAAGACGACTGCCAAGGACCAGTTCGTGGTGATAGAGGGTGAGCTGCTTGCTATCAACTGTAAGGGTAATAAGTTATCAACTATCGACTGCGCTTCTTCTGGCAAGCTGGTTCTGCTCGACTGCTCGGAAAATCAACTCGGACAGTTAGATCTCTCAGGTCTTAAGAGTGCAAAATACATCTATGTTTTGAACAACAAGATTACGAATCTTATCGTTGGAGAACTTCCTCTCCTTGAAGAGTTGAATGCTTCTTTCAATGGATTGAATTCGATTAACTTGACGAAACTCCCAGCACTTAAGGCTTTGTCCGTAGACAACAACAGCATTACCAATCTTACAGTAGAACAGAATACGAAGCTTGAGAAGCTTTATTGTAAGAAGAATAGAATTCAAACATTGAATGTTACAATGCTTCCTAAGCTCGAGGAACTCAGTGCTGCGCACAATAGATTGGGAACCATCGATCTTTCAAAGAACGTTGAACTTGAGGAAATTAACTTGAAAGATAACTCATTAGACAAGATAGATTTCACTAACAACGTCAATCTTTCAGAAATTAATGTCAGCGAAAATAAGCTGTCATCACTCAATCTTTCCAAGTGCACGAAGTTGAAAGAACTATATTGCAACACGAATGCATTGCCCGCTCTTGATTTATCAGCGAACAAGAAACTCGAAGTATTGAGTTGTGGCGATAATAAACTTAAAACACTCAATGTAGAAGGGTTTCAAGAACTCTCAAGTTTGGCTGCGATGTTCAACGAACTGACATCTGTAAATGTTAAGAACTGTCCGGAGTTGGAGGGTATTTCTCTTAATCATAACAAGCTGAACAGCATTGATTTCACAGGCTGTAAAGACATTCGCTTGGTAGATATTGCTATCAATAAATTCACTGTTGATAATGCGCTAAAGATGATAGCCTCTCTTCCCGAAGCCAGTGCAGATAATAAAGGATACGTTATCTATTGGGACAAGGAAACTTTCCCAGATGATGAGGAAGGCAATATATACGATATTGCACTTAGCAATAAGGCTGATTTGAAGAATTGGGTCATTTCAAATAGTGAGAAGACACCGCTCGGTATTGACGAGCTTACTATTAATGACGACTCTAAGATATTCTTGACGATTGCTTCTGATAAGGTGCTTATAAATGGCGAATATACAGATGCTCAAATCTTCTCAACAAGTGGTCAGACCATAGCACGGCTTTATGGTGAGAAAGAATTCAATGTAGCACAGCTTGCAGAAGGCGTTTATATCATTAAGATAAATGCCAATGGCAAGAAAATAGTTGCAAAGTTTGTCGTTAAACGATGATTTGAATCTGAAGAATAACTATTACAAAGGCTGGGACAGAGTAATCTGACCCAGCCTTTTTTTATTTTGGAATCCTTATTCTTTCTTACAAGGAACTGAAGAGAATAGTTTTATCAGACCCCAATAGTGGAAGCTCCGAAAAGCCTCTCTATTGTTCTATTTGTACATTTCCAATATAAGGCATTCGCGGCTCACTTATGTCTAAATATCTGTAGTAGAACAGTCAAACTCTATGAGAACTTTACTTTATTGAACTTAAAAAGCGGTTAAAAGTTTGGTCATGTCAGAAACTTACAATATCTTTGCAAATTATATATTGTGATATAATAATTCGGGCTTGTATGGATTTGACGGCAAGACGAAATGGTATGTAAGCATGCGGAGCATTGGTAGCTGGCTCCTAAATATCGGTTATCAAACAATTAATTGGCGAAAACAATTACGCTCTCGCTGCCTAATCGAAGTACAGTAGATTACTGGCTTTATTCGACTATTAGATAGTTGAACGAGACACTGCTCCAAAGATGTTGTTCCGAATCGGAGGGTAAAGCGGTGCAGGTTAAATCGGAAATAGTTTGGGTATGCCTCGCTGCCCAAATGAAATTTAGAGGATAAGGCATTGGTTGGTGGTTCAGGTCTTGCCAATGCTCGAAAACCAAAGGCTGAAATAAGCATGTAGAAAGCGTATGGTTTCCTTGTGCGGACCGGAGTTCGACTCTCCGCAGGTCCACTAAAAAGAATTGATGGTTGATGTAAAATCATCTATTGAGACCTCTGCAAAACTCAATCAAAAGAACGAAATAACAAATGCAATTTGTTGGTTATCAGTAACAGCGTTTTGGTATAGAATGGGTTTTGTAGAGGTCTTACTGTATAGTTTTTTATAATCACTTATTTTCTTCCTGCAATTCCAGTCTGCCATATAAAATGGTTTTGTTTTTAGTGCTGATGATGTTTTTTATAAAAAAACTTGCGTATTTCAATAAAAATCTTTAATATTGCACTTAAACATAGAAGCATTGCTATATTTGCAAAATAGCTGCACTGTGTGCAGGAATTAGGTATATACTAAACCAATTAAATTATTTGACGAGCTATGTGATTGACAATATAATCAAAACTAAAAACTGAATGACTATGGAATATTCAAAGATATCAAGAAAGTTGTATATGTTATTGTTGTTATTCATAATGGCAGCAACAATATTATTGGATTTGTCTGATGATTTCCTTTCTTCAGCAGCTTGAAAGATTGATACGGCTATTTTGAGGCTGTGAAAAGTACAAGGGTATGAATCTCGCAAAGTATATCCAGCCAGATGAAAATAGACGCTTAAACGCTATTGATATTAGTATTAAAATTTTATTCACTATCTAACAAAATTATTACAAGTATGAAAAAACTATTATTATCAGCAGTATTATTCCTATTGGGAATGACTGCATCGTTTGCACAGGTGAGCCTAAGCACTGGCCCAGACTATCTTAACCGACATTGGCAGTTTTCATTGCGCGGAGGATACGACTTCGGTCTTACCCATAATGATTCATATCGTTTTCTTGATTTTAATGGCGGACCTAACTTCGGTCTCGGTATTGACCATTATTGGGAGTGGTTCGGTCTTGGCTTGGACGGTGATTATATTATGAACAAGCCCGAAATCGAATCAGGCAACCTACGTAAGAGATTTAAAGAAATTGAGACAAAGTACAAGAACGTAGAACGTATCTTCTTGGGTGTAGGTCCTTCGTTCCGTCTTCCTGCCACAATTCTTCCACCATTTATGGCAGAATTAAACCTTCGTGCCGGTATGGTGAGTATCAGTGGCGGCGAGTCTTCATTGATAGCGAAAGGTGTTCCTGCGGCAGGGGACAAGGTTCTCTATAAAGCCGAAAACATAGACTCAAAGACTCGATTGGCAATGAAGGCACAGTTGCGTTTCTCATATTTCTTCAACGAACATGTGGGACTGAACCTTGGCGGATATTATATGCATTGCTTCAATGTTCCTTATGGCGATTATGTGTATGATGAACAAATCGTAAGAGCTCCTCGTATGGCACAAGGCGATAATTACGGCAAGAAGTTTGGCAAGACCGATATGTCTTCCTTTGGAGTGTTCTGTGGAGTTATATTCCGTTTTAATGCCAAGAAGGCTGCTCCCAAACCACAGGTGCCCGCACCTGCACCAAAGCCTGTAGATTTTACTCTAAAGGGACGTGTTACTATCTGTGGAACGACAGAACCTGCAGTAGGGGCTACGGTAACGGTGAAATCTGGCAAGGGAAAGAAACTGTATGAACTCACTACAAACAGCCGTGGCGAGTATTCTGTATCACTCAGAGCGGACACACGCTATAGCATCTACATTACGATGAAAGAATGTCTGCCAGCAGAGGAATTCATTATTGAAAAGGGACAATACGACCCTGTAAAGACGCCACTCGTAACTGTCGACCACTGTCTGACGAAGCCTAAGTTGAATGAGCCGATACGTCTCAACAACATACACTACGACTTCGACAAGGCTACGATACGTCCTGATGCACGTCCAGAGCTTAACCGCCTTGTTGCATACTTACTTGACAATCCTAATATTCGCGTGGAGATGTCGTCACATACCGACTCACGCGGTTCTGATGCATACAACTTGCGTCTGTCGCAGCAGCGTGCAAACTCTGTGAAGGCATATCTTGTAGAACATGGCATTGCATCATCACGCATTGTATCAGTAGGTTATGGCGAAACACGTCTGCTCAATAGATGTGCCAACGGTGTGCCTTGCAGCGAAGAAGAGCACCAGCTCAACCGTCGTACCGAGATGAAGGTGATTGAGTAAGATTTATCTGTGGAATTGCCAGCGCATTGTTTCTCTTGAAGCAATAGCGTTGCAATGCCACAGACATTAAATTCTAATCTGTTATGAAACCTCTGTAAAATCCAACCAAAACGGCAAAATGACAAATATAATGTTGTCAGTTACCAATAATAGTGTTTTGGCGAGAACGGATTTTACAGAGGTTTCTTATTACTCCTTTTATAAACAGACCGTCCTTTATTATCTCCTTTTTTGTAAAGAAAATAGTGTTAAAAAGTGATAACTGCGCTTTGACGTTGCGAAAGCGGCTCTTTTGCGCTGCAAAACCTACGCTTTTACCGTGCAAAACAGCCGCTTTTGGAATGCAAAACAATAGGTTTTGTAATGCATTGATAACAAGGTGGTTATACAAAAGATACCCTTTGAAAAAATATTTACACTTTTGTGGTATTTTTAATAAGCTGTTCTGCGCTTGTTAATCCTCGAACGAATGGAACGGATAGAGCCGTCTGCGAGTCCCATAATGTGCATAATGTCCTTGTCGGTCTTGCCCAAATGTTCCATAACGAGGAAAAATTGATACTTCGGAGAGAGTGTATCGTATTCCGAATCCAATGAATCTACAAAACTCATATTTATCAAACGATAGTATTCTATGAAGTTCTCGAATTCTTTTTTCCGCCAAAGCACTGTCGTTTGCCCTTCCATAATATGGGTATAGAGCCTGTGCCCCTCGCTGAGTGTCTTTCGGTGCTTGTCGAGCAGTATCTCCTTTTTTCTGTATAGCGATTCTATTTCCTTCTCTTTTTCCTGCCCTTGTTTCTCAAATTCGGCTATTTGGCCTTCAAAATCCTTGATGCGACGTTGGTCAATGGCAAGTGCATTCTTGGCTTTATAGGCTCTGTATCGCAGGAAAAAGAAGAGTACGACGAACGAGAGCGAAAGTAAGATAATGGCAAAGATACCCGTTTCTATCTTCCGCTCGTATTCCTGCTTTGCCTTTATATTGTCGAAAGCCATTTGGTTGCTCCGTATGTCGTTCTCTCTCCAACTCGTATACAGGCTGTCTTTCGTTCTTATAAGTTGTCGTGCCGTTTTTGTGGCTCCTTTATAGTCGGCTGTGGCACATTGGTGGTTGAACCTTGAGTTCATCACATCAGTTCTAACTTGCATGTCGTTCGTCTTCAATGCCTTGTCCCACAGCTCGTTTGCCTTGGCTGTGTCGCCCTCACCGACGTAGATTGTGGCAAGATTGTCGTATGCAGCCCCCATTGGTGCAATGCTAATTGCTTTCAGCAGTGTTGCCTTTGCCTTTTGTGGATTGGTGGCTATGAGCTGTGCGCCAATGTTGTTGAGTATGTATATTTGTTCTTGTCGGGGTATGTAGTGCAACATTTCCATACTTTTCTTTATATAAATGTTGGCACTGTCGGCTTTGTTCAGCTTGTTGTAAGCCACTGCAATGTTGTTGTAGGCACGGGCAAGCTGCACTTTGTCCTTTGCCGTCGTGGCAATTCGAAGTACTTTCTTGGCATATCCGAGGGCAAGTTGCCGTTCGCCTGCCTCTTCGTTCATAATGAAAAGGTTCTCGTAGATTTTAAGTTTAAGATTGTCAGAAGTCAGCTTTTCGGCAGTATATTCGGCTTTCTTCATACAGACAATGGCTTCTTTCACCTGTCCTTGGTCGTAGACAATTGCCCCTTTGTGGAAATAAGCATCTGCCAACTGCTCCACATTGCCTTTCTGTTTTTCGTAATATTCGATGCTGTAATCTATCATATCGGTAGACTCTATGGGCTTGTAGAGCTTGTAGAGAAGATGTGTTTTCTGAAGAAAGAAGTCGGCAGAGTCGGCACTACTCGTCAAGTTGGCAGCATCTACCATATCTATTAGTCTAAAAGCAGAGTCGATTTGGTTGTGTTGAATCAGCGAGTCAATTTCAGTCAGACGGTTGCTTGTCTCTGACGGAGTATGCCGACAACCGCATAATATGACCATAAGTAATAGTAGAATAGGGAAAGGTTTGTTCATCTTAGTTTAATTTCTATTGCTACAAAAGTACATTTTTTTTCTTAGAAATCGGAATGTTTTAGGTATTGACATACTTTTTTTGTTGCATTTTTATATTGCATAGCCCTTTCAGTAAGCCTGAAAAGTATTGCAATAGGCTTATAATCAGACGCTTTGAGTTTATCTTATGTCGCAACAGAGTATTTTAATAAAGTGATAGAAAACTTGCATTTTTGAATAATTAATTCTATTTTTGTCTTAGAAACACAAATTAAGTACACTGAAATAGATAACGACTTAAACAACTATTGGTATGGAAAAGAACGTAAAGAAAACGCTTTTACTGCTTACAACCTTCCTTGTAGGCTTTTTGAATGTTGCGTGGGCACAAGATAATCAGCCTGCTGAACCCTGTGTGAAAATGCACTTTGCTGGTGCGGTAAATAGCAAATATGCGCTGTTGATAATGGGTGCGGAAGAAGGAGAATACACCCTTGATTGGGGCAATGGCAAGACCTACAAAGGCAAACTCCATACAACTGCCACGCGCATACAGGGCAATACCGAAGGACAAGACCTGACTATCTACGGAAACATTGCAGTTTTGGAATGTTCCAACAACCAACTGACGACTCTCGACGTTACAAAACTGCCTGCACTTACGCATCTTATATCACGTAAAAACTTTGTCAGGGCTTTGGATGTATCAGCCAATACCGAACTGAAATTTATCTATGTGCAGGATTCGCCGTTAGAACAACTCGACCTAACTCGCAATTCCAAGATAGACAGCCTTATCCTTACCAACAACAGACTTAAGGAATTGACGCTTGTATCGCACCCAACGCTGGAACTGCTTATGTGTACGTCGAATGCACAACTGAAGAAGCTGAATTTGAAGGAATGCCCCAAACTGAAGCATCTTGATGCCTTACAGACGCTTGTAGATGAATACGACTTGAGCGCAAATGGCGAATTGACGTATGTTGCAGTAGGATTGGGAAGACCGCTGCGTACACTTTCGTTGCCAAAAGACAACAAGATTGATACGCTGATGGTGCCTGCTGCGGGATTGAAGAAGATAGATTTGTCGCAAACAAAGCAACTAAAGCTGTTGGGAATAGACAACAACTACGAGCTTTCGCAGCTTGATTTGACAGGAATGAAGCAATTGCGGGATTTGTCGTGCGAGGGAAACAGCCTCACAAGTCTGAATCTATCGGATTGCCGAAACCTTGTTACGCTGGTTTGCAACAATAACCAATTGTCAGCTCTTGATGTCAGTGGATTGGATAAGTTAGAGATTCTAACCTGCTTTTCCAACGACCTTTCCGCGTTGAATCTAACAGGTTGTACAAGTCTAAAGAGCTTGGACTGCTCGGTAAACCCTAAATTGAGTACAGCTGACCTCCCTCGTTCGCTGACCTCTCTCAATTGTAGCAGCTGCAGTTTCTCGCAGATAGAAACAGTAAAACTGCCATTGCTGACCAACCTTACTTGCGATGGCAACCAGATTGGCACGCTTGATTTGTCGGCACAAACGAAGCTTACAGCTGTCAATTGTAGCAATAACAAAATCAAACAACTCGATTTCAGCAACTGTGTTAATCTGCTCGATGTTGTCATTGCTGGAAATCCAATTAACGGTGGTATCAGTTTCGCTAATTGCAACAACCTGCGTTATGTTTCAGTGAACAATACAAAGTTAGACGCTTGCGCCCTGAACGATATATATCGCTCTCTCAGAGAGAAGCGTCCTGAGGACGAAAACAACGACTTGCACGGCATTCTTCTGTTCAACAATGTTCCCGGAGCAGCTGAAGTGAGCCGTACGCAGATTGCAACAGACAAGGGTTGGTTGGTTTCTAATGTCGGTGATGGCACGGGTTGTCAAGAGGACGGAGTTGCCAAAGTCAGCACCGAGAGTCAGTTGTGCGTCAATGCAACTGACGACGGTTGGATAATTAGTAACCTTCCTGCCGATGCACGTGAGGTTCTGCTCACCACTCTTGGCGGACAAGTTGTGGCTCGCTACCACGTTACAGCACCATCGTTGCGTGTGAAAGCTCCACGAAAAGGAGTATATATCGTTTCGGTAGACGGCAGAAACAGCAAGGTTTGCATACAGAAGTAGCGAAGGCGTGTGAACATTGCCAAGCGTTAATATACTTGATTAGTAAATATAGATATTGTAGATTATGAAAAAGTTGATGACATTGTTTCTCTTTCTGTGCGCTTTTGCACAAGCATCTTTCATCTCTGCTGCAATTAAGGCTGCTCCCAAAGGAGAAGATGGCGAGAGAGTAAAGAAAGTTGTAGTCCATGTTAATAAAGCTGGCGAACTTGAAGACAAGGTTCCAGAGAATGTGTGGCTTGATGTTGTAGATACGCTGAAGATAGTTGGACCACTGAACAGCTACGACCTGCGCTGGGTAAGAAAGTTCTGTGGGTCGGACGAATATGGCGCACTGATTCCCAAAACACTGAAAAGAATAGACCTTTCAGAGGCTACTTTCGTTTCTACCGGCGATACATCGGAGAGCTACTATATCTTCACCGATGATTTAGGAAAGGACAGAAAGTACTTCGTTGATGGCACCAAGCCAACCCTTCTGCCCGAAAAACTCTTCTTCAAGTGTTGCAGCATCGAGTCGATAGTACTTCCTAAATATATCCGAGAATTAGGTATTGGCGCATTCTTCAGATGCGTCAGTATGAAAGAAGTCATTATTCCCGACGAGGTAACCGATATTCAGCACACGGTATTCGGTGTCTGTGCCTCGTTGGAAACCATCAACTTGCCGTCGCAACTCAAGACAATGGGAAATTATGTATTCACCTATTGCGAGAAACTGCAGGAGGTTGTTATTCCCGATGGTGTAACGAAAATCAACAAACGAACATTCGACCAGACACCTAATATGAAGAAGCTGACCCTTCCAAAGAATCTTCAAGAACTGTCGATTGAAGCATTTTTCGGCGCAAATGGGTTGGAAGAGATTCAAATCCCAGAAGGAATCACGATGCTACCCGAAGGCTCTTTCGGCTTTTGTGAGGCATTGAACAAGGTGGAATTGCCTGCATCAATCACAAAGATAGACAAGAACGCCTTCCAAGATTGCCCTAATTTGGAGACAGTAGAAATGAAGGAAGGACTCAAGCATATCGCCGTGTATGCGTTTCAGAACTGTAAGAAGCTGCACGATGTGAAACTTCCAAACTCATTGGAAACCATTGAGAACGAAGTATTCCTCAATTGCACCGATATGTCGGGACTGAAATTGGGCAGTGGATTAAAGACGATAGGAGAGAAAGCCTTCTTCCACAATCACGGTATAGAGTCGCTCGATTTACCCGAAACAGTAGAGAAAATCGACTATGCAGCCTTTGCCGAGTGTCTTGGACTGAAGCGTGTGTCGTTGGGCAAGTCTGTTGCGGAAGTTGTTGACAATCCGTTCCTCGGCTGCACTGCACTTCAAGCGTTTGAAGTAGATACCGACAATAAGAAGTATGCGGTGGAAGACGGCACGCTCTATTCAAAGGATTACACCACACTTTATATTTATCCGAACGGAAAGGAAAGCAAGACTTTTGTGCTGAATACTGCTACAAAGAAGATAAACGACTTTGCTTTTTGGTATTGCAAGAACCTCGAGAAAGTAGAATTTTCGCCCGTTTTCAATGAGTTTGGTTACAGAGCATTCTGCGGTTGCAGTGGTTTGAACAATCTGATAATCAAGACCGAAACACCAGTAGAGAACCCCTATACAGACGATGTTTTTGAAAATGTCAAGAAAGAGGCGTGCACACTGACCGTACCAGCAGGCAGCAAGCAGGCTTATCTTGCATCGCGTACGTGGAAGGACTTCAAGATAGTAGAGGCTGTTTCTGATGCTGTGGAGAGTGTGTACAGTGCGAAAGCAACTGTGAAGAACAACGGAAACAACATTGTAGTGTCGAACGTGGCGTCTGGTTTCCACACGGCTGCACTGTACGACCTTATGGGACGCAAGATTTCGGAAGCTGCGGTGCAGTCAGGTAGAGCACAAATTGATGCCACTGGTGTTCCTTCTGGAATCTATGTGGTTACGCTTCGCGGTACGCAGGGCAGTTGTTCAATGAAACTGACATGCGATTAATCAATCACATTATTAATAATAAAGACGATATGAAATGGAAAGACGATGCCGCCTTGAATACTTCAAGACAGCATCGTTTTTGCGTATATGGACATCTGTAAAATGAGTATTAGATGAAATCTGATAATGAACAATAGAGTTTTATTTAGGGAACAATTTCCTTTTTGTCGTTTAAGGCAAATATTGGAAATTACCTCTGATTTTGTAAAGATAATTCTGATGAAAAATGATAATTTCGATTTGACGTTGCGAAAGCGGCTGTTTTGCGATGCAAAACCTACGCTTTTACCGTGCAAAACAGCCGCTTTTGGAATGCAAAACAATAGGTTTTGTAATGCGTTGATATTTAGCAAGTTAAATAATAGTTATGCTTGTGAAAAATATTTACAGTTCTATTATGCTCTTTTTGCTCATAAAGTAAGCTGTTTTTATAAAATTATCACCGCCTCTTTGTTATCAATATTCAACAGCTGCAAAGTTCTGTACTTTCATTACAATGAACCTGCAAGCTTGCTTTAGTCGGCATCAAATAATTCTATTATGGGCTTTATAAAACTGAAAAAAAACGTAATAATAAACCACAAATGTAGTGTAATGGTTTTGTTTTTAAAAAAATAACATTATCTTTGCACGCAAGTAATATTTTTACTTTAAACGCTACAACTCATGAAAACAGAAGAACAAAAATATAGCAATAATTTAAATAAAAAGAAAACAATGAAATCTAAGATTCTTTTAGCCTTATTTGCGCTATTCAATTTAACGGTGATGGCGCAAAATCCTGTACGTTTTAGCGTACAGCAAAAGAAAGTATCGCCAACAGAAGTAGATGTTATCTTCACCGCTAAGATTGATGCTGGTTGGCACGTTTATTCTACCGGACTCCCTGCTGGAGGACCTACATCAGCTTCTATTACAACCGAAAAGGCTGAGGGTGCACAACCTGTAGGCAAACTTACACCTCGTGGTAAGGAAATAAACGTGTTCGATAAGGTGTTTGAGATGAAACTCCGTTACTTTGAACACAATGTAAGCTTCGTACAGAAATATAAAATCACGGGCAAGACCTATAAGATTTCTGGTTATATGGAGTATGGTGCATGTAACGACGAAATGTGTATGCCACCTTCTTCTATAGAGTTTAGCTATACTGGCAATGGTCCTGCTGATGCTCCTGCAGCAACAGAAGCACCCGAGGCAAAGGAAGGCGAAACTGCAGAAGCTGATGGAGCTACGGCTTTGAGCGCAACTACGGATACAGCAAAGACGGCACAGGACGGTGCAACATTGCAAGGCGACTCTGCGCAAGCTGCAGGAGTAGACGCTGCGAACCCATCAGACCTTTGGCGTCCTGTAATAAAGGAGTTGAGTGAGTTCAGTGCTGGGAAAGATAACAAGAACCATTCTTTGTGGTACATCTTTATAATGGGTGTTGTAGGTGGCTTCGTTGCCCTGCTTACACCTTGTGTATGGCCAATTATTCCAATGACCGTTAGCTTCTTCTTGAAGCGTGCAAAGGACGATAAGCGCAAAGGTATTCGCGACGCTGTAACGTATGGTATCTCTATTATCGTAATTTATATGGGCTTGGCAGCTGTCATTACGGCTCTCTTTGGTCCACAGAAGTTGAACGAATTGGCAACAAATGCACCATTCAACATCTTCTTCTTCCTTATGTTGGTAGTGTTTGCATTGAGCTTCTTCGGTTGGTTCGAACTTCGTTTGCCATCTTCATGGGGAAATGCAATCGACAATAAGGCAGCTGCAACAACAGGTTTGCTTTCTATTTTCTTGATGGCTTTCACCCTTTCTTTGGTGTCTTTCTCTTGTACAGCACCTGTTGTAGGTTTGCTTCTCGTACAGGCAGCCACCAGTGGCGACTGGGTTGCACCTACCATCGGTATGTTTGGCTTTGCTTTAGCATTGGCATTGCCTTTCACACTCTTCGCTTTGTTCCCAACATGGTTGAAGCAAGCACCTAAATCAGGCTCATGGATGAATATGATTAAGGTTGTATTGGGCTTCATAGAATTGGCATTCGCCTTCAAGTTCTTGTCTGTTGCCGACCTTGCATACGGCTGGCATATTCTTGACAGAGAGACTTTCCTCGCTATATGGATTGTTATTTTCGGACTAATGGGCTTGTATCTCATTGGCAGACTGAAGTTCCCACACGACGACCCAACCCAAATGGCAATGCCAGTGCCAGCTATTATGCTCGGTATGATTTCTTTAGCCTTTACAGTATATATGGTACCAGGCTTGTGGGGGGCGCCTTTGAAAGCCGTTAGTGCATTTGCACCACCTATTTACACACAGGATTTCAACCTGCATCATCAAGAAGTAGAACCTAAATACAAGGATTACGAAGAGGGAATGCGTGCTGCTGCACAGGCAGGAAAGCCAGTATTGCTCGACTTTACAGGCTTTGGCTGTGTGAACTGTCGTAAGATGGAAGGTGCGGTGTGGACAAATGCCGAAGTAGCAGAGAAGCTAAACAACGACTACATTTTGATTTCGCTCTACGTAGACGACAAAACACCGTTGAAAGAACCTATCAAGGTGAAGCGTTCTGATGGTACAACACGTACCTTGCGCACCATTGGCGACAAGTGGAGCTACTTGCAAGAGTCTAAGTTTGGCTACTTGGCACAACCTTTCTATGTAACGGTAGACAACCAAGGAAACCCACTTAGCGGTAGCTTTGTTTATAAAGAAGACATTCCTGGCTATCTCAAATTCTTGGATAAGGGAGTGGAAAACTATAAGAAATAATCGTTTGTAGGTTTATGGCTCGCAATTGTGGGGCTGTATAACCAGACTTGAAATTTATTTGTCAATAGGGTAAGACCAGCAAGTTGTAGTTCTCAGAACAAATACTTGTTGGTCTTTTTCTATGTATAATCTTTCCTATTATGCAAGAATTCTGCTGCTATTCTATTTTTATTATAAAATATGGAGTATAGAATAATAAAATGTTTAAATATAGGAAAATATGGATATGTTATGTGAATAGGGTTTAAAAACACATCTAAAAAATCCTAATTTGTTTTGGCGTTCAATACTTTTCGTTTACATTTGCAATGCTTATGGGTATTTTATATCTTGTACCGACACCTGTGGGGAATATGGAAGACATGACATTTCGTGCCGTTCGAATTCTCAAGGAAGCAGACTTAATACTCTGCGAAGATACTCGCACGTCGGGTATTTTGCTGAAACATTTTGAAATAAAGAACCATTTGGTATCGCACCACAAGTATAATGAACATGGAGCAGCAGCAGGAATCGTGAACCGACTAAAGGCTGGCGAAACCATTGCGCTTATTTCCGATGCTGGCACACCTGGTATCAGCGACCCTGGTTTTTACTTAGCGAGGGAAGCTATTGCAGCTGGCATTACCGTTCAGACCCTTCCGGGGGCAACAGCTATGATTCCTGCCTTGGTGTCGAGTGGCTTTCCTTGCGACCGTTTCTGCTTCGAAGGCTTCTTGCCACAGAAGAAAGGACGCAAGACACAGATAGAAAGCCTTGCCGAAGAGAGCAGAACAATGGTCTTTTACGAGTCGCCTTATCGCATTGTAAAAACATTGGAACAGTTCATAGAAGCATTTGGCGAAGACCGTTTGGTGAGTTGTTGCCGCGAAATATCCAAGCTGCACGAGGAGAGCGTGCGCGGAACACTGGCAGAAGTGCTTGCCCATTTCAAGGAAACAGCACCCCGAGGCGAGTTTGTTATCGTATTGGCAGGCAAGTCGAAAGGGAAAAAGAGTAAAAGCATCAGCGAAGAAGACGATTCTTCAAAATTATGAATGAAAATAAAATAGATTATGAAAAAGCTATTAATTTATGCAGCTTGCGGTGCCATGGCACTCGCTTCTTGCAACCAAAACAAATCAATTAATCCAGCAGAAATCCAAAACGATTCTTTGCGTGCAATCATTAATGCCCGTGATAACGAGGTAAACGATATGATGGCAACAATGAATCTGATACAGCAAGGCTTTGCTGAAATCAACGCTGCTGAAAATCGTGTAACTTTAGCAAAGGAAGGTGAGAGAGCTGATAAAGCTACACAGATAAAAGAGAATATCCAGTTTATCACTCAACGTATGCAAGAAAACCGCGAGTTGATTAAGAAACTCCAACAGCAACTTCAAGAAACGGGCTTCAAGGGTGAGGAAATGAAGAAGACACTCGTTCAGTTGACAGCTCAACTTGCGCAGAAAGATAACGAGTTGAAGGTGCTTCGTGCAGAGTTGGCATCAAAGAACATTCACATTAAGGAGCTCGACCAGACCATTTCAGGTTTGAATACAGACGTTAGTAATTTGAAGACTGATAAAGCAAACCTGACTGCTGCAAAGCAAACACTCGAAACCGAGAAGGCTAACTTGCAGACCGAGTCTAAGCAAAAGAGCGAAACCATTTCTACACAAGATATGCAGCTGAACACAGGCTGGTATGTATTTGGTACAAAGAGGGAACTTAGAGAACAGCGCATTCTTGCAGATGGCAAGGTATTGCAGGGCAGTTTCAACAAGAACTACTTTACAAAGATTGACATTCGCTCTACACGCGAGGTTAAGTTGTATAGCAAGAGCGCAAAACTTCTTACTGCTCACCCAAGCAGCAGCTACTCGCTTACGAAAGATGCGGCAGGTCAATACGTTCTTCGTATCAACGACCCACAGACATTCTGGAGCACAAGCAAGTATCTTGTAGTACAGGTAAGATAAAACAATAAAGCATTCAAATAAAAGCGAGCATCTTATTTTCAAGGTGCTCGCTTTATTTTTCGGGGCGTCTTCCCATCTGTTTTATTTTCCGTTTTATAGTTGGAAATAAAGCGATAAAACTGTAAAGAAATTTTCAAACAGATGGTTTGGTTTAACTACCTTATTATCAATGCTTTGCAAAACCTATTGTTTTGCGTTCCAAAAGCGGCTGTTTTGCACGGTAAAAGCGTAGGTTTTGCATCGCAAAAGAGCCGCTTTCGCAATGTCAAAGCGCAGTTGTCACTTTTTAACAATATTTTCTTTACAAAATGAAGGCGATTTTCTGCCAAACTTAATGCCTACGGTATGGCTTTTAAGTCGATTTCTTCTTATCTCCGTTCTTTGAAGAACTGCTGCATTAGCCTTTTGCATTCTTCTTCCCGAACACCCTTTGTTACGATTGTTTTGCTGTGAAGTGCCTGTGGAGTAAAGGCAGAAAAGCCCCTCTTCTCGTCGCTGCAACCATAGACAACCCGCTTAATTTGCGACCAGCCCAATGCACCTGCGCACATAATGCAAGGTTCTACCGTTACATAAAGAGTGCAGTCTTGCAGATATTTACCACCTAACTCGTTGGCTGACATCGTTATTGCCTGCATTTCTGCGTGGGCGGTAACATCGGTCAGTGCTTCTGTAAGGTTGTGTGCCCGTGCGATAATTCTGTCGCGACACACTATCACGGCACCAACGGGAACTTCGTCTTTTTTGAATGCTTCTTCAGCCAGTGCCAAGGCTCGCCCCATATAATAGTCGTCTTTCTTTATTTGTTCTTCGCTGCTCATACATTATTATATAATCTTCGCAAAATTACAATATTAATTCTATAATTCAGAAAAAAACTCTATCTTTGTAGTATGGTTAAGATAGGCTTGCGGTCTGGCAGTTGCTTTGGCAACCTATCATTCTGAATAATATGGCATTACACAACGAAACAGGTAAATGGGGCGAGCAGTTGGCGTGCGAGTATCTTATGTGCGAGGGCTACAGAATCGTGGAAAGAGACTGGAAATGCGGTCAGCGTGATTTGGATATAGTCGCCATAGAAAACGATGTTTATGTTTTCGTAGAGGTGAAAACACGTAGAAACGAGCGTTTTGCCAATGCTGATGAGGCAGTAACGACACAGAAAATCCGTTCTGTTTCCATTGCCGCAAATGCTTATGTGAAGGGGCACCGTATTGACAGAGTGTTGCGTTTCGATATAATAACGGTTGTTGGAACGCCCGACAAATACGAAATTCGCCATATTAAAGATGCCTTTCTTCCATTTGTATGACAGAAGAATGTGGAACAGTAACAATCTATTTACTTCGATGAACATCATTCACAAGATACGAGCAGCTTTCCAAAAGGAAAATAAGTCTACCACTAACGTTGTGCGATTGGAAACCATCGGCAGCACCAACGACTTTCTGAAAACTTATACGCCCTCGGAGGGGGAGCAGATGACTGTGGCTGTGGCTGATTTTCAGACTGCTGGACGTGGGCAAGGAACGAACTGTTGGGAGAGCGAAGCAGGCAAGAACCTGTTGTTTTCTGTGCTTTTACACCCAGTTGAAGTGCCTGTTGCCTGTCAGTTTCTGTTGTCGGAATATGGTGCATTATCATTGAGAGAAGCATTGACAGACTATGTGGAAGAGGGTAGCATTACGCTGAAATGGCCGAACGACATATATTGGAACGACAAAAAGCTAAGCGGTACGCTGATAGAAACCAAGTTGAGCGGCGGAAGGATAAAAGACTGCGTATTTGGCGTGGGACTGAATGTGAACCAAACGGAATTTAAAAGCGATGCTCCCAATCCCGTTTCGCTTTGTCAGATTTTAGGCAAAGAGGTGAATAGGGAAGACCTTTTGCAAAAGATTATAGCCTCGTTTGAACGAAACTACGAGTTGATTCGCAGTGCGAACTATGGCGCAATCTCGGCAATGTATCACGAAGCATTGTATCGTTCAAAAGGTTTTTACCCTTACGAAGATGCAGACGGAGTGTTTGAAGGTGCTATTGTGGAAGTTGAGGACGACGGACACCTGATACTCCGCGACCGCGAAGGAGTGATAAGAAGTTACGAATTTAAAGAAATAAAGTATGGCAAGATTTAAAAGAATCCTCCTAAAGCTTTCAGGCGAGAGCTTAATGGGCAAGCAAGGATACGGCATTGATGCGGAACGCCTTGAAGACTATGCACGCCAAATAAAAGAAATACAGGAAATGGGCGTGCAAATCGGTATCGTTATAGGTGGCGGTAATATCTTCCGTGGACTGACAGGCAGCCAGAAAGGCTTCGACCGAGTAAAGGGCGACCAGATGGGTATGTGTGCAACGGTGATTAATTCGCTCGCATTGAGTTCTGCACTGGGTGCTTTTGGCGTGAAATCGAAGGTGATGACGGCAATCCGTATGGAACCTATTGGCGAATTTTATAGCAAATGGAAAGCTGTTGAAGCTCTCGAAGAGGGTTATGTTTGCATCTTCTCGGCAGGTACGGGCAATCCTTATTTCACTACCGATACGGGCTCGAGCTTGCGTGGCATCGAGATAGAAGCCGACGTAATGCTGAAGGGTACGCGTGTAGATGGTGTCTATACGGCAGACCCAGAGAAAGACCCTACGGCAACGAAGTTTACCGAAATAACTTACGATGAGATATACAATAAGGGTTTGAAGGTAATGGACCTTACTGCCACAACAATGTGCAAGGAGAACAATCTTCCTATCTATGTGTTCAATATGGACATTGTCGGCAACTTAAAGAAAGTAATCGACGGCGAGGACATAGGTACATTGGTGCATAATTAAGGGAATAAAAAACTGCAAGGCTGTTGTTACGATTGAACAACAGCCTTGCAGTTTATATGAAAAAGTGGGGCAGTGAAAACACATTATAAAGTGTCTGCTCAATTCAATATTTAGGCGTTCAGATAAATATGACGTCATTTTCGGTCAAATATGACGTCATATTTGCTTGAATATGACGTCATATTTTTTATTCCTACCTATGATGTTGAATTTGCATATAGGATTTGTTGCCCTTGAGAAGTAAGATTAGAACGACACCAAACGTGTTCCGTCGGCTTGTTCTTCTATTTTTACCTTGACCGCATTTTCGGGTAAAATGTCCTCAATAAGCTCTGGCCACTCCAATAAACAGAGGTTTCCGCTGTAAAAATAGTCTTCATAGCCCATATCGTAGACTTCTTCCAACTTCTTGATGCGATAGAAGTCGAAGTGGTAAATAGGGTTGCCCTTGCCGTCGGTATATTCGTTTACGATGGCGAAAGTAGGCGAAGTAATTACGTCTTCCACACCTAAGACTTCGCAAATGGCTTTGGTGAAGGTCGTTTTTCCAGCTCCCATTTTACCGTAAAAGGCAAATACTTTGTTGTTGCCGATGTTGTCTATAAACTTTTTTGCAGCCTCGTGAATGGTTGCAAGACTTTCTATTTTGATTTCCATTGTTTGTTATCTTTTTGTGTTCTGTGTAAGTTTGACGCTTTTGGGTGTCAGCGTTATGATTGGAACTATCATTTCCTCGATGGAAATTCCACCATGTTGGAACGTGTCTTTGTAGTACGACACATAGTAGTTGTAGTTGTTCGGATAGGCAAAGAAGCTGTTGCCCGTTGCAAAAACATAGCTTGTGCTAAGGTTTGGAGCAGGAAGTTGCGCCTGCTGTGGGACTTTAATGGTGAACACTTCTTTTGAATTATAGTTCAGGTTCTTGCCCAATTTGTATCGAAGATTGGTGTTTGTGTTTCTGTCGCCAATGATTTTTACTGGCTTGGTCGTACGAATAGAACCGTGGTCGGTGGTCAGAATGATTTTATAATCAGACTTTGCCAACTCTCGGAATACATCGGATAGGACGTTGTGTCTGAACCAACTGAGCGTTAAAGAACGGTAGGCACTTTCGTCGCTCGCCAATTCGCGAATCATTTTCATCTCTGTGCGAGCGTGAGAAAGCATGTCTATGAAGTTTACAACTAATACATTCAAGTCGTTTTGTTGCAGATTATTAAGTTGCTGCATAAACTTTTCTGCACCGTTTGAGTCGAAAATCTTGTGGTAAGAGAACTTATCGTGGCGACGATAGCGGTCTATTTGTGTTTGAATGAGTGGCTTCTCGCTCAGGTTCTTACCTTCTTCTTCGTCCTCGTCTACCCATAAGTCGGGGAACATTTGGGCAATCTGAAGCGGCATCAGTCCGCTGAATATCGCATTGCGAGCGTATTGGGTTGCTGTCGGCAGTATCGTCATATAAAAGTCTTCGTCTATATCGAACAACTCTGCGAGTTCTTCCGACAAGATGCGCCACTGGTCTACGCGAAGATTATCTATTACGATTAAAAAGACTTTCTCGCCTTTGTCTATCATCGGAAATACACGGCTTTTGAAAATATCGGGGCTCATAAGGGGGCGAGACGCTTTCTCCTTGCCCTTTCCATTGTTTGGTGCTACCCAGTCGAGATAGTTCTTGGCAATGTATTTAGCAAAACCGTTGTTGGCATCTTCTTTCTGCATGGTGAGCATTTCGGTCATATTGCTGTCTGCACTGCTAAGCTCCAATTCCCATTTTACCAATCGTTTGTAGACCTCTACCCAATCGTTGAAGTCTCGGCAGTCGCTTATTTGCATTGCAAGCTGTTGATACTCCTGCTGATAACCTGTTTGTGTAACTTCGGTAACAATCTCTCTGCGGTGGATATTCTTTTTTAATGTCAGCAATATCTGACTGGGATTGACGGGTTTAATCAAGTAATCGGCAATCTTTGCGCCGATAGCTTGGTTCATTATATCTTCCTCCTCGCTCTTTGTTACCATGACAATGGGCGTGGCAGGCTGTATCTCTTTCATCTTCTGCAGGGTTTCAAGTCCTGACAGACCAGGCATTTGCTCATCAAGAAGTACAAGGTCGAACGTTTGTGTGCGACATTGTTCTATCGCATCGGCACCGTTGCTGACAGTTACGACCTCGTATCCTTTCTTCTCGAGAAATATGATGTGGGCTTTGAGAAGTTCTATTTCGTCGTCTACCCATAATAAAAGTCCGTTGCTCATATCTTGTTTGTATCCTTTCTTCGTTTATTTAAATGCTGCCTGAACACCTTTTTATTTATCTTTTAGCTTTCACTAAAAACCACCTAAATCGTAATATTCATCGTCGAAATCGTAATCGAGCGGCTGTTGCTTCTGTGGTTCTTGCTTTTTCTTTTCCACAGGTTTAACATCATCGTCGAAGTATATTACAGGGCCATCTGTATTCTTTTTCTTCGGTTGTTCTTTCTTTTCGGCAGGTTTTTGAGCCTTTTGAGTGTTCTCGGCAGGCTGTTGTTTCTTCTTTTCCGATGGCTTCTCGCTGTCCTTTGCCTTTGCTGTCTTCGGCTTGTTGGTAGGAGTACCGACTGTATCTTTAGGCAAAACGGCCTCAGAATCCAATGGAATTTCCATAACATTATTGTCTATTGGCGTAACCTTTTGGTTGTCCTTATTGGCTGGTTTCTCCTCTTTCTTAGGTTCAATCGGCTTTGGTTGCGGTTTCTGAGTTGGGGTTTCCTCTATTGGAATAACCATCTCCGTATTGTCAATGGCGTTCTTTTGTTCTTTTTTCTTTGCGGTTTCCTCTGTCGGAATTACCATTTCCGTATTGTCTATGGTGTTCTTTGGTTCCTCCTTCTTTTCGGTTTCTTCAATAGGAACAACCATTTCGGTCGGAGTAACATCTTTGTTTTCGGTTGTTTTTTCCTCCTCGAGCGGTATCGTCATACCATTATCTACGGGCTCTAATGCTTGTTTGCGTGCATTGAGGTCGGTTTCTGTCGGGTTCCTGCTTTCTATTTCTTCTTGCAAATCACGCTCTTTCTCACGTGGTGTTGCCACTTCGGCAGGTTCAGAAAGCAGGTAACGCTTCGTTACTTGTAATGGTGCGAAGTGCTTTGCATAGAAGTCTTCGTAATCCTTATAGTTGAACGACGTTCCAATTAGCTGCAAGTTCTTGTCGCTAATGATAATGGCTTTCGTGTCTTTGCTTAGCTGCGCCGTTACATTCTTATTATTAAAGAGCTGTCGTGCATATTGGAAAGCCTCGTCGAAACTTCTGAATCCAGACAGCTTCATTTGGTGCAGACCTTCAATATCTTCTATTTCTATATCAAAATTGCGTACATAGAAACTCGTGAAATTGAATCTTGCCATTTCAAACAACAGCTTATTCTCTGACAAAGAATCGGGGTTGTACACCAAAAGGAACTTGAAATCGATGTCTCTGTCTGGCGAGAACTTCACTTGTTTAATGCTGTCGCTATCGTTCAAGACATTGGTGCGATAGTTCCAGACATCACCAAGGTCGAATTTACTGTTGCGGATTTTCTTTCCAGCCTCTACGCCATTGACAATCATTCCTGCCATTTCGCTGATGCGACTTTGTGGAAACTTCTCAACAACAGTCTTCATTTCGTTTATGCAACCATTCACATCGCCTTGGTTAAGCTTGCTCAATCCACCGATAAACAAGAACTTATCGCGGTTTGCTCCCATAGGGAAACGTTCGTCGGAAATGCCTTTATTGGCAGTAACTTCGCCAAAACGATTATTCTTGAAAGCTTCGTAGGTAGACGCATAAAGCGAATCTTCAATGTGTTCGCCAAACTTTGCATTTTCTTTAAAGTATGGGTCGGTAAGCACAGCCGTCCATTGACTCTTCGGGAATTTTGCTTTTAGTTTGTCTATGTAACTGTTTGCAATGGCAGATTGGCTCTTGCGCATATACAATAAGTAGAGATGGTAGTACACATCGTCCATCTGTTCGTAGTCAGGATAGTTGTCGCTGACACGGCGCAGAGCCTTTTCGGCTAAGCGAAGATTGTCTAAACGGTCTTTGAAAATCACACCAGAATGGTGCAAGCCAGCCTCAAGTATTTTGTTGCTTGCTGCCAATTGTTCAGCTGTAAATGGTATTTGTGCCAAATAGTATGCCCGTTGACGCGGGTCGTTCTGCGCCGAATCCTTTTTACTGCTTATCGAATCCAGCCTTGCTTCTTCCTTTGCGATAGAATCTCGTTGAACATCTGTAAGTTCAAGGTTGTTGTTTATTTTGCCAACTACGGTTTGATTAACACGCTGCCAGTTGTCTATATTCTCGCGTTTGCCCCACAATTGTTGGAAAGTAGCCTTGCCTTGTTGCACCGCCATAGGGTTGTAGAAGTACCATGTGGCATCTTGCCCTTGCTTGTTAGGGACGGCAGAACGTCTAAGAGGATTATCGTTGTCGGCGTTAATGCCTCCATTCTGTGCCATTTGTTGAGCTGCTTCTTGCTCGGCTAACCTGTTTCGTTCTTCTTTTTCTTTCTTTTTAAGCTCGTTTATTACTCTGTCGATAGCTGCAAAGCGTTCTGCTTCGGGGCATTTCGCAAGGTATTGCAGCGAGTCTTGCAAGTGCACCGCTTCTGTATGCGGCGTAAGTTCGTCGAGAACCTTTGTACGCTCCGACAACAGTTCATAGTCTTTGCGGTCTTTGTCCAACAAACCAAGGGCTTCGTTGTAGCAACGGCGGGCATCGCTGAACTTTTCCTTTGCCCAATACAAATCGCCAAGACGCAAAAGCAGCACACCTTTCTCTATTCCGCTGCGTGTGGATTTCTTGTTGCCTTGCTCATAGGATGCAATGGCGTTTGTTGTATCTTTGTTGGTAAGATAGATATTGCCCATTGCATAATATACTTGGTCGAGATACTCCTTGTTCTTGTCGGAAGCAACCATGCGTTTCAGACGGCTTACCATTTGTTTGGCTTGTCCTGCTGCCATTACCTCGGTTGCTGCAACACGTGCATTAAACTCCAACTCGTAGGGTGGGTTGGAACGAATGACGTGCTGAAAAGCGTTGTAAGCTGCGTCTTTGTTGCCGAGAGCTGCCTGAATTTGTCCCATAAGATACCATTCGCGTGCCTTTTGCTTGCGTCGCATCTCCTGTTTAATTACTCTGCGCAGGTAGGGAACGGCTTTTTCGAGCTCGCCCGTGTGTATGTAATAGTCGGCAAAGGTGTAATCCCATTCACGAACAGCACGCCAATCTATTGAATCGCGCTGCATATTGCGGATTACATCTTCTGCATCGTAAAGCCAACCTGCCTCTATGTACGACTTTGCAAGCCACGCACGCGCCTTACCATAAATGGCTGGCTGTGTTCGGTAGAGCCTACTCATATACGCAAAAGTAGTGGCAGCCTCTTCAAAAGCCCCTTTATAGAACTGCGAACGCCCCATTAGCATCCACGCTTTCCAAAGAAATGGATTGTATTCTCTGCGCGACAGCCATTCAATGTCTTTTTCTGTCTTGCGCCTTGATTTGTTCCATTCAGGCTTTTTCTTTATGCTGTGGCGTGCAATGGCTTTTTCTGCTTTTTCAATGGCACGCTCAAAGTTGCTTTTTCCTAATTCCCTGCTCGCCTTGTTGCCTACGGTGTAGAGCGGAATCATCTCCGTGAAGTTGTCTTTATTGCCATTCTCTTTCTCCAACGATGCGTCTATATAAGCTTGTGCACCATTATAATATGTATTGTATTTGGCGTGGAAAGAGTGCCACCATCGTGTTTGCGAGGTGTTATTCTTTGTAGAGCAACTTGCTATAACAATGGCAAGCACTGCTACGAATGCGATATAAATATATTTTGCGTATCTAAACTTCACGTATTAATAAACTCTTGAAAGTTTGTTTTTATTGTCTTTTAAGCCGATTACTTATTGTATTTTCGTGTTTGTCAGCCTTCAATCATCGCTATTAACTCGTCTTTTATTTGGTTGGGGACATTGATTCCACGGAGAATAAGACTTCTGTTCCAGCCTTTAGCCTCATCGGGGCGCATGGTGTAGAGTACTTCCGAAAATTCTTCGGCTTCGTCGTCGGTGTACTCGTTAGACTCTTTTCCTTTAAAACGGTCGAGTTCTTCGTCGTCGTAATATTCTACTTCTTTCGTGGCAGCTTCCATCATACACGTCTGTTCGCAGCTTTCATCGATGCCGCTGCAAGTAGCACAGTCGCCCGATGCTGGCACAATAATGTCGGGCTCGTTGCTGTTGCGTCGGCTAATCCAAGTTGAAATGCCTACAAGCACGCCCATTCCGACAATCGCCAAGATGCCTATTATAATGATGTCCATATACAGTTTGCCTCGTTTTTATTTTATCTCCTCGATGGAGAACCCTGCTTTTCGCAAGTCGTTCCAGAAGTGTGGATACGATTTTGAAACCACTTCAGGATTGTTGATGGTCAGTTCGCCCAACTTAATGCTTAATGGAGCGAAAGCCATTGCCATACGGTGGTCTTTGTAAGTGTCTATTATTATAGGGTTTGCCACTTCGCAACGTTCGCCATTCCATATAATTTCCGAATCGTTCGAGTCGTGCAACACATAGCCCAATTTTGCCATTTCGGTCTTCATAGCCTCTATGCGGTCGGTCTCTTTCAGCTTCAAACTGCTCAGACCCATAAACTTAAAAGGAATGTTCATAATAGGGCAGAGGGCAATCAAGGTTTGCGCCAAGTCGGGCTGATTTTTGAAATCGTACTCCAAGCGAGGCAACATTTGAGGCTTACGGGTAATGGTTACATCTGTAAGCTCGTCCATTTCCTTATCTGCAAAAGTAGTTTTCACCCCCAATAGCGAGAATATATACTTCGCTGCAGAGTCGCCTTGGCGCGAGCCGTTTTTCAGTCCCGGAAAGCGAATGTACGACTTGCGGTCGTTCAGCAAAGTGAGTATGGCATACCAATAACTGGCTGCCGTCCAGTCGTTCTCTATCGTGTAGCTGCGTTCCTCGTAGCGTTTGGGGCGAATGGTAATCGTATCTACATCTGTCCATTCTGCGTCGGCTCCATATTCGTGCATCAAATTCAGCGTGAGGTCGATGTAGGGGCGCGAGATAACATTGCCCAAAAGCTTCAGTTCAAGTCCTTTTTCTAATGTCGGACCAATCATCAGCAATGCCGAAACATATTGCGAACTAACGTTGCCAGCTACCTCTACGCTGCCTCCTTTTAGCTTTTTACCCTTGATGAGCAATGGCGGAAACCCCTCTTCGCCTATATATTGAATGTCTGCCCCAAGGAAACGCAACGCATCGACCAATATTTTTATAGGGCGTTGCTTCATTCGTTCAGTTCCCGTCAGTACGTGTTCGCCTTCCGTAACAGCCAGATAGGCAGTCATAAAGCGCATAGCTGTGCCTGCCGCCATAATGTCTATTTCGTATGGATTATCTTTAAAAGCACGTGCTATAACAGCTGTGTCGTCGCAAGTAGAAAGGTTTTCGGGCATAATGTTTCCGCCTGCGAGTGCGTGGATAATCAGTGCGCGATTGCTGATGCTTTTCGATGCGGGAAGCAGTATGGTATCTTCAATATGCGTTGGAGGTGTTATTTTGTATTGCATTTTATGTATTCGTTAAATATTCCTGCCGTTTTTATGGCTATCAGAAGCTCTTTTTTTGCTATACAAAAATACAAATAAAACTCGGTAACATAGAAAAATAACTCTAAAAGTTTGCTAATCTCTTAAAAAGTAACTAATTTTGCACCATCAAATAGAACGGGATGTAGTTCAGTAGGTTTAGAATGCTGGTCTGGGGGACCAGTGGTCGCTGGTTCGAGTCCAGTCATCCCGACAAAGAAAAGTGCAAAGATTCGTTTCGAAATCCTTGCACTTTTTTCTTTTAATAGGTGTATCTCTTTCTTTGTTATTTTATCCAAGTTTCGTACAATCTTTTCCTTAGTTTTGTAAAGATAATTCTCTTAAAAAGTGATAATTGTGTTTTGGCATTGCGAAAGCGGCTGTTTTGCGTTGCAAAACCTACGCTTTTACCGTGCAAAAGAGCCGCTTTTGGAACGCAAAACAATAGGTTTTGCAAAATGTTGATAGTTAAGTAGTTAAGAAAGAAATATGTTTGTGAAAAATGTTTACAACGGTATTGGGGTTTATTATATAAAAAAGCCCCTCGCATTGCGAGAGGCTATGGGTGCGCCACAAGCCTAATGGCGACTGTTGTTCGGTGGTATCATACCACCAAGGCTTGCTCTATATACTCGGCAATATGCTTTCTTTGCCCGTTTTTTCATCGACGTCTGTAATCAACATATCCATTAGCTCCATGCCATCATATTTATACTGAACATATCCGTTGAGCTTGGAGTTCGGCTCTTCGCTGAAAGAGTTTTCTTTAATTCTATTGCCATTTTCATCATATTCGTATGTCTTGATGTTGCTTACAATCTTTTCAGGGTCGCTGTCTGACGGATATCCAGACTTGATGAGCTGGTTCTTCTCGTTATAGATGTACTTCATATCAACGGTAGTACCGATTGAAAGCAGGTAGGTGCGGATAATCGTGTTGTTGCCATTCGTATCATAGATAAACTCTTTCTTGCCAGCTGGATTATCAAGAGCATACCCGTAGTATGTAATTCTTTCGTGTAACTTGCCCTTTTCGTCATAAGTGTATTGGAAGCGGGTATCCAATGGGAGCTTTTCTGGGATTTCTCCAGAAAGAATCATATACAGGTCAACGCGGTTGATTCTGCCTTTCTCGTCATAATAGAGGGAGTCTACGTGAGGAGACTTTCCTTGAGTATCATAATAAACAGAAGCCTTTAGCTTGTTCTGATTGTCATAAACATAGCGGAAACCAGCTTTGGAATTTAATCTTTCAACACCTTGGAAGATAAACTTAGATGTTTGTTCCTGTGCTTTCATACCCATTGAGAATGAGAAAAGCATAATAGAAACGATGAGAAGTTGTGATGACTTTTTCATTTCATTATATTGCTGTCCGGTAAAACTTTTTGGGGGCTATCTGTGTTAGTTAAAATAGACTTAAACTTATTATTTCTTAGAATTATC
>OHAU01000237.1_pt1 | contig 79944 bp, 66 predicted proteins | sample 1577181 | NCBI WGS metagenome assembly OHAU01 (sample SAMEA3541472, study PRJEB24748) | human gut metagenome | biome: human gut; feature: human-associated habitat; material: faeces | place: China | collected 2012
AAGGGAAAGGTAGGAGTTCAAAGAGGAAGGAAAACCGTAGGTTGTCCTTCCTCTTTGTCCCCGCGGCGAACGCCGCAATGTTCTCGCCCGGAAATGGCAAACCGCTCACGCGGTTCGGGCACCCCGCAAAGCCGGTGCAGGAAATCTCCGTCACCGCGTCAATTACGAATTACTCATTCCTAATTCCTAATTACTTGCTCAATCGCTGCTCCATATAATTGTGCGCGTTCAGCTCAAGCGTATCGTTGAGCGGCACGAGCGGATCGGTCTTGCCGTAGCGGCGGTCGAGCGCGGTCTGCAGGATGAAGTCGCACAGCACGGGATTCTTCGGCAGCAGGGAGCCGTGCGAGTAGGTGGCGAACACATTGTTGTAGCGTGCGCCCTCGGTCTGATCCTCGCCGTTGTTGCCGTAGCCCTTGATCATCATGCCGAGCGGCGCGACGTCCTCGCCGAGATAGGTTTTGCCCGAGTGGTTCTCAAAGCCGACCACGATGGAGCCGCTGCTCTCGGGCGTTGTGCGGTACATGTAGTTGCCGATCATGCGCTCTTTCGCGCCGATGGTGTGCACGTTGATCGCACCGATGAAGTCGAGCTGCACGCCGTCCCACGTTTTGTAATACTGGCCGAGCATCTGGTAGCCGCCGCAGATGGCGAGGAACACCTTCTCTTCTTCAACAGCGGTGCGGATGTCCTTGCCCTTGCCGGAGGCGAGGTCGCGCAGCAGCACCTCCTGCTCGAAGTCCTGTCCGCCGCCGATGAAGAAAATGTCGTACTTGTCCACATCGAGCGGCTGACCGATCGAGCACTCGTCCACATTGACGCTGATGCCGCGGCTCTCCAGACGGCGCTTCATCGTGATAATGTTGCCCCGGTCACCGTACAGATTGAGAATGTCGGGGTAAAGATGGCAGATATTCAGTTCCATTGCAGTTGCCCCCCTTATTCGTAGAACGCCTTGACGTCTGTGTGCTTGCTGATCTCACCGCGCAGGTCGAACATGGCGGTGTACGTCGGCATAAGGAACGCCGGTGTCTCATCCGAGCCGATCTCGGTCAGCAGCTTGTCGTACTCGCGGATAACCTCGATACGCTCGGGTGCAAAGCCTGCGTACTTGAGACGCAGCGCCATATCATCCGCACGCACGCCGGAAACCAGTACGCGCGTAAAGCGCACCTGCTGGTCAGCGAGCGCCTCAAAATCAACATCCCAGATCCAGCTGATGTCCGTGCCGTCCGCGAAGCGGTCGTTGAGCAGGAATGCCAGCTTGTAATTGCCCTCATCGTGCGCGATCAGGTTGATGACCTGATTGAAGCCGGCAGGATTCTTGACCAGCATCATGCGCGCCTGTGCCTGACCGAGTTTGAACTGCTCGGCACGGCCGAAGCCGCACTCAAACTGAGAAAGCGCGCTGACCGCGGTCTGCTCCTCAATGCCGACAACATGCGCGACAGCGGCCTCTGCGGCGGCGTTGTAGATGTTGTAGCCGCCCGGCAGGTTGACGTGTACCTCGTGCTCGTGACCGAAGATGTCCAGTACGATGTCGGACGAGTCCGCGCCGGTGGCGAGCACCTTGGTGACAGCGACCTGCGGCGTCTGGCGGTGGTAGCCGCACTTCGGGCAGCGGAAGCCGCCGAGATGGCCGTAGGTGATGTAATCGTACTCATATTCGGTCTTGCAGTGGATACAGTACGGCGCGTCGGACAGCTCGTGCGCGGTCTCCTTGTAGATCGGGACATTCACGCCGAACCAGACGATCTTGTTCGGCACGCTGTCCGCAAGGGAAGCGGTGAGCGAGCAGTCCGCGTTCAGACAGAGCGTTGCATTCGGCACATGCGTAATGCCCTCACGGATGGCGTTGAGCGTGTGCGTAATTTCGCCGTAGCGGTCAAGCTGGTCGCGGAAAATGTTGTTGACGACCAGACATTCGACCGGCAGGTATTCACTCGTTTTGCGGAAGGCCGCCTCGTCGCATTCGATGAGCGCGTGCGTGTACGGGCATTTGCCGGACAGGGTGGCGTGCTGCGCGAATACCGCGATGATGCCGGTCAGCAGGTTCGCGCCCGACTTGTTGGAGAAATATTTGAGTCCCGCATCGGCGAACGCCTGCTCGATCATGCGGGAGGTGGTGGTTTTGCCGTTCGTGCCGGTCACGACCGTGACCTTTACGCCGCGCGACAGCTCACCCAGAATATTTTTATCAATTTTCAGTGCCAGCTTGCCCGGCAGGTTGGTGCCGCCGCGTCCCAGCTTGCGCAGAACAGCGCCCGATGCCTTGCACACCAGCACCGCCAGTCTGGTTTGGAGTTTCATTGCTGTAACCTCTTTTTTCAAGTCATATAAAATAAGTATAGCGCATTTTGCGGCATTGCACAAGGGAAAACGTCGGAAAATGCGCCTACCCGGCGGGGGCACAAGAGGGTAGACACCTGCGGTTTCCACCCTCTTATGAATCACCCCTTTCCCTTGGAGGGTCTGGCGCAGATTGCCGATATGTGACCGCTGCGAAAAATAGGGGAACGGCAGAGGATTTTTTCTTCCGCGTGGTATCCGCATATTCGCATTTCGGCTACTTTACTGCTACACATACCGGCTACTTTCCGCAGGCGCGGCATGACAGTGCCGCGCAACTCGGTTGCGAGTGCCAATCAGCTATACCCGCAGGATTGGGATAATCGGCACAGGTAAAAATGTTGCGCGGCACTGTTATGCCGCGCCTGCGTGGAGTAAATCGCCTGTGTAGCAGTATGGTAGCCGAAATGCGAATAGGTGTTATACAACGCGGAAGAAAAAATCCTCTGCCGTTCTCTTTTTTCTACGCTTACGCAGTCTACCGTCTGCACCCAAGGTAGTAGGGAAAAGGGGAGATTCACAAGAGGGTGGAAAACCGCAGGTTGTCTACCCTCTTGTGCGCCTGCCGCGCGTAGCGGCAATTCCCCGCTGTGGTTCACGGCAAAACTCCCCGCCCGGACAGGGCGAACCGCCTGCGCGGTTCGGGCACACCGGACAGCCTGTGCCGCCGTTTCCGTATCGGCTTTTCGGTTTGCATAGGGCAACAATTTTGCCCGCATATTGACTTTCGGCTGCGCATATGCTAAGATAAATCGCAATAAGGGAGTAGTCGGCGCGGAGCGTTCCGCCGCGCGGCAGAGCCAACATACTGGGGAGGACGCTCCTCTGGTTTTGCATGAAATGACGAGACTTATCTGTTCTACGCGGCAGATGGGTCTTTTTTTGTGCCTGTTTTCCGCCGGATAAACGACTGAGGAGGACAAGAAAATGGGTTTGCTGGAGTTGTTTTTGATCGCAGTCGGTCTGTCGATGGACGCGTTCGCGGTGTCTGTCTGCAAGGGACTGAGCGTGCGCACGCTCAAGGCTAAGCACGCGGTCATCTGTGGACTGTATTTCGGCGGCTTTCAGCTTTTAATGCCGCTCATCGGCTTTGCACTCGGCGTGCGCTTTCAGTCGCTCATCACAAGCATTGATCACTGGATCGCCTTTGTGCTGCTGGGGCTTATCGGCGCAAACATGGTGCGCGAGTCGCGCGAGCACGATGACGAAAGCGTCAGCGATTCGTTCCGCTTTATGACCATGCTGCCGCTTGCGGTTGCCACGAGCATTGATGCACTTGCGGTCGGCGTGACGTTTGCATTCCTGCAGGTCGATATCGTTCCGGCGGTGTCGTTCATCGGTGCAACCACGTTTGTGCTGTCGTGCATCGGCGTGAAGATCGGCCATGTGTTCGGCACAAAGTACAAGTCCCGCGCAGAGCTGTTCGGCGGTATCGTGCTGATTTTGATGGGTCTCAAAATCCTGCTGGAGCATTTGGGCTTCCTGGGATAAAGCGGATTTTACCGTTCCACAGCAAAAAAGAGCACGCCCAAGGGCGTGCAATTTTTTTTGCAGCTCCTGCCGCATTTCGGCAAAGCAGAAACAGGCAGGACAGGCGCACCGCAGTGCGCCGCATTCAATTTTCTATAAAAGTCAGGGCGTGTACCTGACTTTTATCCCACTGCCTCGGGACACGTGTCCCGAGCCTCGTCCGCCGTGCGGACGAGAGGGGGTTATCCGAGGCAGTTCCCAAGGAAACTGCCTCGGTAACTAAGGGGGACAGCGTCCCCCTTAGTGGCAGGCGGCTTCGACGCCCGCCATATCCTGTACGGTCTTGCAGGTCAGCTCCTTGCTGATCTTGCCCGCAAAGCCGGTCAGCGTCTTGCCCGGACCGATCTCGCACGCCGAGGTCAGACCGGCAGCCATGCCGTTCTTCACCAGCTGCGTCCAGCGAACCGGAGAGATCATGTGCTGCTCGAGATGTGCCGGCAGGTCGGAGCAGTCGTAAACCTTACCGTCGAGGTTGGAGTAAATATCCATCTTCGGTGCGGAGAAGGTAAAGTCCGCAACGTAAGCGCGCAGCTCTGCGGCAGCCTTTGCCATCAGCGGGGTATGGAATGCACCGGATACCGCAAGCGGGAGCGCACGGCGTGCGCCGGCAGCCTTGCAGTTTTCGATCGCCTCTGCGAGAGCCGCCTTTTCACCTGCGATAACCAGCTGACCCGGGCAGTTGTAGTTTACCGGACGGACCACGCCGGAGGTCACCTTCGCGCAGGCTTCTTCAATTACGCTGTCCTCCAGTCCGAGGATAGCCGCCATGCCGCCGTCGATCGAGTCCGCAGCCTGCTGCATCAGCTTGCCGCGCATGGAAACGATCTTCACGCCGTCTGCGAGGGAAACAACGCCTGCAGCCGCCAGTGCGGTGTATTCACCGAGCGAGAAGCCTGCCGCTGCCTTGAATTCCACGCCTGCTTCCTTCAGTGCAGCCCAAGCTGCCATGGAATGGGTGAAAATAGCGATCTGGCTGTTCTCCGTGCGGGAGAGCGTTTCCTTATCGCTCTCAAAGCACAGCTTGGCTACATCCAGACCGGCGCCTTCGCTTGCTTCCTCAAAAACCAGCTTGGCAGCCTGCGAGTTCTCATAAAGATCCTTGCCCATGCCGGGGGCCTGTGCGCCCTGACCCGGGAAAAATGCAAAACCGTAGTTCACGTTTCGTTCCTCCAAAATAATAATCAAACGCTGACAGCACCGTATTTTAATAGATATTCTTCACACAAAGTGTTGCTAAATAATAACGGTCTGTCTTGACAATTTACTGTGCTTTTATTATAATAGTCGGAGAATACTTTGTCAATCTAACTATTGTCGCTTTTCCACGCTTTTTGGGAGAGCGATTTGGACTTTTTAGGAGCGTGGAAATCATCAACAGTAAACTGATCGGCACGGGCGCCTGCATTCCGGATTTTGTCCTGACCAACGCCATGCTGGAAAAAATGGTCGATACCAACGATGAGTGGATCGTGCAGCGCACCGGTGTGCGCGAACGCCGCATCGCAAAGAATACACATACATGGGAGCTGGCGCTCGGTGCCGCACAGGACGCACTCGCGGACGCAGGCATCACCGCAGAGGAGCTTGACCTCATTCTCGTCAGCACCTGCTCGCCGGATACCAACACGCCGAATACGGCGTCTATCCTGCAGGACAAGCTGGGTGCGCGTCAGGTCGGCGCGTTCGACATCAACAACGCCTGCACCGGTTTTGTCTCCGCGACCGACATTGCGGACAGCTACATTAAATCCGGCAAGGCAAAGACCGTGTTGGTTGTCTCGGCGGAAACGCTTTCGCGCATCGTGGACTACACCGACCGCTCGACCTGCATTCTGTTCGGCGACGGTGCCGCTGCGGCCGTTTATCAGGCGACCGAGGACGAAACGGTCGGCATTCTGTCCACCTTCACCGCGGCAGACGGCTCGGGTGCAGAGTACCTGCACATGGAAGCCCTGCCGGTCGAGGATCCGCTTTCCGGCGACCGCACGGTGGACCCGAAGGCGCGTTTCCTGAAAATGCAGGGTGCACCGGTCGTGCGCTTTACCGCAAGAGCCGTACCGCTTGCGATCGACACCGCACTCAAGCGGGCGGGCGTCACCGCAGAGGAAATCGACTGGGTGGTGCCGCATCAGGCGAATCTGCGTATTCTGGATGTTATTGCACGCAGATACCATCTGCCGAAGGAGAAGATCTACGTCAATATGGATCGTTTCGGCAATACCTCGTCGGCAAGCGTGCCGATCTGTCTGAACGAAATGCGTAAGAACGGCCTGCTGAAGGAGGGTCAGACTATTGTCTGCACCGGTTTCGGCGGAGGCTTGACTTATGGCGCATTTGTGATTAAACTATAATATTGGATAAATCCGGACGGTTCTTGCAGCCGTCCGGCATTATCTGTTAGACAAATTTAAGGTGAATTGTCTAAAATATGCACGCTGTCTATTATTTGCGTTAAAATATGTTATAATAATTTACTACCTATTAAAAAGGGGAGAACAAACCTATGAAAACCAAGATCACAGAACTTCTCGGTATCGAATATCCGATCGTGCAGGGCGCGATGGCGTGGATCGCGGAGCACCATCTGGCTGCTGCGGTTTCCAAGGCAGGCGGTCTGGGCATTATCGCGGGCGGCGCGGCTCCGGTCGATTACATCCGTGAGGAGATCCATAAGGCGCGTGCCATCACGGACAAGCCGCTCGGTATGAACATCATGCTGCTCTCCCCGAATGCGGACGATCTGGCGCAGCTGGCTATCGACGAGAAGATCGAAGTGCTGACCACCGGCGCAGGCAATCCGGGCAAGTATATCGCGGACTGGAAGAACGCAGGAATTAAGGTTATGCCGGTCGTTGCTTCGGTTGCACTGGCAAAGCGCATGGAGCGCGCAGGTGCAGATGCGGTTATCGCAGAGGGTATGGAAGGCGGCGGCCACATCGGTGAGCTGACTACCATGCCGCTCGTTCCGCAGGTTGTAGACGCACTGAGCATTCCGGTCATCGCCGCAGGCGGCATTGCAGACGGCCGCGGCATGGCAGCTGCCATGATGCTCGGCGCCGAAGGCGTGCAGTGCGGCACGATCTTCCTTGCAACGCCGGAGTGCCAGATTTCGGAAAAGTATAAGGAACTCGTCCTCAAGGCGACCGACATTTCGACCGTTGTTACCGGTCGTCCGTCCGGTCATCCGGTGCGTTCGCTCAAGACCCCGATGGCGCGCAAGTGCCTCGAGCTCGAGAAGCAGAACACCGATGCCTCCCTTGAGGAGCTTGAGAAGGCAACCGCCGGTTCGCTGCGCAAGGCTGTGCAGGACGGCAACTATGAGGAGGGCACCTTTATGTCCGGTCAGATTGCGGGCATGCTCAAGGAGCTGCATCCGTGCGAGGAAATCCTCAAGGGCATGACCGCGCAGGCGGAGGACCTTCTGAAGAACGCGTACAAGAGATTTGAATAAGAGCGGAGAGTGAAGAGATAGGAAAACTCCTCACTCCTGCCTGTCTATAGAATGGAGTAAACAATGAGCTTAGCAATCGTAACCGGCGGTTCCCGCGGCATTGGCGCGGCAATCGCGGAAAAGCTGGCGCAGGACGGCTTTGACGTCCTCATCAACTGTGCGTCCTCGGTCGAAAAGGCTGAGGCTGTGGCGGAGAAGTGCCGCGCGCACGGCGTCAACGCTTATGTGAAGAAGTGGGATGTTGCGGACTATGACGCCTGCAGCACCGCTCTCAAGGAAATTAAGGAAGAGATCGGCGTACCGTTCGTTCTCGTCAACAATGCGGGCATCACCCGCGACGGTCTGATGGTCCGCATGAAGGAGGACCAGTTTGACGATGTTATCCGCACCAACCTCAAGGGCGCCTTCAACATGCTCAGCCTGTGCGGTGCGATGATGATGCGTGCAAAGCAGGGCCGCATCATCAACATCACCTCGGTTTCGGCGTTCACCGGAAACTACGGCCAGATCAACTACACCGCTGCCAAGGCGGGTATGGTCGGCATGACCAAGACCGCCGCCAAGGAGCTGGGCGCGCGCGGCATTACAGTAAACGCGGTCGCTCCGGGCTGGATCGCCACCGAGATGAGCGACAAGGTGCCCGAGGACATCCGCGAGAACGCCAAGAAGCAGATCGCGCTCGGCCGTTTCGGCAAGCCGGAGGAGATCGCAGGCGTGGTTGCCTTTCTGGCTTCCGACGCTGCAAGCTATATTTCCGGCCAGACGATCATCGCGGACGGCGGACTTTATTAAGGCATCACCGGACAATTCGCCTGCGGCACTTTGCGGTAATTTTCCGCTCTGATGTCGTTCCGGATTTTTGCAATACACAAAGTATTGCTGCAAACCCGCGCCTAATCAGAACGCAAAATTCCTGCGCAAATTGCTCTTGCCGAATTATCCGGTGATACCTTTTTGCTGCGTGGAATAAAAATTGCGATTAGATAAATGCGTGATATTGGAATGAAGGAGCAAATATATGGAACGTGTAGTAATCACCGGCATGGGTGCCATCACTCCGGTCGGCAACGATGTGCCGTCGTTTTGGGAGTCGCTCAAGACCGGCAAGTGCGGCATCGGTCCCATCACCAAGTTTGATGTATCCGATTTTAAGGTAAAGCTGGGTGCAGAGGTCAAGGATTTCGACCCGACCCAGTATATGGAGAAGCGTGAGGCGCGCCGCGCAGATGCAAATGTGCATTACGCAATGGCGGCAGCGATTCAGGCTGTCGAGCAGGCGGGCCTCAAGGAAGGCAATTTCGATCCCTATCGCACGGGCGTTATCTTCGGCTCGGGCGTAGGCGGTCTGCACGTTGCAGAGCAGGAGGTCCCGAAGCTGCTCGAAAAGGGTCCCGGCCGCGTTTCGCCGTTCGCTATCCCGGAGATGATCGCCAACATCGCGGCGGCTTATATCTCCATGCACTTCGGCTTCAAGGGCGAGAATTTCTGCCCGGTCTCCGCGTGCGCGACCGGCAACCACTCCATCGGTGAGGCAATGCGCGCCATCCGCCACGGCTATCAGGATGTTGTTGTCTGCGGCGGCACCGAGAACGGCATTATCCCGATCTCGATGGCAGGCTTCCAGAACATGAAGGCGGTTCACATGGGCGAGGACCCGACGGCGGCTTCCATCCCGTTTGATGCACGCCGTTCCGGCTTTGTCATGGGCGAGGGCGCAGGCTGTCTCGTACTCGAGAGCCTGACGCACGCACAGCAGCGCGGCGCGACCATTCTGGCAGAGGTGGCAGGCTACGGTGCCTCCGGCGACGCTTACCACATCACCAGCCCGTCTCCGGACGGCGATGCGGCTGCACACGCCATCCGCGGTGCCATTGAGGATGCCGGTCTGACCCCGGCTGACGTTGACTATATCAACGCGCACGGCACCTCCACGCCGCTGAATGAAAAGTATGAGACCATTGCCATCAAGAAGGCGTTTGGCGAGGAGGCTTACAACGTAAAGGTATCCTCCACCAAGTCCATGACCGGCCATCTGCTGGGCGGCGCGGCTGCGGTTGAGGCCATTGCCTGCGTTATGGCAATCCGCGAGGGCATTGTACCGCCGACCATCGGCTACAAGGAGCCGGATCCGGAGTGTGATCTGGATATCACCCCGAACAAGGCGGTTGAGATGCCGATCAATGTTGCCATCTCCAACTCGCTCGGCTTTGGCGGCCACAACGCCTGCATCCTGATCAAGAAGGTATAAAAATGGACATCAAAGAATTGAAAGACATCGCGCTTGAGCTGATGGACGCGCTGGCTGCAAAAAAGCTGGGCGAGGTCGAGATCGAGCTGGATAACGCAAAAATCAAGATCAAGGCAGCTGAACCGGCTCCCGTGATCGCTGCAGCATCGGTAGCAGCGGCGGCACCGGCAGCGGCGCCGGCGGCAGCACCCGCAGCGGAGAGCGCAGACGCGGCACCGGCGGCTGAGGAGCAGCTTCCGGCAGGCACGCAGGTGAAGAGCCCGCTGGTCGGCACGTTTTATTCTTCTCCGTCTCCGGACGAACCGCCGTTCGTGCTGGTCGGTCAGCAGGTGAAGGAGGGCGATACCCTCTGCATCATCGAGGCGATGAAGATCATGAACGAGATCAAGGCACCGTGCGACGGCAAGATCATCCGCATTATGGCGCAGCCGGGCGATATGGTGGAGTATAACCAAGTCCTTTGTGTTATTGAGTAAGACGTAAGCATCTGCCGCGCATCAGCGCGGATTCAATAGAATTTGCATAGCAAATTCATAAAAACGGGGAGCAAGTATCACCGTTTTTATACCGATAGAGGGAGAAAGTTTCGACCGACGGGAGGAACTTTCGTACGACTTGGGAACGGTCCACGATCCGTTCCTATTACCGGCAAAACTGTAGTTTTGCGGTAATTATCTTGCTTTTTAGATTGAGAGGGATTATAATATGCTGAACAAAGAACAGATCATGGAGATCCTTCCGCACCGTCCGCCGATGCTTCTGGTGGACGAGATCCTCGAAATGGACGAGAACCATGTAGTCGGTGCGCTGCACCTGACCGGCGACGAGTTCTTCTTCCAGGGCCACTTTCCGGGCAACCCGATCATGCCCGCAGTGTTCCGTCTGGAGGCGCTCGCACAGGCAGGCGGCGTAGCGCTGCTGTCCCTGCCCGAATTCAAGGGCAAGACTGCGGTCTACACCGGCATTGACAAGGCGAAATTCCGTGCGATGGCAAAGCCGGGCGATACCCTTCGTCTGGAAGTTACCTTCACCAAGCGCCGCGGCCCGATGGCAGTAGCCGAGGGCGTTGCCTGGGTCGGTGACGAGAAGGCCGCCGAAGCGGAGATCAAATGCATGGTCATCAATGACTGAGGCGGGAGAGAGCTAATCGAATGTTTCAGAAGGTACTCATTGCGAACCGCGGCGAGATTGCGGTCCGCATTATTCAGGCCTGCCGTGATTTAGGCATTATCTCGGTGGCCGTTTACTCCGAGGCTGACCGCGAAGCGCTGCACGCGCAGATCGCGGACGAAGCGGTCTGCATCGGTCCGGCCCGTGCGGCGGACAGCTACCTGAATATGGATAATATCATTTCGGCGGCGCTGGCTTCCGGCTGTCAGGCCATTCATCCGGGCTTCGGCTTCCTGTCCGAGAATCCGGATTTTGCCGAGCGCATCACGCAGGCCGGTCTGGCGTTTATCGGCCCGACTGCGGCAACCATCCGCCTGATGGGCGACAAATCCGAGGCAAAGCGCAACGCGATCGCCGCAGGCGTTCCGGTCGCGCTCGGCACGGACGGTCCGCTGCGCGATTTTGACGAAGCCATCTCCGAGGCCGAGCGCATCGGCTATCCGGTCATGCTCAAGGCGGCATCCGGCGGCGGCGGCAAGGGCATACGCGTGGCCGAGAGCGTCAAGGACCTCAAGGACGCGTACGACAGCGCCTCTGCAGAGGCTATTGCCAACTTCGGTGACGGCCGCCTGTACATGGAAAAATATATTCACAATCCGCGCCATATCGAGGTGCAGATTCTGGGTGATAACTACGGCAACGTGGTGCACCTGTTCGAGCGTGAGTGCTCGGTGCAGCGCCGTCACCAGAAGCTGATCGAGGAAAGTCCGTCGGCTTTCGTCACGCCCGAGCTGCGCGAGAAGATGACCTCGGCGGCTGTTGCGCTGGCAAAGCGCGTCGGCTACCGAAACGCGGGTACGATCGAATTTCTGGTCGATAACGACCGCAATTTCTACTTCTGCGAGATGAACACCCGCATTCAGGTCGAGCACCCGGTCACCGAGGAGGTCACCGGCGTAGATCTGGTCTGCGAGCAGCTTCGCGTGGCGGCAGGCGAGCCGCTGTCCTTTAAGCAGGAGGATCTGACCATCCGCGGCCACGCCATCGAGTGCCGTATCAACGCGGAGGACCCGTCGAGAAATTTTGCACCCTGTCCGGGCACACTGGTGTCCTTGCATCTGCCGGGCGGTCCCGGCGTGCGCGTGGATTCCGCGGCTTATCAGGGATATAAGATTCCGCCGTTTTACGATTCCATGATCGGCAAGCTGATCGTCTACGGCGCCGACCGTGAGCAGGCCATCGTTCGCATGCGCCGTGCCCTCGCGGAGACGCTGTTTGAGGGCGTTGTGACCGCAACCGACTATCAGATGCACATCCTGTGCTCGAAGGCGTTTGTGGAAGCAAACTTTAATGTTAATTCCATCGCAAACGGCGATTTTGACTAAATCAATTATTATGGTATAATAGATTTAGCGCAAGTATAGTTGAATCCGAAGAAGTTTGAGCAATCCGCAGATTTTTGCAATCCGCAGACTGTTAATCTGCAGGATTCAAGAGGTGATACCGCATGATTGTAAACAATCACGCGGTATTGATCTTAACAGTGAAAGGGGAGTTACGCATGGGTCTGATCGACCTGTTTCAAAAAACACGCGAGACCTCTATGGAAATGAAACCGCAGGAGGACGAAGCGGCCAAGGTCGTAACCTGCAAGGGCTGCGGCGCAGAACTGAAGGCGTATGCCTACGGCAAGAATCTGTATGTGTGCCCGCACTGCGGACGCTACGGACGACTGCTCGCGCGCACGCGCATCCGTCAGATCGCGGATAAGGACAGCTTTGAGGAGATGTATGCCAATCTGGCACCGGCGGACCCGATCCACTTCCCGGGATACGCAGAGAAAACGGCAGTGCTGGCTGAAAAGGTCGGCATGCCGGACGCAGTCAAGACCGGCGTGTGTAAGATCGGCGGTGTGGAGACCGCGATCGGCGTCATGGACAGCCATTTCATGATGGCGTCCATGGGTTCGGTCGTCGGTGAAAAACTGACCCGCCTGTTCGAGTACGCGACCGAAAAGGGTCTGCCTGTCGTGCTGTTCACCTGTTCCGGCGGTGCGCGCATGCAGGAGGGCATGTTTTCGCTGCTGCAGATGGCAAAGGTGTCTGCGGCGGCGCGCCGTCACTCGGATGCCGGACTGCTGTATATCACCGTGCTGACCGACCCGACCACGGGCGGCGTTACCGCGTCGTTCGCCATGCTGGGCGATATTATCCTCGCGGAGCCGCGCACGACCATCGGCTTTGCCGGCCGCCGTGTTATCGAGGGCACCATCGGCCAAACCCTCCCGGACGATTTTCAGTCCTCGGAGTTCTTGCTATCGCACGGTTTCTGTGATAAAATAGTTCCGCGTAATCAACTCAGAGAAACGCTGGAAAAACTCTTGAAGCTGCACTGCGGCTCCAAGTCCAAGAAATGGCAGGTGTGGCGTCGTGATTAACAAACCCGCAAGTGAAAAAATGCGTATCATTCACGATACCAAGCGTCCGATGCTCACGGACTATATCAATGAGCTGTTCACCGACTTCACCGAGCTGCACGGCGACCGCTATTTTTCGGACGACCATGCCATCCTCGGCGGCGTTGGCTACTTCAACGGCACACCGGTGACGGTAATCGGCCACCGCAAGGGCCGCACCATTGAGCAGAATATGGACGCCAACTTCGGCATGGCGCACCCGGAGGGTTATCGAAAGGCCCTGCGTCTCGCGCATCAGGCGGAGAAATTCCACCGCCCGGTCATCAACTTTGTTGACACCGGCGGCGCGTTCTGCGGCGTTGGCGCGGAGGAACGCGGTCAGGGCGAGGCCATTGCCCGCTGTTTGTATGAGTTTATCGAGCTGAAAACGCCTGTTATCTCTATCGTGACGGGTGAGGGCGGCTCCGGCGGCGCACTGGCGCTGGCGGTGGCAGATCGTGTGCTCATGCTCGAGAACGCCCTGTATTCGGTTATTTCGCCGCGTGGCTGCGCGTCCATTCTCTGGAAGGACCCCAAGCGCGAGGCGGAGGCAGCGGACACGCTGCATATCACCGCGCAGGACCTGTACAGCTTCGGTATGATCGAAGGCATCATTCAGGAGGGCACATCCTCCGCACAGCTTATCCGCAATGTGGCGCGCACGCTGCGCGACCAGCTTGCCGAACTGGATGTTGAGCCAGACATCGACACGATGCTGCAGAAACGGTATGAAAAATTCCGCAGAGTCGGAGTTTTCAGAACAATAAATCAAGAAAGTAATGAAGGAGTGTAAATCCCATGTTTGAAAAGGTATGTGAGATCCTGGCAGACAAGTTTGACGCTGACGCTTCCACCATGACCATGGACACCAAGGTCAAGGAGGATCTGAACGCAGACTCTCTGGACGTTGTAGAGCTGATGATGGACCTCGAGGAGAACTTCGGCGTAACGATTTCCGACGAGGAAGCTGCTAAGATGAGCACCATCGGTGACATCGTAAACTACATCGAAGCAAATCAGTAAGATTTCGTTTTGAGCATGAAAAAGCCACCGTTTCTTTGAAACAGTGGCTTTTTGCTGTGTACAGCGTGTTTTTTTATTTCACGGTCAAGATCATAGTCATGGTGTCCGCGTTCCAATCCACGCCGAAGCCGAGGGCGTCGCCAAGGTCGCGCAGCTTGAAGTAGTTGTTGCCGCCGATGGAGTAGGCGGTAAGGGAAAGCGGCTTGCCGTCCAGATAAACGGAGGCGTTCGTGAGAGATGCGGCCTTATTGCCGGCGGGCAGGGCGGCCTGCTCACCGCCGACCGCGGTGTAGGCGGTCTTGCTGGTCAGGTCGATGCGCTGCTGCGCCGCGTTCCACTTGACCTCAAAATTGGTGTCCAGACCCTTGAGCGCCTTTGCGAGATCGCGCAGCTTGAAGTAGTTGCTGCCGTTGATGGTGTACGCGCCAAGCTTTACCGACTCGCCGTTGAGCGTTACCTTGTGGCGGGAAACATGTGCGGTCGGGTTGGTGAGTTTACGCAGGGAGGCGATGGTGTCCTGCAGAGCCGCACGCGGAGACAGCGCACGGTCGCTGTTGTAAGGACTTTCCCAGAAGGAGTAATACTGCTCGTCCATATCGCCGGTGAAGTCGAGGATAGCGGAGGAAAATTCTTCTGCGGTAACGGACTGACCGTTGATAGTTTTGACTGGTGTCGGTGTCTCGGCATCCCAGTCGAAGCCGTCCGTGTAAGTGAGGACCACAACGGCTTTATCGCCCTGTTTGGTCCAGAAGGTGACCGGATTGTTATTCATTACTTCCTGACCAGAGACCAGATACGCCTTGTCTTTGCCAACGTAAAACTGGGTGCACGGCGAAACGTCCGTGCCGAAGTTGCTCACGCCCTCCGGAATATCCAGCGCGTAGATTTTTCCATCCGCATACGAATACATATGCTGCCCGTCCAGACCTGCGCCGCAGTACAGCTCGGGCGTGCCGTCGCCGTCCATATCGACCAGCTTTGCCATGGAGAGGCCGGTCAGCAGTCCGCTGAAGCCGTCATCTGTACGCGCGGCAGCCTTGCCGTACTGGTTTTGCAGCGTGACGATCTGGTCGAGGTACGCCTTTGCACCCTGCGGTGTCAGTGTGCCGAGGTCAGCCGCGCCTGCCGCGCCGACTGCCATCGCGCCGGTCAGTACGGTGCAGAGCATTGCCTTTCCGATTTTGTTCATAAAGATTCTCCTTCCTTTTATCCGGCTTGCGCCTTTTCTTCATTGTACGGCAGCAGCTTGTCTGCGTCAACTGTATCCTGAGCGGAAATTTTCTCAGTTAGCAAAATATTTTACAATTTAGAGCGGATATATCGCCGTAATTTTGACGATAAAATAGGTGGAAAAGCAACAAAAAAACGGGTATAATATATTCCGTACGAAAATAATCCCGCTGATGGAGGAATAGAATATATGATCCGTAACGATTTACGCAACATCGCCATCATTGCGCACGTTGACCATGGCAAGACCACTCTGGTCGATCAGATGCTCAAGCAGGCTGGCGCTTTCCGCGAAAATCAGGTGGTAGAAGAGCGTGTCATGGACTCGGGCGATATCGAGCGTGAGCGCGGCATTACCATTCTGGCAAAGAACACCTCTGTACATTACAAGGGCGTAAAGATCAACATCGTAGATACCCCGGGCCACGCCGACTTCTCCGGCGAGGTAGAGCGTATCCTCAAGATGGTAGACGGCGTTGTTCTGCTGGTTGACGCAGCAGAAGGCCCGATGCCGCAGACCCGTTTCGTGCTGCAGAAGGCACTGGAGTTCGGTCACAAGATCATCATTGCGATCAACAAGATCGACCGTCCGGACGCTCGTCTCAACGAGATCGGTGACGAGGTCCTCGAGCTGCTGCTCAACCTTGATGCGACCGACGAGCAGCTGGACAGCCCGATTGTTTACTGCTCCGGCCGTGCAGGCACCGCTTCCATGTCCCCGAACGTGGAGGGCAAGGACCTGACCCCGCTGTTCGAGCAGATCCTCGAGCACATTCCGGCACCGCAGGTTGACACCGAAGGCCCGACCCAGATGCTCGTTTCTTCTATCGACTACAACGAGTACGTTGGCCGTATCGGCATCGGCCGTATCGAGCGCGGCTCGATGAAGGTAGGTCAGCAGGTTACCGTCTGCGACTACCACGGCAACACCAAGCCGTATAACGCAAAGCTGGTTACCCTGTACTCCATCGAGGAGCTGGGCCGTCAGCCGATCGAGGAGGCACAGGCAGGCGAGATCGTTTGCTTCTCCGGCATCGAAGGCGTTACCATCGGTGAGACCCTGTGCGACCCCGAGCACGTTGAGGCTCTGCCGTTCGTTAAGATTTCCGAGCCGACCGTTGAGATGACCTTTATGGTAAACGACTCTCCGTTCGCCGGCAAGGAAGGCAAGTTTGTTACCTCCCGTCACCTGCGTGAGCGTCTGTTCCGTGAGCTGCTCAAGGACGTATCCCTGCGCGTTAACGAAACCGACACCACCGATGCATTCCGCGTTTGCGGCCGTGGTGAGATGCACCTGTCCATTCTGATCGAGAACCTGCGCCGTGAGGGCTACGAGTTCCAGGTTGGCGCACCGAAGGCGCTGCTCAAGGAGATTGACGGCAAGACCTGCGAGCCGATGGAGCGCATGATCGCAGACGTTCCGGCGGATGCAGTCGGCGCGATCATGGAGAAGATGGGCTCCCGCAAGGGCGAGCTGGTTTCCATGAACCCGAAGGGCACCGACCGTATGCGCCTCGAGTTCATCATCCCGGCACGCGGCCTGTTCGGCTACCGTACCGAGTTCCTGACCGATACCAAGGGCGAGGGCGTTATGTCCTCCGTATTCAACAGCTATCAGCCGTATAAGGGCGATATCCAGAAGCGCACCACCGGTTCTCTGATCGCGTTTGAGGCCGGCGAGGCTGTCGGCTATGGCCTGTTCAACGCACAGGATCGCGGCCCGCTGTTCATCGGCCCCGGCACGATGGTATACGAAGGCATGATCGTCGGCGAGAACCCGCGCGGCGAGGACATGGCTGTAAACGTCTGCAAGAAGAAGCAGCTGACCAACATGCGTGCATCCGGCTCGGATGATGCGCTGCGCCTGATTCCGCCGCGCCAGATGTCCATCGAGGCGGCTCTCGAGTTCATCTCCGACGATGAGCTGCTCGAGATCACCCCGGAGAGCATCCGTATGCGCAAGCGCGTTCTGTCCAACACCGAGCGTCTGAAAAAGACCAAGGGCGGCAAGAAGTAATTGTGGCAACGCCACACGGTTGCATCTTCGGCGCTTTACGGAAATTTTGTGCCTTGATGTTGTTCCGGCTTTTTGCAATACACAAAGTATTGCTGCAAAGCCGCGCCTAATCAAGACGCAAAATTTGCTCGTAAATCGCTCTCGATAAACCGTGCGTCGTTACCACTGGCTACGCCACAATTGCGTTTCTGTGCGGATTTTATGCACAAAAGCACTCATTTCACCCTGTTATCAAAAAATAAAGATATATAAAGGAGAATTCCCACCATGGCTATCAAGGAAGTTCTGCACACTGATCTCGCACCGGCAGCAGTAGGCCCGTACTCTCAGGCAATCGCTGCAAACGGTTTCGTATTTACCTCCGGTCAGGTTCCGATCGACCCGAAGGAGGGCAAGATCGTAGCAACCACCATCGAGGAGCAGACCGAGCAGGTTATGAAGAACCTGCAGTGCGTTCTGGCACAGGGCGGCGTAGGCTTTGACCGTGTGGTCAAGACCACCTGCTTCCTGTCCGACATCAACGACTTTGCTGCATTCAACGGTGTGTACGCGAAGTACTTCCCGGAAGGCGCTCCGGCTCGTTCCTGCGTTGAAGTAGCTGCTCTGCCGCTCGGCGCTAAGGTAGAAGTAGAAGTAGTTGCAGTACAGGGCTAAAAGCCTGCGGTTTTTTCGATTCAAAGGACAAGTCCTTTGAATCAAGGGACGGTGTCGCCGCGCGTGTCCGTTTCACGGACAGGGCGGGAACACCTGCTGCAGCAGAACACCCCGAAAACTTTCCGGTTTTCGGGGTGTTTTACTGTTTGTTAAAAATGGCAGGCGCATGTCCTGCCATTTTTGTCGCGCACGTGCTCCATTTTATGCGCTCCGCGGCGTGAGGGGTTCTCTGGGTGCAGAAATCCCTGCGGGATTTTATGGGGGTGGCGGAAACGCGGTCGTCCGCGAAAGGCTCGGCGGCACGCGCCGCCTGCCTTGTGGGTGTCTTAATTTTCAGTTACTCGAATTCCCACCAAAACGCTTGCTTTGCGGCCTTTGTATGCAAACGGCGAAAAATATTATGCGGTGAGAAGAAATTTATCGAAAAATGATAATGCAATTTGCGGCATACTGTTGTATAATAAAGCTATATCGGAAAATCTGGTCGTATGACCCTTGAGAAACGAAAGGATTTCTGCGATGAATAAAGTAAATGCCGTCATGGTTGGCGGCCTGTTTGACGAAAGCGGCATTTCTGCCTTTGCGCGTCCGGTGCTGTTCGGCACTGCGGGCGATGCAATGCGGGATGCGCTGCCTGATGCGGTGGAGGCGTGCTTCTTTGCGCACGACGACAGGGAGCCTGCCGTTGCCGGCGCACAGGATATCGCGCTTGATGCCGCAAATCGTTTTGCCTCGCTGGCTGCGCTGCCGGAGAGCGAGCACGTTCTGGTGTTGGCGGCTCCGTTTGCACTGGCAGAGGAGGATGCGCTGTTCCATCTGGCCGAGACGCACCTGAACACCGGTTACGGCGTCAGCGTACTGTCTGCCGAGCAGCAGGGCTTTGACGCGGAAGGTCAGCCGCTGCCGAGAGACAGCCGCTGCTATGCCGCCATGTTCACCTGGGATATGCTGAAAAAGGCACTCGCGAGCGGCGCTGATACGCTCGACGGCCTGGTTGCGGCGGCTGTTGCAGCCGGTGCGCAGAAGGGCATTGCCATCACCAACAAGATTTACGTCATCTGCGACGGCACTGCCGCCTTTATGGCGCAGGTCGAGATGATGCAGCGTGTCAACTTCGGCCTCATCAAGAAGGGCGTGCAGATCTTCGATCTGACCAGCACCTACATTGCGCCGGACGCTGATATTGCTCCGGGCGCGACCATTCTGCCCGGCTGTCACATCCGTCCCGGCTGCAAGGTCGGCGCGGGCGCGGTCATCGGCCCGAACACCATCCTCGAAAAAGCCGAGATCGGCGCAGGCACCACGGTAAACAATTCGCAGGTTTATGAATCCACCGTCGGCAGCAATACCACGGTCGGTCCGTTTGCCTATATCCGCCCGCAGAGCGTGGTCGGTGACGGCTGCCGCATCGGCGACTTTGTAGAGCTGAAGAAGTCCACCATCGGCAACGGAACCAAGGTTTCGCACCTGACCTATATCGGCGACGCGACCGTTGGTGAGCGCGTCAACTTCGGCTGCGGCACGGTCGTTGTCAACTACGACGGCTATCACAAGTACCGCACGGAGATCGGTGACGACTGCTTCATCGGCTGCAACACCAACCTCGTTTCGCCCGTCAAGCTGGGCGACCGCGCCTTTACGGCTGCCGGTACGACCGTCACCAAGGACGTTCCTGCCGGTGCGCTGAGCGTTGCGCGCGCCCGCCAGACCAATCTTGAGGGCTGGAACGACCGCCGCCGCGCCGCACACGAGAAGGACGAAAAGTAAATCCATAAAACGTATATAAATCCACACGGAACAAAAAATATATTTATATGACGGAGGCAAACAATGATTTCTCACGGAAAAAATATCAAAATTTTCTCCGGCAACTCCCATCCCGCACTGGCGATGCAGATCGCTTCTGCGCTCGGACTGCCGATCGGCAAGGCTGCCATCTCTACCTTCGCTGACGGCGAAATCTCGGTTTCCATGTCGGAATCCGTTCGCGGCTCGGACGTGTTCCTCGTACAGTCCACCTGCGGTCCGGTAAACAACAACCTGATGGAGCTGCTCATCATGATCGACTCCTGCAAGCGTGCATCGGCAGGCCGTATCACGGCTGTAATCCCGTATTTCGGCTACGCTCGTCAGGACCGCAAGAGCAAGGCACGTGACCCGATCTCCGCAAAGCTGGTCGCAAACCTCATTACTGCTGCAGGCGCTGACCGCGTGCTGACCATGGACCTGCACGCTGCACAGATCCAGGGCTTCTTTGACATTCCGGTGGATAACATGCTCGGTTCTTCCGTTCTGATCCCGTACATTGCGGGCAAGTTCGGCGTCGGCACCGATGATACCGTTATCGTTTCTCCCGATCTGGGCTCGGTTACCCGTGCCCGCAAGTTCACCCAGAAGCTGGATATGCCGCTTGCCATCATTGACAAGCGCCGTCCGAAGGCCAACGTATCCGAGGTTATGAACATCATCGGCAACGTAGAGGGCAAGAAGTGCATTCTGGTTGACGACCTGATCGACACCGCAGGCACGCTCGTACACGCAGCGGACGCTCTGGTAGAGCGCGGCGGCGCAACCGAGGTTTACGCCTGTGCAAGCCACGGCGTACTGTCCGGTCCGGCGATCGAGCGCATCCAGAACAGCCCGATCAAGGAGCTGACCATCCTCGATACCATCCCGCTGACCAACGACAAGAAGCTGGATAAGATCAACGTCCTGCCGGTTGCACCGGTGTTCACCGAGGCGATCGCGCGTATCTACGAGGAGACGTCCGTATCTACTCTGTTCGATTAAGTTTTTGCATGGAAAAGAGCTGCTGCATGGGTGCAGCGGCTCTTTTTTGTATATATTTTCTGCACCGGCTGAGCGGGGGACACGAACGGCGTCAGCGGGTTCGCCCTTTCCGGGCGGCAGCCTTTTTTCAGCACCGGCTGAGCGGGGGACACGAACTGCCGTAGGCGTGTTCGCCCCTGACGGGCGGAGAGTTTTTCGCTGAGGTTCAGCGGGGGAGTTGCGCTCTGCGGAGCGCGGGAGACTGCCGCGCCCGCGGCTGGGGCAAAAAGGAAGGACAACCTGCGGTTTTCCTTCCTCTTTGAACTCCTACCTTTCCCTTCTTTGTTAGCTCGGCGAAAATCGGAGAGCGGCGACCGCTTCGAAAAGGGGAACGACAGAGGATTTTTCCTCTGCTACGGACGGACTACCTTCGGAGTCCGTCCTCTTGAGCAGCCTATTCGCAGTGTCCGAGACCGTACTGCTACACATACGGTTTACTCTACGCAGGCGCGACATACCCGTGTCGCGCAACTCGTTAGTCTGGAGATTACGGAAGGCACCTACGATTTAGGTATTTGGTACAGTTTATCTTCGTAGGCCCTGTCTATTATAACGTGCGAACAAGTTGCGCAACACTGTTATGTTGCGCCTGCGGAGACCCTCCGACCTGTGTAGCAGTACGCTATCTGTGAACTGCGAATATTTCACGAAAGACACGCGACGGTAACCCGACTGTCGTTCCCCCCTGTTTCGCAGCGGTCACATGTCGGTAATCTGCGCCAGACTCGGAAACAAAGGGAAACGGGAGTTAAGAGGGTAGAAACCGTAGGTGTCTACCCTCTTGCCCCTCGCCGTGGGTACGGCGCCCTCGCCGCGGGGCGCGGCATGCTCCCGCCACAGCGGCGGCGCACTCCTCGCTGAATCCAGTGGAACCAATCAACGGCTTGCAGCAATGATAGAAAGAGGTAATCCATGAAACTATTAGTCATCGGCGATGTGGTCGGTGAGGCGGGTATCGACGCGCTTCACGGCCTGCTCCGCCGCATCAAGCGCGACACCGGCGCAGATTTCGTCATCGTAAACGGCGAAAATGCAGCCGGAAACGGCGTTCTCCCGCGTCAGGCAGATGACATTTTTGCCGCCGGCGCGGACGTGATCACGCTCGGCAACCATGTGTTCGGCAAGCAGCAGATCGTGCCGTATCTGGACAGCCGTTCGGATGTTCTCCGTCCGGCCAATCTTGCGCCGCAAAGCCCCGGTCGGGGCTGGGGCATTTATGACGGCCCGCAGGGCATGCGCCTGCTCGTCATGAACCTGATCGGCCGCTGCGACATGAAATTCGGCCCGGATAATCCGTTCCTGTGTGCAGACCGCATCCTCAAGGAAAACGAGGGCATGTACGACGTGGCGCTTGCCGAAATCCACGCGAACGCCACGAGCGAAAAGCTGGCCATGGGCTATTACCTCGATGGCCGCGCGGCGGCTGTCTGGGGTACGCACACGCATGTGCAGACCGCGGATGAGCGCGTCAATCCCAAGGGCACCGGCTATATCACGGATATCGGCATGACCGGCCCGATCGTGTCCGTGCTCGGCGTACGCGTGGAGCAGTCCATCGCCATGTTTCGCGGTGACCTGACCGAGTATTTCAAGACGGCCGAGGGCGACTGTGCAGTAGCCGGTGCGCTGTTCGATATTACGAGAAACGGAAAATGCAATTCCGTCACCCGCGTGTGGGAGCGCTGGAATGTGAGATAAAGTGTACGCAGATGCACAGTATCGCACTTTTGATACACGATTGCGCATTGTGAAACGGATTTTGCCATGCGGAAACGTTTCCGTAAAAAAGTCCTATCGGCGGACAAGTGACCGTGTCGGGAAAACAGTGAGAAATCCCTCAGGTTTTGTACATTTTGCAAGAACTTGTAATTCAACTTGCAAAAAAAGCAAAATCACAGTTGACGAGAGGGTGGGTTTTGCGGTATGCTATAATCGAAAGACAATGGGGCAAAGGTTAAGAAATTTAACCGGCCCGGTTAGCATGCCGTGGCGAGGGACTCCGCGGTGCTTAAGGAGGAAATGATACAGATGAACTCATTGCTCACCAAATTCACCTTTACCGATGAATTGACCGATGTCATCGAGAACTGCAAGGGCGTAGTTGTTCCCACCAGCAAGGCGGAACTGTACGACATGGTATTCGGTCCGGAACATGCCGACGTGTACGACGTTGTATTCGATGTACCGGGCAAGGGTCAGATCAAGGAAGCTGACGTTGTACGCTGCAAGAACGGCGCATCCGTCAACTTTGCAGAGGATTACATGCGCCGCCGCGAGCCGGACTGCATGCGTATCGCAGACGACAAGCCGACCGACAAGAAGCGCTTTGCGGATGTGTACGGCTACAAGTTCGACAAGCTGCGCCGCGAGACCATGGACTGGTTCAAGACGCAGGAGCTGATCCTCATGCCGTTTAATTCCGGCGGCAACCAGTACGGCTACGGCTCCATGCTCGTATGCCCGAAGCAGTGCGCGTTCTTCGCATTCGCGCTGGCACATCTGCAGGGCTTTGTAAGCGCAGAGGAGACCGAGGGCTACAAGCCGCGTGCGATCATCTACGTTGCACCTCCGTTCCGTCACACCCACTTTGAGGGCAAGCAGGTTGTTGTTCACAACCGTCTGGATGACTGCCACGAGGTATTCTCCTACAACCTGTATCCGGGCCCGTCTGCCAAGAAGGGTGTTTACTCCGTACTGCTCGACATTGGCGAGCAGGAGGGCTGGACCACCTGCCATACTTCTGCAGGCCGTCTGATCACCCCGTACGAGAACGAGCTTGTCATCATGCACGAGGGCGCTTCCGGCGGCGGCAAGAGCGAGATGCTGCAGGACATCGCCCGCGAGCCGGACGGCGAGGTGCTGCTCTCTACCAACACGGTAACGGGCGAAAAGACCTACCTGCATATCAGCTCCACCTGCAAGATTGAGCCGGTGTGCGACGATATGGCTACCTGCTATCCGGGCGTGCAGAACAACTCCGGCAAGCTGGTACTCGTTGACGGTGAGGACGGCTGGTTCCTCCGCATGGACGGCGTAACCCACTACGGCTGCGATCCGGTTTACGAGCGCATCTGCACCGAGCCGAAGGAGCCGCTGTGCTTCTTCAACATGGAAGGCCATCCGGGTGCAACCCTGCTGATCTGGGAGCACACCCTGGATTCCAACGGCAAGCCGTGCTCCAACCCGCGTGCCATCGTGCCGCGCTGGGATGTTCCGAACATCGTCAAGGAGCCGGTAGAAGTAGACGTACGCTCTTTCGGCGTTCGTATGCCCCCCTCCACCCGCGATAACCCGAACTACGGCATCATGGGTATGCTGCATATCATTCCGCCGGCACTGGCTTGGCTGTGGCGTCTGATCGCACCGCGCGGCTTCAATAACCCGTCTATCGTAACCGGCAACGAGCTGAAGAGCGAGGGCGTTGGTTCCTACTGGCCGTTTGCAACCGGCAAGCGCGTAAAGCAGGCCAACCTGCTGCTGCACCAGATCGTGGACAGCCCGAACACCCGCTACGTCCTGATCCCGAACCAGCACATCGGCGTTTACAAGGTCGGCTTTGCGGCTGAGTGGATCTCCCGTGAGTATCTGGCACGCCACGGCGGCGCAAAGATCCGCCGCGAGCACCTCGAACCGGCACGCTGCCCGCTGCTCGGCTACGCGATGAAGGATCTGACCATCGACGGCCAGAAGATCCGCTCTAAGTTCCTGCGCGTTGATACGCAGGACCGCGTAGGCACCGACGGCTACGATGCAGGTGCAAAGATCCTGACCGACTTCTTCCGCAAGGAACTGGCGAAGTTCGATACGCCGGAGCTTGAGCCGCTCGGCAAGCAGATCATCGACTGCTTCATGAACGGCGGCACGCTGGAGGACTTCGAGAAGATCACTCCGACCGGCCTCTAATAGAACGTAAAAGAAAATCACCGAAACAAATCGTTTCGGTGATTTTTTCGTTTTCGGCACGGAATAGACGGGGAACATGAACCGCCTGCGCAGTTTGTGCGCCCCCGTGTAAAATTTACCGCAGAATAGTTAGCGGCTCTCGATTTGCAGAACGGTCAGCAAGTCACCTTCCACGGTGAATCTTACCTCAAATCCCGCAAACGGGAACCCGTACACGCGGCCCGGCTCATGCTGATACCCCGGCCTCGGGTCCTGCGCGAGCACGTTCAGCAGGGTTTGACGGCGCTCCTCGGGCAGCTTGTCGAGCAGCTGCGCCGGACACTCAACCCGCACAGCATCGGTCGTGAGCGCAAAGCCGCCGAGCGCCTCCGGATGCGAGTCCGTGTACGCGAGATACGGCTTGATGTCGAAAATCGGCGTGCCGTCCATCAGATCCGCGCCCGAAATGTGCAGCACCGGACCGTCCGGCGTGTTGGGCTCCACGCGGTCAAGGCGCACCGAGGATAGTCCGATCTCGTTCGGCCGGAACGGCGAGCGCGTCGCAAACACGCCGATGCGCTTGTTGCCGCCTAGCTTGGGCGGGCGCACGGTCGGTGACCAGCCGTCACGCACGGCTGCCGAAAACTGCCAGATGAGCCACAGGTGAGAGAAACCCTCGATGCCGCGCAGCGCATCTGCGTTGCGGTATTCCGGCTCGAATACAATGCGCGCCGGTACGTCTGCCAGTCCGCTCTGCCGCGGAATGCCGAATTTGGTGGGAAAATCGCTGTGTATCCGCGCAATAATATGCATTTCTACCGTCTGTGACATAAGAATTCTCCTTTGGGGTGATATATTCAGTATAGCACAGGAACTGTCAGGTGCAAAGCGGTGTTTTACAAAATGTTAATGCATTCCACCTCAAAACGCGCTATAATAGAATCAGATTAAACTGGGAAAGCAGGGGAGAACTATGCCCAAGAAGATATTGATCGTAGAGGACGAGGCCAACATCCGTGAGCTGCTGCGCCTGTATCTGGAGCGCGAAGGCTACACGGTGCTTGAAGCGGAAAACGGCGTGGAGGGCATCAAAAAGTGGAAGTCCGACAAGCCGGACATGCTGCTGCTCGACGTGATGATGCCGGTGATGGACGGCTGGGCGGTCTGCAGGGAGATCCGCGCGGAGAGCGATGTGCCGATCATCATGCTGACGGCCAAAGGCGAAACCGCAGACCGCGTTTCCGGTCTGGAGATGGGCGCGGACGACTACATCGTCAAGCCGCTCGAAATGCCGGAGGTCATTGCGCGCGTGCGTGCGGTATTTCGCCGCATGGCGCCGGATGATGCGCCCGAGAAGCTGTCGTTTGACAATTTGGTGATCGACAAGCAGGCGTACGATCTGGTCATCAAGGGCAAGCGCGTGGACGCACCGCCGAAGGAGATCGAGCTGCTGTACTTCCTCGCCTCCAGCCCGAACCGCGTGTTCACCCGCGCACAGCTGCTCGACGATGTCTGGGGCTTTGACTATTTCGGTGACACGAGAACGGTTGACGTACACGTCAAGCGTCTGCGCGAAAAGCTGGAGGGCGTTTCGGACAAGTGGGAGCTGAAAACCGTATGGGGTGTCGGCTACAAGTTTGAGACCAAGGAGTAAGCCATGGGCAGACGCAGTTTTTTCTTCAAGGACTATGTGGCCCACCTGATTTTGATCGTGTGCGCGTTTGCACTGGCCGGCGTGGTGTTCTGCTACCAGATGAGCAGCTACGCGCTACACGCCAAGCAGACCGAGCTGCGCACGACCGTGCAGAGCCTTGCCGAGCAGAGCAAGCTGCTCGAGGGTACGGACTCTGACGTGATCCGTCAGATTTACGTGCTGTCTATCGCGCGCGTGGCGAAGGAGGATGAGCTGACCGTGCTCATCACGGACGCGGACGGCAACATTGAAATGGGCGCCAAGCCGGACGGCACGACCTACACGCTGCCCGGCTATCATATCTCAAACGAAGTGGTCGCGGAGATGCACAAAAACGGCAGTTATGCGTCTGTCGGGTCACTCGGCGTGCTGAGTGAGTCCTCGTTTTACACGGTGGGCACCTGTGTCAAGGATGATAACGGCGATGCGGATTTGATGATCTTCGTCTCCACGCAGGACCCGAATTCGGCAGGCGTGGTGCGTCACTCGACGCAGACGCTCGTGCTCATCCTGCTGGTGACACTGGCGGTCATGCTGGTGATTTCGTTCATGATCTCTCAGCACGTCACGCGTCCGCTCAAGACGATTGCCGCCGCCGCTAAGGAATTCGCGGGCGGCAACTTCGATGTGCGCGTGCCCGAGGACAACCGCTGCTACGAGATTGACGAGCTGGCGGTCTCGTTCAACAACATGGCGCGCGACCTTGACCAGCTCGAGGAGCTGACCCGCGGCTTTATTTCCAACGTCAGCCACGAGTTCAAGACCCCGATGACGACCATCGGCGGCTTTGTGGACGGCATGATCGACGGCACGATTCCGCTCGACCAGCGCGACAAGTACCTGAAGATCATCGCGGAGGAGACCAAACGCCTGTCCCGCATGGTAAACCGCATGCTGGATGCCGCAAAAATTCAGTCCGGCGAGCTGATCCTCAGTCCGGCGCCGTTCGACTTTACCGAAATGACAGCGCAGATCCTGCTCTCGTTCGAGCAGAAGATTGAGAAAAAGAAGCTGGATGTGCAGTGCGATCTCGAGGAACGGCTGACCGTCATGGGTGACCGCGACCACCTGTACCGCGTGGTGTACAACCTGACTGATAACGCGGTAAAGTTCATCGAGGACGGCGGTACGCTGAGGCTGAAGGTCCATCAGGAGGGACAGCTGTGCGTGTTCGCCATCAGCAACACCGGTATCGGCATTTCGGCGGAGGATCTGCCGCATGTGTTCGACCGCTTCTACAAGACCGATCGTTCGCGCTCGATGGATAAGACCGGCGCAGGTCTCGGCCTGTATATTGTGAAGAACATCATCAACCTGCACGGCGGCGAGATCTCCGTCCGCTCGGGCGGCGGCGAAACCGAGTTTGAGTTCACCCTGCCGCTCGCACCGGAGCAGAATAAACCGAATAACGCCTAAATAACGACCTCCGTGTGCAGCAATGCACAGGGAGGTCGTTCTCTGTACGGACACAGATTCTTGATTGAGTGTTCAAAATTTATTCATATTGTTTTCAACAAACTACCACAAAGCAATTTTACAATAAAGGTACAAAAACGATAGGAGGTCAGTATCATGGACGACTTCAACATGAACAACAAAACACCGCTGAACAGCAGCGATCAGAATAACGAACAGCCGACCGCCGAAACCCGGAACACCGCACCGCAGAGCGAGCAGCCGATGCAGCAGCCGCAGGCAGAACAGCCTGCACAGGCACCGCAGAACGACCAGCCGCAGGCAGAACAGCCTGCACAGGCACCGCAGAACGATCAGTCGCAGGCAGAGGAGCCGCGCACGCCGTTCCAGACGCCGGTGCAGCATCCGGAGTTCCATCAGGCGCAGCAGCAGACCGGCTTCGGCGAGGTTCCGCCGATGAGCCAGAAGCCGCACACCCCGAAGAATAAAAAGCACAGCAGAGGCTTAGCGCTCGGTCTGTGCGGTGTAGCAGCTGCGTGCCTGCTGTTTGCAGGCGGCGCCGTTGTCGGTAATATGGCGTTCAGCGGCAATGCAAACAGCGATTCCGGCGCTTCGGCATCGACCTCGGATTCCGCGCCGACGCTGCAGATCAACAGCAAGCCGGAGTCGGATTCGAGCAACTCCTCGGACAACTACGATACCGCGGACGGCATGGCCGGTGAGGATATCTACAAAAAGGTCAATCCGTCGGTCGTTTCGGTTATCTCCACCACCTCTGAGGGCACGGGCAGCGGCTCGGGCGTCATCATGAGCAAGGACGGCTACATCATCACCAACAACCACGTTGTGGACGGCGCGCAGTCGGTTTCCGTACAGCTGAGCGACGGCACCTCTCTTGATGCCGAGATCATCGGCACGGATGAGCAGACCGACCTTGCGGTCATCAAGGTAACGCCGACAAGCGACCTGACCGCCGCAGAGTTCGGTGACTCGGATGAGCTGGAGCCGGGCGAGTATGCCTACGCGATCGGTTCTCCCGGCGGTGTACAGTTTGCGAACACCATCACCGGCGGCCGTATTTCCGCTATCAACCGCGATCTGACCGTCAATGACCGTGTTATGACGCTGATTCAGACCGATGCTTCCATCAACAACGGCAACTCCGGCGGCGCACTCATCAACAAGTACGGTCAGGTGGTCGGTATCACATCCGCTAAGCTGTCCGGCAATGCGTTCGGCAGCGCCACCGTTGAGGGCATGGGCTTTGCCATCCCGATCAACACCGCCAAGGATATTGTTGATGAGCTGATTCAGAACGGTTACGTTTCCGGCCGTCCGTCCATCGGTATCACCGGCCAGAACGTTGAGTCCGCGGACGGCAAGGTGTCCGGCGTGCAGGTATATTCCATTGATTCCCGCGCAAAGGCTGCAAGCGAGGGTTTGCAGGTCGGTGATGTCATCACCGCGGTTGACGGTACCCCGACCCCGGACATGGATAAGGTAAACGAACTCAAGCAGGATAAGAAGGCCGGCGACAAGCTGACGCTGAGCGTATACCGCATTTCGACCGGCAAGACGCTCAATATCACCATCACGCTGACCGATTCGCACGACCTCGAGGGCGATGACCCGAATGCCCAGACTCAGCAGCGCCAGAGCAGCCAGAGCGATAATTCGCAGCAGAATGACGGCTACGGCAGCTATCGGTTCTCCAGTCCGTTTGGTTCGTTCGGCTGGTAAATAATTGAGGATTGAAAATGGAGAATGGAGAATTGATGTAACGGTCAGCCATTCTCCATTTTTTCATTTCGAGAAATATAATAGAGCGGTTTTCCGTAGGGTGCGACAAGGTGAATTGCGGCAACGCCGCAAGAGAAGGTGCCCTGGGGTACGACCTCGGCGCACCGCATCTAACGATTGGCACAATCTATCTCGTAGGGGAGCACAGTGTGCTCCTACGCAACGTAAAATCGAACGTGTTGCGGGCGCACAATGTGCGCCCCTACGGTATACCATGTGCAGATGGTTTACACGGTGCGCCGAGGTCGGCGCACCCTACGGTAGAGCGTATGCAATACCCAAAACACTTCGAAACAACGGAAATGATTCCACAATAGCAACAAAACGCAGACCTATGATTTTAAGGTCTGCGTTTTGTTTTATTTAGATGCAGAAATGAAAAATGAAATCATTCTCCATTCTCCATTTTCAATTACTTGCCATACTGCTCCGCCAGCTGCTGGCTGATGAACTGTCTTGCGGTACGCGGCGAGCGACCATTGCGGCGCAGCGCGAAGCGCTCTGCAAGCAGGTGCAGCTCGTCGATATCAAGGTTCAGGTCGTTCTCCTTGGCCAGCTGCTCGACGATGTACAGATACTCGTCCTTATCCGGCACGGAGAAGGTGATCTCCAGACCGAAACGGTCGGACAGCGAGGTGACGGTCTCGAGGGTATCACGCACGCGCACCTCATCGCCCTGACGGTCAGCCATGCTCTCACGGATGAGATGACGGCGGTTGGAGGTTGCGTAAATGACCAGATTGGACGGCTTTCCGGCCAGACCGCCCTCGATAAATGCCTTGAGTGCGGCAAAGTTGTCGTCCTCGCTGCTGAAGGTCAGGTCGTCGAGGAACACGATGAAACGGAACGGCGAACGCAGGGTCTGCTCGAACAGCTTGGGGAAGTTGGTGATATGCCGCGGAGACATCTCGATGATCTTCAGGCCGCGGTCGGCGTACTCATTGGCAACCGCCTTGACGGTCGAGGACTTGCCGGTGCCCTTGTCGCCGTAGAGCAGGATGTTGTTGGCGTCGCGTCCGTCGAGGAAGGCAAGCGTGTTTTTAAGGATTTTCTGCTTCTGCATCTCGTAGCCGGGCAGGTCGTGCAGACGGATGGCATCGGGATGCACGATCGGGGTCGCCGAGCCGTCGTCCTGCATGGCAAACGCCGAGGACTGTGCGAAGAAGCCGTAGCCCTCCTCGCGGTAGTAATCGGCAAGTGCAGCACCGGTGGAGAACGGAAGCGAGTCCGCGGCCTCGAAGTCCGGCAGATCCTCGAGGGCAGGCTCGTAGAACTTGTCCGCTGCGGCGGACTTGAAGGCTTCGCCGTCGAGCGCGAGCAGAGCGTTCAGCACGTCCAGATCGTGGGTTGCGGCGTTGAGCACAGCCGCTTTCGGTGCGTTGATGGTATCGGTCAGGGTGTTGGTGTCAAAGTGCACGGCGTCGAGCACTGCCTGCGCGATATCGCCGCAGGAGAAGCGGGTCGCGCACAATGCGCCGTAGCGGTCGGCAAAGTCGGCGGCGGTGCTGTCGAGCGCGGTCAGCGTGTCGCCGTAGGCGCGCACCAGCGGATGGGAAAGCAGTCCGCGCAGCACGGAAAGCGCGCGCAGACGCAGGGAAAGGGCGGAAAGCTCCATTGTTTTCAACTCCAGTCAGGATTGTAGTTTATAACCTAATCAGCATAGCACACTTTTTCGCTCATTTCAACATAGTATGAGGGGAGAAACCTTAGGGCAACACCGCACAATTAAAGCTGCGGCTCCTTGCGCAGGCTCCGGTCGCGCTGCCGCGGCGCTTTGCGGAAATTTTGTGCCCTGACTTTGGCTTCGGTTCCTTGCGCGAGTTCCGTCCGCGCTGCCGAGATTTCACGGTAATACATCAAGTATTACCGCAAAACTGCGCCTCGTCAGTCCGCAAAATTTACTCACAAATCGCTTTTGTTCAATTATGCGGTATTGCCTTAGTTTCTCAGAATTGGGAGGGAGGAGTGCCCTTATGGGCGGTTATGCGCTGTTGATCTGCCGCAGTCAGACCGAGGCCATCGGCCTGCGGCGGCATTTGGCGCGGTTGGGTGTACCGGGAGAGGTCGCGCGCCCGCCGCGTCACGAACGAACCGAATCCTGCGGATGGGCGGTGCGCGTGAGCGCGCAGCAGGCGGACTGGGCTGTGCATCGGCTGCGTCAGCTTGGTGTGCCGCCGTGCCGTGTGCTGCGGGAGGACTGACATGATCTATCTGGATAATGCTGCCACCACCTTGTATAAGCCGCGGGCGGTCGAGCAGGCGGTTCGCCGTGCGATGTACGGCGCGGCAGGCTACGCACGAGGCAGCTACGCGGCAGCCAGTCGAGCGGGAGAGCTGGTGTACGCCTGCCGGGAGCAGGCAGCGGCGCTGTTCGGCGTGGGCGAGCCGGAGCGAGTCATTTTCACGCTGAACGCCACACATGCGCTGAATATTGCGGTAAATGCTCTGGTTGCGCCGGATTCCCGCGTCATTGTGAGCGGTTACGAGCACAATGCGGTCATGCGGCCGCTGACGGCTCGAAATATCGAGCCTACCGTGCTGGATACGCCGCTGTGGGACGGCGCGGCTATGGTTTCTGCGCTGAAACAGGCGCTGGAACACGGTGCCGACCTGATGATACTCAGCCACGTTTCCAACGTGTTCGGCAGCATTGCGCCGCTGGACGAAATCGCGGAATTGCTGACGGCGGCAGGCGTGCCGCTCATCCTGGATGCGTCGCAGTCGGCGGGCGTGGCAGAGATTGACGTAAAGCGCTATCCGTGTCTTGCGGCGGTGTGTATGCCCGGACACAAGGCGCTGTACGGACCGATGGGCACGGGCATTCTGCTGGCGCTCGACGACCGGATTGCCGCGAAGCCGCTGCTGACCGGAGGAACGGGCAGTCTGTCCGAGGAGATGCGCCAGCCGGATTTTCTGCCGGATGCGCTCGAGAGCGGCACGCCGAACGTGCCCGGCATCGCGGGTCTCGCGGCGGGCATCGCCTTTGTCCGGGCGGTCACGCCGGCGCACATTGCCGGGCAGGAGAGACGGCTGGTGCATGAGCTTGCCCGTGCGCTCTCCCGCGAAAGCAAAATCGAGTGTTTTGCCGGAAAGGAGCAGACCGGCGTGCTGTCCTTCCGCGTTCCCGGCACGCCGAGTGAGGTGCTCGCGGATATGCTCTCGGACGAGGGAGTGTGCACCCGGGCGGGGCTGCACTGTGCGCCGCTCGCGCACCGGACGGCGGGCACGGAGGACACCGGAACCGTGCGGCTGTCCCTGTCGTTCTACTCGACGGCGCGGCAGCTGGAGCAGGCCGCAGACAAAGTTTGCAGATTGGTAAAAAAACTGTGAACACGCTATACAGAAAGCCGGATTTGTGGTAGTATAAGTAAGGTAAAACATGGCTTTCTGTAAAGGTAACAGACTGCGGCTTGTCGAAAAGAAGTCTGTGCTTTACCGATTTGTTTTTTCTTCGCGCGTCAGCGCGCATAAAATAGAATTTGCTCAGCAAATTCATAAAAAACGGGAGCATGTATCGGCGCAGCGCGGCCAAGAAGCCGCGCAAGGATAGCGCTGGTTTTTATGCCCTGAGAGGGAGAAAGTTTCCGAATGGGAACTTTCGGACGACTTTGGAACGGCCCACGGTCCGTTCCTGTTGTCGGCCAAACCGTGGTTTGGCGACAGCCAAAAAATGAGGAGCAAGTTAGGATAGGTGACAAAATGGGAGCGCTGCAAAATGTATTCTCACCGAATTTATCATGGCGGACCATGATAAGTTCTTTTTTCAGTGCGTTTGATCAATTCCGCACAATGACGCCGATCGACGTGGTGGATATCCTCGTCGTGGCGTATATCATTTACCGTGTTATGAAGCTGCTGAAGGATACCAGCGCCGCACGACTGGCCAAGGGTATTCTTGTTCTGGTGCTTATCATGCTGTTCGCCAGCTTCCTGCATCTGACCATGATCTCGTGGCTGCTGCGCAACGCGCTCAGCGTCGGCGTATTCGCCGTTGTGGTCATTTTTCAGCCGGAGCTGCGCCGCCTGCTCGAGCAGCTCGGCAAGGGAAACCTCAGCCGCATGCTGATTCCGGATACCGACCCGAATGTGGTGGAGAGCATGATCGTTGCAACCGTTTCCGCGTGCGCGGATATGTCCAGGACCAAGACCGGCGCGCTCATCGTGTTCGAGCGCAAGGAGCGTCTCGGCGAGATCATCGCCACCGGCACGAGAGTGGACGCAGCACCGTCTGCCGAGCTGATCAAGAACATTTTCTTCAAGAACAGCCCGCTGCATGACGGCGCCATGATCGTCCGTGCCGGACGGGTGTGCGCTGCAGGCTGCGTGCTGCCGCTTTCCGGCAATCAGGGTCTGTCGCGCGACCTCGGCACGCGCCACCGCGCGGCTGTCGGCATGAGCGAGACCGCGGACAGCGTGCTCGTCGTCGTCTCCGAGGAGACCGGCGCGATCTCTGTCGCCATCGGCGGCATGCTCAAGCGCCATCTGTCGCCCGAAATTCTGCAGAAAATGCTCGAGAGCGAGCTGCTCGGCGATGAACTCAGGAACAGGAACGAAAAAAGCCGTATTGCCGCCATCCGCGACAAGTGGAAGGGAGGTGCCGGCAAGTGAAGAAGAATTTTATCAAAAAGCAGGATTTTCTGCTGAAGCTCCTGTCGCTGGCGCTGTCTATCGTTCTGTGGGCAGTTGTTATGGATATTGACAATCCTGAGCGCAACATGCGCTTTGACGATGTGCCGGTGCGCGTCATCGGTGCGTCGCAGCTGAAAGCATCGACCGGTCTGGAACTCATCGAGGGCGAGAACACAACGGTCACTGTCAGCCTGCGCGGTCAGAGCAAGAGCGTCGGCGAGGTCCGCGCCAGCCAGATCACCGCAACGGTGGATATCTCGGGTCTGACCGAGGCGAATGAATACGATCTTCCGGTCACCGTGTCGGTCAGCAAGTCCGGCGTGGAGACTAACTATGTCAATCCCGGCAAGGTGCACGTCCGCGTGGACCGCGTGGAGAGCAAGGATGTTCCGATCGAGGTCAATGTGACCGGCACACCGAGCGACGGCTACCGCGCAGGCAAGCCGACCGCGGCCACCAAAAAGGTCACCGTTTTCGGTCCGGCAACCGATCTGGCGCAGGTGGCCAAGGCGGTTGCAGCCGTGGATGTTACCGGCCGCAATTCCTCGCTGACCAACTACGAATGCAGGATAACCCTGTATGATCAGGACGGTGCGGCGTTCACCTCGAACTATATCACCAGCCAGACCGAAAAGATCAAGGTTTCGGTTCCGATCTACCGCGTCAACAAAATTCCGCTGACCGTTATCCTCAAGGACGGCGGCAGCCTGACGCAGAATCAGGTGCAGTGCGTCATCGACCCGGAGAACGTAGAGGTTATCGCAAGCGATCAGGCGGTGCTGAGCGACATCAAGGAGATCAACCTCGGTGAGATCGACCTCGGCAGCGTCCACACGGGCACGCCGATCTCCATGTCCATCAAGGATAAGCTGCCGAGCGGCGTTTCGCTTGTCAGTGGCCAGCCGGAAACGGCAAACGTCACCATCTCGGTGGACGGTGTTGCAACCCGCAAGGTGCAGGTCTCCAAGTTCGCGTGGAACGACACCGCGCAGGAGAATACGCCGTACACGGTCAACATCCTCACCAAGTCGGTCGAGATGGAGCTGCGCGGCAGTGAAAGCCAGCTGAAGAAGGTCGATGTGAATAACCTGTCCATCGGTCTGACCTACGATTCGGTATCGCTCGGCGTCGGCAGGCACACGGTCAAGGGCGTGGCTACGACCGTCGGTCTGCCGAGCGGCGTAACGCTCGTCGAGGAGGATATCGAGGTCGAGATTGAGATCACCGACCCGCATGCGTCGGATGAGACGATCACCTCGGATAAGACAGACAGCACAGACGATACGGACAGCACGGTCGCAGAGCCGACCGCGCACCGTACAAGAAAGGGCGGTGGCAGCCAGTGAGCCTGATGGTAACCGGCATCCGTCTGCCGTTTGATCTGCCGGAGCAGGCCGCCATTGCGGAGGCACGCCGGCTGACCGGTCTGACGGCAAACGACATACAAGCGGCGGTCTGCCGCGTCAGCATTGACGCGCGGCGCGGACAGATCAGCCGGGTATATTCGGTGCGTCTGGACGCGCCGTTCGACGAAAAGGCATTTGCGGAAAAACTGCAAATGCCCTTCGTGCGTTATAAACCCAATACGAAAATCGTCATTCCGCACGGCGAAAAGCGGCTCGAGCACCGTCCGGTGGTAGTCGGTCTCGGCCCTGCGGGACTGTTCGCCGCCTATGTGCTGGCAAAGCACGGCTACCGTCCGCTCGTGCTCGAGCGCGGCGGAGATCTGGACGAGCGCGACAAGGTTGTGGATGCGTTCTGGAAGGGCGGTGCGCTCGATACCGACTGCAATATCCAGTTCGGTGAGGGCGGCGCCGGCGCTTACTCGGACGGCAAGCTGACCACGCGCATCGGTGATCCGCTGTGCGACAACGTGCTGGAAATCCTTGCTGCGCACGGTGCTCCGGCGGATATCGTCAAAAAGGCGAAGCCGCACGTCGGCACGGATATCCTCAAGAATGTTGTGCGCGAAATGCGCCGCGAGATCATCAAAAACGGCGGTGAAGTGCGCTTCCGCACGCCGCTGACCGGCGTTTCGGTCAAAAACGGTGCGCTCTGCGCCGTCGAGGCGGACGGGCAGGACATCGCCTGCGAGCGGGCGGTGCTGGCCATCGGTCACTCGGCGCGCGACACCTTTGCCGCGCTGCACGGAAACGGCGTGTACTTTGAGCCGAAGGCGTTCTCGGTGGGCGTGCGCATCGAGCACCTGCAGACCGAGATCGACCGTGCTCTGTACGGAAAGGCGGCGGGACATCCCATGCTGCCGCCTGCGGAGTACAATCTCTCGCGCAGAGCCGACGGACGCGCGTGCTATTCCTTCTGCATGTGCCCGGGCGGCGTGGTCGTTGCGGCACAGAGCGAGGAGAACACGGTCGTCACCAACGGCATGAGCTATCATGCGCGCGACGGCAAAAACGCCAACGCGGCGCTTGCCGTGTCGGTTGACCCGAAGGACTACGACGACGGAACACCGTTCGGCGGCGTGGCGCTGCAGCGCCGGATCGAGCACGCGGCGTACACGCAGACCGGCTCGTACCGCGCGCCGTGCCAGAAGGTCGGGGATTTTCTGAACGGCAAGCCGACCCGAAAACTCGGTGCGGTCAAGCCCAGCTATCCCATCGGCGTGGAGCTTGGAGAGGCGGCAGCCTGCCTGCCGGACTTCGCGCAGACCATGCTGCGGGACAGCCTGCCGTATTTCGGCCGTAAAATTCGCGGCTATGACACGGCGGACGCGCTGCTGACCGGTCCGGAAACGCGGACCTCGTCTCCGGTGCGCATGACGCGCGGCGAGGACCTGTTCGGACTCGGCTGCAGCGGCATCATTCCGTGCGGCGAAGGCGCCGGATACGCGGGCGGCATTATGTCCGCCGCCGTGGACGGAATCAGAGCGGCATTTCGGATTATGGAAGAGTTTGCAGATTGAAAATGGAAAATGGAGAATGAATGTGCTTTGTGCATGACCATAATTTTCAATTCTCCATTCTCAATTTCCCATTACTGCAACTGGTTTTGAATAATAGAGAGGAAGATTTCAACGTGACCCAACAGGGAACCATCAAAAAGCTGCTGCCGAACGGCCTGGCAGAGGTCGAGGTAACGCGCCGCTCGGCGTGCGGCCACGACTGTGCCAAGTGCGGCGGCTGCGGCGGTCTGGAAACCCAGACGCTTTACGTTACCGCGCGCAATCACGCGCATGCGTCCGTCGGCGACCGCGTGCTGCTCGAGGGCGAGACCAAGCAGGTGCTCGGCTTTGCCGTGCTCGTGTATCTGCTGCCGCTCGTGCTGTTTTTTGTCGGCTACGGCGTCGGCGCAGGAATGAAACTTGGCGGCGGACTGTCCGCGCTCATCGGCGGCGTGCTGTTCGTCGGCGGCATTCTGGCGGCGATGTGGTACAGCCATAAGCTGAAGCTCAGAAATGAAGCGCCGTTTGCCATCACCGAGCGGCTTTGATGTGGAATAGAGTCGGTGAAACCGTGGTTTCACGACAGGCAGTTTTAATTTTTTATGAATTTTCGCCAATTTTCTGTGTTCGCCCTTGTCAGATACGCAAAAGTTCGGTAAAATAGATTGAATACGAAAGTCCGTGCACACCGCACGGCGGGAAAGGGCTATGCGATGTTTGGCTTTATCCGTCCGGTGAAGGCCGAGCTGCGGGTGAAGGAGGCTGACCGTTTTCAGCAGGTTTACTGCGGCTTATGCCACACGATCCGCGCAGAATACGGCAGATTTTACACCTTGTTTTTAAGCTACGATATGACGTTTTTTGCACTTGTTGCAGGAAGTGAGGAGGCGGAGACTGCTCCGCCGTGCAGAAAACGATGCGACGCTTCTCCGTTTCGGCGGAAAAGCTGTGCCGAGACAGACGATGCACTTCGTCTGGCGGCGGACGCGAGCATCCTGCTGACCTATCACAAGTTTCAGGATGATCTGGCGGACGAAAAGGGCGCGAAACGCGCGCTTGCGGCGCTGCTGTGCCGCCTTGGCCGCCGCGGCTACGAGAAGGCGCGCGCACGCATGCCCGAAGCGGACGAGGAGATCCGGCAGGCACTCGAGGATCTGCGCTGTCTGGAGGCGGAACGCTGCCCGTCCATGGACCGTGCGGCGGATACGTCCTCGCGCATGACGGCTGCCGTTGTGCCGCGCACCGGAGACACCCGCGAGCGTATTCTGCACCAGATGTTCTATCAGATCGGCAGGTGGATCTACCTTGTCGATGCGGTGCAGGACATCCAAAAGGATATGGAAGAGAACAGCTACAATCCGGTCGTTCTGCGGTACGAGCTGCAAACGCCGGACATCTCTGCGGTAAGGGAACCGCTCGAGCGCACGCTCGAACGCTCACTGGCGGATATCTGCATGGCGTTTGACCTGCTGAGTCCCCGGAGAGATGCGGACCTGATCCGCAATATCATTTTTCTTGGTATGCCGACCGTCACCCGACAGGTACTGAACGGCACCTACCAGACAAACGAAGGAAGGGGCAAACATGGATCCCTATAAAGTGCTCGGTGTAACACCGCAAACAAGTGATGATGACGTCAAGCGCGCGTACCGTGAGCTGGCGCGCAAGTATCATCCGGATAACTATGTAAACAATCCGCTGGCAGATTTGGCCGAAACCCGCATGAAGGAGATCAACGAAGCGTACGACATGATCATGAACGAACGCAGGAATCCGGCGGGAGGCAGCAGCGGACAGCAGCAGAGCTATGGCGGCGCATACAACGGTCAGCAGTACGGCGGCTATCAGCAGCGCACCTACACCGGTGCGAATGCCGCGCTGTACAGTCAGGTGCGGCAGGCCATCAATCAGGGCAACCTCGGCATGGCAGAGGCGCTGCTGCAGCGTGCTGCAGGACGGGATGCGGAGTGGTTCTATCTGACCGGCACGGTATACTACCGCAAGGGCTGGTACGATGAGGCCGCCCGCGCGTACACGCAGGCGTGTCAGATGGACCCGAACAACGCGGAGTATCAGCACGCGCTGCAGAACCTCCATCTGTCCGGCGGCTACGGCGGCTACCGGCCCATGCAGGAGACAAGCATGTGCGACTGCTGTGTGCAGACGCTCATCTGCAACTGCTGCCTGAACATGTGCTGCGGCGGAGGCGGCTGCTGATATGAGCACGCGCGAGATCGCCCGCGGCGGACTTCTGGCAGCGGCGGCCACGGCGTGGCTGTATTTCGGCGGTGTGATGCCGCAGATCGGACCGGCGGCCTGCCTGATAGCAGGTGCGGCCTCAGCGATACCGCTGCTGCGCCGCGCGAACGTAAAAACGGCTGTGCTGCTGTACCTCGTCACCTCGGTACTGGGACTGCTGCTGACACCGCGCAAGCTGATCGCGGCGGCCTATGTGCTGCTGTTCGGCCTGTACCCGATCGTGAAATATCTGATCGAGTGCCGTCTGCCGGTCTTCACGCAGCTGAGCGGCAAGCTGGCGTATTTTAACATTGTGCTGGTGCTCGCGGCTGTTCTGGTAAGCTGCGGTCTGTTTCCGCAGGTGCAGATGCCGGGTATTTTTCGGCTCGCCGGACTGTGGATCGCGGCAAATATCGGCTTTATTGTATATGATATCGGGTTGTCAAAGGTGATCGCGCTGCTGCGCCGCACCCTGCCGCCCGAATAAGAAGGGAAAGAGATATCTATGAAGAGTATGACCGGCTACGGACGTGCCAAGCAGGAGCTGCACGGCAGAACCATCACAGCAGAGCTGCGTGCGGTCAATCACCGTTATCTGGACTGCACGGTAAAGGCTCCGCGTCAGTACGGCTTTCTGGATGATGCCGTAAAAAAGGCCGCCGCGGCGCGTATTGCACGCGGCAAGGTTGAGGTTTACATCGGCGTGGAGACGCAGGAGGGCGGCGACATTGCGGTTACGGTGAACCATGCGGTCGCGGAGCACTATCTGGCGGCGCTGCATGAGCTGGCCGACAAGTACGGTCTGCGCGACGACGTGAGCGTGATGAGTCTGGCGAAGCTGCCGGACGTGCTCGGCTCCGAGCGCATCGAGCAGGACGCGGACGAGATGACCCGCGATGTGCTGTCCGTCTTTGGCGAAGCCTGCGACAATTTTGACGAAATGCGTACCCGCGAGGGTGCCAAGCTGGCTGAGGATGTGCGAAACCGTGCGTCCGAAATCGAGCGCATGGTCGGTGAGGTGGAGGTCCGCTCGCCGGAGCGCGTGCGCGAGTACCGCGAGAAGCTGCTCGCCCGCATGAAGGAGGTGCTGGCGGATACGTCCATCGACGAGACCCGCATCGTCACCGAGGCGGCCATCTACGCGGACAAGACCGCCGTGGACGAGGAGACCGTGCGTCTGCGCAGCCATCTGCAGCAGCTGGACGGTATGCTGAATGAGGTCAAGCCGGTCGGCCGCAAGCTGGATTTCCTTGTGCAGGAAATGAACCGCGAGACCAATACCATCGGCTCCAAGGCAAACGATGTGTCCATGGCGCAGATCGTGGTCAATATCAAGAGCGAAATTGAGAAGATCCGCGAACAGATTCAGAATATCGAGTAATTTACAGTATATCGAGGAGTGAGGTCAGCGATGAAGCTCATCAATATCGGATTTGGCAATATGGTCGCTTCGTCGCGGCTGATCGCCATTGTCAGCCCGGAATCCGCGCCGGTCAAGCGCACCGTGCAGGAGGCCCGCGACCGCGGCATGGTCGTGGACGGCACCTACGGCAGACGCACCCGCGCCGTGCTCATCATGGACAGCGACCATGTGGTGCTCAGTGCTCTGCAGCCGGAGACCGTTGCGGCTCGTTTTGCGGGCGAGACCGAGGAAGGAGAACCAGAAGATGCGTAAGGGAACGTTGTATGTATTCACCGGACCGTCCGGTGCAGGCAAGGGCACCGTGCTGTCCAGGCTGCTGAGCGAGGACGAGAAGCTGTTCTTCTCGATCTCCGCGACGACCCGTGCGCCGCGTCCGGGCGAAAAGGACGGCGTACAGTATTATTTCCTCACGAAAGAGGACTTTGAGGCGAAGATCGCCGCTAATGCGTTCCTCGAGCACGCGAAGTACGTTGATAACTACTACGGCACGCTGGAGGCTCCGGTGAACGAAAAGCTGGAGGAAGGCTGCGATGTTATCCTCGAGATCGAGGTGCAGGGCGCGATGCAGGTGCATGAAAAGCGTCCGGATGCCGTGATGGTGTTCATTGCGCCGCCGTCGTTCGAGGAGCTGGCCAACCGTCTGCGCGGACGCGGCACCGAGGACGAAGCCAAGGTGCAGAAGCGTCTGGAAACGGCGAAGGGCGAGCTTGCCCAGCAGGATAAATTCGATTACGTCGTCGTAAACGACACGGTGGAGCGTGCAGTAAACGAACTGCATGAAATCCTTAACAAGCGTCGATAAGCGACAGTATATAAACAGAAACTTTCATAAAATAAAACTATATCTGGTAAATAAGGAGAACTGATTACTATGCTGAACCCTTCTATGCAGGAACTGATGAAACGAGTAGGCAACCGCTATCTGCTGGTAAACCTGGCAGCACAGCGCGCCCGCGATATTGCCGATGAGTCGGAGGAAAAGGGCGAGCCGCTGCCGGACAAGGCTGTTAAGCTGGCGCTCGATGAGATCGCAGCCGGCAAGATCGTTTACCGTCCGGGTCCGCGTGTAGAGACTGCTATTCCGCAGAACAATGCCATTGCAGCCGCTATGGTTGATGTGGACGATACCCTTGATCTGGATGAGGACGAGGAGCACACCGACGCCGAGGATGACGAGGACAAGGATGAGAACGCGGACGAGGTGCGCCGCCTGAACGAGTTTGACGACGGCTCTCTGAGCGACGGCGACATTCCGGAGGAGGACCTCTAAGCCATGCGTTTTGCAGGGAAAACGGTTGTTCTGTGCGTGACGGGCGGCATTGCGGCCTATAAAGCTGCCGATCTCACCAGCAAGCTGCACCAGAACGGCGCGACTGTCCACGTGCTGATGACCGAGTCCGCGACTCAGTTTATCGCGCCGATGACGTTTGAAACACTGTCCGGCAACCGCGCGGTCGTGGATACGTTCGACCGCAGCTTTCCGTGGGAGGTGGAGCACATTTCGCTCGCGAAGGCCGCTGACGTGTTTGTTATCGCACCGGCGACCGCCAACGTCATCGCCAAGGCGGCGCACGGCATCGCGGACGACATGGTGACGACCACGCTGCTTGCCACCAAGGCGCCGGTCGTTGTCGCTCCCGCGATGAACACCGGCATGTATGACAATCCGGTGACGCAGGAGAATCTGGCTGCGCTGAGAAAGCGCGGCTTCCACATCATCGAGCCGGACGCAGGCCATCTTGCCTGCGGCGACAGCGGACGCGGCAAGCTGCCGGACACGCCGACGCTGCTCTGGGGCATTGAAAAGGCGCTGACCGAGCAGGATCTGGCAGGCAGGCACGTTCTTGTCACCGCCGGTCCGACACAGGAGGCTATGGATCCGGTTCGGTTCCTGTCCAATCACTCCACCGGCAAAATGGGCTACGCGATCGCGGCCCGCGCAGCCATGCGCGGCGCGGACGCAACGCTTGTTTCCGGACCGACCGCGCTCGATACGCCGCACGGTGTCACGCGCGTGGATATTGTTTCCGCGCGGGATATGTACGACGCGGTGACGAGCCGCGCACCCGAGCAGGATTTCATCATCAAGGCTGCCGCCGTCGGTGATTACCGTCCGGCGCAGACTGCGGATGAAAAGCTCAAAAAGGGTGACGGCGAGATGAATATCGAGCTGACCCGCAATCCGGATATCCTCGCCGCACTCGGCAAGGACAAAAAGCCGGGACAGCTGCTGTGCGGCTTTGCGATGGAGACGCAGAACCTTCTCGATAACGCCGAGAGCAAGCTGCGCCGCAAGAACTGCGATATGCTTGTAGCGAATTCGCTGCGCGATAAGGGCGCGGGCTTCGGCACGGATACCAATGTGGCTACCTTGCTGTTCAAGGACGGCCATCGGGAAACCCCGCCGATGATGAGCAAAGAGGCGCTTGCCGACCTGATTCTTGACCGACTGCTCTCTATGAAATAATTAGTAGTTAGTAATTAGGAATTAGTAATTATGCGAAGGCAGATGTTTTCGCAATTATCGTAGGGTGCGACGACCTCGGCGCACCGTATCTAACGATTGGCACAATCTTCACCGTAGGGGCGGTCATTGGCCGCCCACGCCCATTTAACGATAATGTGGGAGGTCACTGACCTCCCCTACGGGCTACATAATGCCAATGAATTTACATGCGGTGCGCCGAGTCGTCGCACCCTACAGTATAACGAAATCCACATCGTAAAATTGATAAGAAAGATGAGAAAGGTCGTGAACCCATGGCGGAAAAAATCTGTGCGGCCGCTGTGGATGCAGCGACCTACGCCATCGACAAGCTATACTCTTACCGTGTGCCGGACGAGCTGCGGGAACAGGTGCAGATCGGCACCCGCGTTCTCGTGCCGTTCGGCTTTGGCAATAAACGGGCGGAAGCGGTGGTGCTCGCCTTCCGCGAGGATGCGGGCGAGTTCAAACTCAAGCCCATCGTGGAGGTGCTGGACGAAACGCCGATTCTGACCGCCGAGCAGCTGAGACTCGCGGCGTGGATGCGGGAGAGATTGTACTGCACCTACTTCGACTGCGTACACGCCATGCTGCCCGCCGGATTGTGGTTCAAGCGAAACGAGACGTACACGCTCGCGCCGGACGCGGATTTGGCGGCTCTGCGGGAGCGGGACGGCGAAGACGGTCAGGTGCTGGCGCTGTTTGAGCAGCCGGGACAGACGCTCTCGGTGAGCGAGATACGCGACCGGCTCGGCAAAGGCGCGGGACAGACGCTAGACGCGCTGGCAGGCGAGGGAATCCTCATCTACCACAGCAATACGGCGCAGAAAACCGGTGATAAGACCGAAAAAATGCTCCGTTTGGATATGGAAGCAAGTGAAGCCATGTCGCACATCAGCCGCCGCAGTCCGGCGCGGATGGACGTGGTGTCGCTGCTGTCGGACGGCGGTGCGATGAGCCAGAAGGAAATCGTCTACATGACCGGCGTGAGCGACGCCGCGCTGCGCGACATGACGAAAAAGGGCATCCTCCGCGCGGAATACGAGGAAGTGCTGCGCGCACCGGACTTTTCCGAGGTGCCGCGCGCCGCGGCTCCGGTGCTTTCGGCGGCGCAGCAGCAGGCGTATGACGGCATGGCGGCGCTCATGGACGAAAACGCGCCTCGTGCGGCGCTGCTGTTCGGCGTGACCGGCAGCGGCAAGACGCAGGTGTACCTGCAGCTGATCGCGCACGCGCTCGAGCAGGGCAAAAGCGCCATCGTGCTCGTGCCCGAGATCGGACTGACACCGCAGCTTCTGCGGCAGTTTGCGGCTCGATTTGGCGAAGAAGTCGCGGTTCTGCACTCGGCGCTGTCCGCCGGTGAGCGGTACGACAGCTTCAAGAAGATAAAAACCGGCAGAGCAAGGGTGGTCATCGGCACACGCTCGGCGGTGTTCGCGCCCGCGAAAAACCTCGGCGTTATCATCATCGACGAGGAGCAGGACGCGGCGTACCGCTCGGAGCAGTCGCCGCGCTACCATGCGCGGGATGTGGCAAAGTACCGCGCGGCGCAGACGAACGCGCTGCTCGTGCTCGGCTCGGCAACGCCGTCGGTCGAGACGTATTACGGCGCAAAACAGGGAAAATACCCGGTTTTCACGCTCACCGAGCGGTTTCTCGGTGCCGGACTGCCCGAGGTCATCATCTCGGACATGCGCGGTCTGGTCCGCGAGGGACGGAGCGGCATCATCGGGCCTGACCTCGAGCGCGAACTGATCAGCACGCTCGAAAAGGGCAAGCAGGCCATCCTGTTCCTCAACCGGCGCGGAAACAGCCGCGTGATCGGCTGCGGCGTGTGCGGCTGGGTGCCCGAGTGCCCGTCCTGCTCGACCACCATGACCTACCATTCGGTTTCCGGCCGCGCGATGTGCCATTACTGCGGCGCATCTGTCAAGATAACCGGCAAGTGCCCGCAGTGCGGCAGCACGAGCCTGTTCACCGAAACGCCCGGCACGCAGAAGCTGGAGGAGGAGCTGCACGAGCGGTTCCCGTCCGCGCGGGTGCTCCGCATGGACGCGGACACCATGACCGCTAAGGGTGCACACGAACGCCTGCTGAATCAATTCGGCAAAGGCGAAGCCGATATCCTTATCGGCACGCAGATGGTGACCAAGGGACTGGATTTTGAAAACGTCACGCTGGTCGGTGTGCTGGACGCGGACCAGAGCCTGTATGCGCAGGACTACCGCGCACATGAGCGCACGTTTTCGCTCATCACGCAGGTGGTCGGTCGCGCCGGACGGCGATTTGACACCGGACGCGCCGTGATCCAGACGTACAGCCCGCTGCATCCGGTCATCCTGACCGCCGCGCGGCAGGACTACGAGGCGTTCTACGAGAGCGAAATGCAGACGCGCGAAGCGCTTCGGTGCCCGCCCGTGTGCGATATCACCATGATAACCGCCGTCGGTGAACTGGAGCAGCAGGTGCTCAGCAGCCTGCTCGCGCTCAAAACGCGCCTGCAGAGCCTGATGGAAGGGCAGTTTGCCGATGTGAAAGCGCCCGTGCTCGGCCCCGCTGCGGCGCAGATGGTCAAGGTGATGGGACGGTATCGCTACCACCTCACCATCCGTGCGAAGGACTGTGCAAGATGGCGCAGGCTCATCTCGGGCGTGCTGCGGGAGTTTATGCAGGACGGTAAAAACCGGGGCGTTACCGTGTTCGCGGATTCCAATAATGAAATGTAGCAGTAATTGAGACCCCGGCAAAGAAGGTTAATTCAATGAGCAAATTTGTAATTCGCAAGGCAACAGAAAACGATGCAGAATCGCTTTTGAAGATTTATGAGCCTTACATAACGAATACAACCATCACGTTTGAATATGATGTGCCGACGGCTGAGGCGTTTGCGGACCGTATCCGCGAAACGGCGGCTGCGTTTCCGTATCTCGTCTGCGAGCGTGACGGCGTTATCATGGGTTACGCCTACGCGCACCGCATTCGTGAGCGCGCGGCGTACGACTGGGATGCGGAGCTGTCCATCTATCTGGCACAGGGCACCCACGGACATGGTGTGGGCACGACCGTGCTGGCGTGCCTGATCGACCTGCTCGAGCTGCAGGGGCTGCGCCACCTGTACAGCTGCGTGACCCTGCCGAACGAAAAAAGCATTCGCATGCAGCGCAGACTGGGTTTCGAGGACGCAGGCGTGTGGCACGACTCCGGCTGGAAGTTTGACGGCTGGCACGATGTGGCATGGCTGGAAAAGCATATCGGCAGCGGAAAACCGCAGCCGGTGACGCCGTTTCCGGCACTCAATGAGAAAAATATACAGGAATGTTTACAAAAATACATGGATAAGCTGAATCAAGTGGAGGAATAAAACAATGGCACTGAGAAAGATTTTGACCGAGGGCGACGAGCAGCTGCTCAAGCACAGCCGCAAGGTAGAGAAGTTTGACGACCGTCTGCACACGCTGATCGACGATATGCGCGAAACGCTCGAGAACTCCGGCGGCGTTGGTCTGGCGGCACCGCAGGTCGGCATTCTGCGCCGCGTTGTTGTGCTGCTGGATGTGAACAAGGAGCCGGAGGAGATGGTCGAGCTGGTAAACCCGGAAGTCATCGAGCAGAAAGGCTCCGAGCGCGTTGTCGAGGGCTGCCTGTCCGTGCCGGGCGTTTACGGCTATGTGACCCGTCCGACCTGGGCGAAGATTCGCGCACAGGACCGTTTTGGCAACTGGTTCGAGCGCGAAGGCGAGGGCATTGTAGCGCAGTGCTTCTGCCACGAGACCGAGCATCTGGACGGCCATCTGTTCACCGAGAAGGTCGAGGAGTATATCGACCCGGAGGCAATGCAGGGTGGTGACGAGGAATAATGCGTATCGTATTCATGGGCACGCCGGACTTCGCCGTGCCGAGCCTGCAGGCGCTCATCGACGCCGGACATGACGTCTGCGCCGTGTACACGCAGCCGGATAAGCCGCAGGGCCGCAAGCAGATTCTCACTGCACCGCCGGTGAAAACGCTCGCACTCGAGCATGATATTCCGGTTTTCCAGCCGAATACCCTCAAAAATGAGGACGAGCAGGCGCGTCTGCGCGAGCTTGCACCGGAAGTCATTATTGTTGTCGCGTACGGCAAGCTGCTGCCGAAGGCGGTACTCGACATCCCGCCGCACGGCTGCATCAACGTGCACGGTTCGCTGCTGCCGCGCTGGCGCGGCGCCGCTCCGATCCAGTGGGCGGTCATCGCGGGCGATGAAATGGCAGGCGTTACCACCATGCAGATGGCGGAAGGTCTGGACACCGGCGATATGCTGCTCACCTATGAGACCAAGGTCGGTGAGAAGGAGACCGCAGGCGAACTTTTTGACCGTCTGGCACAGTCCGGTGCGGAACTTTTGACCGAAACTCTCGTCAAACTGAATGACATCATACCGCGCTCGCAGGACGATGCGCAGAGCTGCTACGCCCATATGCTGGATAAGCAGATGGCGGTGATCGACTGGAGCAAGTCCGCACATGAAATCGACTGCCTGATCCGCGGACTGAATCCGTGGCCGATCGCGCTGACTACGCTTTCCGGTGAAAGGCTGAAGGTGTTTGCCGCCGAAAAGGCAAACGGCAGGGGAGAGCCGGGCACGGTGCTCGAAGCCGACCCGAAAAAGGGTCTGACCGTGGCGTGCGGAGAGGGCGCGCTGGGACTGACCGAGATTCAGCTCGTCGGCGGCAAACGCATGAAGGCGACGGACTTTCTGCGTGGGCACGCAATCGAAGTCGGCACTAAGCTGGGAGACGAATGAAAAAGCGTGAGGAGTGAAGAACGGAGAGGACGTAAGCTCCAATCTCCAATTCTCCACTCCGGTATGGAGGTTTTCTTATGCCTTATCATGGTTACTACTACGGCATTGACATGTACTACATCGTACTGGTTCTGCCGTGCGTTTTATTTGCATTCTGGGCGCAGAGCAAGGTAAACAGCACGTTTAACCGCTACTCGCGGGTGCAAAATCTGCGGGGACTGACCGGCGCACAGGCGGCGGAGGCTGTCCTGCGGTACAACGGCGTTTCCGGTGTGCGGATCGAGTACGTTTCCGGCAAGCTGACCGACCATTTTGACCCGAGAAGCAACGTCATTCGGCTGTCGAGTGCAGTGTACTCGTCCACGTCGGTGGCGTCCATCGGCGTTGCCGCGCACGAGGCAGGGCATGCGGTGCAGTACGCCATCGGCTATGCGCCGATCAAGCTGCGCGCGGTGATCATCCCGCTGACGCAGTTCGGCTCGATGGCGGCGATGCCGCTGCTGATCCTCGGCTTGATCCTTAACACGAGCACGCTCGTCACGATCGGCATTGCGGCATTCGGTCTTTCCACGCTGTTCCAGCTGCTGACCCTGCCGGTGGAGTTGGACGCATCCCGCCGCGCCCTGCAGACCATTCAGCAGAACGGCCTGCTGACCGCAGACGAGTACCCGATGGCGAAAAAAACGCTCACGGCGGCGGCGCTGACCTATGTTGCCGCGCTGGCGACCTCGCTGGCACAGCTGCTGCGTCTGGTGCTGATTTTTGGAGGAAGAGACCGCAATGATAGATAAACGCCCCAAAACACCGCGTGAGGTGGCGGCATTCTCGCTGTTTTCCATGGCAGAGGAGGCCGCCTGGTCGGACGGTGCGCTGCACCACTATTTATCCCGCGCGGGACTGGACAGCCGCGATGCGGCGCTGGCCTCGCGGCTGACCTACGGCACGGTGCAGAACCAAATTTTACTGGACTGGTATCTGCGGCACTTCTCGAGCGTGCGGCTGAAAAAGATCGCGCCGCGTGTGCTGGCGTGCCTGCGGATGGGTCTGTATCAGCTGATCTTGATGGATAAGATTCCCGCGCATGCGGCGGTTGCCGAGACGGTCGCGCTGGTCAAGCACTACTGCCATGCAAATGACCGCACGGTCGCCTTTGCCAATGCGGTGCTGAGAAATGCCGCAAATGCGGCCCAAAACGGCTCTTTGCCGCGCCTGAACTGCCCGGATAAGGAAAGCTACTACGCGCTGCAGTACAGCCACCCGGAGTGGCTCGTGCGCCTGCTTTCCGAGCAGTACGGCCAGAAGCTGACGCAGAAAATCTGTCAAGCGGATAACGCGGACGCGCCGATTTCGGTGCGCGTGAACACGATGAAATGCACGCCTGCCGAGGCTCAAGCAGAGCTGGAGGCCGCCGGACTGACCGTGCAGCCGCACGAGGCATTCCCGGAAATCCTGCTGTGCAGCGGCGGAGACGCAGCCGCGCTTCCGGCGTTTATCGAGGGCCGCGTGACCGTGCAGGACGCGGCAAGCGCACTCGCGGCGGCGGTCGCCGACCCGAAACCGGGCAGCACCGTGCTCGACTGCTGTGCGGCGCCCGGCGGCAAGAGCTTTGCCATGGCTGAAAAAATGCAGGGGAAAGGCAGCGTCACCTCGTGCGATATTTACGAGCACAAGCTGAAACGCATCCGCGACGGCGCAGCCCGCCTCGGACTGCCGAATATCCGCACCGAGCTGCAGGACGCCTCGGTCTGCCGCGAGGAGTGGAAGGACAGTGCGGACGTTGTGCTGTGCGACGTGCCCTGCTCGGGACTGGGCATTATCCGCAAGAAACCCGAAATCCGGTTCAAGAATCCGGATGAAATCCGGACTTTGCCGGAGATTCAGGCGAAAATCCTTGCAAACTGTGCACAGTATGTAAAGAAGGGCGGCACGCTTGTCTACTCGACCTGTACCATCCTGCAGCGGGAAAACGAGGACGTTGTCCGCGCGTTTCTCACCGAAAACCCGGAGTTTGAAGCGGTTTCGTGGACGCATCCGGTTTGCGGAGAGAGGGCAGACGGTATGGTGACGCTGCTGCCGCCCGTTCACAATACGGATGGATTCTTTATTGCGAAAATGCACCGGAAGGTTTAATAATGGAAAATTGAGAATGGAGAATTGAGAATTGTGGTATCGCGCAAAGCGCGATGATTCAATAACGGCGCTATGCGCCACACAGACGCAGCGCGGACGGAACTCGCGCAAGGATAGCGTCATTTTCCATTTTCCATTCTCAATTTTCAATTAAAAAGGTGAAAATAATGACTGAAATTAAATCATTATCAATAGATGAACTGAAAAGCGCTTTGAAGGAAATGGGCGAAAAGCCGTTCCGTGCGGGACAGATCTTCAAATGGCTTCACGAGGGTGTGGAGTCCTTTGAAGAGATGTCCAACTTATCCAAGGACTTACGGGCGCGTTTAGCGGAAAATTTCCTGCTGACCGTACCGGAAGTCGCCCGCAAGCAGGTGAGCCGCGTTGACGGCACGGTGAAATACTTATGGCGTCTGCGGGACGGCAACTGCGTGGAGTCCGTACTGATGCACTACGAGCACGGCGTGTCCGTCTGCGTTTCGACGCAGGTCGGCTGCCGGATGGGCTGCAAGTTCTGCGCGTCGGGACTCAACGGACGCACGCGCAGTCTGTCCGCAGGCGAGATTCTGGACGAAATCCTGTTCATGCAGAAGGACAGCGGCGAAAAGGTCTCCAACATTGTGCTGATGGGCACCGGCGAGCCGCTCGATAACTACGACAACGTACTCAAGTTCCTGCATCTGGTGAGCTGCCCGGAGGGAATCAACATCGGACAGCGCCATATCTCCTTGTCAACCAGCGGAATTGCTGATAGAATAGAGATGTTAGCACGGGAAAAGCTGCAGATCACGCTGTCCGTATCGCTGCACGCGCCGGATGACGAAACACGCTCGTCCATCATGCCGGTGAACGACGCGTATCCGGTCGAGCGCCTGATGAAGGCGTGCCGGTACTATTTCGACACCACCGGACGGCGCATTTCCTATGAGTACATGATGGCGCGCGACAAGACCGACCGCCCGTGGCAGGCCGACCTTCTGGCCAAGCTGCTGAAAGGAAGACCGGCGCACGTCAACCTCATTCCGCTGAATGAGGTGGCGGAAAGCCCGCTGAAGCCGTCCAGACCGGAAACCGTCCGCAGGTTCCAGCAGGCGCTCGAGAAGCGCGGCGTTACCGCGACCGTGCGGCGCAAGCTGGGTCCGGATATTGATGCGGCCTGCGGTCAGCTCCGTCAGCGGCAGCTGAAGGAGGACGGAAAGAGCAGTTCTCGTGATTAACTTGAATATTCTCACATATAAACACAATCGAAGGAGGTTGTGAAATGGAATATTTCGGCTTGACCGATAAGGGACGGGTGCGCCCGACCAATCAGGATATTTTTCAGATCGAAGCGCGGGAGGACAACCGGACCGCGCTCCTCGTCGTGTGCGACGGCATGGGCGGTGCAAATGCGGGCAACGTAGCCAGCCGCTTTGCCGCGCAGAGCTTTATCGAGTCCGCGGGTGACGCTTTAAGCGGCACGCTGGACGAAACGGCTCGGCAGAACCTGCTGACGCAGGCGCTCAAGCAGGCGAACGAGACGGTTTTCTCTCTGGCGGGCAGGCAGCCGGAGTTCCGCGGCATGGGCACGACCCTGGTTGCCGCGCTCATTCAGGGCGACTGCGCGACCGTCATCAACGTGGGCGACAGCCGCGCGTACCGCTTTGACGGCGAAGCCATGCACCAGATCAGCGAGGACCACTCCTATGTGGAGGAGATGCGCCGCCGCGGCAAGATCACCGAGGCGGATGCGCGCACCCATCCGCAGAAAAACCTCATCACCCGTGCGGTAGGCGTGGAGCCGTATGTCGAAGGCGACCTGTTTGAAGTGCGCCTGAACGAAAAGGACATGCTGCTGCTCTGCTCGGACGGTCTGACCGGCATGGCGGAGGACAGCCGGATCGCAGAGGTGCTGGCAAACGCGCCGACGCTCGAGCTGGCCGGTGACGCGCTGCTGCAGCTGGCGCTTGACGGCGGCGGCCGCGACAACATCACCGTTGCGCTGTTCACCCTCGGTAAAAAGCAGGGAGCGTGACGGATTATGGATAAATATATCGGCAGTATGCTCGGCGGACGCTATCAGATTGAGGAAATCGTCGGCGTCGGCGGCATGGCGGTCGTTTACCGGGCGCGGGATACCGTTCTCGGGCGCGATGTGGCACTCAAGGTGCTCAAAAAGGAGTTCGCGGAGGACCCGGATATCCGCAAGCGGTTCTCCATTGAGTCGCGCGCCGTTGCCAAGCTGAGCCACCACAATATTGTTTCCGTGTTCGACGTCGGCAGCGAGGACGGCACGGATTATATCGTTATGGAGCTGATCGAGGGCATCACCCTCAAGCAGTATCTGCAGCGCAAGGGCCATCTGTCGTGGCAGGAGACCATTTTCTTCGCTGAGCAGGTTGCCCGCGCACTCATGCACGCACACTCGCGCGGCATCATCCATCAGGACGTTAAGCCGCAAAACGTTATCATTCTGCGGGACGGCACCGCAAAGCTGACCGATTTCGGCATTGCCTCGTTCGCTGCCGCGCAGGAGACCCGCGTGGTACAGGAGGCCATCGGCTCGGTGCACTATATCTCGCCGGAGCAGGCCAAGGGCAGCAAGATCGACTACCGCACCGACCTGTACTCGCTCGGCGTGATGATGTACGAAATGCTGACCGGCAAGCTGCCGTTCGAGGGCGAAACCGCGCTCCAGATCGTCATGCAGCACATCAATGAGGTGCCGATCATCCCGAGTGCGTTTGTGCCGGGCATCCCTAAGGGCATGGACGATATTGTCATGCACGCCATGAGTGCGCACATCAGCCGCCGGTATGAATCTGCGGAAAAGATGTACGAGGACATGGAGGTGCTCCGCTCGGACCCGAACGCACGCTTCCACTATGTGGCAAGCGAGGACAACTCGGGCGAGACGCAGATCATCGGCGCGGACATTCAGCGCGCGGCGCGCCGCAGTGCGGCAGAGCATGAAGCCGCTTCCGTTGAGGGCGCAGCTGCGCCGCGCACCCGCACGCGCACGCAGACCCGGACCCGCACCCGCACCGGTTTCCGCAAAAAGGAACAGGATGAGCCGGACGGCTTTTTTGAAAAGCTGGCCGAGCGCCCCGGCATGGCGGTCGGCATGGCGGTCGGCGTGATTGCGGTGATCAGTCTGCTGCTGGTCGGCATTCTGATGATCACCGGCAGCAGCGACAAGTCGGAGAAGATTATCGTGCCCGACCTCATCGGACGCAATATCGACGAAGTGATGGCCGACCCGGATATAACCGACAACTTCACGGTAAAGGAAGCGACCGAACGGCAGGAATCCGACCGTCCGGTCGGTGAGATACTCGAGCAGGACCCGAACGGCGACGGCAAGAAAAAGGCAACCAAGGGTACGATCATTACAGTAACGGTGTCCTCGGGCGGCGAAAACGTCAAGGATACCTACAAGGTGATCGACTTTACCGGCAAGACGCTCGATTATGTACAGGCGGCGCTGGCATCGCACGACATCAAGTGCGAGGTTGTTGAGGAATACAGCGACGACGTGGAGGAAGGCAAGGTCATCCGCACCGACCCGGAGGCGGGCACCGAGCTGGAAAAGGGCGCGACGCTGACCGTCTATATCAGCAAGGGCAAGCAGAAGGACGATAACGAAAACGTTGCTGTGCCCGGTCTGCTCGGCATGACAAAGGACCAGGCGGAAAAGGCCCTGACGGAAAAGGGTCTGTCCATCGGCTCGGTGAACGAGGTCGAGAGCACCGCTGAGGCCGGTTCGGTCGTATGGCAGTCGCAGGATGCGGGCGCGGAGGTCGCAAAGGGCACTGTCGTCAACATCCAGATCTCCAAGGGCAAGAGCACATCGAACAATAACTCGCCGGATAACAGCGGCGGCAATTCCGGCGGTCAGGACAACGGCGATGGCGGCTACGACGATACGCCGAGCCTCGGCAGTGCGACCATTCCGGTTTCGCTGCCGGACAACACGGATACCGCGCACGTTATCATTTATGTGGACGGCGTGATCCAGTATGACGACACCTGCAGCACGAGCGGCGGCAGCACGTCCATCTCGGTGAGCGGCTCGGTGGGCGACCATGATGTTACGGTCAGCGTGGACGGTTCGACTACCTCGCAGACGTACACATTCAGTTAAAAACGGAGGAATTAAGTTTGATCGAAGGGATCATTCTGAAGGGCATCGGCGGTTTCTACTATGTGGATACCGCCGAGGGCCTCATTGAATGCAAAGCACGCGGACGGTTCCGCAAGACCGTGGGCAAGCCTATTGTCGGGGACCGTGTGACGCTGGAAATTCAGCCGGAGGACGGCACCGGCTATCTGCAGACGATCGCACCGCGCAAGAACAGCCTGATCCGGCCGGCTGTGGCGAATCTGGATCTGGTCGTTGCCGTGGCGAGTGCGGCACCGCCGGTGACCGACCCGTTCCTGATCGACAAGGTAACGGCGATCGCGGTGCACAAGAACATGGACGCACTGGTCGTCATCAACAAGACGGACGCGAATCCGGGTGACGAGCTGTATGAAACCTACCGGAAGAGCGGCATCGAGGTGCTGCGCGTGAGCGCGCACACCGGCGAGGGCATTGACGCACTGCGCGAGCGCATCCGCGGCAGGGTGAGCGCGTTTGCGGGCAACTCGGGTGTCGGCAAGTCGAGCGTGCTCAATCGGCTGGACAGCTCGTTCGGCGCCGAGGTCGGTGCGATTTCGGATAAGATCGGCCGCGGCAAGCACACCACCCGTCATGTCGAGCTGCACCCGATCGAAGGCGGCGGCTATATCGCGGACACGCCCGGCTTCTCCTCGTTTGAGACCGAGCAGATGGATTTGGTGCTGGCCGAGGATCTGCAGTATGCGTTTCCGGAGTTCGAGCCGTACATCGGGCAGTGCAAATTCACCGGCTGCGCGCATGTCAAGGAAAAGGGGTGTGCCGTTCTCGCGGCGGTCGAAGCGGGCGAGATTGCGAAAACCCGTCACGAAAGCTATGTAAAGCTGTATGAAAGTGTAAAGGATCTGAAGGAATGGGAACTTACCAAGGGCGGCACGCGCTGATTTTTGCGGCTGCACCGGAAACCGATTACGGTTACATCCGCGCGTTTCTGCGCGAGCATCCGGACGCGCTCGTTGCGTGTGCGGACGGCGGCCTGCGGCATGCGCGGGCGCTCGGTCTGCACCCGGATTTCATGATCTCCGACCGGGATTCCATGACCGAGGTAGAGGGCGACGATGTGATCCTGCTGAGACCTGAGAAGGACGACACGGATTCGCAGAGCTGTCTGCGCGAGGTGTTCCGCCGCGGCTGCCGCGAGGCGACGCTCGTGTGTGCGACCGGCGGGCGCATCGACCATATGCTGGCAAATCTCTCGCTGCTTGAGGAAGCAAAAACGCTCGGCGGCCACCTGACCATCCTCGATCCGTACAACCGCGTTGAGCTGCATCAGGGCGGACGGCAGGAATTCATCATGCCGGAGACGTTTACCTACTTCTCGGTCGTGCCGATGGACGCGGTGCTCGAGGGCGTGACCATCGAGAATGCAAAATATGAATTAACGAACGGCACGGTTACCCGTGTCGGCATGATCTCCACCTCGAACGAGGCAAAACCGAACAGCCGCTTTGCCGTCACGATTGAACGGGGAACGGCTCTGATTATCTTCTCGCGCGACTGTGTTTTGTGAAAATTCCACACCTGACCCGCCAATATCGGCGGGTTTTTTTATTGTGTCGATTTTGCAATTTATTAAGTCAGGACTTGCAAAAATAAGTTCGCAGGCATATAATAAAAACACATGATAACTGATGAGAGATATAAGGGAGTGCTGAGCATGGCATTGAAGCCGATTTCCAAGATTGCAGCAGGTGTGCAGGCGTCCACGACGCTGGCCATTGATTCGCTGTTCAAGCAGATGAAGGCAGAGGGCAAGGACGTTGTCGGCTTTGGTGCCGGTGAGCCGGATTTTCCGACGCCGGAGCACATCAAGCAGGCCGGTATCGAGGCCATTGAGAACAACCAGACCAAGTACACGCCGGCAGCCGGTCTGATGGATCTGCGCAAGGCAGCTTGCTACCGTCTGAAGGAGGACTGCGGTCTGGACTACGAGCCGACGCAGATCGTTGTGGCTTCGGGTGCAAAGCACTCGGTCTATATCGCGCTGATGACGCTGTGCAACCCGGGCGACGAGGTCGTTATCGCGGCTCCGTACTGGGTAAGCTACTCCGAGATGGTAAAGCAGGCAGGTGCAATCCCGGTCATCGTAGCCGCAACCGAGGAGGCGCACTTCAAGATCACCGCAGAGCAGCTGGATGCCGCCATTACCGACAAGACCAAGGTGTTCATGCTGAACTCTCCGTCCAACCCGACCGGCATGGTATACACCAAGGCCGAGCTGGAGGCAATCGCTGAGGTTTGCTGCCGCCATAACATCTACGTTATCGCGGATGAGATTTACTGCAACCTTGTATATGATAACAATGAGTTCGTTTCGTTCGCTTCTCTGGGCGAGGACGTGAAGGAGCGCACCATTCTGGTCAACGGCGTGTCCAAGAGCTACGCGATGACCGGCTGGCGTATCGGCTACAGCGCGTCCAATCCGCAGCTGGCCAAGGTGATGGCGAACTACCTGAGCCACTCCACCTCTGCACCGTCCACCATTTCCCAGCAGGCGGCCATCACCGCGCTGACCGGCCCGCAGGAGGATATGCAGGTGATGAAGCAGGCGTTCGAGCAGCGCCGCGACCATCTGGTAGAGCGCATGAACAAGATCGAGGGCGTTTCCTGCATCAAGCCGGAGGGCGCGTTCTATGTTATGATGAACATGAAGGGCTTCCTCGGCAAGACCATGTACGGCAAGGTCATCGAGAGCGCCGAGGACTTCGCGCAGCTGTTCCTTGAGAAGGGTCTGGTTGCGACCGTTCCGTGCACCGCATTTGCCGCGCCGGGCTTCGTCCGCTGGAGCTATGCGACCTCGCTCACCGAGATTGACAAGGGTCTCGACCGCCTCGAGGCGTTTATTAAGAACGCGTAAGCATTCGTAATTCCGAGCAGCACTCTGAAAAGGGTGCTGCTTTTTGGTTTCTGCACCGAACCTCTGGGGCACTTGAACCGCGCAGGCGGTGCAGGAAAAAGGGGAGGACGCAAAATCTAACGGCGAAACCGCTGCAAACTTTGTTTATTGCTACAAGATAGCGCAAAATCGGTCGGTTTTGCTTGAAATGACCGGTGCAAAGTGTTAAACTAAAATCGGACTGTTATGGAAGATTAGATACCATACAAGTCCGTTATTTCGTTATAATTTGGATAAAATACACACCGGAAAGGACGAATAACATGAACAACGTGTACGAAAGCCCGCTTTCTTCGCGCTACGCTTCCAAGGAGATGCTCTACACCTTCTCCTCGGATATGAAGTTCTCCACCTGGCGTCGGCTGTGGCTGTCGCTGGCTAAGGCGGAGCGGGCGCTCGGTCTGCCGATCACGCAGGAGCAGGTGGACGAGATGGCCGCGCACCTGACCGACATCGACTACGATGTGGCCCGTCAGCGCGAGAAGGAGGTACGCCATGACGTTATGGCGCACGTTTACACCTTCGGCAAGGCGGCTCCCAAGGCGGCCGGCATTATCCACCTCGGCGCTACCAGCGCGTATGTCGGCGACAATACCGACATCATCCAGATCCGCGAGGGTCTGCTGCTGGTTCGCAAAAAGCTGGCGACCGTACTGGACAAGCTGGCGCAGTTCGCGGATGCGCACAAGTCCCAGCCGACCCTCGGCTTCACCCACTTCCAGCCCGCACAGCTGACCACGGTCGGCAAGCGCGCTACCCTGTGGATGAACGAGCTGCTGATGGATTTGAATGAGGTAGAATACCGCATCGAAAACCTGCGCATGCTCGGCAGCAAGGGCACGACCGGCACGCAGGCGTCCTTCATGGAGCTGTTTGACGGCGACGAGAGCAAGGTTAAGAAGCTGGAGAAGCGCATTGCCGACGATTTCGGCTTTGCAGGCGTGGTTCCGGTCTCCGGCCAGACCTACTCCCGCAAGATCGACGCGCAGACGCTCGCAACGCTCGCCGGTATCGCAGAATCCGCTTCCAAGTTCGCAACCGACCTGCGTCTGCTGCAGCACCTGAAGGAAGTAGAGGAGCCGTTCGAGAAGAACCAGATCGGCTCGTCCGCCATGCCGTACAAGCGCAACCCGATGCGTTCCGAGCGTATCTGTGCACTGGCGCGCTACGTCATCTGCGACAGCCTGAACCCGGCGTTCACCTCGGCTACCCAGTGGTTCGAGCGCACGCTCGACGACTCTGCGAACAAGCGCATTTCCGTGCCGGAGGCATTCCTTGCCGTTGACGCAATCCTCAACATCATGATCAACGTCGTTTCCGGTCTGGTCGTTTACCCGAAGGTCATCGAGGCACACGTTATGAACGAGCTGCCGTTCATGGCAACCGAGAACATCATGATGGACGCCGTAAAGCGCGGCGGCAACCGTCAGGACCTGCACGAGCGCATCCGCGAGCACTCCATGGCTGCGGGCAAGCGCATCAAGGAGGAGGGTCTGGAGAACGATATGGTTGACCGCATTGCCGGTGACCCGATGTTCGGTATGACCCGTGAGCAGATCCTCGAGCACCTCGACCCGTCCGCTTACATCGGCCGCTGCCCGTCTCAGGTAGACGAGTTCCTGAACGAGTGTGTTCGTCCGGCGATCGCACCGTACCTCACCGGTGAGGACGTAAAGGTAGAGATCAACCTTTGATTCGTTTCAGACTACAGTCTGAAACGAGACAGGATGTACCGCGCACAGCGCGGATACATCCCGGGCGCATATTTGCGCGTCGCACGCGGCACACAAATATGCTTACTTGTATAAAAAGGCAGGTACACGCCCTGCCTTTTTATGAATATCCCGCACGGCGGGATATTCTATTGCACACGCGCCACAGGCGCGGAATTGTTATACAATATGTGCAGAATGATTGACTTTTTGGCTATTATGCTGTATACTAAATCAGTTGTGTAACAAAAAAATAAAGGAGGCACTTGCAAGTGAAAAAGAGTGTAACTTCCTTTATCGCGGTCATGCTGATCATCATTTTCCTCGGCGTGACGGCGGTAACAGGAGTGTACATTCCGGGCGGCTGGACCATGCCGTTCCGGAACACGGCAACGTCCGACACGTCTGCGACGGATACGAGCGACACCTCGTCTACCGACAGCAGCGCAGACAAGGCGGACAACAAGGCAGACAGCACGGATGCGTCTGCTGACACCTCTGCTGACTCGGCTTCGACCGATTCCGCAGACACGACAGACTCCGGTCTGAAGGCCATCATCCCGAGCGTACTCGATACCGACAACGGTATCCGTCTGGGTCTGGATCTGGTCGGCGGCTCCCGTATCGTATACGAGGCCGAAATCCCGGACGGCTACGACACCAGCAACCTGTCCGACGACATGAACTCGGTACAGAAGGTCATCCGTCAGCGACTGACCGGTAAGGGCTTTACCGAGGCTACCGTATCCCTCAGCGGCGACAACCGCGTAACGGTCGAAATCCCGCAGATCACCAACCCGGAGGAGGCCGTACAGACCCTCGGCACCACCGCACAGCTCACCTTTGTTGATGCTGACGGCAAGGAGTGGCTGACCGGCTCTGACGTTAAGAAAGCTACTTACGGCTATGGCCGCCCGACCGGCAACGAAGTTGCGGATACCCATTATGTAGAGGTACAGTTTACCTCTGAGGGCAAGCAGAAGTTTGCTGAAGCGACCGAGAGCATCGCGGCCCGCACTGACGGCACCAACGTGATGGCTATCGTCATGGACGATCAGGTTATTTCCGCACCGTCCGTTTCTTCCAAGATCGACAGCGACAGCTGCGTAATCTCCGGCTCGTTCACCCGCGACAGCGCGACCGAGCTGGCAAACCTCATCAACGCAGGTCAGATTCCGTTCTCGCTCAAGCAGGTAGAGCTTCGCTCTGTCGGCCCGCAGCTCGGCGCTGACGCGATGAGCTCCAGCCTGAAGGCAGGTATGATCGGTCTGCTGCTCGTTATGCTGTTCATGATCATCATGTACCGCGTTCCGGGCGTTGTTTCCTGCTTCGCTCTGTGCTTCTACATGGTTATCGAGGCGCTGCTGTTCAGCCTGATCCGCGTAAACCTGTCCCTGCCGGGCATTGCAGGTATCATCCTGTCCATCGGTATGGCGGTTGACGCAAACGTCATTATCTTCGAGCGCATCAAGGAGGAAATGGCTGCCGGCAAGACCGTCAAGAGCGCTATTGACTCCGGCTTCAAGCGTGCGTTCACCGCAATTCTGGACTCCAACATCACCACCCTGATCGCGTGTGGCGTGCTGTTCTTCCTTGGCACCGGCACGATCGTCGGTTTCGCTACCACGCTGGGCATTGGTGTTATCGTTTCGATGTTCACCGCGCTGACCATCACGCACTTCCTGCTCAGACGCATGGTGGATTTCCACATCCGCAATCCGAAGGCTTACGGCCTGCGCGAGCGCAAGGAAGAGAAGAAGCATTTCCCGATCCTCAAGAACTTCAAGATCTTCGGCGGTATCTCTGTCGTACTGGTCGCTACCGGCCTTGTCGCGCTGATCCTGCTGCCGTTCGGCAAGAACCTGTTCAACCTGAGCATCGACTTTGCCGGCGGTACCGAGATGGAGTTCAACATGCATACCGCTGTTACGCAGGATATCCAGACCGAGGTCAGCGATCTGTTCAAGGACGCAACCGGCGTGGACGCATCCTCTGTAACCTCCTCCGGTGACGGCAACGAGGACGTGCTGATCCGCTCCACCTCGATCGATTCCGAGCAGCGTGCTGCCGTGATCGACAAGATGCTGGAGAAGTACAGCCTTGCCGATACCGATATCCTCAACAACAACGACGTATCCGCTTCTGTCGGCAGCGACCTGCAGCGTTCGGCATTCCTCTGCTCGATCCTTGCAATCCTGCTGATGCTGGTGTACATCACCTTCCGCTTCGAGCTGACCAGTGGTCTGGCTGCGATCTGCTGCCTGGTTCACGACCTGCTTGTTATGCTGAGCGTTTACGTTCTGCTGCAGATTCCGCTCGACAGCAACTTCATTGCTGCTGCACTGACCATCCTCGGCTACTCCATCAACGCGTCCATCATCGTATTCGACCGCGTTCGTGAGAACCTGCGCACCGCGCGCAAGGAGCCGTTTGAGGTCATCGGCGAGAAGAGCATCTGGCAGACCATGGGCCGTACCATCAACACCACCCTTACCACGCTGTTCACCATCGGCATGGTATACATCCTCGGTGTTCCGTCGCTCAAGCAGTTCACCCTGCCGCTGATCGTCGGTATCCTGGCCGGCGGCTGGTCGTCCGTTATGCTGTCTACCGGTCTGTGGGGCTTCTTCCGTAAGAAGTTCCGCCGCCGCCGCAAGATCTAACGACTATCGAAAAGGCACCCGTTCGGGTGCCTTTTTTGCGTTTGTTTATCGGCACAGGGTGACCGGTGCAGAAAAGGAGCCGACCGGATAGGGCAGTGCAGGAAAAGGTGCCGCTTTATCACAATAAAAAATTGACTTAACAGCACCCCACGTAGTATAATAACAGCAGACAGATAACAAACCACGCGCGTGAAGCGGTGTTCACAAGGGGGAAGTACGATGAAGTGCCCATTTTGCAGCTTTGAAGACAGCAAGGTCGTGGACTCCCGTCCGACGGACGAGGGTACCAGCATCCGCCGCCGGCGTGAATGTCTCCACTGCGGAAAACGCTTTACCACCTACGAGACGGTGGAGCGCATGCCGCTTATGCTGATCAAGCGCGATGGCACCCGGCAGGCGTACGACCGCCAGAAGCTGCTCAACGGTCTGGTGAAGGCGTGCGAGAAACGCCCGGTTTCGCTGATGCAGCTGGAACAGATCGTCGATTACGTCGAGCAGAAGCTGTTCAGCTCGCTCGAAAGCGAGGTTTCCAGCAAGGTCATCGGTGAGCTTGTCATGGAGCAGCTGCGTAAGGTTGATGAGGTCGCGTATGTGCGGTTTGCCTCGGTCTACCGCCAGTTTAAGGACATCAACACCTTTATGGAAGAGCTGAACACGCTCCTCAAAGATAAATAATTCGGCGGGTATGGCGCAGGCTGTACCCGTTTTTTCATATCGAAAGGAAGATGGATTTATGGACGAACGGCTGCAGAAACAGCTGAATTTCATTCTCGAGATCGACAAGGAGAAGAACATTTTCCGGCAGACGCATCTCTCCGGCCACGGCCGCCGCGAGAACGACGCCGAGCACGCATGGCACATGGCTATCATGGCGTACCTGCTGCAGGAATATTCCAACGAGCCGGTGGATGTGGCGCGCGTCATGCTCATGTGCCTGCTGCACGATGTGGTGGAGATTGACGCAGGCGACACCTACGCCTACGACGCCGACGGTCTGAAGACGCAGAAGGCACGCGAGGACGCGGCAAAGCAGCGCATTTATTCGCTCCTGCCGGACGATCAGAAACGCGGGCTGATGGCTGTTTTTGACGAATTTGAGGCCGACGAGACCGCCGAGGCGCACTTTGCCCACGCGATGGACAATCTGCAGCCGCTCCTGCTCAACAACAGCAACGGCGGCAGCGACTGGACCGACCACGATGTGACCGCCAAGCAGGTCTACGGCCGCCAGAGCCGCACGGAGAAAGGCTCGGCGTACCTGTATGAGCTGACGGATAACATTCTGCAGGCGAACATCAAAAAGGGTGCGCTCAAAGAAAAATAAAAAAATTTCGATCGAGTTGACCATTCGTGGTCAATTTTCGCCGCCGAACGGCGTATGGGTGCAGGCACTTATGCGAAGCAAGGAGGTGAAAACGTGTCAGCTGAGATCATCATTGCGGGACTGAGCCTGCTGGGGACGCTGGCGGGCACGGCCGGCGGCATTATCGTCTCCGGCAAGCTGGTCAATTACCGCATCGAACAGCTTGAAAAGAAGGTCGAAAAGCACAATAACCTCATCACCCGAACCTTCAGGCTGGAGCAGGCAGTCGCGCTGCTGGACGAGCGTGTCCGCGTGGCTAACCACCGCATCAGTGATTTGGAAAAGGAGGAAGTCGAGTGAACTGGAAGGTGCGGTTTAGGAATCCGGTGTTCTGGGTGCAGATCGTCGTGAGCGCGTTCGCCGCGGTGCTGGCGTATGCCGGTCTGACCGCCGCTGACCTCACCACCTGGGAGAGTGTCGGCGCGCTGCTCTGCAATGCGGTACGCAATCCGTATTGCCTGTTCCTTGTGCTGTCGAGCGTGTGGAACGCCGTCAACGACCCGACAACTAAGGGTGTCGCGGACAGCGAACGGGCAAGGCAGTATACCATTCCGCAGAAGTAAACAGAAAAAATCCCTCTCATAGAGCAATGCCAGCTTAACTTACTGACATTGCTCGTTTGAGAGGGTTTTTCTTACAGAATCTCTTTCAGCGCGGCGATAAGCTTATCCATCTGCTCATCCGTGCCGACGGTGATACGCAGGTAATTATCAATGCGCGGCAGCTTGAAATAGCGGATAAAGATACCCTTTTCGCGCAGGGCGGCGAAGATATCCGGCGCTTTCTTCTTCGGGTGGGTGACAAACAGGAAGTTTGTCAGCGACGGCAGCACGGTAAAGCCGAGCGCGCGCAGCGCCTCCGCCGAGCGGTCACGGGTGGTGCTGACCTTGCGGCAGGTCTGCTGGAAATAATCCTCGTCGCGGATAGATGCCTCACCGACAGCGAGTGCGATGGCGTCCATCGTGTACGAGTTGTACGAGTTTTTAACCGCTTCGAGCGTGGAAATCAGCGTCTCCGAGCCGAGCGCGTAGCCGATGCGCATGCCCGCGAGCGAGCGCGACTTGCTGGTCGTCTGCACGATGAGCAGGTTTTCGTATTTGTCGAGCAGCGGAACAGCGCTCTGCGCGCCGAAGTCCACATACGCCTCGTCGATGATGACAACGCAGTCCTGATTGTGCTGCAGCAGGTCCTCGAGGAACTCGAGCGTTACGCCGCGGCCGGTCGGCGCGTTCGGGTTCGGCAGCACGATACCGCCGTTCGGCTTGTCGTAATCACGCACATTGATGCAGAAATCCTCGTCGAGCGGCATGTTTTCGTACGGAATGCGGAACAGATCGCACCAGACCGGATAGAACGAGTAGGTGATGTCCGGATAGAGAATGGGCTTGTCCGAGCAGAAGAACGACTGGAACGCCAGCGCAAGCACATCGTCCGAGCCGTTGCCGAGGAATACCTGCGACGGCTGCAGATCAAACCGCTCTGCGATAGCGGTTTTGAGTGCTTTTGCGTTCGCATCCGGATAAATTGCGAGTTTTGCGGCGTCAAACGTGCGCAGAACCTCGGTCACGGACGGCGCGGGCGGGTACGGGTTTTCGTTGGCGTTCAGCTTGATGATATTGTCGGTTTTCGGCTGCTCGCCCGGCACATACGGGTCGATCTTGCGCAGCTTATCGAGAAAAGGCTTGTCCATGGGGAGACCTCCTGTGTTCGTTTTCTTTGATGGGGATAGTTTATCATAATAAAGCGATAAAGTCAAGAGGGTTTGTCGATAACTAAAATTTGTGGTATAATTCATAACATATGAACAATAATCGTAGGGCGCGACGACTCGGCGCGCCGCATTGAACGGTATGCAGATGGTTTACAACGGCGTGCCGAGGTCGTCCTCCAGAGGACCATCTCTTGCCCTGCAGGGCAATTCACCTTGTCACGCCCTACGAAAAAAATGGTTAAGGTGAAATTATGTACCAACCTTTAGCAGACAAAATCCGTCCGAAGACTTTGGACGATGTGGTCGGGCAGCGGCATTTACTGGGCGAAAACGGTCTTTTGCGCCGCGTCATTGAGAGCGGCAGCATCCCGAACCTGATATTTTACGGGCCGTCCGGCGTGGGAAAGACCACGGTCGCGTCCATCATCGCGCAGCAGACCGACCGCAAGTTATACCACTTAAACGCCACCACAGCGGGCATTGCCGATATCAAGGCGATCATCGACGAGCTGGACACCTTTCTTGCGCCGAACGGTGCGCTTGTGTACCTCGATGAGATCCAGTATTTCAACAAAAAGCAGCAGCAGAGCCTGCTTGAATTCATCGAAACCGGCAAGATCACGCTCATCGCATCCACAACGGAAAACCCGTATTTTTACATCTACAACGCAATTTTAAGCCGCTGCACGGTATTCGAGTTCAAGCCGGTCGAGGCTGCCGATATGCGCCGGGCAGTGGAACGTGCGTTGAAACTTGCGATGGGCGAGGACGCAAAGCCGGTCGAGGACGGCGTAGCGGATTACATCGCGCAGGCGGTCGGCGGCGACGTGCGAAAGGCGCTCGGCGCGGTCGAGCTGCTCGTCTCCGGTGCGGGGGCGGACGGCATCACGCTCGCGGACGCGCAGCAGGCGGCGCAGCGCTCAAATATGCGCTACGACCGCGACGGCGACAGCCATTACGATATCCTCTCGGCGCTGCAGAAGTCCGTGCGCGGCTCCGACCCGGACGCGGCGCTGCATTATCTCGCGCGGCTGCTCGAGGCAGGCGATATGATCTCCGCGGCGCGGCGCATGCTTGTCATTGCGAGTGAGGATATCGGTTTGGCGTACCCGCAGTGCGCCGCCATCGTCAAGGCGTGTGTGGACAGTGCGTTCCAGCTGGGATTGCCCGAGGCGCGGATTCCGCTTGCGGAGGCGATCATTTTGATGGCGACCGCGCCCAAGTCCAACAGTGCCATCAACGGCATTGATGCCGCCATTGCCGACATTCGGGCGGGCAGGGCAGGCGATATTCCGGCGCACCTCAAGGATACGCATTACGGCGGCGCAAAGAAATTAGGCCGCGGGTTGACGTATCAGTATCCGCATATGTATCCTAATCACTGGGTGCAGCAGGAGTATCTGCCCGAGGAGCTGCGCGGCGCACAATACTACGAATACGGCCCGAATAAGACCGAACAGGCCGCGAAAGCGTACTGGGATAGAGTGAAAAATCAGAAATAATGGAAAATGGAGAATGAACGTGACGGTTTCATTCTCCATTTTTTTGCTGTTCACTCGAAAACGGTTTTAACCGGCTTTTTATCGCACCCAACCGGCGTATAGGTCCACGCATTAATATGTCCGCCCGTGATGAAATACCGTGGCGGTGTCGGTGCGTCATACGGCGAGAGAACGTCGATGATGGTCAGCTTTACCTTCATTCGCTGCGGCAGGATGGACTTGATGTACACGGATACCGCCATGCCGGGCCGCAGGTCCGCACGCGGCTCCGCAAGGCCGGACAGGTTGGGTGTAAGCTCGATGAACACGCCGTACGGCTCGATGGAGCGGACAACGCCGCGCACGGTCTCACCGACGGAGAACAGCGCTGCGTTCTGCGCCCAGGTGCCGAGCAGCTCGCGGTGGGTGAGCGAAATGCGCCGGTTTTCCGGCTCCACGGTGCGGACAGCGGCTAAAATGGACTGCCCGACGGTCAATCGGTCGCCCGGGTGGCAGATGCGCGACACGGACAGATTTTCGATGCCGATGAGCGACGGCACGCCGCAGCCTGCGTCCACGAATGCGCCGAACGGCTCCAGATGCGTTACACGCGCCGGAATCACGTCACCCGGACGGAGGGAACCAAGCAGCCGGTCCTGCGCCTTCTGCTGAACGATGGTGCGCGACAGCCACGCCGTGGGCGGGTCCGTGCTCTCGTCGATATCGGTGACGATGAAGCAGGTGGGTTTGCCCACACGCGACAGAATGGCAATCTCGCGCGTGTCGCCTTGCTCGATGCCGAGCGCACAGGACACGCGCGGCAGGATGCCCTGTGCGATGCCGAGGTCAAACAGCAGGTCATGCGCGGCGGTGCACCGCTGTGCGACAGCTTCCAGAATGCGTCCCTCGTCCTGCGCCTGCCGCAGCGCGCCGAGTGTCGAAAATGCCTGCCGGACCGCAGGCTGTACCATGTAGCTGCCCTCGGGCAGATAGGATTCGCTTGTTTTCATATGCAGCCGAGCCTCCTTTGGGGTCTGCCTTACTATATGTGCAGGCAGGGCAGAGTAGCACCAAATTTCGCAAAAGTGCATAATCTGTAAGCAGAAATTATGGATAAGGGGCTGATTGAATGGCAGATTCGGCAAATATTTCGCTGTCGGTGCTGCGGGACGGACAGCGGGCGCGGGTTGCGGCGCTGCACCTCAGCGGCGGCATGCGGCGGCGCGTGCAGGATTTAGGGTTAGTGCCGGGCACGCGCGTCACCTGTGTGCGGCGTGCGCTCTCGGGCGACCCGATCGCGTACCGGATACGCGGCGCGGTGGTTGCCCTGCGTAAAGGCGATGCCGCTCAAATCGAGGTGCAGCCATGAGGCGCACCGTGGCGCTGGCGGGCAACCCGAACGTCGGCAAATCGACCGTGTTCAACGCCCTGACCGGCAGCCGTCAGCACACCGGCAACTGGAGCGGCAAAACAGTCGCGTGCGCCGAGGGCAGGCTGCGCGGCGGCGGACTGACGCTGACCGACCTGCCGGGTACTTATTCGCTGCGGGCGCACTCGGAGGAGGAGCGTGCCGCGCGGGAATTTCTGGTTTCGGGTCAGGCGTGCGCGGTGGTGCTCGTGGCGGACGCGGGCTGTCTGGAGCGCAGCCTCATCCTTGCTTTGCAGGTACTGGAGGTACAGAAAAACGCCATTCTGTGCCTGAATCTCATGGACGAAGCCGCGAAAAAGGGCATTGAGATTGATGTTGCCGCGCTCGAGCGAGAGCTTGGCATACCGGTGATACCGTGCGCCGCACGGCAGGGAAAGGGTCTGCCCGAGCTCGAAGCCGCGATACGCAAAGCCGCGGCAGGCGAAAATGAAACGCACCCGACCGCCATCCGCTATCCGGCGATGGACGAGGATTTGACGGAGGAACAGAGGGACGATATTGCAACCGCAGCGGCGGCACTCCGCGCGGAGGAGATCGCGCTGACGTGCGTCAGACAGCCGGAATGCGCCTGCGCGCGGGATGACCGAGCGGACGATGTGATCCTCAGCCGGAGGTTCGGCGTGCCGCTCATGCTTTTGCTGCTCGCAGGCGTGTTTTACATCACTCTATTCGGCGCAAACGTGCCGAGCGAGTGGCTGAGCACGCATCTTCTGGCACTCGGCACGCCGTTTGCGGGCGCGCTTGCGAAGCTGGGACTGCCGCCGTTTTTCGTCTCGATGCTGACCGACGGGCTGTGGCGCGTGCTGGCAACCGTGGTCTCGGTCATGCTGCCGCCGATGGCGATTTTCTTCCCACTGTTCACGCTGCTTGAGGACGCAGGCTACCTGCCGCGCGTGGCGTTTCAGCTTGACCACGCCTTCCAGTGCGCGAGAGCGAGCGGCAAGCAGAGCCTGACCATGTGCATGGGTTTCGGGTGCAACGCCTGCGGCGTAAGTGGCTGCCGCATCATCGACTCGCCGCGGGAGCGGCTGATTGCCATCCTCACCAACAGCTTTGCGCCGTGCAACGGACGGTTTCCGCTGCTCATTTTTCTGTGCTCAGTGTTTTTCGCGGGCAGCGCGGCAGGCGGCGCGCTGCTGCTGACCGGCGTCATCGCGGCAAGCGTGGGCTTGACGCTGCTCGTGTCGCGCATTCTCTCGGCAACGGTTTTGCGCGGAGAGGCGGTGTCGTTTGCGCTCGAGCTGCCGCCGTACCGCATGCCGCAGATTGGGCGCGTTATCGTGCGCAGCGTGCGCGACCGGACGCTGTTCGTCCTTGCGAGAGCCGCCGCTGTGGCGGCTCCGGCGGGCGTGCTCATCTGGCTGCTCGCCAATGTGCAGATCGGGAATACAGCTATCCTGTCGCACATCACGGCATTTTTAGACCCGGCAGCGCGGGTGTTCGGGATAGACGGCGTGATACTGCTTGCGTTCATCCTCGGCTTTCCGGCGAATGAGTTGGTCATGCCGCTCATCGTGATGGGCTACCTCTCGTCCGGCACGATCGCCTCCGGCGTGGACTTTGCCTCCTTCCGTGCGCTGCTGCTGGCAAACGGCTGGACGGTGCAGACCGCGCTCTGCACACTGGTGCTCACCGTGGCGCATGCGCCGTGCTCGACAACCTGCCTTACCATCCTGCAGGAGACGCGCAGCGCAAAGTGGACACTGGCGGCGGTGCTGATTCCTGCGGGAATCGGGCTTGCCCTTTGCATATTGATACACTGCATGCTTGCTTCGGCAGGCTGAAAAGCAGGAAAAAAGTGCGTTTTTTTTTTTTTTTTAGGGTAAAACGTGTGAAATGTTAAAAAATCTGCATTTTCAAAACAAAATAGCTTGCATAAACCTGTAAAGAATGTTATCATACTAATGGATTATTTTAGCGTTATCCCTGCCGGTTTTCTGCCTTGCAGACCTCGGCTTTTATGCATGCAGATGCATGCAGGAACACGATTTGTTTTATGCGGCCTGTGATCAATCAATCACGGTATCTATTGCTTGACCGGCAGGAGGTTTTAGCACGAATGAAAGAGAAAAGCACGATTCTGATCGTAGATGATTCCGAGCTGAATCGCACGATCTTAGCCGATATTCTTGGTGATGAATACAATTTTATCGAGGCGGAAAACGGCGCACGCGCGATCGAGCTGCTGCGGACGCACACCGATATCGACCTTATCCTGCTGGATATGGTCATGCCGGAGATGAACGGCTTTGACGTGCTGACCGCGATGAACAACAACCGCCAGATCGAGGATATCCCGGTGGTGATGATCTCAGCGGAGAACGGCATCGAGCACATCGAGCGCGCGTATGACCTCGGCGTTACCGACTATATCAGCCGCCCGTTCGACCGCTTGGTCGTGCGCCGCCGCGTGGTCAACGCGCTGATACTGGCTGCCAAGCAGAAGCGGCTGATGCGGCTTGCCGCCGAGCAGATTTACGAAAAAGAAAAGATCAGCGACCTGATGATCAATATCTTCAGCCATATTGTCGAGTTCCGCAACGGCGAGAGCGGCCCGCATGTGCTGCACATCCGCACCATTACCGAGGTGCTGCTGAGCCGTCTGGTGCAGAAGACCGACCGCTATTCGCTGACGCAGGAGGATATTCAGCTGATCTCGAGTGCGTCCGCGCTGCACGATATCGGCAAGGTCAGCATTCCGGATGAGATCATCAACAAGCCCGGCAAGCTGACAAAGGAAGAGTTTGAGATCATGAAGTCGCACACGACGGTCGGCGCGGATATCCTGCACGACCTGCCGTTCTCCAATGAGGAGCCGCTGCTCAAGACCGCGTATGAGATCGCGCGCTGGCACCACGAGCGCTACGACGGCCGCGGTTATCCGGACGGCCTGACCGGCGAGGAGATCCCGATCGCGGCGCAGGTCGTTTCGGTTGCCGATGTGTACGACGCGCTGACAAGCGTGCGCTGCTACAAGTCCGCGTATGACCACGAGACCGCCCTGCGGATGATCGTAAACGGCGAGTGCGGCACGTTCAATCCGCTGCTGCTCGAGTGCCTGCTCGATGCGTCGCTGCAGATCAGGGAGCGTCTGCGCGAGGCGAACGAGGGATATATGCACAGCACGGCGCACACGCAGCAGCTTTCGGCCGAAATGATGCTCAAGCGGGCGACGCCGCAGGTCGGGCGCTCGATTCAGGCGCTCGAGACCGAGCGTATCAAGACCGACTTCTTTGCCAAGCAGTCCTGCGGCATTCAGTTCGACTATGATACGGCAACGCGCACCATCTCTGTGACGGACCACACGGATACGCTGCCGTTTGGCAGCCGTCTGTATGATGCGACGGATACGGAAAAATTCACGATCTTCAGCAAGGATGACCTTCACCGCCTGGAAAACGCGCTGTATGTTACCACGCGGGATGCTCCGGATGTCAGCATGCCGATCACCCTGCGGTTTCCGGAGAACGGCTGGGAACACGAGTACATGCTCGCGGCCCGTGCGCTCTGGTCGAGTGACGCCAAGCCGCGGTATCTCGGCGCTGTCGGTCAGTTCCGCGAGATGCAGACCGATATCATGCTGCCGGAAATGGCGCTGCCGGATTCCGGCGCTGTCACCGGCAGGCAGCTTGCGGCTTCAATGGAGGGCATGAGCCGTATTTTTGATGTGGTGCGGCTGGTTGATCCGAAAAGGGGCGAAATCCTGCAGCTGAATACGGACGGCACGTTCTCGGACCGCGTCCTGCCGTGCTCTCCGGTGTGGAATCACGGAAAAAGATGCAGCAGATGCATTTCCTGCGGCTGCATGGAGGACAAGACGCGCATGAGCAAGCTGGAGCTTACCGACGAGTGCGCGTATCAGCTGATTTCGCGCTATCTGGTCGTGGACGGACGCGAGTGCGTGCTCGAGCTGGGCAGCAGGCTCAGCGACAGCGTTTGGGTGACGAGCGGCGGGCGGCAGTTCCGGCTGGATGCCTCGCACGGAGAGGATTTTTATCTGGATCCGGTGACGGGCGCGTACGGGCGCCGCTACCTCGAGGACCAGCAGCCCGAGCTGGAAAAGGCGGAGGCACTGGCGGTGATTGACATTGACAACTTTAAGAAGATCAACGACGAATACGGCCACCTTGCGGGCGACGCGGTGCTGCGGCACGTTGCGAACGTCATTCTCGCGCGCGTCAACACAGCGGACACACTCGTCCGCTACGGCGGCGATGAATTTGTGCTGCTGCTGTCGCATATCCCGCCGGAGAAATTCCGTTCGATACTCGAACGCATTCGGGGAGCCGTGTACACGACCGAAATACCGCAGTACGAGAATATCCACCCGACCGTCAGCATCGGCGGTGTGTATCAGGCGCATCCGCTGATCGAGGCCATCCGCCGGGCGGACAAGCTGATGTATTGGGCAAAGCAAAAGCGCAACGACGTACAGACCTGAGGAGGAGTACATACATGAATCTGGAAGAGTTTTACGCACAGATCGGCGGCGATTATGCGGACACGCTGCAGCGCCTGTGCAATGAGAACATGGTGAAAAAGTTCGTGAAGATGTATCAGGACGACCCGACCTGCGCCGACCTGCACAACGCGGCCCTGCAGCAGGACTGGGAGGCTGCCTTCCGCGGTGCGCATACCCTCAAGGGCGTAGCGCAGAACCTTGGCTTTGAGCGGCTGTATCAGGTCAGCGCTGTGCTGACCGAGGCCATGAGAGGCAATAAGCCGCTCGAGGACAGGAGCCTGCTCGACGCCGTAGAGCAGCAGGATGCCGCAATCCGCAGAGCGATTTCGGAGCTGGAGTAAAAGCAAAGGACGAACCGTTGGGTTCGTCCTTTTTTCTTGACTTTACCGGATAAAGTGGGTATCCTGAACTTAAGGTAATACCACATAATTGAACAAGAGCGATTTACGAGTAAATTTTGCGTACTGACGCGACGCGGTTTCGCAGTAATACTTGACGTATTACAAGAAATCGCAACAAAGTCAGGACAAAAAATTTCCGTAAAGCGCCGCGGCAGCGCGACCGGAGCCTGCGCAAGGAGCCGCAGCTTTAATTATGTGGTATTGCCTCAAGTAAAGGAGGAAAAACCCATGCAGGTATTGGAAAACGAACGCTTTCGCGTGGAAATTAACGAATTCGGTGCCGAACTGACCCGCTTTACGAGCAAAAAGGACGGCACGGAGTACGTCTGGAAGGGCGATCCGGCGGCATGGAAGCGCCATGCGCCCATTCTGTTCCCGATCGTGGGACGGCTCAAGGATAAGACCTATACGGTGGACGGTAAGCCGTATGAGATCACGCAGCACGGCTTCGGGCGCGATCTGGAGTGGCAGGCACAGAAAATCAGCGGCACCTGTGCGGAATTCACGCTCACGCCGAGCGAGTACACGAAAAAGATGTATCCGTGGGATTTTATCTGCACCGTGCGCTATACTTTGGACGGAAATGCGCTGAAAAAGGAGCATATCGTCAAGAATACGAGCGATTCCGTGATGTATTACGAGGTTGGCGGTCATGACGCCTACACGCTCTGCTGGGAGGACGGCGAGAAGATAACCGACTACTATGTGGAGTTTGAGGGCACGGATGCGCTCAGCCGCATTGCAACCGACGAGAACGTCATGCTGACCGCCGACCGCGTTTCCGTTCCGCTGACCGACGGCAGACTGCCGATCTCCCGCGAGCTGTTTGCAAACGATGCGGTCATGACCGAGGGTCTGCCGTTCCGCACGGCGACCATTGCCAGCACGAAGAACCGCCGCCGTGTGACGATGGACTTCACCGACTTCGACTATTTCGCGGTGTGGAGCCCGTACAAGGATTTCGAGGTACCGTTCGTCTGCCTCGAGCCGTGGAGCACCCTGCCAGACGGCAATCACCTTGACCATGCCATTGAGCACAAGCAGGGCATCCGCAAGCTGAATCCAAACGAGAGCGAAACCCTGACGTTCACCACCATCATCGATGAATAAGTTATCCACCGTCTGTGGATAAAAAAGAGGACTGCGTTTGCAGTCCTCTGAGGCTGTCGAAAAACTAACGTTTTCCGAGCAGCCTCTCGATCGAAACCACGCTTTCGATCGAATTCCGAAGAAAAAACGCGCCTTGCAGGCACATTTTTTCTTCCCTTGTATAAATTCCGAGATACATGCTCTCGGAATTTATGAATTTGCTCCGCAAATTCTATTTTATTCGTGCTGCCGCACGAAGCATAAGAGTCGAAATGCTGCTTTTTTGACAGACTGAGAGGACTGCGTTGCAGTCCTCTTTGCTTTACTCTGCGCTCGAAAGCATGAGCTTGATTCGGTTTTCCTGGTTAATTTTCGACGCGCCCGGGTCGTAATCCACCGCGACGATATTCGCCTGCGGGTACACCTCGCGGATTTTTCGGATCATGCCCTTGCCCGCGATGTGGTTCGGCAGGCAGCCGAACGGCTGGGTGCAGACGATGTTGGTCACGCCTTCGCTGATCAGCTCGACCATTTCGGCGGGGAGCAGCCAGCCTTCGCCCATCTTGACACCCTGACCGATAATGGCGTGCGACTTTTTGCGCACCTCGTCAAACGGCATCGGCGGACGAAAATGACCGTCCTTTTTCATCATTTTGATGATATCGGCCTGCTTGCCGAGCACAAACTGGTACACCATCTTGTAGACGGCGGCGGTTTTGCCGTTGCGGCCGTACAGCTCGTGGTCGATGACCGAGTTGTAGATGCAGTACAGGCAGAAGTCCATCAGACCGGGCAGCACCGGCTCGCAGCCTTCGCTGAGCAGGAATTCTTCCAGACGGTTGTTGCCGAGCGGCGAGAACTTGACGTAGATCTCACCGACGATGCCGACCAGCTTTTTCTTCTGCGTTTTATCCAGCTTCAGCTTGCCGAATACGGTCAGCACGAACCGGAACAGGTGCTTTACCTCGCCGTAGCGCACCATGCGCTCGCCGGTGAAGCGCTTGATGACCGCGTCCATGCAGATGTCGATCGCCTTGTCGGTCGAGCCGGGCACGACCTCGTACGGACGGCACTGGTTGGCGACCATCATAATCAGATCACCGATGAGCAGCGCGTAGGCTACCTGCACGAGCATGGTCTTGGTCAGCTTGAAGCCGGGGTTGCTCTCCAGACCGGAAAAGTTCAGCGAAATGACCGGAATGAAGCCGTAGCCGTTCTTTTCCAGCGCCTTGCGGAGCAGGTGGATATAGTTGGACGCACGGCAGCCGCCGCCGGTCTGCGGCAGGATGAGCGCGATTTTGTGAATGTCGTACCTGCCGGATTCGATGGCGTCCATCAGCTGACCGATGACCAGCAGGGCGGGGTAGCAGGTGTCGTTATGTACGTTGCGCAGACCCTGCTCCGCGATGTTCGGACCCTCGGTGTGCAGCAGCTCCATGTCGTAGCCGTAGTTTTTCATCAGGCGGCAGATGAGTCCGAGCTGCACGGGCAGCATATTCGGCACCAGTATCTTATAGGTTTTTCGCATTTCCTCCGTGAACTGCGGGTAGGAATATGCGGGCGTTGCCTCAGGCGTTTTGCTGTTCTGCAAGCTTGCGTCCCTCCTCTACGGCGGCCAGCATGCTGCGGATACGGATTTTCGCCGCACCGAGGTTGCTGATCTCGTCGATTTTCAGCTGTGTGTAAATTTTGCCGCCGTTTTCGCAGATGGCGCGCATCTCATCGGTCGTGATGGCGTCAATGCCGCAGCCGAAGGACACCAGCTGGATAAGCTGGGCGTTCTCCTTCTGGGTGACGTACTTGGCTGCGCCGTACATGCGCGAGTGGTACGTCCACTGGTTGAGCACATGCACCTCGGGTGCATCGGTCAGCTGCCAGACCGCATCCTCGGACACGATGACCAGACCGAACGACGCGATTAGCTGGTCGATGCCGTGGTTGATCTCCGGGTCAACGTGATACGGACGGCCTGCAATAACGGCAACGTCAAGGTCGTGCTCGTCCGCGTAGCGGATGGCGCGCTGACCCTCGATGCGAACGTCAATGTAGTATTCGTCCTGCGCCATGTATGCGTCCTCGACAGCGGCGATGACCTGCTTTTTCTTGATCTGCGGGTACTTGCCGCAGAAATACTTAACGGCGTGCTTCGTGAAGCGCTTTTTGTCCGCGAGTTCAAAGTACGGCATCATAAAGTCGAAGTCCGCGAGTGCGGAGACGTTCGCCTTCAAAAGCTCCGGATAGTAGGCAACGACCGGACAGTTGTAATGGTTGGTCGCGCGTTCCTCGTCCAGATTGTAGGTCATGCACGGATAGAAGATCGCGTCCACGCCCTTTTCGAGCAGGTTCTCGATGTGGCCGTGCATCAGCTTTGCCGGATAGCAAACCGTGTCGGACGGGATGGAATGCTGACCCTGCATGTACATATCGCGGGTGGAAACGTCGCTCAGGATAGTCTCGAAGCCGAGTTTACGCAGGAATGCCGTCCAGAACGGCAGCAGCTCGAAGTTGTTGAGACCGAACGGCAGACCAATTTTTGCAATCGGGTTTGCAATGCCGGACGGCTCACCGTAGCTTTTCAGCTTTTCCAGCTTCCATTTATAAAGGTTGGGCAGGTCGGCCTTTTTCGTGCCGCCGAGCGGGCGCTCGCAGCGGTTGCCCGAAATGAAGCGGCGGCCGCCGCCGAAGTCGTTAATCGTCAGATTGCAGTGATTTTCGCACAGACCGCAGCGCGTGGAGCGCACGTTGTGCTCGAAGCCTGCGAGAATATCCGTGCCGATGAGCGTGGTGGTGTCGCGGCGGTTGTCCTTGGCGTGCAGTGCTGCGCCGTATGCGCCCATGAGGCCGGAGATTGCCGGACGGGTCACGTCGCGGCCGATTTCCTGCTCGAACGAGCGCAGGATGGCGTCATTGAGGAACGTGCCGCCCTGCACAACGATGTGCTGACCGAGGTCGTCCGGCGAGTGGGCGCGGATAACCTTGTACAGCGCGTTCTTGACGACGGATACCGACAGACCGGCGGAGATCGCGTCAATACCCGCGCCGTCCTTCTGCGCCTGCTTGACCGAGGAGTTCATGAACACCGTGCAGCGCGAACCGAGGTCGATGGGGTGCTTTGCGAACAGACCCAGCTTGCAGAATTCCTCGATGGAGTAGCCCATCGAGCGGGCGAACGTCTCGATGAACGAGCCGCAGCCGGACGAGCACGCCTCGTTGAGCGAAATATTGTCGATGCACTTGTTGCGGATTTTGAAGCACTTGATGTCCTGACCGCCAATGTCGATGATGAAATCAACATCCGGGCAGAAATGGCGCGCCGCGCGGAAGTGCGCGACCGTCTCGACCAGACCGAAATCCACGCCGAACGCATTCTGGATGAGCGCTTCGCCGTAGCCGGTGACTGCCGAGGATACGATATGTACGCGGTCGCCGCACAGCTCGTACAGCTTGGTGAGCTGCTCGCGGATAACGTCCGCCGGATTGCCCTTGTTGGACTGGTAGTGGTGGAACAAAATCTGGTCGTCCGCACCGATGAGCACCAGCTTGGTGGTGGTGGAGCCGCAGTCGATGCCGAGATATGCGTCGCCCTCGTACATGGTGACGTTCTGCGTCATGACATCGTGCATGGCGTGACGGTTCTTGAATTCCTCGTACTGCTGCTCATCCTCGAACAGCGGCGGCAGGTAGTTGGCAACGACCGGAGCGTCCGCCGCCTTTTCGAGCGCCGCGAGCAGCGAATCGACCGTGTAGGTCTTCTGCGTGCCGCCTGCGTACTCCGCCGCGCCCGCCGCGATGGCATACGGCGCGAGAGCCGGGAAGTGCGCGTGCGCGTCATCCAGCTTCAGCGTCTCCTGAAAGCGCTTCTGCAGACCCTTGAAGAAGAACAGCGGGCCGCCGAGGAACAGCACATCGCCCTTGACCTCGCGGCCCTGCGCCAGACCCGCGATGGTCTGGTTGACGACCGCCTGGAAGATGGACGCGGCAACGTCCTCCTTGCGCGCGCCCTCGTTGAGCAGCGGCTGAATATCCGACTTGGCGAATACGCCGCAGCGGGACGCGATGGTGTAGATGCGCTCCGCGCCCTGTGCCAGTTCATCGAGCTCGGACGGTGTAACGTCCAGCAGGACCGCCATCTGGTCGATGAACGCGCCGGTGCCGCCCGCGCAGGAGCCGTTCATGCGCTCCTCCAGCTGACCGGTGAGGAATACGATCTTCGCGTCCTCGCCGCCCAGCTCAATGACAACATCGGCCTGCGGAACGTGCACGCCTACCGCCTTGCGGGTGGCGAACACCTCCTGTACAAAATCAATATCCGCGGCCTTCGCCACGCCTAAACCGGCCGAGCCGGTGATCGAACAGCGGAGGGGCGTGTCCGTGCCGATGAGCTCGCGCGCTGCGCGCACCAGCTCGACCGCCTTTTCACGCACCTTGGAAAAATGCCGTTCGTAGTGCTTGTGGATGATCTCTCCATCGCGCACAACGACGATCTTGACGGTCGTTGAGCCGATGTCGATTCCAACATTTACATTCATAATACCCTAATTCTCTCCCATAACAAAACAGAGCACCCGTTAAGGTGCAAAGTGAATGCGGGTAAGTGCTGCCGTGCGTCAGCCTGAGAAGGCTGTGTGATGTGATAAATATGCAGGGCAAAATCTTACCTTTATTACTATAACGGTGTGAGCGGAAAATGTCAATGCGGCGATATTCCACTTGGCTGCCGAAAATTTCCCTTGACAAAGCCGGAATTTTTATATAAAATATACGGCGTAAGTGAATACATGTCCTTATCGAGAGCGGTGGAGGGAACGGCCCTGTGAAACCCGGCAACCTGCGTTGTTTTGCAACGTAAGGTGCCAAATCCGGCGTAAGAATACGAAAGATGAGGGAGCAAAACGAACTTTTCGCTCCCGCTGAGGAGCGTTTTTTAATGCTCTGAAAATGAACTGGAGAAAGGAACTGATACTTAATGGCACATCATTTTTTCACCTCGGAATCGGTTACGGAAGGCCATCCCGATAAAATCTGCGACCAGATCTCGGACGCGATTCTTAACGAGATTTTAACGCAGGATCCGTATGCCCGCGTAGCCTGCGAGACCACCTGCACCACCGGTATGGTTCAGGTAATGGGCGAGATTTCCACTTCCTGCTATGTGGACATCCCGAAGGTTGTCCGCGACACGGTTCGTGAGATCGGCTATGACCGCGCGAAGTACGGCTTTGACTGCGACACCTGCGCTGTCCTGACCGCCATCGACGAGCAGTCCGCCGATATTGCACTCGGCGTTGACAACTCCCTCGAGAGCAAGGAGGGTGCCTCTGAGGCTGACCTCGCCATCGGCGCGGGCGATCAGGGCATGATGTTCGGCTATGCGTGCGATGAGACCAAGGAGCTTATGCCGCTGCCGATCTCTCTGGCGCACAAGCTGGCAAAGCGCCTGACCGACGTTCGCAAGAACGGCACGTTTGACTATCTGCGTCCGGACGGCAAGAGCCAGGTTACCGTAGAATATGACGAGGACAATCAGCCCGTCCGCGTGGATACGGTTGTTATTTCCACCCAGCACAGCCCGGAGGTGTCCCTCGCGCAGATTCGTGAGGACATGATCGAGCAGGTGGTAAAGAAGGTCATTCCGTCCCATCTGCTGGATGAGAATACCAAGTATTTCATCAACCCGACCGGCCGTTTCGTCATCGGCGGCCCGCACGGCGACTCCGGTCTGACCGGCCGTAAGATCATCGTGGACACCTACGGCGGCATTGGCCGTCACGGCGGCGGCGCGTTCTCCGGCAAGGACCCGACCAAGGTGGACCGCTCGGGCGCGTATGCGGCTCGCTGGGTTGCGAAGAACATTGTTGCGGCAGGTCTTGCCAAGCGCTGCGAGATTCAGCTGGCGTATGCCATCGGCGTTGCCGAGCCGGTTTCCATCATGGTAGAGACCTTCGGCACCGGCGTTGTTGGCGACGATGTGCTTGAGAAGGCCGTAGAGAAGGTGTTCGACCTGCGTCCGGCGGCGATCATCGAGCAGCTTGACTTGCGCAAGCCGATCTACAAGCAGCTGGCAGCTTACGGCCACATGGGCCGCGAGGAGCTTGGCGTCAAGTGGGAGAATACCGATAAGGTTGAGGCGCTTAAGGCAGCGGTAAACGGTTAATTTGCGCTGAAATTGCATAGAGAAAGGCTCCGGAGTATATCCGGAGCCTTTCAGTCTGTCAAAAAAGTCAGATTGGCGTATTGCGTTTCGTGCGACAGCACGCATAAAATAGAATTTGCGAAGCAAATTCATAAATTCCGGGAGCATGTA
>OHAU01000238.1_pt1 | contig 79771 bp, 60 predicted proteins | sample 1577181 | NCBI WGS metagenome assembly OHAU01 (sample SAMEA3541472, study PRJEB24748) | human gut metagenome | biome: human gut; feature: human-associated habitat; material: faeces | place: China | collected 2012
ATCATTCCTTCCCGGCTGCGGCCCGTATCGCCGCCTTGTCCGCATTGCACGCGCCGAGCGCCTGCCGCAGATCCAGCGCGTAGCCGAGCAGATCGGCATTCGTCACGCCGTCCCACAAGGGGGTGGGCGTTTCCGCCGTCAGGTACGCCGGGGCATCCTGCCGGATTATAACGGGCATGGTCGCCATCGGCTTACCTGAGCAGCCCGTCAACGGCAGGAGGCAGCACAGTGCCGCCCCAATCGCCAGTCTGCCTGTCATTCCGCATGGCCTCCCGCAGCTTCACGCGCTGCCGTTCCCGATCCTGTTCCAACGCCGCCAGCTTCCCTTCGCGTTCTTCAAGGCTTTCTTGAAGTTTGGCATGGGCCGCCGTCATGTCCTCGAGCGCGGCACGGTTTCGCTTTGCGCTTTCCTCCCATGTTACGGCGTCTTGCCGGGCAAGATCCCGCTGCTCCGTCACGATGGACGCCAACACGCCGAGAGCAAGGCAGGCCACGGCAAAGACGGCGCAGGCGATGCGTTCGATATTCATCACCACTCCCGCTCCAGCCCCATATCGAGGTGCACGAAGTTCTCGTAGCCCCGATGGCCGATGCCCCGGAACCCGCACTTACGGGCCAGCTTGATGAATGCCTCATGCCGCTCTTTCGGCATACGGACATCAAAGGCGAGGGTCAGATGCTGCGAATGCGCGACCCCGCCCACTTCCTTGTTGTGCCTGAAGCAGCGGTGACCGCAGTTGATGACGAGGGGCTCGCCCCACATGTCGCGGAGCCGCTGGAGCGCGTCCATGCTCGCCTCGTCCACGACGATCTCCCCGCAGCATTTGCAGGCGATCTCCTTAGGGGTGAAGTTCGGCCATTTCCCGGACCAACGAGCTTCGGTATAGTGCATGAAAAACGCTCCTAAGTTTGGTCAGGAGCGTAGCATGAAGAAGGGGGTGAAGCTCAAGGGTTTGTTGGACTGTTTCTCAGTTTACGCCAGTAGCCATGTCTCCCATCTGCGGATTCGACCCACACGTCCGTGTATTGACAGTGTTGGCAGCCGTAGAAACGCGTAACCATGGAGCCATGGCGACGCTTGCCATAACAACGCATCTCATTTCGTCCGCATATCGGACAGGGAGGGCATTTTCGGAGACGCCCCGGTCTGTTCTCGCTCTCGAACGGGCTCATGCTTCCCCCTTTCTCCCGACAAATCTGAGGACGTGTTTTCTCCGTGCTTGATCCTTTTCATACTCCGTCAGGCTGTGCCGCATCATCCGGCACACAATCAGGGCGTTTCCGGCGGTGGAAAGCACACTCAGTATGCTGTCGTCAACATCGCTGCCCTGTTCATCCACGAAAGACTGCGCCCCTTTCATGCACCGCAGGAAATAAGCCTCCAACTCGTCAAGGCTCATCTCCGGGAATCTATAGCCCTCATAGCCGACCATCCTGCGCCCCCCATCACCGTCGTCATCAATCGTGGGAAACACCATCTTTTCGTCATACTCACACATAGCACGTCTCCTTTTTCGATTCACCATCGCGCGGCCCCTTTCTCTTTCAGGGGAGAATCCCCTCCCTCCCTTCAGGGGAGGAGGGGTTTACCCCTCCCCTGAAAGGGGAGACTCTTTTGCCGCTTTGCCACATTCATAAAATCAGCTACTTACGAAGTGGCAAACATTTTCTGCCGCTTCTCTTTTTTGCCACTTCTCAAAAATCTTTCAAATCAACATGTTATGAAGTGGCAAACCCTTTTTTGCCGCTTCTTGCCACTTTGCCGCTTCTCCTGTTGCCACTTCTTGCCACTTCTCTTTGCCACTTCTCCCGACCCTTTTTTACCGGGTCAGGCTCCGGTCGGATTGAAGTCGAACGGTCGCTCTTCCGGCGGATCGTAGTTCTCGCCCGGCACCAGATAAACGGTCTTCCTCCCCGACTCGTTCGCCGTCTCCCAGAGTTCCAGCCAACCCTCGAACAACGCCCGCTCAATGGCGTCGTCAAGCAATCTTCGTGACACACCCCATTCGGAATCATACACGCGAATGAAGGAGCGCCGAGTGATGTGGCGGCTTTCCTTCGCCAGATCCGCAACCTTGGCGCAGACGCGGGGCATAATGTCCGCTGGCGGGGCGATCCCTTCTTTCCGTGCGGGCGCCACCGGGTACAGGACGCCATTTTCCCCGCGGCGCAGGAAGAACATATCCCCTTGTGCCGCATAGTTGAGCTTACTGGCCTTGCCCGCCAGATACTCGCCGGGGCGCGGCATCGCCGGAAGATTGAGCCGCTTTTTCGCCACACCAGGAGGCAGAACCACCAGATTGCAGGCCCCGCGCATCCCGGCCACAATAGCCCCGGATCCGCGCACGGTGTCCACGTGCAGCGCTTCTTCCAGATTGAACTTATCGCCCCGTCCCGTGCCGTTCTTGACGCTATGGTGGACCACGATGATAGCCGCGCCGCTTTCCCTGCCGAGCTGGGCTAATTTGGAGCAAAAGAACTGCGCGGCCTCCTCGTTGCGCTCCACGTCCGCACCATGCAGGAGGTTGAGCGGATCCAGAATGACGGCGGCGAGATCCGGCATACGCCTGGCGGCGTCCAGCAGAGCATCGAAGGCTTCTGTGGTCGTCAGCCCCCGCGCCGGGTCGTCGCGCACCAGCCGCATGTCCTCACCAAGGCAAATCTGGATGTTGACCATGCGGTCGAAAGCATCCAATTCCTCGGCGCTAAGTTCCTGCCCCACCCGATGCGTACGCTGCCAGATAGGTTCCTCCGGATCTTCGCAGAGCAACACCAGCGTCCTGCCGCGCACGCCCGGCGTAAACGCCGGCCCGAGCAACGCCCGGCCCGTGGCCAGCGACGCCGCCAGCTGCAAGCTCATGGAGGTCTTGCCCGTGCCGCCCGCCCCACAGAGCACAAAGGGGCTACCCATGAGCACCATGTCCCTGAAGGCCCATTTCAATTCCGGAGGCGTCTGGCGAGTATAGCGGGCCGTGGGGTACGGTCCCTCAGTGTCGAGCCGAAATAGGAAGTGCCGGGTATCGCGCTCGCCGGACAGAAGCTGACGCCTCGCTTCCTCCACGCCATCGGCGCAGCAGAGATCGTTCCAGTCGGTAGGTTTGCCCGCAGGATTGACGAACGCAGGAAACAGGGCCACCGTATTCATCGCCCGGGCGCACTCCTCAGCGGCCTCACGCCCGGCATTCTTGTCCTTCCAGCGATCATCGTCCCCGCAAATGACAAGGGCGTCGCCGGGGTGGGCCTCTCTCCATGCCTGCGCCGCTGGAAGCAGGTTCCCGGCATCAAAGGCAACTACTGTCGTCCACCCCGTCGCCATGTGTATGCTCGCCGCAGTGGCGTAGCCTTCGCAGACGGCGACCTTCCCCGTGCCGGGGATGGTGAAGAACCGACCCTGCTTCGCCCCGCCAAAAAGAAAACTCTTTTCTCCGTCGGCATAAATTTCCTGCAAGGAACTCAGCGTTCCTTGTGCGTCACGCATCGGTACTAACAGCTTCCCGGCCAGGATCTTAAGGCCGAAGGACGGAACCTTCTTTCTGACGAGATAGGGATGGGTGACAGCCTCAGCGGCTCTCTCCCAGTCCCGTTCGGCCCGTTCCCGGGCCCGTGCGGCGTTCTCCGCTTTCTGGGCTTCTCTGACCCGTTTGGCCCGTGCCATTTTTTGAGCGAACTGCTCGCGTTCCGCCGATGTCATGGTGGACTGGCTCTTGCCCGACCACTTCCATTCTTCGCCCGTCTTCCAATTGCCGAACGCGCCTGCCGAAACGCCGTCGCCGTAAAAGACGTACCAGCCGGACTTCTTCCCCGGCCTGTCGTCCGCAACGGGACAGCGTTCCGGCATCGCCAGACCTGACGTGTCCGCGATTTCATCCGGCCTCAGCCCGGCATCAAACATTGCCTGGCGGAATCGTTCCACGGCGTCATACGCGGGCAATGGGGGGCGCACGGGTTCCTGCGTAATGACCGAGGCCGTATTGAAATCGAAATCAAACATGCCAGCACCTTGTCCTATACGCGCAAAAGCGGCAGGAAAAACAATCTTCGTCCGCTGCGCAGCGGGGAAGCAGTTCCCCCGCCTCACACGCCCGAATCACCGTCACGGCCCGGTCGGAAAGCTCCTGCGCCCTGCCAGGTTCAAAAGGGACGCTTTCATCGTATACTTCCATGGTGTCGGCGTTCATGGCGGTGAACAGGGTCGGATTTTCGGACAGGTTCAGGTATGCCATGTACAACTGCACCTGCGCGAAATATTCGGGATACGCCTTCTCCAACCCCTGCTTGTCCAGCTTGTTCCAGCCCTTGGAGCCAAGCACCTTGCACTCCCAGAGGCGCGGGTACGGCCCTTGTTCCTCAGGGCCGCCCACGAACACGCCATCACAATGCCCACGGATGCGCCCCTTTCCGGTGGAGAAGCCGAACTGGCGCCCGTCCACCCCAACCGTCCGCAGGACGAATCCAGCCATGCGCAGCCATTCCGCCATCCAGTCCTCGCCATGATGCCCGCGGTGGAAGATACGGTAGATGCGCCCTTCGAAAGGAACATCCTTTGGAGTATTGAAAAATTCGTATTGCAGCGCGCGCAGGCAGTGGTGGCCGATACGCGACGCTCCAAGATAATCGCGCGGCGCGTCTTTCTCCCGCTCCGCCCTTACGGCGGCGTCAATAAGCATTGAAATCCGGCGTCCCTTGAACCTGTGATTGAAATCCAGCCCCTGCGGCTCTTCCGGCTTGTGCATGAGATCAACCTCGTTAAAATACGCATGCCGTTTTCCGTGACACCGGCGGCATAACACAATGAGATCGCCGTCCCGTTCCTGAAAAAGGCGATCATACGAAAGATGGTGGACTTCCAACCGTTCAGCAGAGCCGCATTCCTGACAACGCCGCCCGGCAAGCCGGAGAGCTTTTTCCCGACGGGCTTCCCAGTGGCCGGTCTTTAAGTACTGTTCGTAGGGAACGCGCCTAGCTTTTCGCCGTAACATTGCAGTAATGCAGGCAATAGAAAATCGAGACGCCGTACAGCGCGGACGGAATAGTGAACACTCCGGCTGCGTATAAGTCGGCGCGGCAGTGAACGGAGTCTTTGCCCACCCTTTGGCCGTACCGGCAAAAGAACATGGTTTCCCCCGTTTCGGGCAAAAGAGGCTCACCGTACGCTTCCAGCACACTTCTACACAGCAGATCCACCTCTTGCTTGGTGAACCCGCATACAGATTTCTCCAAAAGCCCCGCCGAACCGAGCCGGGACGCAAGCAGCTCCAAATCAGGCATGAAGCACCTCCCGTTCAATGGCCTGCCTGTTCCAGAAAAAATTCAGGGTGCAGGCGGCACTGTATTTGGTGAACGTGAACATGTCCTCCTGCCCGTAGCCAAGCCGCTGCAGGAGTTCCCACTGCTTCGCCGTGGCCGCGTCGTTGAGCCAGCGCCGATTCTTCTTCGCCGCGTCGTCGCTTTCGTTCATACGCAGAAAGTCGTCCGCGGCGGCCAACGCCTGCACCCGTTCCCCCACCATGATTCGCCGCAGAGCCCGCTCGTCCTTCAATCTGCCCAAGGCAAGCCACCGTTCTCCATCCGCAGAGCACACCGCTCCCCATGCCTCAAACCCGCTGGCCAGCATCACCCGGCCGGAGCCGAACACGTCGCACCAACGGAACGGAGAAGCGGTCAGTATATCCACTTCCTCCATGACCACATTGGACACGACTTCCGGATCATCGGAACCGACTTCTCCAGGCGCGGCCCGCTCCGGCCCCTTGAACACATGGCCGCAAATCGGACATTCCATGACGCCGCAGGGGATTTCCGCACCGCATTCGGGACATGGTTTCTGCTTGTCCTCCATGCGCACTTTGCTTTCCAGATCCCGATGCGTCGCTAATGACCGCCCGAAATCCATGACGACGCAATCAGTCTTCACCACCCCCGGATAGCGGGCCGGATCCACGGTGCGCAGCCCGCGCCCAATCATCTGGAGCATGGTGGACTTGAATGAGCACGGGCGCAGCAGAACGACGCAGCTCACCGGCTGAGAGTCGTACCCCTCCGTCAGCACCGCGACGTTGACCAGAACCTGCACGTCGCCCTCGTCGAAACGCCGCAGCAGAGCGGCCCGCTCGAAAGATGACGTCTTGCCGCTCACGACCGCCGCATTCACACCCTCGGCGCGAAAGGCTTCCGCCGCGTGTTCGGCATGGCGCACAGTGGAGGCGAACACGATGGTCTTTCTGTCCGACGCGAGCTTTTTCCACTCCCGCACCACGGCGGCATTGTGCACCTCCATATCCAGCACGGCCTCGGCCTCGTTCATGTCGAATTCGCCGGAAGCGGTCTTGCGCAACGACGCCAGCCGATCGTCCGTGCCTTCAAGCGTGCAGACGAACGTCCGGGGCCGTACGAGGAACCCCATTGCGATCAGGCTGTGCAGGGAAAGCTGATCGCAGCAATTGCTGAAGATATGGCGCAAACCTTTCCCGTCGCCCCGCGCAGGCGTGGCCGTGACCCCAAAAATCCGGCAGTCCGGGTTTTTATCCCGCACGGCGTCCACGACCTTGCGGTAGCTCGGGGCCACGGCGTGATGCGCCTCGTCGATGACGAGCAGATCCAGTTTGGGAATGGTGGACAGAGCCCTGTCCCGGCACAGCGTCTGCACCATGGCGAACGTGGCGTCCCCTTTCCAGTCTTTGATGTCGGCGTTGAACATCCCGACGCGGACGCGCGGGTTGACCTCCCGATATTTTTTCGCATTCTGGAAGGTCAACTCGTCACGGTGCTGGAGAATAAGCTGCTTTCCGCCGACACGTCCGGCGAGCGCCGACAGGAGCACCGTTTTGCCCGCGCCCGTCGGCGCCACCGCCAAGGTGTCGCCATGCTTTTTCAGCGCGGCGACAGCCTTGGAAACCATTTGTTCCTGGTACGGCCGCAAGATCATTTTTCTACCTCGCCCAAGCGGGAACGGGGGTAGGGGACGGAGCGGGTGCAGAAGGACGGGCGGGCTCCTGTTGCGCACTCCACCCGGAGCTGGAGGTCGCCTGCGGCTGGCTGTACTCCTTCATGTCCGGCGTGATCACCGTATGGATACGGTTCTTGTCGGCATATTGCCCGGTCTTGTCCTTCTCGACGCCGAGCTTGGCAATGAACGTCAGCCCGCAAAAATCCTGCCAGCCGTCGATGCGGCGCGCGGCCTGTGCGGACTCTCCCATATCGTCGGGACGAATACCCCGTGCACTTTCCAGAATGGCGCGCAGAGTAGCCCGCGTGATGTTGCCGGCTGTGGATTCGCCGCGTTCATTCAGCTTGCCGCCGGAAACGATCAAAAACTGCCAAATCTTCCGCTTGGCGTACGGACCCTCGGAAACGACGAATTCGCAGTCCAGCATCAGCGCGTCGGACGACTGCGATTGCTTGAACCAGCCTCCATCGCCGACGCCACCGGGCCGGATGCTCATGGTCAACGGGACGATGGTGCCCGCGGGGATCGGGTCGAAACCAGAAGACTGCCTGTCGGCGCCGTTGAAATCGTAGCTCATGACTTATCCTTTCAGATTATAGGTGTAAGAAGAAATAGCCTTGCGTTCGCCCCGGTGGATTTTCTCCATCAGCCCGCCAAGGTGAGGCTGTTCGATCATGTCCAGTTTGCCGGACCGGTCTCCGGCCGGATAGTTCCACGGGTTGGGCCGGGAACAGACAAACGCCCTGTACGGCGCCCCGTCGTCCGCTTTCAATTCGGTCATGGTGACGACTTGATCCACAATGCCGGGGAGTTCCAGTCCGGTCTTGGCTCCCTCAATCTGCGGTTCGAAAAACTCACGGTTGAAGTCGTCCCGTTTGGCGTCCAGCAGGCCTACGAACCAGACGTTTCGCCCACGGATATACTGAAGCTGCGTCACCCAACGGATCATCTCCTTTCCGAGCAGTCCGTACGCCCCGCGGGAATCCGGCTTTCCCGTCTTCTCGCTGAAAGCTTCCGGCTGGCCCGATGCCCACTGGAAACACAGCCTCGAGGCCACGGTGATGGAGTCGATGAAGAGAGTCCGGTATTTTTCCGTCGTGGCGGGATCGCCATACTGCCCAAGCACATAATCGTAATGAGCCTGACTATACGGCTGGTCCGGACGCATGGCGGGGTTTGGCCCGCCGAGAAAACAGGCCACGTCCCGGGCCGTCTCCCAGTCCCGGATCTCGAGCGAGTCGCCGCCCCAGCCCCGTACGGACAGCCCGCCCGCCTCAAGGTCGAGGAACAGCGTCGTCTCCGGGTCAAGCGTCCACAAAAGGGAAGTCTTGCCGATCTTCGCCGGGCCGAAGATGACGCCCTTGATGCCGCTCTGCTCCTCCATCCGCTCATCGGCGGTAATGATGCGAAAACCGTTCATGGGTGCCCTCCTGCGTTTACGGACGACACCGGAGTGGCCCACAGATCCGGCCGGAGCAAATGGCGGCTGATGCCAAGCCCCCGCTCGTACCTGACGGCGTCCTCAGCCGAGATGGCGCGTGTCCCGTTACAGTGCCGCCACACGGTGGCATAAGCGATGCCCGTCCGCCTGGCGGCTTCCGCCGGGGTCAGCCCCATCTGATTGATGAGCAATGCGAGTGTGTTCATAAGTCAAGATTATTGACTATTGTCAAACTAAATGCAAGACAAAAATCTCTCTTAGTCAAATTGACATATGTCAATTGTTTCCATACAATTATCCCATGTACGCAGAAAAAATCCTCCACATTTTGAAAAATTACGTCGAACGCGAGTTCAACGGCAATGTAACGGCTGCCGGATCCTACTTTGGCATCAACCCGCACACGCTGCGCCGCTGGCTTCTCGGGGATCGCACACCTACGCTCAACGAACTGGGAAAAGCCCTTGATCTCATGGGAATTGACGTCCCGGAACATGGTGAACGTCTCGAGGGGTATGACATGGTTCCGAAGGTGACCGCACGGGCCGGAGCGGGTTCGTCCCTGATCACGTCCGACGAAGTGCTCGGGTATTACGCCTTCCGCCGCGACTTCCTGAACCGCGTGGGCATCCACTCCAAGGAATCCGTCATGCTCGACGTCATAGGCAACAGCATGGAACCGCTCATCCGCCACAAGGACACTATACTCGTGGATCAGTCGGTCAAGGAACCGAGCGACGGCAAAATCTTTCTCGTTGGCCTCGGTGAGGAGCTTTTGGTCAAGCGTCTCCAGCGCACGGCCCGCGGCTGGCTTCTGCGCTCGGAAAACCGCGATTTCGCGGACGTAGCGGTGGAAGGTCCCGACCTTGAAGCTTTCCGTGTCTATGGACGGGTGCGATGGTTTGGAAGGGTGCTGTAAAAAAAGGACCAGAGCCTTACACTCTGGTCCTTTTTATTTTGTTAAACGTAATTACCTGACATCAAAAAGGCTCAGTTGCCTCAATGGAGGATGATCAAGCTTGAGCCAGAGAGGAAAAGCCTTTCCCTGCTTGGGCCGTACCACTTGTTTGCTACGCCAGTTTTTGATTCGGGTCCGGAAACCAAAAAAATAATAACCGATACGGGAAGGGTGCGGATCCCCAATATTCAGAGGCTGCTTCATCGGGCAGTCTCCTTCTTTTTGGAAGAAGCGCCTTTTTCACTCGAATAGGGGATGAAAAAAGCCCGTTTTCCGTAATCCCGTGCGTAAATAACCTCACCGGTGATATGGTGAACATAAGAGGCTACGAAATAGCCAGCCCCAGCCTGCCGTTTTTTCTTTTCAGACGGCATATGGACTCCTTGCGGAGTGCACAGGCTGGACTTGACAAGAGCTAAAGAAAGTCTCTATCCTAAATTGCTAGGTTTAGGGGAGAGCGAGGCACTATGCCACGTTCTTCTGCTCAAGGCCACGAGTCCTTCCTGTTGGTTATGGCTCGTGGCCTTACCCGTAACTATCTAAAATCATGTATCATGTTCCATGCAAAATTGTTTTGGGAACAGCCTTCTGACTTCACCATGCCCAATCAAGCTGGTGAAGACTTTGTAGTTTTTTGTTTCAAAACGCCACCTGCCGGCAACAATGGCCGGAGAAATGGAAAGGCGGGCGGCCAGAGCAAACACGGACATAGTGCTCACTCGGTGTTTTTTGAACTCCTCCCAATCCTCTTGAGGAATAAACATGGATTGGGCAATCTGATCTGCCTCATACTCAATACCATCCGGAGCATGAATTTCCAGATCATCGAAAATGGGATCCTCTAGGACATGCTCTGCCACCAAGTGGCCCAATTCATGCCCCAATGTGTACCAAAAATTATCAACCCGATCATAGCGAAGGCTTAAGCCGATAACCGGTTTTTTATTCAACAAAAAGATGGCGCCATCCACATAGGTGCTCCGGAAATGGGGCATAATTACCACGCTGACGCCCCGTTCTTCCAAGAATGCAATTGCCCGTTTTGGCCCATCGGCAAAGGTGCTGAATCGTGCGATTTCTGTCAGATCTTTTTCTTTGATTCCAGAATAAAAAGGCAGACGCTTTTCCTGAGCCTGCAAATGCACAGCAGCCAGCCACACCTGCAAAGCAAAAAAATCAGACTTCTCATTTTTTCTGAGTGATTGCCGATAGCAAGCACTCTTTGCTGCCTCAGGCGAGAGCCCGGCACGCTGAAAAAACTTTTCGATGTTTGCTTTGAGCTTGGGGCTGCGTTTGGTCAACTTTTCGGGGATCAATCCCAAGCGATGCATTTCCCCAACCGGGTAGCGGGAAAAGTCTATATCCCCATGGGCTTTAGGATCATCTAATAACAAATCAACTGGAATACCAAGATTATCCCGAAGTGTACGCAAGTCTGATAAGGATAATGGCCTTTTACCATTAAGAATTTCACTTGCCCGACTTCGGCTGTTCAAGACCTTGCCCAGATAGGCCTCTTGGTGTCCCCACTTATCAAGAAAATGCCGAATAGCAGCTGCCGGAGTCGGATAGTTTCCCCGCAATTGGGCAGAAAGTTCCTGCAGCATATAAACGGCCGCCGCTTCCCGTTCTTCTACCGAAGCAGAAGAAAGGCTTTTAAGCTGCCGTTCCAGCTTTGAGATAAATTCTGGGGGAAATACATTCTTCATGGGCTTCTGATAACAAAGGATTTTAAATCCTGTCAAGGTGGAAAGTTCCGCATCATCATATCAGAAGTGTTCCATTTTTATGAACAAATATGATTAATATATTGAAATAATTCATATTTATAACGGAATACATGCTCAAGAAAAATGTTTTACAGTTCCTTTTTCTCTTGAATCATACCTAGTTTGAAGAAAACATTCCCCATGTTTTTTCGTCCTGCCTTGGAGTACCCTTTGTCTGAAGGGGCTTTTCGCCCCATGCCTCTCGTATGAGTACCTTTCTGTAATTCAGACGGATTTACAATTTTTGTACCCCTGTTGGAAGAGTATTCCAACAGGGGTAACTATTCTTGCCTGATTTAACCTTTTATGGAAATCTCAGAAAGAGGAACTACACAGAATCCTGAAGCAGCAAATATCTGTTTTACCTGCTCAAGAGTTGCACCAGTCGCTGTAAATTTGTCAAAAACAAGTACACGATAGTTAGCCCTGAAAAGATGTTCATTTGCCTTCATCTGACGAAGTATCGCAGGATAATTATCGCCAATATCTGTTTTTATTTCAACAGAGCAAGAAACTTCAGGAACTGTTCCATCTAAAGCCCATCCTTCCCAAAAAGGAAGCTTTGCAAAAATTTTAACATCCCATCCTTTATATTCAAATTCACTTTCTATTTTTATATTATCAATATCAATTTTTTCATATTTTTCTATAAACAACTCTAAATCTTCTATTTCTTCCTTTAAGCGCCCGTATCCCCAAGAGGTATAATTTTGCTGTTTTTTTAATCGACATTCTTCAAGTTTTTCTTTTGCCTCACTAAGCGAAGCTTCTTTTGAAAGAGATTTCCACCCTAATTTTTTCAATAAATTAATACAAATATTTCTGTCTAAAAACATTGCTTGCAAACTATTATGCTCGGGTGTCTCCGCAGGCTCTCCAAAATTATTTATGATAAGTTGATATGTGGGAGAAAATTTATCCCTGAACCAATTTTGAGAAACTAACCATTCACAATATTGTGGGTCAGATCGTAAGATTTCTATCGGCTGCCCTTTGTATTTTCCAACAGGGATAATCTTATCGTTTTCGTTGTTCATTGGCTTACCTCCTACCTCATTTTTCTATCAACTATCATAGCTCATTGGAAGAACGTGGGCAAACGGAAAACCGTTAGCGACCCTTGACATTACCCCGTTTCTATGGCGTTGTCTGGTTACGGTGCTCGTAACACCTTTTCCCGTAGGCGGACAACGCCACCCGATAGTATGGCTCTTTTTGTGCCTTTTTGACAAAGTCAAGATTCTTTTTGACTTTGGTTTCCTGCTATACTTGCATCCTCTTGATGCCGGGTGTCCCTGATATGTCCAAGCGTAAGCTAAAGGCAGGGAGCCGCACCTACGGGCGGTTACGAACACCCGGCATTCGCTATTCGTAGGCGATGCCAACTCTTTTTTATCCGTAGGAGTTGCATCATGTCACAAGCCCTCTGCTTCAATGAGTTCACCTTCTCCCCCGTCACCCGCGACAACCAGCCTTGGTTCAAGTCTTCTGAACTTGCCCGTGCCTTGGGATATTCTTCCGAAAAGGCGGTTGCCAATATTTACCGCCGCAATGAAGATGAATTTTCCAATGATATGAGCGTGGTCATCAATTCGAGTACCACGGGAATTCCCGTCATGACCCGCATCTTCTCCCTCCGCGGCTGCCACCTCCTCGCCATGTTCGCCCGGACACCCGTCGCCAAGGCGTTCCGCAAGTGGGTTCTCGACGTCATCGAACGGTACGGCGACAGGGTGCCCGTCGATGCCCAGACGCCACCCACAGGCACCCTCTCCCGCATCTCCTCCCGCACCATCGCCGGAGAGCTGCATAAGCGCCACTCCACCGTGCTCGACGCCATAAGCCGCGCCGCCGCCGTCTGCCCGCAACGGGACGCTTTCGTCAGGGGGAACTATGTAGACGCCAAGGGCCAGCGCTGCCCGCAGTATATGGTTTCCCGCGAGGGGATCATCTTCCTCTCCCAGAGCTACGCTGCCCGCCAGACGGACGCATGGCGGAACATTCTGGACACCCTGTCCACCGTGCCGGAAGTCGTCACCCGCCGCCCCGTTCCCCAAAGGCTCCCCGGCCTCCCCGCCACGGAACGCCTGTTCGCCGACATCGAAAAAGCCCTCTTCGCCCTCGACGGTACTGAAAACTGGACGCATATCACCGTGCGCAGGGAACTGAGCGGCATCGGCTCGGTTCCGTTTGAAGTCGAGAAGGCCATCAAACACCACATCAACGCCGCCTGGTACAGCCTCGGGCTGGCGCAGTCATCGCTCCAGGCCGCGCTCGCACTGCGCAAGCTCGCATAACCGTTAAAACGAAAGGGCCGATACCTTCCGGTTTCAGGCCCTTTCGTTTGTGCTGTTTGTCAATATTGCAAGGTGAGGATTCTGTGTAATTTTTCTTTTTGTCAATTTTTACTTGCTTTTAATTTTGACATTTGGCAATATTGATTTTGCCAAACGGCACGAGTCGAAAAGTACGCGTCCCCGGACCGGAATAGTAGCCTTGAAGTGCCGCAAACGCAGCCTCAACAAGTACCAAGCACGGCAAGCCGCAAGCCCACGGGAGCGGGAAAGCAAGCGACGGCAGGGAATGAGGTCAGGGATTGACGATTTTCACCACTCAAGCAAAGGACAGCCGCCATGCACAAAAGCACTCTGGAAACCCATTCCCTTGACGGAGCAAGCCGGATCGTGACGATGGCCGAACGGCTCGCTGATGAAGAGATGGATGCGCTAAAAATGGAAAAGCCCAATGCCATCCCAGGAGAATCCCCTGCATGGAATGTCGCCTATGCCGCTGGCAACGAAGCGCGCCGGATCGCGAACCTGCAAAAAGCGGCGGCGGATACTGTATCCATGCGGCGGGACGAACTGGAAGGAGCCCTTTCCCCTCTGGTATCGTTCAAAAGCATCATGCACGCAGCTGGCCAATGTTCAACCGACGTCGACGCCGGAGATGTCGCGGACGTGATGGATGCTCTGCTCATGAATACCTTCCACCGGGTCGGCGTTCCCGGTGTCATGGGGCTGTAATTGGAGTTCATGCCCTCTTTTACCTTCACAAGACGGAGCGTGCATGAGCTTGCTTCATCTGGAGACGACTTGATATGGCAGAAGATCGCCTTTTGAAGCTCAAGGATTTCATCGGTCGTGTAGGCGTGGTTTCCTCAACGTGGCGGAAGTGGTCACAGGAAGGAAGGGCACCGCAATCCCAAAAGAAGGGGCGGTGCCGGTTCTGGAGGGAATCTGACATCAACGCTTTTATTGCGGGGAAGTGGAAGCCAACCCAACGAGAAAATCAGACCAAGCCTGCATCATTTGGCGGCGCTCGGTAATGTACTCCGCCCGGTTGTACGCTGCACGCACCTTGTTTTCTTCAACATGCGAAAGCTGGCGCTCGATGACATCCGGGCGCCAGCCCATTTCATTCAGAAGGCTTGAAGCCATCGCCCGAAAACCGTGCGCCACATGGATGCCGTCAAAGCCCAAACTCTTGAGTGCTGCGTTGAGCGTGTTCTCAGAAATGGGCACATCCTTTCTCGCCCGCATCGACGGGAACAGGTACTCCCGATGACCTGTGATCTCATGCAGCTCCTCCAGAATCTCCAATACCTGCCTTGACAAGGGAACCCAGTGTTCCCGCTTCATCTTCATGCGCTCTGCGGGAATCACCCAGAGCGCACCCGCCATATCGAACTCCGGCCACTTCGCCCACCGCAACTCGCCGGGGCGTACGAAGGTCAGAGCCTGCACACGCAACGCCAATCGGACAACAGCCGATCCTTTATAATGATGGATCGCCCGCATCACTGCCGTTGCGCCATCCCGATCCACCAATGCCGGAAAATGCCCCTCTTCCCGTGGCGCAAGTGCTCCCCTAAGGTCCCGACAGGGGTCACTGGGGATAAGTGCCGAAGCGACTCCATATCGAAAAACCTGCGAGCAGATCGCGAGTGTCCTGCGGGCCGCCTCCAAAGCTCCCCTCTTTTCAATCGCCTTGATCACGCTCAGGACTTCAATCGGGGTAATGTCCTTCAAAGGGACATTGCCAAGTTCCGGATAAATGTAGCTTCTCAGCCTTTGCTCGACCGTTTCCGTATGACGCGGAGCCCATGTTGCCCGATGAAGCGCAACCCATTCGTCGGCTATGTGCTGAAAGGTTTTCTCCGCATATGCAGTCTTGTTTTTTATGACGCTGGGGTCCCGGCCCGCCGCAACCTGCCTTCGGGCTTCATCACGTTTTTCCCGCGCATCCTTTAAACCAATCTCGGGATAGATACCGAGGCTGATCCGTTTTTCTTTGCCGTTTATCCTGTATTTGAACCGCCACCGCTTGCTGCCGTTCGGCGGGACTTCAATGTACAACCCTTCGGCATCATAAATCTTGTAGACCTTATCCGTGGGCTTGGCTGCTTTGATCCGCGTATCTGTCAGAGGCATTGGGGCAACTCCATGGGTATAGTAGATAGTTGCCCCTATTGTTGCCCCAAAAAAATCGCGGCTGTCAACTTCACTCAACGGCATTCGGCAACACGAAAAAAGCCCCTGAAAGGGGCAAAAAAGAAGTGCCGCCAAGCACTTAATGATGCTTGGCGGCACTTGAAATTACTTCTAATGGCGGAGAGGGGGAGATTCGAACTCCCGGTACCTTTTGAGTACACACGATTTCCAATCGTGCTCCTTCGACCAGCTCGGACACCTCTCCGCGTCGTGCAGCGATGTAACTAGCGAAATTCAGGATGGCTGGCAAGCTTTTTTTTGGAAAAACCGACATTTTTTCCACACCACGAACGACGCTGGCAAATAACACGCGATAAATAAAGGGTATTTTATTATCATGATACTCTAAAAAAATACGGTTCCCCTTTTTCGGAATGCCGAGTATTCGAATTCGCCGGGAATTTCCTTGACAGTTCATCTTTTCATGGGGCAAGAGTCGAACCAAATTCTAAGGAGCGTCTTCATGTCTGTACAAAGCATCATTCAGCTTCTTGGCGGCGTTGGGCTTTTCCTCTTCGCCATCAAGCTGATCAGTGAGGCCCTACAGCTGATAGCCGGGGACCGATTGCGACAGCTTATCGGAACACTGACCAAAACGCCGATCATGGGCGTGCTGGTGGGTGCCTGCGTCACCGTTCTCATCCAAAGCAGCAGCGCCACCACGGTCATGACGGTCAGCTTCGTCGATGCGGGGCTCATGACCCTGACGCAAGCCATCGGCGTCATCATGGGTGCCAACATCGGGACCACGATCACGGGCCAGATCCTCGCCATCAAAGTCCAAGACTACGCCTACCTCTTCATTATTATAGGCGTGCTTCTCTCCTTCTTCGGACGCTCCAAGGTACAGAAGTACGCCGGCAACGGCCTATTGGGTTTTGGTCTGCTTTTCGTGGGAATGCAGACCATGGAATCCTCCATGAGTTTCCTCCGGAATGAAAAGGAATTATTCCTCATGTTCAGCCACAACCCGCTCATGGGGGTTCTGGCCGGAACGCTGCTCACCCTCCTTGTCCAATCCAGCGCCGCTACGGTCGGCCTGACCATCGCCCTCGGCGTACAGGGCCTCTTGCCCCTCCACGCGGCCATCCCCATCATCTTGGGTGACAATATCGGAACAACCATCACCGCGGTCCTCGCTTCCATCGGCACGGATCGGACCGCCAAACAGGCTTGCGCCGCCCATGTGCTCTTCAACGTCATCGGCGTATGCATTTTCCTCACCATCCTTCCGCTTTACCAAGAGCTGATCGCCATGACGGCTACGGGCATCGCCCACCAGATCGCCAATGCCCATACGTTGTTCAACGTCTTCAACACCATCATCTTCCTGCCCTTCGTCAAGCCGTTCGCGGCGCTCATCCGCAGGCTCCTGCCCGACAAGGCCCATAAGGTCGTCGAAGGGGCCCAGTATCTTGATCCCAAGCTCATCGAAGCCACCCCCGGCATCGCTGTGGAAGCGGTCAAAAACGAATGTGCCTACATGGGCTTTTTGGTCATCCACCTTCTTGATTCGGTTCAGGAAGTATTCTTCAACGACAAGAAAGACCTCATCCCCAAGATCGAAGAGACCGAAGCCAAAATCGACCAACTGCACAAGGCCGTCAAAGCCTATGCCGAAGACATCATGCAGGCCGGGATCTCCGATGACGCGGCCCGCGTGCTGACGCTGTATGTCGCCAGCTCCGGGAACATCGAGCGCATCGGCGACTACGGCAAGAAGCTCCTTGAGTACTACGCGTACCGCCAGAACAGGCCGAAGGATTTCTCCCAGCAGGCCATGACGGAACTCTCCGGCATGTACGCCGAAGCCCATCACGCCATTGTGACCGCGCTGGACGGCTTCATCAACGACGACCCCGACAAGGCGCGCGAAGTCGCCCCCATCGCCGGGAAGCTGCGCGGCCTCGAAGTCGAACTCCGCAACCGCCACATCCAGCGGCTGGACAAGCAGGAATGCGACTCCGAAACGGGCCTTGTCTATGTGGATATTCTCGGGATCATCGAGCACATCGGCTATCATTCGAACAACGTCGCCAAGGCCACCATTTCCTCCTGCACGGCGGAGCACAAGGCGAAGGCGTAACAGATACCGGGAAAGAGGCTTTTTCCCAAAAGCCCCTCCCCGCAAAAACTACGACAGGGAGGCCGCGCGGCAAGAGTTCCGCCGCAAAAGGCTCTGCACGAACACACGTGCGGAGCCTTTTCCCTTTTTCCACAACACACTGTGATCATGAAAGGGCGTTTCCGTACTGTCGCTTACCTTTACTGGAGATTTTTTCTTGGCTTGTTCAGTCCGTTCAATTCATCAGTCACCCTCTTGAAAAACTCCAGAGGAGAAAGGCCAAGGGCTTCACAGATGGAATAGATCGCGGTGATGGTGGGATTCCTTTTTCCTTTTATGATTCCACGGACATAGCAATCCTGCAAATCCGAAAAATCCGCGAGGGCCGTTTTGGTCATCTTTCGTTCTTTTCGGATTTTTTCGATTGTAATGCCAGTGGCTTCCAATAAACGAGGATAGGTTTTCATTCCATCAAGGTACACAATGTATTGACAGAAATTCGATACGATAGTATCGAAATAAACAAAATAAGATACTATCGTACCGCTTTTATGCTTTCACATGTGAGGGGGGAGCGTGTCATGGCTGACATGGTGCAAGACAATCTCTGTTGCAGCCGCAGCGTGGTTGATTGGCCCAAGGTGACACGTTCGCTCCTAGGCGCGGTGTCCTTTCTGGTGATAGGCCTGCTTGTCCTGTACGGCATGTTGAAGCAAGGCATACATGACATTTTTCCCTATTTTTTTATTGCAATAGGCATTGTGAACCTGCTTCTCTTCAGGGTGAACGCCAAAGGATACGTCATCGACGCAGAAAACGGTATGCTGGAGTTTCCGGGCGGCGGCATCAAAGTCCAAAACTGGACGTCGCACTTCAACCCCCTTTATCTGTTTCAGGAATTCATGAGGCATAAAATAGCTCTCGCCGAGATACGCGAAATCCACCCGCCTCTAAACATGAGGCAAACGGTCTACGGCAATGGCCGTTCGCGTGCGAGCGTACCAAGCAGGATCGAACTCAACGGCGATTTTGGCGCCGTTTCGCTTTCATTCCGATCAAAGGAAAAACGGGATGAACTGTACCTTGCCCTCGTGCGGATACACCACATAGGGGGGCTCATCCCCACGGGATGAGCCGTATCCGTCACCCCAAAAAGCAAGGAGGTTTCCTCCCATAGCCGAATATACGCCCTTGAGGGTAGGAAGCCACTATTCCTGCATCAATCATGCACTATCACAGGCCTTTTCCCCCGTTCCCCTCCTGTCGGCAGGGATTCAATGATGAAAGCCTTTGAAGCGGGAGAGAAGGGGGTTTGGGGGAGGGAGAAACTTTCTTCAGAAAGCTTCTCCCTCCCCAATCTTCCGTGTGCCTCCCCTACTCCAGCGGAACATTGGGATGCATCGTCCAAATGCCGCAGGGACAGACGCCGGAGCAGATGCCGCATCCGATGCACCGATCGGGATCGGAAACGTACCGATACGCCGCCCGCCAGTGTTTCCCGGCTGATGGCCCCCTCCGGGCAGGATTCCAAGCACATTCTGCAATCCCGGCAGGTCCCGCAACTGACACAACGGTCAAAATCCCGGTTCGCGGCAGGCAGCTCACCATGAGGGCAACGGGTGAAATACGCTGTGCTCAGTTGCCCTGAGGGTACCGGTTTCTTCTCGACGGGCGCATAGGCCACACCGCGAAGCGAGGCGTCAACGGCCTCAGCCGCCTTGATTCCCGTTCCGATGGCGTCCGCCAGCAACCCGGGCTTGATCACGTCGCCCGCCGCAAACACGTTTTCGAGAAGGCTCATGTCCGCCCCGGGAATGACCCAATCGCGGAATTTCCGCACGCCTTCAGGCAGGTAGCCCAAATCCGGGGATTCGCCGATGGTGATGATGACCATGTCGCCGGAAATGAACGTCCCGTCCGCCGTGATGAGTCCGCCATCGATTATTTCCTTGGTCATCACCGGCCAGAGCAGCTTGCCGCCCAGCGCTTCGATGTGCGCGATTTCATGGGCAAAGGCCGCCGGTTTCTGCACGTCGATGCAGGTCACGCTTTCCGCGCCCATCGCATAGGCCCCGGCTGCGGCATCCATGCCCGCGTTGCCGCAGCCGATGACGATGACATTCCGGCCGACACGAGGGTTCTCGCCCTTGTTGATGGCCTTAAGGAAGTCGATGCCCGCCACAATCCTCTCATGCCCGGGCCACGGGAACACGCGGGGGATATGCCCTCCGGTGGCGACGATCACCGCATCGCTTTCCCGCCGGAGCCGCTGGAACCCGTCCGCGTCAACCCGGCTGCCGGTCACGAAACGGACGCCCATGTCCTCAATGCGCTTCAGTTCCTTTTCCAAAATCTCATGCGGAAGGCGGGCGCGGGGAATGACCTGCTCCAGCTTGCCGCCCATGCGGTCGTCAGCTTCGTAGACGGTGACCTCATGCCCTTTCCGGGCAAGCCGCCATGCGGCGCTCAAGCCTGCGACCCCGCCGCCGATCACGGCGACTTTTTTGCCGGTAGGCCCGGTGGGACGGGGCAGGGACACATCAATGGAACAGCGCCCGAGCGCTCCGATTTGGACGGCTTCGTCGATGCCGCCGCGCGTGCACCCTTCCATGCACGGGTTGGGACACACGCCGCCGCACACTGAGCCGGGGAACGGCGTATAGTCGAGCACCAGCTTGTAGGCTTCCTCCACCTTGCCCGCGCGCAGCAGGTTGTACCGTAGCTGTGTAGGAATGGAAGCCGGGCAACGGAACTCACAGGGCGCGGCACAGGCGGCGTTGTCCCACGAGGGGACGCGCTGGCGGTACAGGCCGCGCGCTACGGTGGCGTTCACAACGAAATCATCACGGCATACGTCGCTGAAAATGCCGCCCTGTATCCATTCCTTGGCCCGGAACGCCTTCATCGGCATGGGATCGGTCCCAGGGGAATGTCCCCCCAAGGTGAGGGGATAAATCTTCCGCCACTCGCTCCAATCGCTGAGGACGGCGTACAGTTCCGGCCTGCCCACGGCGGACAAAAATGTTTCCAGCCCGGCGTCAAGGTAGGCGATGTCATCTGATTCCAGCCCGGATACGGCGAGATCGTCCGCGACGTCCTCGGAAAACGCGCCGCGCACATACACTATGCCGCCGACCATGCCCACGCAGGGACGTTCGCCAAGGACGGAAGGAAGCCCTTCGCAGTCATAACCGCAGACCACGGCCTTGCCCCCGCCCATGAACTCGAAGGAAAAACTGCCCACATTCTTGAGCACCCACAGTTCCGGGGGCGCATAAAGGGGATCGTGCTTCATGAGCGAACCGGATCGGGCCCCTGCCCGGCCGCCGATATGGATGACGCCCGCCGCCGCGCAGTGCCCGGCGGTGTCGCCCGCATCCCCGCGCACGACAATGCGGCCTCCCGCGTTCAGCCAGCCCACATCGGCGGGCGCGGGGCCGTCCACAAGGATTTCCGTATTGCCGAGGCACATGGAACCGACGCGCTGGCCGGGGTTGGTCACATGGAACCGCAGGGCCTTGCCTTCCCTGTTCCACAGCGGGCCGCCGATGTCGTGCTGGCCCGACGCTTCGATTTCAAACGATGTCTCGCCGTTGCCTACCGCTTCCTCTATGGCGAGAAGCAAGTCCTGGGTCGACATGCGGTGCGTCCCTTGCAATGTCTTGATTGTCAACATGTCGCGCCCTCCTAGCACACGTATTGGATGCCGAGCTTGTCGGCCACGGCCCTGTCCGTCGTCACAAGGGCGTCGGAACGGCCCACCGGCAACGAACTGTTGCCGATGGGAGCCATCAGTTTGCGCAGTTCCCCGTCCAACGCCAGCATGTAGTCGACAATATTCTGAGCGCCGCGATCGACGTCCAGCCGATGGACGAGGCGCGGGTCCTGCGTACAGATGCCGGTGGGACATCTGCCCGTGGAGCAGGCGTTGCAGCGGCCCTGCTCATTGCCCACGCATCCCAGAAGCTGAATGAGGATCTTGCCGAGGAACACGCCGTTCGCGCCGAGGCAGATCATCTTGAAGGCGTCGGCCGCCGCCGTCCCGGTCATGCCGATGCCGCCGCCCGCCCACAACGGGATCTGCCCCTGCAACCCCTGCCGCACGGCGGCGAGGTAGCAGTCACGCAGTTTGGAAACCACCGGATGCCCCGTATGATCGAGCGAAACCTCATTCGCCGCGCCGGTGCCGCCCTGAATGCCGTCGATAAAGAACCCGCCGCAGATTTTGTACGGATCGCGGAGCAGGTTGTTGTAGACCGATACGGACGTTGCCGAGGCCGCGCACTTGATGGCCACGGGAACGCGGAACCCGAAGGCCGCGTTCAGGGACAAGTGCATCTTCTGGACCGATTCTTCGATGGAATAGAGCCCTTGATGGTTCGGCGGCGAATGCAGGGTCGTCCTCGGCACGCCGCGAATGGCCTGAATGTGCGGGGCCACCTTGGCGGCGGGGAGCAGGCCGCCGTCGCCGGGCTTGGCGCCCTGCCCTATCTTGATCAGGATGCCCGCCGGGTCCGCCTTCATGCGGGGCATGGCCTTGATGATGCGGTTCCAGCCGAAATGCCCGGAAGCGATTTGCAGGATCATGTACTTAAGCCGCTCGGATTCCAACAGCTTGACGGGCATACCGCCCTCGCCCGAACTCATGCGCACGGGAAGGCCGCATTGCTCGTTGAGGTAGGCCGTAGCCAGCGCGATGGCCTCCCACGCCCGCGTGGACAGCGCGCCGATGGACATATCGCTGAAAATGACCGGATAAATCCAGTGCAGCGGGGGTGTTTTCCCCTCAAGCCTGAGTTCGCCGCCCTCGGCGCGCAACGGGAGTTCGCCGGGCAGGAGCACACGCCCGAACGGGGCCAGAATATCAAAGGTATGCCGCTCGGAATCCAGCGCCGGGTCGGTCATCTGGCTGATGCGGCCTACGACGATGTGATCAAGGGTGCGCTGCGCGTTCAGATTGGTCCGTCCGCCGCGCTTGGTGGGGCCATTCGTCCGGGCCAGCAGCGCATACCGGCTGTCAGGGTTGCGGACGGCACGGATGGCCTGATTGGGGCACACTTTTTCACACATGCCGCAGCCGACACACGATCCGGTAAGGCTCGCCTTCTGCCGGATGACGGGACGGGCCAGGTGCTCCCGAACCGGTTCCGGCTGGCTCGCACGGGAAACCGTCAGATCCTGCCGCATGACCGCGACTTCAAGCGCGTTCAGGGTACAGCTCGCCACACAGCTGCCGCACATGGTACAGCGCTCGGGCCGATAGTCGATGATCCACCTTAAATCGTTGACGCCAATATCCTGCGTGGTCACTGATTCCATCTTTGCACCGCCAAATCATTATTGATGAGCACAACTTCCCGCTCGTTGGGATAGATGTCCCGCGAGGCATCCCGATCGGGCAATACCGCGTTCAGCCCGCAGACTTCGGAGGAAATCGCCATGGTCGTCCCGTCGCCGCCCACAACCACAGGGCGCAGTTTTTTGGAGTCGCAGCACGTCATCATGCTTCCGTCAGGGAGCACGGCGATGATCGTGTTGGGGCCGTTGATTTCCAGATGGGCGAGGGATTCGCGGATGAGGCTCAGCACCTTGCGGTCGCCGCGCCGTTCCGCTTCCGCAAAGGGCAGCGGCGTAATGACGTGCTTGAAGTACTTGAGGGGCCACTTCAGTTCGCGCAGCACGTAATGCAGGGTGTAGAGAAAATTCTGCGAGTCCGACTCGAACCCGACGTATCCCCGGTGCAGCGACTTCTGGTACTCCGTATTCTTCGTATAGAACGTGTTTTCCCCGTTGGCGCACAGGGTATAGCCCTGAAGGAAGAACGGATGCGCCGCATACCGGACGATGTCGTAGTTCGTATTCTGGCGGCACTGGGTCACGATGCTCTTCGCCCGCAGGGGGCCTTCCTCGTCCCACAGACGGAAATAGGCGGCGATGTCACGGGGATCGCCGATTTCCTTCAAGGTCAGCACGTCGGGCCAGAAGGAATAGACGAACCCCTGCCCGTCCTTTTCCAGCATCCGGCGCAGGGCAAGCCGCGTATCGAGCAGGAGTTCCTCACGCTCGGCCTGCGTGCGTCCCCTGTAGGCTTCGGGATACTCGTAGTTACGGAACACATAACAGGGCATGGCCTTGATATCGAGGCCGGGCCGCCGATCCACGTCCGGAAGCCACTCCAACACCTGCTCAAACCCCTGCTCCGCCATATACGCATCGACCATCCGGACGCCGCGCGGCGTACAGGCCAGCGACAGCAGCGGCTTGTCCTTATGGCCCTCGAACACGCCGTACAAATCCTGCATCACCATGGCATAACCCGAGTTGTCATGCCCTTCCTGTTGGGGAAGCATCAAATACAACGCTTTCGCCGGTTCGACCGGCACCTTGCTTTTGATCGCTCCGATTCTGCACATAGCTTCCTCCATCCTCATACGGATTGCCCGCCACGCGCGGCGGGACTTCGTGACGGCGCGCCATCCCGCGCTTTCCGTGCGTGCGGCGATCGCCCGCATCAGCACGCAAAGGGGGGAAGAACTTTGGCGGGCCGTTTTCGGCCCGGCGGCACGCGTTTTATACAAAATTGTTATTTAAAATGTCAAAAGAAAAACATATACCCTGTTTGACGATTCAATGAGCAAATAACATACTTATTTTTAGGTATCAATTCGTTCATTTGATTTTTATTCTATTTTTACAAAATTGTAATATCCATTCTTTCATCGAAGCGTCTCCCCCATTCCTCTTTCCTCACGCTTCCCCATGCAACGAGGCGGCAACGCGCTCGCACGGCCTCCCTTCTTGAGGGCCTCCGCCACACGGCGCGGAACCGTCCCATTCGCTCGATCAGCAGGCTAAATGGCCTTGCATGGCCTGACGCTTTGCCGTATGAGACGGGAACATCTTTTCGGGTTGATAAAGGATAGAACACCATGTCCCTGCAGCGTTTTTTCACACGTTCCACTTTTGGGCGCTTCGCCCTGTTCATGATGGCCGGGCTGCTGTGTGCAAGCCTTTCCGCGCGGCCCCTGCTTGCAGCTCCCGACAAGGACGCCGCCGCGTCCGACCGGAAAACGTCCGCCAAAGAAGAGAAGGCCAAAACGGACAAAACGGCTGACGCGTCCTCCGAAAAGGCCGCCGATAGAGACGCCCTGACGGACAAGGAAAAAGCCAAACTCGAAGCTGAAGAGAAGGCCAAACAGGAAGCCGAGGAAAAGGCCCGCCTGGAGGCCGAAGCCAAAGCCAAGGCCGAAGCGGACGCCAAGGCCAAGCAGGAGGCCGAGGAAAGGGCTCGGCAGGACGCCGAAGCCGCGACGGCCAAACTTCAGGCGGAAGCCGAAGCAGCCCAACAGAAAAGCGAGTCCACCGCCTCCGACGACGCCGTGTGGGAAGAGGCGTTCAAGCAGAATCAGGATGAGCTGAACGCGATGGAAATCGAGATCGACGGCTTGGCCGGGGGCCTCAAGGCGATCATCAATCCGCTCCGCAAGAGCCTTCCCGGCATGGAGGAAGCCGCCCAGCGCCTGTTCTCTCTGGCCGGGACGCACAAGCTTGATCCCATCATGCTGGAATCCATCGATCAGCGCGGCGTATTGCAGGCTTCGGGCCTGCGCCAGCAGATGCAGCCCGTCCTGACCGCGCAAAACGTGGTCAAGGACAAAATCGCCGCGCTGGAACAGATGAAGAGAAGCCTCCCTCCCCTTCCGGAGAAAGGCAGCAAGGAAAAGCTGAATCCCGATCAGCAGCAGACGTGGAAAAACATCAGCCGCATCGAGAACAAACTCATCAAGATGGATCAGCGGCTGACGCTTGAGCTTTCCTCCGCCACGGACCTGCTCGGCAAAATCGAGAGTATGCACACAGGCGTGACCGGCTACCTGCCGGACCTGTGGCAGACCTATTATTTTTCAGTCCCGAGCCGCTTCTTCGACCCTGTCGCCTGGGAAGGGATCACCGAGCGGTGGGAAAAGACGCTCCAGAACATGAACCTGCGCATGAGCATCGAATTCCCGCGCAACCCTTCCGCATGGAAGGGCGTGGGGCTGCGGTTCCTCAACGTGCTGCTTCTGGGCTGCGTCGTCATCTTCTTCGTCAACCGCCGCATGGTCCGAGCCGAAAAGAAGGGCACCATGCCCACGGCCGCCCGCTCCGGCATCCTGCGCAGCCTCCTGTGGCAATTCACCGGCCTTGCGCTGGTCGGGGCATCCTTCGGGAGCCAGGGCGAGCTCTTCCGGGGGCTGCTCGTGCTCGGCAGCATCCTTGTCATCGGCGGCGAGATGACCCTCGCATGGGGTATGCGCTGCTTCATCCTCGACAAGAAGATGGGCCTCACCCCGCTCTGGCCCATGTATCTGGCCTCAAGCCTCGGCATCCTGATCAGCTACCCCAACCTGCCCGGCGGCATCCTCTCCCTGAGCTGGATCGCGGTGGGCCTGGTTTCGCTGTACATCCTCAAAGAACTGCACGCGCGCGAGCTTCCCGGCATCGAAAACAACCTGCTGCACGTCCACAGGCTGACCGTCTGGCTCAGCATGGCCGTCGCCGCCATCGGCTGGCCGCGTATGGCGATCCTCGTGCTCATCCTCGTCGACTGCCTCGCCATCAATACGCAGTTCATCATCGGCCTGCTCCAGATCCTCAACCGTTCCTCGGACGTGCAGGACAGTGAGCAGCACGCCCAGCGCAGCGTGCTCGCGGGACTCGTCGCGGCCTTCATCGCGCCCATCGTGCTGCTGCTCATCCTGTGCGGCATGGTGCTCTGGGTCATCGCCATGCCCGGCGGCGCGCTGCTCCTGTGGCACTACCTCGGTACCGGCGTGCAGGTCGGGTCCGCCTCGTTCAACATGGTGCACCTGATTCTTATCGTCAGCGTGTTCTACATTACGAGGGCGGCCATCACGGCCTCCCGCTCGTTCCTGAACCGCGTGGCCTCCCAGTCCTACAAGATCGACAAGACCCTGATCCCGCCCATGCAGACGGGCATCACCTACGGGCTGTGGACGCTCTTCGCCCTCTTCACCCTGAAAGCCCTCGGGTTCGGGCTGGAAAACCTCGCGGTCATCGCCGGCGGCCTCTCCGTCGGTATCGGCTTCGGTATGCAGACCATCGTCAACAACTTCCTGTCGGGCCTCATCCTGATTTTCAGCCGGACCCTGCACGAAGGCGACGTCATCGACGTGGGCAACCTGCAGGGCGTCGTCCGCAAGATCAGCGTCCGCGCGACCACGGTAGAAACGTTCGACAACGCCATCATCTTTGTCCCGAACTCGGAATTCGTCTCCAACCGCCTGATCAACTGGACGCGCAACGGGCGCATCGTGCGCCGTGAAGTGGCCATCGGCGTGGCTTACGGGACCGATCCCAAGCTCGTGGAACGGCTGCTGGTTGAAGTGGCGCAGTCCGTCCCGCAGATTGTACGGCGGCCTCAGCCCTTCGTCCTGTTCATGGATTTTGCGGACAGCACGCTGAACTTCGTACTCCGTTACTGGTCGGACATCGGGACCGCCACGGACGCCGCCTCGGCCATCCGCCACCGGATCGTGGAGGTCTTCGCCGAGCATCAGGTGGAAATCGCCTTCCCGCAGCTTGACGTCCACGTCATCCCTCAGACGCCGTCCCTGACACGAGCTGAAGGGTAAGAAGGCTTGACTCGCCGCATTTGAAAGCATCAAACAAAACAGGCTCTCCCGACGGCATCGGGGGAGCCTGTTTTGCATAACAATGCTTATCTGAACCTGATTCAACGAAAAACAAAAAGACGTTTTTTACTTTAACGTCAATCTGTTCCGCGTTACCCTTCCTCCATTTCCCCCAGCGCGCCTTCTTCCTCAGTCAGAGCCGCCCAGCTCAGGGCAGCGGCGGCGTTCACCAGTTCTCCCGGATCCATGCCTATGGCGTCGGCAAGCAAAAGGATCGTTGTGAAACGCGGTTCGTTTCTGTCGTGCTCAAGGTTATTCAGATAGCGGGTGCTGCGCCCCAGTTTTTGGGCAAGACTGTATTGCGTAAAGCCGCGCTTTCTATACTCTTGAACAAGAGCCACACCGAACTTGGAAGGAGGTCTTTTTCTCATTCCTTGTTCATACTCAACACCTGATTTATAAATAGCCGTTGATTTTATCAGGTGATATATTGAACATCTATTTTCAAATTGATACACAACAAACATGGCAACATCGGAACGGAGCGCTCCTGTGCCAATCGCTAGGGCCTTTTAGACCGTAAAATGTAAGGGGTAAACCGGAAAGGGACATTTCAAACGGCGAACAAAGGATGCCCCGCATTCCCAACTGCTTCATTTCTTCTCTGCAGTTCCGCATATCTTCTTGCGGTGCCCGGCCCTCTTCGGCTCGAAGTCTTTGTCATCCGGGCTCGCCATCCTTCCGGCATGAGTGCGTCAACGTCGCGGGCCAGTTCCCAGCATCCATACGCAGAGCCCGCGCAAGCAGGAGCCCGGTCGACAGTTGCTGCTCACGCGCGTTGTGCTCCAACATGCTGATATACCGGGCGCTACGCTTTGTGAGTTTGGCGAGGCGGTATTGCGTAATGTCGCGATCTTTTCTGGCTTTTACCAATACATCACCGAACGGGCAAAGGGGGTTTTCTTCCATAGAGGGGGCATACAAGAATGACCTGATCAGAAAAAACTGAATAAATGATCATCTATATTTTCTATGATAACCCGATCACTCAAGCGAGGATGTTGTCATGTTTCCAGCCCTACAACGCTTTTTTGAGGCGGTAGAATGCAGAACGCAGGCCGAATTGGCGGAGTTCTTGGGGATAAAACAGTCGTCAATCTCGGATGCGAAGAAAAGAAAAACGATTCCTCCAGATTGGCTTCTCACTGCGCTGCGGAAAAAAGGAATCAGACCGGATTGGATACTCACCGGGCAAGGCACCCGTATGTTGCAATCCTGCGATGGGATGGGAATGGTTGTCCCCCTGCATGTACCCATTTTGGAAATAAGGCCACCGGAGGAATGCACGATGGAAGAACTTATGGTGGAAATTTTTCGGCGTGCATCAAAAACTATCAACAAAAACAAACTGCATTAGCTCCTTTATTGGTAAACAGAAAAAGGCCGGAACTCATTTCTTGGCAATGAGTCCCGGCCTTGCCTCGTTCCTGTGGAACAACTTCCACTAGAAAGGATTAAAACGCGTAGTTCAAGTTCAGGCCGACCTTGTACGCGGTCTTGTCGACACCGCTGAGCTTGCTCCCCCAAACATCCTTATCCAGATCGAGGCGGACAAAGCCCATTTCAGCCGCCAGCGTCAGGTTCTCGTAGATCTTGTACTGGGAATCGAAGTTGACTTCCCACGCATGGTCTTTCGTCGTCAGGTAGACGTTGCCGCTCTCGACGCCGCCGACCGGGCCGGAAGTGACCATCCGGGTATTGTTCGTACCAGTATAGAAGCCCACCGCCAACGTATGGGTGAGATTTTCAAAGAACGAGATGTCGGCAAGGCGGGCGACCACGCCCCACGTGCCCGTGGGCGTATTGCTAAGCACCGCGCCGTCCGAAATCCCATAAGCGCCGTCCCAGCCAAGGGTCGTGGCGCCCCAGCCGGGAGACAGCGTGGGCAGGCGTTCCGAGCCGTCCATCGTATCGGAATTGTCGCCGGAGCCGTACCAGGCGATGAGGCCGGGGGTCACGTAGTCGAGCTTGTACTCGGCAATACCGGAAAGCAGCCAGCCCTGCCGGGTCAGATCCTGCCCGTTGGCCGCCTTGCCCCAGTCGGCCTTGCCGTAAGCGAAATCAAAGGCGAGGCGCAGCGGATCAAACGTCGTCAGCTCTCCGCCGATGCCAAGCCACCATGCCGGGTTGTTCGAATCTTTGGCCACGACGGAAACGCCGTCCTGCCCATAGGGAAGCAGGCCGACAATCAGGGATTCGCCGTTCTCGCCCACTTCATTCAGGCTGTTCTTGCCGAGATTGCCGTACATGCCCCACGGGTTGAGCTGCCAGCCTTCCCCGGTCAACGGGACGCTCAGGCCCACAAAGTCCATCGCGTTGCCCACGCCGCGGTCAATCGTGGTGTTGTCGTTTTCCGCACGCATCCAGAACAGGGACATCCCGGCCATATCATTGAACTGATAGGACAGGGTGATGCCCGCGCCGTCCGAGTCGTCGCTCCCCATGATGGGATCGCCCGCCACGAAGTTCGGCAGGCTGAACGGCTGCAAGCCCATGCGGACGCGCAGATCCGTCTGGGGCACAACCCAATCCACGTACGAGTACCGGACTTCGACGACCTTGCCGTCCGTTCCGAGCGCGCCGCCTTCACTGCTGTTGCCCCAATTGGTGTCCCCGACTTCAAAGAACACCGTACCCTTCAGGGATTCGGACGCGATGATGTCCACCTGCGTGCGCAAGCGCTGGCGGGCATGGAACAGATCGTCGGCCTTTTCCTTGGCGAAGCCGATATTGTTCCATTCGGTGTTGAAATCCCATTCTCCCGAAACCTTGATGTCGGCGGCCTGCGCACCCTTGTGCGCCGCGCCGAAAACAAGCCCTGCTGCCAAAAGAAGGACGGCTACTTTCTTCATGCTGCTTCCTGAATTGAGTCTTTGAGGTTCACGGAAAGGGCCGATGGCCCGTTTATGGCTGACCGCCCCCCGGGATGAAGACGCAAGGCATGGCCTCGGCTTGCGGAACACCGTCGCCAGCTGAGCGTTCCCGAGAGCGGAAGATCCCGTCTTGGACGGCTAGAGAGCCTTTCTATAGGTATAGAGATGGGCGAGGTTGAAGAGGAGGAACAGCCCTCCCGCCACGACATGCCCGCGTTCCCGTCCGGCAAGGCCGAAGGCGAGGGACGCGCCCAGCGTCGCCAACATGCCCCGGTTCGTGAACCGGATGGCCCTGGCCCGGTCGAAGCGCCGCTTCCGGGGTGCCGCCGCCTCATCTTGGGCGGAGGCGAAATCCGCCCACTGCCCGGCAAGGGCCAACAAGTCCTCCCGGCTGATCTGATCCGGATCGTATTCCAGCAGCAGGGACCCGGTACGGCTGTTCACCGTCACGCGCAATATTCCCGGCAGTGAGGCCAGAAATCCGCGGACCTGTTCGGCGTCCTCCGCCCGTTTCAAGGAAGGATGGCGCAGGCGCACCCGCCCATCCACAAAACTCGTGATGCACGATTCGATTTCGCTCATGCCGAGACCTCCTCAAGTTGGAGTTCCGCGCCCGCTTTGAGCATCGGACGCATGGCGTTGAGGGACACGCCCACCGTCGTCAGATTGTGGAGGAGCGCCGAGGGCCCCGGCTGAAGGAAACCGGCCAGCCCGGACGCGAGGAACACGGTATTCAGGGTCATGATCAGGCCGAAGTCAGTCCGGATGCGCCGCATGGCGGCCTTACTCAGATCGACGGCGGTGACGAGGCCGTCAAGACGGCATTCCGTCAGCACCACGTCCGCCACTTCCCGAGCCAGATCCGCGCCGTCGCTCAGGGTCACCCCCACGTCGGCGGCGGACAGCGCCGGAGAGTCGTTGATCCCGTCGCCGAGCATGGCCACCGTGTGGCCTTCCGCCTGAAGACTGCGGATGACCTCCGCCTTGTCCGTAGGCAATACCTGCGACCTGTACTCGCTGATTCCCAACCGCTCGGCCACAGCGGCGGCCGTGCGTTCATCGTCCCCAGTGAGCATGACGACGCGGATTCCCCGCCCGAGCAGCTTGCGAATAACCGGAGCCGCCTCGGGACGCAACGGGTCTTCAATGGCAATGAGCCCGGCCAGTTTCCCGTCCACCGCCAGATAGAGGATCGAGCGGCCTTCGCGGGCCAGACGCTCGATGTCCTCCCGCATAGCGTCCACCGGCACGCCTTCGTCGTGGTGGATATAATGACGGCTCCCAAACAGCACGCGCTTGCCGTGCAGGCGGGAGGCAATGCCGTGCGCCACCACATATTCGACTTCGGTATGTTCTTCCTGATGGTGCAAGCCTTCCTGCTCGGCCTTCCGGACGACGGCCCGGGCGACGGGATGCGGGAAATGCTCCTCAAGACAGGCCGCGGTCCTCAGGATGTCGTCCCGCTCGTAGCCTTCTCCGGGGATCACCTCCGCAACGCGCGGACGGGATTCCGTAAGGGTCCCGGTCTTGTCGAAAACCACGGCGTCAGCCGCCGCCAGCGATTCGAGGAACCGCCCGCCCTTGACGAGGACGCCGCGCCCCACCCCTTCCTTCATGGCGGCAAGCACCGCCAGAGGGGTGGAAAGTTTCAGCGCGCACGAATAGTCGACGAGAAGGACGGAAGCGGCGCGGGCGGGATTGCGGGTGACCAGCCAGACAAGCCCGGCCAGCAGAAAGCTGAACGGCACCACCGCATCGGCAAGCCGTTCGGCCTTGCCCTGCACTCCGGCCTTGAGCGCTTCGGAATCCTCGATGAACCGGACAATCTGCCGGAGGCGCGTGCCGTCGCCCACGCCCGTGGGCCGGATGGCGATCTCGCCCTCCTCAACCACAGTCCCGGCGTATACCGACGAACCGGGAGAGCGCAGGACACCGAGCGGTTCTCCGGTCATGGAAGCCTGATTGACGGAGGCTTCGCCTTCCGCCACCACGCCGTCCACCGGAATGGCGGACCCCGTGCGGACAATGACCAGATCGTCTTCGCTCAGTTCGCTGATGGCGACATGCATCTCCCGGCCTTCGCGCCGCACCCAGACGGTATCGACGTCAAGCGCGAGGCTCTGGGCGAGGGTGTCCAGCGACTTCTTGCGCGTCCATGCTTCGAGCGCTTCACCGAAACCGAGCAGCAGAGTCAGCAGGCGTGCCGTTTTGAAGTCACGGCGCAACAGGGAAATGCCGATGGCGGCGGCATCAAGGACATCCACACTGAGGCGCCCACGGCACAACGCCGCAACCCCTTTGAGGATAAAGGGAACGGAGGCCGCCACCGCCGTGGCCACCCTGACGAGAACCGGCATGAACGGCCGGACAAAGATATAGCGGAGAAAAGGCCCCCAACTCGGCCTTCCGGCTGGCTCGGGGAGGTTTTCGCCGCACACGGCGACATCCCCGGAAGGCTGTTCCGAAGCGGCCACCGCCAGCAACAGGAACGCGGCCCGCTTGGCTTCGTCGTTGGCATACAAGAGGAGCACACTCCCCGTACGGGGATTGACGCGCACCCCTTCGATGCCCCCGACGGCGTCAAGCCTGTCCGCAAGGACTTGCGCCTTGCGGAGGCTGAAACCGTACCGGGCGCGCAGGCGGACCCGTCCCGGCACGTCATGGACAATAAAAAACAGCATGGGAGTTCCTTTTTGGAGGAAAGGCGGGAAGGACCGCCCGCCTTCCGGGAGCGGCACGAGGCCGTCCCGGAGGCGTAAGAAAGGGGAGCGTTCAGCTTCCTAAGGGGCTTCTCCCTCTTTCGAGGGAAAACGAAAGCCTACCGGAAACATAGGCTAAACGCTCGCGGGGAACACCGGAGGACTAGGCCTCTTCCTTCGCTTCCCGGCGCTGTTCCGCCGCGTGGCGGGCTTCGGCCACCATGTCGTCCATGTTTTCCTTCACGGTTTCCACTTTGGCGAGCACAGCGTCCTTGACGTCCATGCCACGGCTCAACAAATCAGCTGCCATCGGCTTCAGGTCAAGCTTGCCCTTGCTCACCGCCACCGCGCCAATTGCACCAAGCGCCAAGCCGCCAAGGAAAAACAGGCCGTACTTCATGTTCTCGTTCATGTCATTCTCCTTCGATGTGGAATTTCATTATCAATTAAAAGTGAAAACAAGAAGCCTACAAAGCCATGCAGATTCTATAGGCTGCCGCCGCCACACCGTACGCAAACACGGTGTTGAATATCATGCTGAACGCAACCCAACCCCAGCTGCCCGCCTCCTGACGGATGACCACGAGGGCCACGAAGCACGGGGAGTACAGCAGCACGAAGAGCATGAGGGACAACGCCGTCGCCTTGTTCCAGTTCGGGTCCTGTGCGAGGCGTTCCGCCAGCGACGTCGCTTCTTCAGGATCCTGCTCGCCAAGCGAATAGGCCGTGCCGAGCGTGGAAACAATGGCTTCCTTGGCCGCTATGCCGCCAATCAGAGCCACGTCCGTGCGCCAATCGAAGCCCACGGGCTTGGTCAGGGGTTCGATGGCCATGCCGAGACGTCCGGCCCAAGAATGCTGCAAGGATTCTTCAGCGAGGGTCGCCTGTACGGCGGCCAGCTCTTCCTCCAGCGGAGTGCGGGCTTCATCCCCTTCGGGCAAGGCGTCCACCTTCTCCTGCAAGGCGGCGATCTGCGTTTCCAGCGGCGCGGCCTGCTCAGGATCCAGCGTCGGGAAGGTCATGCTCGCCCAGATCAGGATGGACACGGCAACAAGCACGGTCCCGGCCTTTTTGAGATACATCCATGTGCGTTCCCAGCAGTGCGTGACCACGCTGCGCAGGGTGGGGACGCGGTACGGGGGCAATTCCATGACGAACGGGGTGGATTCGCCGCGGATGATGGTCGAGCGCATGAGGCGCGCCATGAGAAGCGCGGCGGCCCAACCGGCCAACGTCAGCAGGAACATGGTACGGGCGGGGTTTTCGGGGAAGAACACGCCCACCAGCAGCAGAAACACGGGGAGTTTGGCTCCGCACGCCATATAAGGAAGCGTGAGCAGGGTCGCCAGCTTTTCCTTGGGACTGCGCAAGGTCCGGGTGGCCATGACGCCGGGGATGGCACAGCCGCCCGCGATACCGCCCGCGATGATGAACGGCATGACGGAAGCCCCGTGCAGGCCGAAGGCGCGGAACACGCGGTCAAGCATGTAGGCCATACGAGCCATGTAGCCGAAGTCTTCAAGAATCGCGACCAGCGTAAACATGATGATGATAAGCGGCACGAAGCTCATGACGCCGCCGAGGCCGTCGATAACGCCGCTGACGATGAGCGACTTGAGGAAGCCGTCGGGCATCAGGGCGCTTACGGTCTCGCCAAGCCAGCCGAAGCCGTCTTCGACCCATCCCTGTGGGTATGCGCCGATCACGAAGGTCAGCTGGAACATGGCGTACAGCACGCCGAGCATGATAAGAGGGCCGAACAGCGTGTTGGTCAGCACCTTATCCAGCTTGTCGGACAGCTCAAGGCGGTCCTTGGCCGATTCGCGCCGGACGGCCCCGCTGCGCAGCACACCACGGATAAAGCCGTAACGGTAGTCGGCGATGATGGCTTCGGGCGACGTCTGCAAGGTATCCCGAAGATGGTCGGCCACGGTTTCCCGGTCGGCGCGCAGCTGCGCGGCCACATCGGGCATACGTTCCACCTGCCTCAGGATTTCGGAATCGTTTTCCAGCACCTTCAGGGCAATCCAGCGGGCGGGATAGCGATCCGTCAACAGCCCTTTCTCGGCAAGGAGCCGTTCCATCTTGGTGAGGACCGGATCGAGATCCGGGCCATAGGAAATGTTCAGCGGAGCGCTCCCCCGGCGGCCAAAGGCGACGGCTTCGCGCAGAGCGTCCTTGAGGCCTTCGCCGGAACGCGCCACGGTCGCCACAACGGGAATGCCGAGCTGTTTGCCCAGCTCCTTCGTATCCACCTGAATGCCCGCTTTCCGGGCTTCATCCATCATATTGCAGGCCAGCACGACCGGCAGGCCCATCTCCATGATCTGGACGGTGAGGAACAGGTTGCGCTCAAGCGCGGAGGTGTCCACCAGATCCACGACCGCCATCGGCTTTTCCTCGGCCTTTTCGGGCGCGAGCACGGCACGGGTGACGATTTCCTCCTGCGAGTACGCCGTCAGGGAATACGTGCCGGGAAGGTCCACCATGAGGACCTCAACTCCGTCGATGGAGACGTAGCCTTCCTTCTTGTCGACGGTGACGCCGGGATAGTTCCCGACATGCTGATGGGTTCCGGTATATTCGTTGAACGCCGTGGTTTTCCCGCAGTTCGGGTTCCCCGCCAGCGCAATGCGGACCTCTTTCAACGCGATGTGCTTCGCCTCGCTGCCGTCCTGGCGGCAGTGCGGGCAATCGGCATGGGCCTGGCTCATGCGACCTCCACAGTGATGTAATCGGCTTCGCGGTTCCGCAGGGCCAGCGTGACCCCGAAAAGCCGCAGTGCAACCGGGTCACGCAGCGGGGCGCGGCCCACAATTTCCACATCCGTACCGGGGATGAGCCCCATGTCGCGGATACGCCGCCCGAGCTCGCCATCGGCATCCACGCTGATGATGCTGCCCTTCTGCCCCGCCTGCATCTGGCGCAAACCTATCCTCCGCATACAGTCCTCCAAATTGATTTTGATTTTCTTTATTAAGAAAACCTGACGACACTCTACTTCACCATCGCATACAGTTTGCTGCGTGCGTTACGGTTTTCCCATGGGGCGCTTCAACAAAGCTCCGTACACTCTGACACAAGCCCTCCCGGAACGGGTGAAAGATGCCATTATTGAAAAGTATTGTCAATATAAGTGAGAAAATCTTTCAATTACAGCATCTGTATTCGCCTATCGCGTACGATTTCCGTGTGTTAGAAACCGATGAAATGTTACTTTCCCAACCTGAACAACACGGCGTGAGCCGTTCTGGGGAAAAAAAGCTCAAAGATTGACTCATCAAACTTTATTTGACAAATACTCACTTCTGACCTACTCCCCGGCTCTGGGGGGAATCCATGCTCACAAACGCCGCGCCGAACAGCGCCCTGCCGACCGCCCGGGAACTCGTTTCCCTCACCGTGCCGCAGCTCGGCATGATGCTGTGCCATCTTGCCGTTTCCATGACGGATCTGTGGGTGGCAGGACGGCTGGATGCCTCCGTTCAGGCGTCGCTCGGCATCGTTTCGCAGGTCTTCACCCTCCTCATGCTGATCACTTCCCTTGCCGGAAGCGGCTGCCTGACGACCATCAGCCAAGCCCTCGGAGCCGGGCTCGAACAGCGCGCCCGCCGGTACGCGGCGCTGATCGCAGGGCTTGCCGGTCTCACGGGCACGGTCATCGCAGCGACAAGCCTCCTTTGCCTGCCGATGACGCTCCGGCTCATGCACGTCTCCCCCGAAATGGAGCCCGTGGTCAGGACGTTTATCATTGCCTACAGCTGCCAACTGCCGTTTTATTACACCCTGATCATGCTGAACTCGGTGTTCCGGGCCTACAAGCTGGTCCGCCTCCCGCTCATCGCCATAGCCGTGGTCGCCGTCGGCAACCTCATCGGCAGCGCGGGGTTCGGGCTGGGGCTGTGCGGGTTGCCCGACTACGGGTATCAGGGGATCGCGTGGAGTACCTTTGGGTCCGCCCTGCTCGGGCTGGCCTGCAACCTGTACGCCATCGTCCGGCACGGCATCCTGACCCGCGCGTCCCTCGCCCCGTGGCGGTGGGCCCGGCGTGCCATGCCCTATCTCTTCCGGGTGGGCGGACCGTCCGCCCTCGGCGCTCTGGCGGGACACATGGGGAATCTCGTCATCCTGTCGCTGCTCACGGGGCTGCCCGGCGACATGGTGCCTGTCCTTGCCGGGATGACCCTCGGCTCGCGGGTGGAGAGCTTTCTGACCTTCCCCACTGCGGCGCTGAGCATGACCGTCACCATCCTGAGCGGGCATCTGATCGGTGCAAACAGGCCCGAAGCGCTGTTCCGTTTCGGCCAACGGCTCGCACTCGCCGCCGCCCTTGCGCTCGGATTCGGCGCTGGGCTGCTGTTTGTGTTCCGGGTTCCGGTGGCGGAGATGCTGTCCACACAGCCCGAGGTCGTCCGGCAGGCCGCGCAGTTCCTCGCCTTCGCGTGCGCGGGCATTCCGCTCAAGACCTATTCCATGCTTGTGAACGGGGCTTTCGCCGGGGCGGGGGCCACGCGCGTCTCCTGCAAAGTCAACTGTGTGACCATGTGGGCGCTCCAGCTTCCGCTGGCGTGGACGCTCGGCAACGCCTTCGGCCCGACCGGCATCTACGCCGCCATGCTCTGCGCGAACGCGGGTTCGGCATTCTGGTACGTACGGCTCTACGCCGGGAAAAAATGGCTTGAATACGGTATGCGAAAACGTCAGAATGCCTGACGAGCCGAAAGAGGAGAACGCGGTATGCCCGAAGAGCGAAACGACGCCAGACAGCTCTCGCCTGTGCTGGAAAACTACCTAGAAATCATCTTCCATCAGGAAATCCGGGAAGGCGCGGCCCGCGCCAGTTCCATCGCGGAGGCGGCGGGCGTGTCCCGCTCCACCGTCACCAGCACGCTGAAGGCGCTGAAAAGCATGGGCTATGTGGACTATGAGCCCTACAGCCTCGTCCACCTGACCGAAGCGGGGATGCACATCGGGCGGGATATCGCCCACCGGCACATTGTCATTCAGGAATTTTTCCAGCATATCCTCCAGTTGGAGCCGAACGTCTCCAACGACGTGGCCTGTGAACTGGAACACGTGATTCCGCCGGACGTCATACGGCGTCTGGGGCAATTCGTCCTGTACCTGCGGAGCCGCGAGGACGACTGGAAAAACTGGCAGGAGGACTACAAAGAAATCCGGCTGGAGCATATCCAGTCCAATACGGACAAGGATCTTGTCCGCAACGCGCCGCCCATGCTCGCCATGCGCACCCAGATGATGGGGCAGGACGAACTGCGGAAAAAGTACCGTTAGCGGGCTTTATCCTACGCGTCGGCAGAGCCCTCCGGCGGCGCGAAAAACCATGCAAAACCTCCGAAGCGAACGCCCTCCGCGTGGCCTCGCCATCAGCCGGAAAGCGTGGAAACGTGAAGGCCCGATAAGGCTTCCGTGCAAACATCCCCGGCTCTCCGGGATGGATCCCCCCTGCCCCATACGTTGCGTCCTGGCGCCTTGGGTCGCTTACGCAACGGAATCCGGGCCTTTCCTTGCGACAAGGCACAACGCCCCGCCCTCTGCGCGAACGTCGGACCGGACATCGACAAATCCGACGGCGCGCAGCCATTCCGCCAGCGCGTCCGCCGTATACGTCCGCATCCCGTCTACTATGGAGCACCACCGGGAATCCCCGGACTCCTCGTTCACGATCAAAAACACGCCGGACGGTCCGAGTACGCGGAACACCTCGGCAAAGGCGGCGGGCACATCCGGCCAGAAGTAGACCGTCTCGAAAGCGGTGACGAGATCGAAGGACGCATCGGTATAGGGCAGCCGGGAAACATCCCCCTGCCGCACTTCGCAGCGCCCGGCGGCGACGGCTCCGGCGTTCTTCCGGAGGCTGGTGGCGACGCTCTCAGCGGAAAAATCGATCCCGCAGACAGACCCCTGCGGGCAGAGTTTCAGAAATTGCGCCAGATTCGCCCCGCCGCCGCATCCTATATCGAGCACCCGGGCGTCGGGCTCCGGCGACACATGCGACCGACCCCACTTCGCCAGCGAAGCGTGCCCCCAGTTCATAGCCCACAGCATGATCCTTCCGGATAGGCCGCCGGGCTTCCGGGCGTTCTGAAAAAACGCCCGCAATACATGATGCATACGCTCTCCTTGTCTATCCGGCTGACGTTCCCTCGCTCCATATACAAGTAAAACAGACTGGACGAGGAACGGCTGGCCTCCTCTCCAAAGGTCTGAGAGGTACCTGGAAGCATTATCTGCGGAGAAAACCCGGCACAGCCGGGCTGAACTCCGCCACGAGTCGGGAACGCGAAACCGGGTCCTTTCTCACCAGAACGGCCCCCCCAATCCGGACTACCCCAAAGTTTCCGAATACGGACTTTGCGGGAACGGCGGCCCATACGTCAAGAGGGGCCCCCGCATCGGGCGCTCCTGTCCGGCGAGGACAACAGGGGTACGTCACGCATCCTTGAGCGAGTAGCGCACCGGCACCAGCACCTGAAAACCTTTCCCCCCACGGACCGAGGGTATATCAAGGCCGACAAGCTTCTCGCCGAGCCGTTCGGTGGCTGTATCGAGCACGCCGAAGCCGCTGCCCTTGCCGAGCGAGCACGCACTGACCTTTCCGTCGGCGGAGATCGTCACGAGAAGCTGCACCGTCCCTTCAGCGCCGATCCGCCGCGCCTGCTTGGGATACCGCTTGTGACGGTTCAGGGCGTCAAGGATGGCTCCCAGCGCCTTGCTCTTGTCGTCCGGCCGTTCCTGCGTTCCCCCGACCGGGGCCGAAGGCGCGGCCGCCGCCACGGAGGATACGCCCGTCCCCGCCGCAACCGGAGGAATCTCCGCCTGTTGGCCTACGGGAGCGGAAGGCGGCACGGGCTTCTCCGGCTGCCGGACCACCGGCCGCGTTTTTTTCACCGGAGGAGATTTCTTGACCGGTTTCGGCTTCACGGGTTCGGGAGCTACCGTTTTGGGCGCCTCCTGCGGAGGCTTGGGACGTTCGACGACCGGAGGCGGCACGGGGATCGTCACTTCCGATTCAGGGCTCAACAGCTTGCGCATGGCGTCCGGCTGAACGGGTTTCGCCTCGGGCGTCGGCTCGGGGCGGATCACACGCATCAGCATGATGGATGAAGGGGCTTTCGGCGGCGTGAGGATCTTGACGGAGGGGGTCATTAGACACACGGCCAAGGCCAGCAGGACAAGCCCCCCGGTCATGCCGCCCGCCATGCTGCGGCTCTTGCGGAATTCCTCCACCCCGTACAGGGGCCTAACGCTCACTTGGCTGCGTGCTGATAACAAAGTGTCCTCCTCTCTTCAGCCTGGCGATGTCTACGACGCCGACAAACGCTTCAAAAGGGGCCTTTTCGTCGACGTACAGATTCAGCAGGGCTTCGGGCCGCGTCTCGAGCACCGCGGCCAACGCCTCTTTCGTCAATTGCCGATCCTGATAATGGATAGTCCCATCGGCCTTCACCGAAATCACCAGTTCCGCATTCTTACGGCTGGATTCCTCCGCCGTCTCCGAGGCCGGAAGCACGATATCCAGCACCGGCTTGCTGAATGTCGTGGTCATGATGAAGAAAATCAGGAGCATGAAGATAACGTCGATGACCGGCGTCAGATCGATGCTGGCATCCTCGTCGAAATCATGCATGGCACATTCTCCGGTTTTCGGGCCGGGCTTCCCGCTTCGCGCCGCCGCACAGTTCCAGCGCACGGTAGCTGTGTTCCACGGCCTCGATGTGGAAGCCCTTGAATTTGAGCATCAGGTAATAGTAGAACATGAGCATGGGGATGGCGACGCACAGGCCCATGATCGTGGTGATGAGCGCTTCCCAGATGCCCGCCGCCAGCTGCGCGGCGTTGGGGGCGCTGTTTTCCGCGATGGTGCGGAACACCGTCACCATGCCGAGGATGGTCCCGAGCAGGCCGAGCAGCGGCGAGACCACCGAAATGAGCCTCAGCCAGCACAGCCCTTTCGTGACCTGCTCGAAATTGCGGTGGAACAGGTAAGCGACCTCGGCCCGGATGTCTTCGGAGTGGCCTCCGTGGGTCTTCACGACATCGCGGATAATGGCAATCAGCGGATTGTCGCTCTTATCGCACACATCGCGCATACAGCGGCCTTCCTGATGCTCAATGTCGAGAAAGTCCCGCTTGAAGTCGCGCCAGACGAAATGCAGATACAGAAGGTTCCGCAGCGCGAGGTACAATCCCGCACAACCGACAAAAACCAGCGCGACGCCGGACGGGCCTATGGACGCATAGATTGAGGCAAGATTCATGAGCGTTTCCTGAACACGACGTATGGGCGGCAGAGCCGCCCTTCCGGTTTCGGGGCCGAAGCCCCGTTGATCCTTCTGGCCCGTCAGGCCACCTGTTCCGCGAACCCCTTGAAGGCTTCCTGCGCCCGGAGGCAGTCGGCCTCGTCGGGATGCTTGGCCGCTTCTTCGAGGCGCGCCTTGCGTTCGGGCGTCATGGGGTGCACGTCGGACGCCATTTTCTGCATCATGGCGACGATCTTCGGATCGACCTTGCCCTGACACAGATACGTGCCGAGCACCTTGTTCCGGCGTTCCGGAGCGTTCACCAGCGCTTCGCCCTGCGCGATGCAGTCCCTGGCGTGATCGGAATCCGGCCATGCGCCCAGCGTGCCGAACAAAGCCACCTTCGCGTCCCGCACCGTTTCCAGATAGGCCTTGGCCTGCGCGTCGGGCATACCCTTGTCCACCCAGTAGCCCACGGCAACCAGATCGTAGCCCTCGGGCGCGGGAGCGGACTCCACGGGATAAAGCTCACAGCCGGGAAGAACGGCGGCGATGGCTTCAGCGATTTTCCGGGTATTCCCGGTCCGGGACGAATAGACGACAAGAGCTTTCATGACGGTTCCTTTGTGCCCACGGCCTCGCGCAGCGCGAAGAACGACTCGCGCGCTGCCGGGATGAGTTGACGGTTTTCGCGGCCCACGTACACGGAGAACAGGACCGTGCCCGCCGTGTTGAAAAACTGCACGGAATGGCTTTCCAATCCCATAAAGGGTAAAGACAGGAAACAGATGTGACCGAGATCATCGATCTTGAGATGTCCGCCGAGTCCGCTGCCGCCGGACAGGTTGAAATAGCCGTGCCCGTGCCTGCCTTCCGGTATCTTTCCCTTGATTTCGATGACGGAGCCCAGATGCGCCATGATAAAGGTGGCGTTTTCCCATGAGGCCAAGGCCTGCCAGACCGTATCGAAGGCGTCCTTGCCCGCGAAGGCCCGCGCCTCGTCCGGCAGGGCTCTGGCGACTTCCAGTTCCGAAACGCCGAAGCGTTCCGCAAGGCTTGCCAGCATCACCGGCTTCTTTTCCCGCAGGGCCGCGGCGATGGACTCGCCCAGCGTTTCCGTCGTCTGGCAACACGATGCCGTCATAGTTCGTTCTCCCGTTTGGTTTCCGTTTATTCCCATTCCAACAGCGCTTCGTCTGTTCGAGACGCCCCGGAAAAGATGACTCATGCGGGTGCCGCTCTCCGGAAGGTTTCCCTTCCGATCCGCAGCATTCCCTCCGTACGCACTCGCTATGAAAGAGGCAGCCGCAACGCCCGGGCGCAGGACAACCCCATCAGTTCGAGATCATGGGTGATCACAAGGACGCAGGCCCCCCTGCCGGCCAGCAGATCCAGCGCGTCGGCGATGCGGCGCATGTTGCGCCCGTCAAGGCCGCTGGTGGGCTCGTCGAGGATGAGCACGTCCGGGCGCTTGGCAAAGGCGCAGGCGATCACAAGCCGCTGCTTTTCGCCGCCGGAAAGCGATTGCGGGTGACGTTCCGCAAGCCCTTCCAGCGCGAACAGCGACAGCAGGCCGGGCACATCGTCCGCGCCGCCCCCCGCCAGCGACAGGCTGACTTCAAGTTCCTGCCGTACCGTCTTCATATGGAGCTGGTGATCGGCGTTCTGGAGCACAATGCCCACTCTGGAAAGCAGTTTCGATGCCGGGACCGGCTGCCCCGCGATGGCGAACCGCCCTTCCTGCGCGGCGTTCAGGCCGGTAAGCAGGCGGGCGAGCGTGGTCTTGCCCGTGCCGTTGTCCCCGATGAGCGCGGTCACGCCCGCCGGGATCGACACGTCCACGCCGTCGAACAGGGCCGGTTTGCCGGAGTACGCGAACCGCAGGCCGGAAACGGCCAGCCCGCCTTCACCCGGCTCCAGCAGTTCCTCCGCGCAGTCCGGCAACGTGCGGCGGGGATCGTCCACCCGGGCGGCGCGCAGCCCGCACCGTCCGCGCAGGGCGTCGTCGTACAGCATGTCAAAGCCGCCCCGCTCCGCAATCCGGCCTTCCCGCATGACAAGCACGCGATCCGCTATGCCTTCCAGCCAGTACAGCCGATGATCCACCACAAGGATCGCCATGCCCCGCTCCTTGAGTTCGGCGAGCTTGCAGGCCAGATCCTCGGTAGCTTCGGGATCGAGATTGGCGCTCGGCTCATCAAGGATAAGGGCCCTCGGCCCCTGCGAGAGGATGGAGGCCAACCCGACCTTCTGCTTCTGCCCCTCGGACAGTTCGTGGATGGAGGAGGACAGGATCGGCCCGAGCCGGAAGGCCCGCGCCGCCTCATCGATTTTGGCGGCGATGGCTTCGGGCGAAACGCCCTGCCATTCATGGGCGAACGCCAGCTCGTCCTCGACATTCAGGGCGAAAAACTGCTGTTCGGGGTCTTGAAAGAGCGTTCCGGCCTCCCGCGCAATGGCGTTGATGGGCCGGGCGTCCGTCGGCTCGCCGCCGATCAGGACACGGCCTTCCAGCGTCCCCTGAAAATAGTGGGGGCACAGGCCGTTGGCGAGGCGCATCAGCGTGGACTTGCCGCAGCCGCTGGCCCCGGTGCACAGCACCAGTTCGCCGGGCCGCACCGAAAACGAAATATCCGAAACCGCCGGGCACGTCTGGAACGGGTACGTGTAGGTCACACGTTCAAAGCGGATCATCAGCGCATCCCTCCTTCCAGCGGGGCCCATCCCACGGCATGTTGGCACAGCACCGCCGCAGCCGCCACAAGGCAGGCCGCGACCAAAAGCCATGTGTCGGACGCCTTCCAAACCAGCTTCCGGTAAGGGTGCATCCCTTCGCCGTAGCCGAGCCCCTTGAGTTCGGCGGCGATGCCGAGCTCTTCCGACGTCTTCAGCGAACGGAACAGCAACGGCGTGAACACCAGCCTGATCAGCAGCACGGGATGGCGGAAGGCGTTCCACGGGGTCATGCGCCAGCCGCGTATCCGAAGCGTTTCCGAAACCTGTTTGGCGTCATGCAAAAACGTGGGGATGAAACGGATCATCACCGCCGCCGGGAGATACAGGCAGAAAGGCAGGCGCAAACTCTTCAGGGCGGTCAGCAGGCTCTGCACCCGGCAGGAAAAGGCCAGCGGCAGGATCACGTTCAACATCGTCGCCATGCGCAGGAACGGCACCACCAGCGACACCGCCGAAAACGCGGGCATGGACGGGATCAGCAGGCTCATCCCGAACGCGCACCCCATGGCCAGCAGCGACATGCCCACAAGGACCGCATACCCGATCAGCAGGATGCGGAACTGCCGCATCCCGAGGGCATACACCAGAGACATGCCGAAAAGCACCATCTGCGGCTCGACCCCGGACAGGGCCACCGTAGCCACGGACGCCAGCAGGCTGACGAACATCTTCGCCCGCGTATCCGCCGCGTGCAGCCCGCCGCCCCAGACGGCCCCCTCAGTTACGGACAATGCCTGCATGGCGCAGCTCCCGAACGGCGCGGACGCCGGAAAAAAGCCCGCACAGCGATCCCACGTAGCCGATGACCACAATGGGGACGATGACATACAACAAGGCCGGACTCTCGCGCATGAACAGCCACGAAACGCCCAGCGAAAAGACTTTCGACGTGAGATCGTACACCGCGACGCCGAGCACGGGTGCCCACGGCTTCCGCATCCCTCCGGAGCAGGCCATCGCCGCCTCGGCGCAGCCCGCCGCCAGCAGCATGGCCGGGAGGAGCGTCACGCTGCCGCCGAGCAGAAGCATACTGATGAGCATGTTCACGAGCACGAACAGGGCCAGCGTCCCGGGCTTGCGCACCTTATAGAGCATGACCACGAGCAACGTGGTGAAAATGAGGTTCTTGGCGAGCAGGCTCACCGGATTCATCCCTCCCCCCACCAGCGCGACCAGCAGGGTGGAAAGCTTGGCGGCGGCCGAGAAAACGCCGAGGACGACGAGTTCCCGCGCGCTCCAGTAATGACGGTTGAAGACCTGTGACGGCATCCGTATTCCTTCCCCTCCTCCCCCCGACGCCGCACGGGATTACCGTGGGCGTCCGCCGCCGTGCAGCGTGGGAAGAGTTTTTTGATAATATAAATGAAATTCAATTTCAATACTAAAGCACAGGCTTCCTCATGAAATCAGAATCTCATGCCGACCTTGATGTTGGCGTGCAGGCCGGGTTCCAAAATGCTGTCGTCCTGCCGGTACCGCTTGTCGAAGAGGTTCAGGACTTCTGCGGCCACGGTATACTGCTTTTCGTCGCCGAACTCGAAACCGAAAGCCACGTTCGCCGTCTGCCAGTTGTTGTAGTGGGTCGTCTCGCTTTCGGTCTTCTCGACGGAATTTGAGGAGAACCGCCCGTACACGTCGGCGTTGAAGTCAACGGTTTCGCTCAGGGCGTGCTTGAAGCGCACCCCCGCCCTGCCCGACCATTCGGGTACGCCGGTTTTCCATGTGGTCAGCGTGCCGTAGTCGAACTTGCGCCGCATCCATGTCGCGGAAGCGTACGGCGTGAGGCCGCATTCGAAATCATAGCTCGCGGCCAGCTCCACCCCGTGGGTCTTCGCCGACGAGACGTTGATGTAGCGCGAAGTGTCGGTATCCGCGTCAATGGTGGGGTTATAAATATAGTCGTCCGCATCGGAATAGAAGGCCGCGACGTCTACGGACAGGCCGTCATGGACATACCGCGCCCCGATTTCATAGCTGTTCGAGGTCTCCGGCTTGAGGCCGGGGTTCGGCAGGATCGTCCCTCCTCCCATCGCCGACATCACATACTTTTCCTGCAGCGAAGGGACGCGGAATCCCTGCGCGAACGTGGCCCGCAGCGTCAGATCCGGGATGCCCGACCACATAAGGCCCACATTGAAGACCGGCCGGGAATTGTTTGAGGAGCTCTCCGTGCCCACGTCATACGGGGCCGTGCCCTTGGAGTTGGTCTTGCTCCCTTCGGCATGTTTCATCTCGGACTGGACCCACGTATACCGTACCCCATAGCTCAACGTGAAGTCGGCGGGCAAGGTCGATTCCATCTGGGCATACAGGGCGTTCGTCAGCATGTCACCCTCGTGGTAGGCCGTGGAGGTGTACGGGATGCTCTTCGCCATGGATGCCGCCGCGATCTGTTGCGCAAAGGGGGGCGCACTGGCCAAGATGCCGGTGGCAAGGATGCGCTCCACTGAAGTGGAAGCCGAAGCCCTCGTATCAGCCTTCAGCGTATCATAGCTGATGTCGTATCCGGTGATCAGGTAATGGTTGTCGCCGATGGCCCAGTCCATCTGCAGCGAGGAGCCGAGCTGCTTGTTCCGGTTGTCCGCATTGTTGGTGACGACCAGCGGCATCTTCGTGATGGCCGGGTCCGTGTTCACGTCGTTGGTCATTTCCTTTTCATTCTTCTGCCAAAATGCGTCGAAGCGCACACGGGGAAGCCACGGCGTCACGTTTTTGGCTTCGGCGAAGGCATAAACCTTATCGCGCTGCCACTTGGGGACGTCCACGGCGAAATTCTCATAGCCGGGTTCCATGCTCCCGGAATGGATGGAACCCTTGAAGCTGTCCAGCCCGCCGCCGACCATGAACTTGTCGGAAAAATCGTAGCTCAGGAACGCGCTGCCTTCCTTCTGGCGGAAGGAGGTGTTCGGCGCTTCGCCGTCAGGCGTGCGCAGGTTCCCCTGATCGCTGTATGAGCCGGACACGCGGTACTTGAATCCGTTCATACCGCCGAAAGCCGACAGGGATTCGGCAAAACCGTTGGACGCGCCGTTATAGGCCACGGACGCCTCGCCCTGAATCGGTTTGTCCCCGCCTTTCTTGGTGATGATGTTGACCACGCCGCCGATGGCTTCCGAACCGTAGAGCACGGACGCGGGGCCCTTGATGACTTCCACGCGCTCCACGTTGGAGGGATCGATCAACAGGGGCGTGCCGTCCATCGACTTGTTTTCCACGAGCTTCTGCCCGTCGATGAGGATCAGCACGCGGTTGGGATTCTCGCCGCGGATGGATATGCGCTTAAAGCCCTGCCCGCCGGAATTCCTGATTTCCACGCCCGGCACGTCCTGCAAAAGCTCGCCGATGGTCCGGGCGGGAGAACGCTTGATGTCCTCGCTCGTCATGACGGAAACGCTCATGGGAACGTCCTGCAATTCCTTCTCCACCCTCGTGGCGGTCACGTACACGTCGTCCGCCTTGACCGGCTCCTCCACGGCATAGGCGGGGCACCACGCCGCCAGGCCCAGCGCCGTCAACGGCAAGGCGCGGGCCAGCATCTTCCTTACAAACATCAGGCCTCCAAAGCACGCTTGAGATAATCAAGCAACAGTTGTGAAAGGTTCACCTGCCAGAACTGCCCGGCGAGCGTAAGCACGATGAAGGCCCCGTCCCGTTCGACAAGACCCGCCCGCTCCCATTGCTCAAGCACGGGTTTCCACACCTCGCCCAACGGAATGCCGTAAGCCGCTTCCAGCCCCGGCATGTCCAGCCAGCCCTGCTCCATCCCCTCGGCGATGGCCTTGAACAGCTTTCCCTGCGGGAACGGGCGAAACAGCATGGCGATGGGCTTGCGTCCGGCCCGGACTTCTTCCTGCCACGCCCGGTAGTCCGACTGGTTCAGATAGAAGAACCCGTCCAGATTGCCGCCCGCGCCGGGACCGAACGCCAGACAGTGGGCGCGGCCTTTGACATACAGATTGTACAGGTTGCGTTCCCGCGACGTCCGCGCCCAGTGGCTGATCGACAGGCGGCGGTAAAACCCTTTCTGCATGGCCTTCACCCCTGCGGCGAACATGGCCGACTGCATGGGGACGTCCGCCCCGGCGGGAAGGCGTCCGCTCTCAATGGCCTTGGCGAGCGGGGTGTTCCGGTACACGTTGAGCTGGTAGCAGTCAGCGCCGTCGAGCTTGAGCGACTGGGCCGTGGCGATATCCGCCAGCCAGCGTTCCATCGTCTGCATGGGGAAGCCGTAGATGAGATCCACGATGACGGCGGCCTGATCATAGCTCTGCAAAAGCTGGAGCTGCCGAATCAGCGTGTCGCGATCGGACACGCGGCCCATCGCCTGCCGGATCTCCGTGTCAAAGCTCTGCACCCCGAGTGAAAAGCGGTTTGCCCCGCCCTCGAAGCACGCTTCCATCTTGTCCGGGCCGAAATTCGACAGACGCCCTTCCACCGTGATCTCGCAATCGTTGGCGAGCGGCAGCACGGCGCGGACTTCCTTCAAGATGCGCCGGAGATCGTCCGCCTGCAGCGCCGTGGGCGTGCCTCCGCCCATGTACACGGCATGTACCGGCCCGGCATCCTGTCCGGGCCGGCCCCGCCACAGGCGCAGCTCCTGAATGAGCGCGTCGGCGTAGATCCGGCTTTCGTCTTCGCGGTATGCCTTGTTGTAGAAACCGCAGTACAGGCAGTGCGTCTCACAAAACGGCACATGGATGTACGCCACGGTCTTTCCCGTCCTCGGCTCCGCCAGCAAAGGCTCCAGCGTCGCCTCAAAATCCTGTTTCTCCACGCCCGAACCGCCAAGGCCGGGATGTACGGCGATCTTGCCTTCAAACGCGTACGGCAGAGGATCGACCCCCTCCCTGGCGAAGTAGCGTTCGAGCCCTTCAGCCGGGACGCTTGGCTGCCCTACCCGCTCCTGCTCGGACGGAAGGCTTTTTTCCAATCGGATTTCAGTCATGACCCCTCCGGGTTCCCATCAAAAGTACATTGAACAATATTAAGTTTTATTAATCAAACTTTATGTCCGCAGATGTACACAGTCCGCCCCGGCCTGTCAACCGTTTCTGCCAAAAGGCGGAATGCTTTTTATTACAGCCTATTTTGAAGGAGATTGCCCAGCGAGGCACTCCGGACAGACGCCGTACAGATACAGCCTGTGTTGCGTGGGCGTAAATCCGTATTGGCGGACAAGGCGCTCCTGCAGGGCTTCGATCTTAGGATCGACGACCTCAATGCTCTTGCCGCAGCACTCGCAGATGAGATGATCGTGGTGCCAGTCGCTGGCCTGCTCATACCGGACGACGCCCCCGCCGAAAGAGACTTCCTTGGCAAGCCCGGCCTCACACAACAGCTTCATCGTGCGGTATACCGTGGACTGCCCCACCGTCGGATCCTGTCGCTGAACCAGGCCGTACAGATCGTCAATGGTCAGGTGCCCCTCTTCCTGAAAAAACACGGAAACGATGGCTCGCCGCTGCTGCGTGTTGTGGCAACCTTTTCCGCGTAGGAAGCGCGTGAACACCGTCTCCGGATCAACATGGACTTGTCCGCCTGACATACCTCACCCTTACATAACGGTTCAAGATGTATTGAGGCGCGGGCCCTGCACTCCGGCCCGCGCCTCAGGCATAACGGCTACGGAGTGCCTATACCGCCCACAGTCTATTATAATTGAATTTCATTTTCAATATATTCGCATAAAAAAATGCGGTTAAAGAGCCGCCAGCAGCCGGTTGGCCCAATCTTCCACGTCGCTCCCGTTCGACGAGAGATTGCCGTCGAGCTTCAAGCCTTCCAGAATCTGAATGCCGCCGAGTTCGTTCAAACGCGCCTCAATCACATCCACCGCCCCGCAAAAATGCTCAAAGGAGCTGTCCCCGCTCGCAAAGCACGCGGTCTTGACGCCCTTGACTCCAATACGATCAAAGGCTTCGAACAACGGCTCGAAATCCGTCTGCAGCTCGACTTCATCGGTCCCCCATGCGGAGCACCCGAACAGAGCGACATCCCGGCCTTCGCACAGGCCATCCGGGGAAACGTCGGCGGCGTCCCGTACATCGGCGACATGCCCCGCAGTCCGCAGACGCCCGCCGAGGTATTCGGCAATATCCGCCGTGTTGCCGGTGGTGGACCCGTAAACGATAAGCACATTACTCATGAAAAAGCTCCACTTGGAAAAAAGTTAATGATCGTGATTGTGTTCGCCGCGACATGCGCATCCTCCGTGCCCGTGCCCATGCCCGTGTTCGCCATGGCATGTGCAGTGCGCGCATTTTCCGCAGCACCCGCTTTTCTTCTTGCGGGGCGGCACGATAAGCACACGGCTCCCGGAGGGCGCCATGTTGAATCCGTTTTCGCCCTTGAAGAACAGCTGCGACGCCGGAACGGGCGTCTGGCACAACCGGGCCTGCAACACCTTGCTGCCGAACGGCAACACTTCGCTTACCCCCGCCGTATCGACGAACACCCTGCCGCCGCACCTGTACTCCCTCAGAAAGAGATTCAGCAGTTCGTGTGCGGAGTTGCCGTCAAAAATGCCCTGCATCTTCACATGCAGGTTGTCCTTGTTGTGATGGTAGTTCATCTGAAAATCGGTGCTCATGCACGTTCTCCTTCTTGCCGTGCGGATTCGCTCCCCAGAAGCCGGGAAATGGTGCTCAGACTCCCGTTCGGCAACATATAAAATGTCTTGTTGTGTTTCTTCGCCAGATTCTTGACTTTGATGCAGGCGCCGTGGCTGTTGCAGTTCACGGGGCAGAGGATGATGTCCGCGCGCCTGAGGCTCCGCTCGAGCTGGCGCGTGCCGCCCTGCAGCGAGCCGTTGTGGTAATCGAGGACGCCGCCGCCCCCTTCAATAAATTCGCGGTACAACGACTCCATGCGCTCAACGCCGCCGACGATGAGCACCCGCTTGCTGCACAGATCGAACGAGGGGCAACTCTCGTCGCAGTCCCTGCCGCAACAGGTCCCGCAGGAATCAGCCGCCATGCCAGGCAAGTTCCCCTGCTCAAAGCGAGCCCTTCCCTGCTTGAGCAGCGAGTTGACCAGTTCGCGCTGGCCCTCGAAGCGCTGCGTCAACGACGCAAGCGCCTCCCGCAGGTTCTCGTTTTCCGCTTCAAGTTCCGGGCCCCTGATTTCCCACAGCGCCGTGGACGCCTCATACATGGCGTCCAGTTCGGCTTTCAGGCGGTTGCGTTCGTCCCGGAGCGCGGCGTTTTCCTGCGCAAGCGCACGCCTGCCCTCTTCCGCCTGTTCCATGCCGCCGCGCGAAGCCGCTTCGCGCTCCTTCAATAGCCGGATACGGTTGGCCTGCTGCTCGTTCTTGCGTTCCAGTTCAACGATAAACCGCCGGATGCGCGTCTGTTCCTCCGCGATGCCGTGCATGGCCATGTGGACCGCGCCGTAGACCGTGCGACGGGCTTCATCCGAAAGCCTGCGCGTGGCCGCCGCCCACAAAAAGCCCACATACTGGCCGGCGGAGAACGCCTCCTTCCACTGCACGAGAAAATCCTCTTCACTCAAAAGCCGCAACGGGGCGGCCTCACGCTCGTACTTCCGGCGGAGCAGCTGGCTCATCTTCCGGGACAGAGGGTTTTCCGTAGCGGCGGCATTGACGAACAGCTCGTGCATTTCAAACGGCGTCAGTTCAACCGCCGGAAGCGACATTTTCTTCAAGAGATGTTTCTGTTCGGCAAGCGTGATCCCCATGCCGACAAGCGGACATCTGAACAGTTCGTCCGCTTCCCATATGCCGTGAACAGCCCGTGAAACAGGCGACGCAACGTCCAACGCGGGTTCCGCGTCCGCTGTCTGAGATAACCAACTCATAGCGTTCCTCCATTCCGTTCTGTTGGAAACAGATCTGCCGTATATGAAAATGAAAGTCAAGATCAATAAGTATATTTTTTCTCTCTTCCGTCCTCCCTTTTTCGGCAAAACAAAAAGGAGGCTGCCCGGAAACAGCCTCCCCATGTCGCATAACATATTTTACTCTCTACCGATGCGCTTCCTTATATGCGATGACGTTCGCCTCGCTCATCGCCGCGGCGAAAGCCCGCACCTGCGACGCCGGAACATGCAGGTAGGCTGTGGCGGCGTCACCCTCGGCGTGGAACGGAAGGTTGCTTGCCCTGAGCAGATCGTTCACCGTGGCCCGGGCCTTGGCAGGGTCCCCAGAGACGGCCTGGAAAATATAGCCGCCCTCGCCGTCACGCTGGATATGCCACTGCTGGCGGCCACCCTCCACCACTTGCAGATGCTCCAATTGAACCGTTCCGTGCGGGGACCTCCGCGTGGTCCGGGAGGTCAGCTTTTCCAGACTGCTCAGGTTCTCCAGAATGGGCGGATTGTCGTCAAGGAAAGGAAGCCGCTCGCCGAACACATCGTTCAGAATATAATCGCGCCGGGCGATGAAGGCATCACGCATCGTTTTCACCTGATGCCTCAGCTCCCGAAAATCGGCGATCTGGTCTCTCTTTTCGTTCTCGCCAAGACTGGGATCCCCGGCAATCCTCTCCACCTCTCCACGAAGCCATCCGATATAGCTGGAGAAAACCTTCAAGTCCCCGCCGGAATCGCGCATCTCCTTCAACTGCCGCACGCCCTCCATCTTTTCCATGTAGGCGCAATCGTCAAACACCGTGTAGTTTTTGAATTTGCTGAACTGACCAGGCTCGGAGAAGGAAAAGTCGGAGCGGATGTTCCTCGCATCCATGAACTCTTCCAACGAGTGCCCGGGATCAATGGCGGCAAAAGTATTGCCCATACGTCCCTTGTTGTCGCCGCGCGAGCCGAGGGCGTCGCGGTCGGACAAGGCAAGCATGAGGATCTTGTTGCGCCCCAGCTGCGCCATGCTCGTGTCGCTTCTGCCCCGATCATCGTCCCGCACCAGAAAGCCGTCCACGATGTGCCCCGCGAAATCCCTGAAGGACTGGACCTGCCCGTCAGCCCCGGTTTGGCTCATGTGCTCGGCATCGATGAGCAGCTTCATCTTGCCGTCGCTATATTCGCTGCGCACCAATTTCGCCTTTTGCGACTCGATGCCCATCGTCCGCATGAGGTCGCTGGCCAAAACTTCCTTGATGGCGTTGAAATTGGCTTCATTGCGGGTATGCGCGGTAAAGAAGCGGTGAGCTCCGCTTTTGGCCGTGCGTCTAGGGATGCGTACGTTCCCCAAAATGTTCCGATCGGATTCGTTGTAATCCAGCTTGACGTAGTGCCGAGTGGAAAATTCCGGAATGCAGCCGCGCAACGCGGTCTTTACTTGAGCCAGGCATCCGGGATCGTTCAAGAGTGCTTCCTTAAACTGGGCTCTCATTTCGGGATTTGGAAAATCCGCTTCGCCGAGATCCGGGAACATTTCCCTTTTGACGTCCTGCGCCAAAGAACGCAACACGGCGACGGCTGGATTCAGATGCGGGAGCCCCCGGAACGGCCCGGCATTTCCGGACAAGCAGTGCTCCAGAAACGCGTCCGCCGTCTGATGGAGGGGGGTTCCGGGCGCGCGCATCTGCGCCATATGCTCATCCGTGAAGGCTTTCAGGCCGACAAACCCCGGCTCCACGCCCTTTTGTTTCAATTCCACAAATTCGTAGCCGTTGATGATGTCCCCGGAACGGAGCTCCCCGGCCTTGCTCCGATCCTCCACGTCAAATCTGCCCAAAATCCGGCCCGCATCCCGCACGCCCAGCGCCCTTTCATCGGCGATGCCCTGCACTGCCGTTCGCAGCTCATCAGAGAGCCGCATCAGGTCCGCATCGGATAAGCGGGACGTTTTGGCCGAGGGCTCGTTCGCAAGCAGACGCCCGGCCACTTCGTTCACAGCGCGCCGGTCCCGGAACGCCAGATTGCCCATGTCCGAACGCCCTGCGAAAACGCTCAGAAGGCGCGCCCGGTTCGTTTCCAGATTGACTTTCTTGTCGTGGGCGCTGAGCTCCCCGGCCTTAGCGATGATGCCTCGGATTTCCCGGCTGGACAGGGCTTTGGTTGTGGAAAGCTGGGGAAGGAACCGTTCCGCCACCCCCACCCCGAACTGCCTGCCCAGAGCGTTGAGCAAAACCTGCCGGGTCATGAGGTTCTGACCAGCCTTGTCGGCACGGCTCAGGCTTCTGCCCGACTGAGCGGAGACGCCGAGCTGGGAGTCCGAATCCAGAACGACCCGGCTGGAGGAACCGTAAGATAACGTATTGAACGCTTGCAGCTGAGGCATAGAGTCATCCTGATTGTTGCGGCGGTCCGGTTTGTATCCGGAAACGGCCGGTTACACCCGAAACAGCATTTCGGCGGGGGCGGGCTCCCCGGTTCCCACGGCCTCCCGGTTGAGTTCACCCAAACGATTGGCCCAATATTCCGCCTGCCGCATGACGGAATCCATAATATCCAGAAACCGTTCATGGCTCAGCTCAGTCAACCCGCATTGATAGCTGTACATAACCTTCCGTGATTCCGGCTCCATGGCGAGCACGCCTCCGCCGGTGCCCAGCCCGAAGAGATTCCCGGCCAGCAGTTCCGGGGCAACCTTTCCTTCGCCTCCGGCCACAATCCTGCCGATTTCAAAGTAGATGTAGGCGGCGTCCGCAGGCTCGATGTACTGGATATTGCAGATCAGTGAGCCGTCGACTTCCAGGCTGGTGTAGCCCGTGTCGTCGACGGGCAGGGAAAACCCACAGGCGCGCCCCAATTCAGCCACCATATTCTGATACGTTTCCAAACTCATAGATTCCCCTTTCAGCGTCCTTCGCTTTTCCGAAAAAACCGTGAACCCCGCCCCACCTGATGCGGCACAACCCCAAATCGGCGGCACTGCCAAAAACGTTGCAGGCTCTCCCCTCGCGTTTTTTCGTTGCATGAAACGCGCCAGAAAAACCGTCTTCACGGGACATCACCGCCAAAAGCCTTTTTTCCGGCGGAAACGCCGAGTGGCGGCCCTGAAGAAATCCTGGGCCGCCATTCCTTTTACCGTGCCCCAGTGGCGTACACAACCCCCGGGGCATTCAACGCGCCTACGGAACTGAGGGGAGTTCCGAAGTATCCCTTCCACAGACCCGTTCCGAAGAGATCCGGTTTATCCCCACAGGACCAGCCGCGTCTCCAGCGGCGAGGCCAGCCCCGGTGTGACGGGAAGCACTCGCACGCCGTACACATGCGGCCCGCTCCGGGACGGGCTGTAGGCGCAGGCGTACACGAGCCTGTCCGCCGTGCTCTCCTCCGTGCGCGCCATATCCACGACGTCCGGAGTGTCCGTAAAACCCTTGCCGTCGCCCGGTCCGGCCACGAGCTGCACAAGCAGTTCCTCGGGCTTCATCCCGCCGGGCAGGATGCTGACCTGCACCTGCATGGGCTGCGTGCCCACCAATTCCTCTCCGTTGAGGCCTTCGATGAGGATCAGCTCGATCTTCAAGGAGTTGAAGCGGCCGTTCACATCCTGCTTCCACCGGGCGAGGCGCTTGGTGAGGGCGTTGTGCTTGTCGCGCAGTTCCGCATACCGCTGCGCCGCCGGGATGTAGTAGTCGTTGAGATACTCCCGCACCATCCGGTTGGAGCTGAACCGCGCGATCAAGGACTGCATGGACTGCCTGACCGTCAGAAGCCAGTCGTGGGGCATCCCTTCGAAATTGCGCTCGAAATACAGCGGCACGATCTTTTCTTCCAGAAGGGCGTACAGGAACCCGGCGTCGTCATAATCGCTCTGTTCCCCGCACAGATATTCACGGGTGACGGCGGGCCCGATGGTCCAGCCGTTCTCGCCGTTGTACCCTTCGCACCACCAGCCGTCGGAGATGCTGAAGTTGACCCCCGCGTTGACGGGCACCTTCTGGCCGCTGGTCCCACAGGCCTCGTAGGGACGGCGGGGAGTGTTGAGCCACACGTCGCAGCCCTGAACCATGAGCCGCGACACCGCAAGGTTGTAATCCTCTATGAAGAATATCTTTCCGAAGAAGCGGGGGTCGAGCATGTGGCGGATCACTTCCTGCAGCATGTCGATGCCCTGCGTGTCGGCGGGATGGGCCTTGCCGGAGAAGACGAAGATCACCGGGCGCTCCGCATTGCCCACGATGCGGGCCAGACGATCCAAATCCGCAAAGAGCAGCGTCGCCCGCTTGTACGGCGCAAACCGCCGGGCAAAACCGATGACCAGAGAAGACGGCGTAAGACAGGCCGCCATTTCCTTCTGCTTTTCGTAGGGAATGGCGAACTTCTTGAAAAATTCCGGCAGCGAAGCCCGGAGAAAATCCAAAAGCTGCTTCTTCTGGAGCTGCCGCACCGCCCAGAGGCCCTCGTCCGGGATTTCATCTATCTTGCTCCAGATGGACGAATCCGGGCTCTGCTCCTGCCAGCCGGGGCCAAGCACGTTATCCAGCAGCGCCCGCATGGGCGCCCCCGTATACGACGGCACATGGACGCCGTTGGTGACGTACCGGATGGGGATCTCCGCCTTGGGCACGCCCTTCCAGCCTTCCTGCCACATATGGCGGGAAACGTATCCGTGCAGGGCGCTCACGCCGTTGGCCCGGAACGAGTAATTCAAAGCCAGCACCGTCATTTCGAAAACATTGCGCTCGCTCCCTTCAAACCGCCCCATCCGCACGAATTCCGGCCACGGCAGGCCGATGCTCTGGGCATACGGCAGGAAGTACGGCTCCATCCGTTCCAGCCCGAAACGCTCGTTCCCGGCGTCCACGGGCGTATGCGTCGTAAACAGGCTGCTTCCGCGCACGAGTTCCCCCGCTTCGGCGAAGGAGAGCCCCCGCTCCTGCATAAGCAGGCGGATACGCTCAAGGATGAGGAACGCGGAATGCCCCTCGTTCATATGATACACGGAGGGCCTGATGCCGAGGGCGCGCATGAGCTGGACCCCGCCCATGCCGAGCAGGATTTCCTGACGGAGGCGGCAATCCCTGTCCGCCTCGTACAGCCGGGCGGTGATCTTGCGATCGTCGGCGGTATTGCTGGGCGTGTCGGTGTCCAACAGATACAGCTTGACCCGCCCCACACGCACCATCCAGATCTGCGCATGGAGACGCCGCCCCGGAAGCTGCAACAGCACTTCGAGCGGCGCTCCGCCCTCATCCTTGACCAGCTCCAGCGGCAACGTGGCGAAATCGTTTTCGGGATACTGGGCGATCTGCCGCCCGTCCCTGTCGATCTGCTGCCGGAAATACCCGCTCCGATACAGCAATCCCACGCCCACAAGAGGTATATTCAGATCGCTTGCCGATTTCAGGTGATCGCCGGACAGGACGCCGAGCCCGCCCGAATAAATCGGCAGGCACTCGCTCAAGCCGTACTCCGTCGAGAAATAGGCCGCCGGGCGCTCCGGCGACAACGCGCCGAAGTCCTTTGCAGAAACGCCCATGTAGGCGTCAAAGGCCTCCATTGTGGACTTATACAGCCGCAGGTAGGACTGGTCATGCGCCACGATGAGCAAACGGGCCTTGGTCGCCTTTTCGATGACCGCCACGGGATTGTGTCCGCTGCGTTCCCACTCCGCCGGATTGAGCGCGGAAAACAGCTGATGGCATTCGGGATGCCAGCTCCACCACAGGTTATGGGCCAGCTCGCGCAGCCGCCCGATGGGCTCCGGCAGCGCGGTGACGGCGGTAAAGGCGTGCAGGGTCGGCGTCGTGGACATCGTCGCCTCAAGCACCCGCGTCAGGGATGCGCTGCTCGGCGCGTCACGAAGCGCCCCACGCTCCACGGCCTTGTCCAAGGCCTGCGTATACGCCTGAATATAGTGGGGGAAAAACCGATCCCACGAACACGCGCCGGATAACGCGCGGACGGCCGTGCGCCGCTCGTCGAGCTGTGCCGACGGCAGGGCAGCGTAGTCCAGCAAAACGGCCCGCAAAGCCGCCACAGTCCCCTCATACGAAGTCTGCTGGCGGTGCAGGATCGTAACGCCCTGCTCCTGCCCCTGCGTGTCCCGCACCCACAGACCGAAGCCCGACAGGTCCGTGGTCACGGTGGGGACGGCGTGCGCGGCGCTTTCCTGCGGCGTGTAGCCCCACGGCTCATACCACGAGGGGAAAACGCCCAGATCGCAGGCCGCCAGCACTTCCTCGTACGGCATGTTCAGGAAGCCGTCGTTGCCGTCCAGCAAAGCGGGATCAAAAATGACCTGCACATGGTTTTCCGGCCTGTTGTCCAGACCGAGCCGCTTGCAGGCGTTCAGGATGGGGTCCTGCGGCTGGTTGTATACGTGGTGGCTGCTGATCCAGTACGGCCCCTGATCGGAGATTTTGGAAGGATCGCCGCCCACGGCATCGGGATTGACCCCGCTGTGCCCGCCCATGACGGCGCACAAGGCGAGCACGTTGGTCTGGGACTGGCGTAGCGCCTCGTTCACGCCCGCCAGCGCGTCGAGGAATACGTCCACGCCCTTGTTGTGGTATTCATACCGCCCGGAAATGATGAATATCCGGGTATCCGGCGCAAGCTCGCGCCGCAGGAGGCGTCCCGCCGCGCCAAGGAGTTTGGCCCGCGCCCCGACCGGAACGTCCCGTTCGGCGCTGTAGTCGGGGATGACCCGCATGTCGAGGCCGTTGGGCGTCACCACGTCCGGGGAGCGCCCCAGAAAAACCGTGGCCTCGTCCGCCGTGATGCGGCTCACCGTGGTAAAGCAATCGGCTTCCCGCGCCGACGCCGTTTCCATCGAGCATTTGGCGGTGATGTTGTAGGCCCCGGCTTCCATTTTGGGGTTGATCTGGTTCATCTGCTTGTAGATGTCGAACCCGGACCCCGCCATCGACCGGCCGAGCATGGTCGCGTGCGTCGTAAAGACCGTGCCGAGCTTGGGCGCGCGCTCCTTCAGGTACAAGAGGCCCCCGCCGCACATCCATTCGTGGAAATGCGCAAGCACCGGGCCGGACGCGGGCACGGCAAGCGTCTGGCACGCCGCCTCGATCACCTCGCCGCACGCGGTACTGAACATGACGGGCTCCACATAATCCCACCCGCCGGAAATGGAATCGATGCCGTAACGGTTCCACAGGGAAAACAAAAGCTGCCCCTGATTGAACCGATCCCGATAGCTGACAAGGATGACCTTGGGCCGCCCCGGAATATCCCAGCGCCCGAAGCGGCAGGCCAGATTCCGCCGCGCCGTGATCGCGCGCAGCTCCTGCCAGCAGGCTTCGTCCGTTTCCTCGAATTCCGCGTTGTTGCCCAGATCCGGGCCCAACAGATAGTAGTTGTCTCCGAAAAGAGCGGCGGCCTCCAGAGCCTTGCTGCTCACGACGGCGTAAATGCCGCCCACTTTGTTGCAGACTTCCCAACTGACTTCAAAGAGCGTGGTACGGGACATATCATACTGCATACGGTTCTGCTCCCGCGCCGGCAAGGTTGGCTTCCGGGGTTCCCCGGCAAGCCCAAGCGCCCTCAGGCGCTTTCCAGGACGGCGCTTTTCGTTCCGGGGTCAAGGGGGGACGCCGCGTCAAGCGTAAGCCTGAAATCGGCGAGCACATTCATATAATTGATGTAGGCGTCGTACGGCGTGCCGTAGGGGTTGAAATAGCTGTGCACGTCGCCGTCCGAGAACCACTTCGTGGACATGTAGTAAAAATGGTCGGAGGTCTGCAGACGCCGCCATGTGCGGAGCACGCCGGGATCGCCCGTGGCCTTGACCGCCTTCTCCAAGCGATAGACGGATTCGATGGCGTCGTTCTGCATGTCGTTGCCGAGCCATGCGGTGAGATCGCGCTCGGCGTCCGCCCACGACATGAAATGCGGCACGTCGAGGCTCGCCACCGGCTCGAACCGGGCCGCCGCTTCCGAAGGCGTGATGAACGCGAAACCGGGCGTCCGCAGCATGACCTCGGGCAAGGCTTCCATAAAGGCGAAAATACCGGTGGATTCCCATTGATGCTCCCCGAACGTCTCGTAATCCATGAACAGATTGATGAGATCCCCGGAGGCGTTGGCGGCGTGCGCCCACTCGGAAAACTTGTCCGCCGTGAGCGGAAATTCGGGCCATTGGTGGTTCGAGAACCGGAAGGCGATGTCGTCCGAGAGGCGGTAATTCTTGAGCAGAAGCTTGAGGCGATCGCACCCCGCCGGGCGGTAGACAAAGTTCGGGCTGCGCCAGCCGAGCACGTGATCCGCACCCTCGGCAAGCACGGCCTTGTAGCCCATCGCTTCCACGGCCCGTGCCAGATCGTTGTTGTAGATAAGTTCCGTATTGCGGAAGACACGGGGCGTTACGCCGAAGAGCGCTTCGATCCGCTCGTCGTGCAGGGCGACCTGTTCCCGGAACTCCTCCGGGGAATACAGAAACGCCAGCGAATGGTTGTACGTCTCGGAAAGCAGTTCCACGCATCCGGTGGCCACCAGTTCCCGGAAGCTCTGGATGACTTCCGGCGCGTAGGCCTCGAACTGATCGAGCGCCGTTCCGGAAATGGAGAAACTGACCTTGAACCTGCCGTCGTATTTGCGGATCAGCTTGAGCAGAAGCGCGTTCATGGGCAGGTAGCATTTACGGGCCACCTTCAGCATGATGCCGCAGTTCGCGTCCTCGTCCTCGTAAAAGGAGTCCACGCCGATGTCGAAAAAGGTGTAGTGCCGCAGCCTGTACGGCTGGTGGACCTGAAAATAGAAACAAAGTGCCGACATATCATTTTCCCCCGGAAACAAGTTGCGCGTAAATGGCGTTTAGACGATCGGCCACGTTTTCCCAACGGATGGCCTTGAGCTCCTCGCGGCAATTCCTGACTTCCTCGGCGGCGAGAAACGGGTACGACAAGATCGCGCAGATCTTGTTCGCCATTTCCCGGATGTCCCAAAAATCGACCTTGATCGCGTTCCGCACCACTTCGGCGACGCCGGACTGGCGGGAAATGAGCACCGGCACGTCATAGGCCATGGCCTCAAGGGGCGCGATGCCGAAGGGTTCCGAGACGCTCGGCATGACGTAGAGGTCGCTCACCGCGTACATATGATTCACCTCCTCATCCTTGAGGAAGCCGGTAAAATGGAAATGGCTGCCGATGCGCAGCTGCGCCACCCGGCGGACCATGTTCGGCAGCATGTCCCCGCTGCCCGCCATGACGAAACGTACATCCGGGATGCGGTCGAGCACCAGCTTGGCGGCCTCCACAAAGTAGTCCGGCCCTTTCTGGAACGTGACGCGCCCCATGAACAGGACCCGCTTCTCGTGCGCGCAGCGTTCCGGGACCGCATAGACGCGATCCGCCTCGCTGCGGGAAACGGCGTTGTGCACGACCTCGATCTTGTCCCCCGGAATTCCGTACTGCCGCATGACCAGACGCTTGGTGTAATGGCTCACCGCCACCACGCGATCCGCCGCCTCAAGGCCCGCGCGCTCGATGCCCGCCACGTCCCGGTTCATATTGTCGCCGCTCCGGTCGTGCTCCAGCGCGTGGATATGCGCCACCAGCGGCTTTCCCGTCAGCTTGCGGACAAGGATGCCCGCCGGATAGGTCATCCAGTCGTGGACGTGGATGACGTCGAAACGCGCCTTCCGGGCAATGGCTACCGCCGCGCAAGCGTAGCGATAGACCTCGCTCATGAGATCCGGGCCGTAGCCGCCGTGCAGACGCAGGATCGTTTCCTGCGTCGAAGAAAAAACGTCCGCGTTCCGTTTCACCGACTGGAGGCGTTCCAGCTCACGCCGCCGCTCGTCATAGCTTTCCGGCGTGTCGTAAGGGAGCAGCAACGAGTCCACGTGCTCGATGTGCAGCTTTTCGCGCCACAATTCCCGCACTTCCTCATTGATCCTGAGGTTCCGGGCCGTACGCTCCACCCTCGTGCCGGATGCCGAACACAGCGACAGGCGTTCCCCCACCCGCACCGGGGCGTCCAAGGGGGTCTGCGGCAAGACGAACAGGATTTCCGTGCCTTTCTTCGCCAGCGCCCGGCCCATGCCGTAGCACGCCGTCCCAAGGCCGCCGCTCTTGTAGGGCGGAAATTCCCAGCCGAACATCAGAACGCGCATCAGTTCCCTCCTTTCCGGGCGTTGGCCTCCCACTCGGCATAGACGCCGGGAGCGGCCTCCTTGAGCAAGTGCAGCAAACGCAGGCATTCGGCGACGCTCCAAGCCTGAGCGATGCAGCCGTTGGGAAGATGGGGGGGATCGCCGTCAAAAATTTCCGAAACGGACCCGATCCCCGCGTCGCCGAGGTGCTGGGCGAACAAAGGCCGTATGGTCCGCAGCAGCTCCCGCACCGAGCCGGGCACGTCCCATGCCGCCCGCAATACGGCTTCCCCGTACGCCCCCAGCAGCCACGGCCAGACCGTGCCCTGATGGTAGGCCTCATCGCGTTCGGCGGGGCCGCCTTCATACAGAGGACGATAACCGGGCGCGCTCGGTGCCAGCGTCCGCAAGCCGTACGGCGTAAGCAGGCACCGCCGCACGCGGGAAAGCACGCTGGCATACCTCTCCTCGTCCAGAACCGGATAGGGAAGCGAAAGGGCGAAAAGCTGGTTGGGGCGCACGCACGTTTCCACGCCGCCGTCGCGCCACACGTCCGCGAGGTAGTCGCCCCGCTCGTCCGTGACCCAATACCGCTTGAAAAAGACAGACCGCATGGCGTCCAGCTGCTTCGTCCGCCGCCACTCCGGTTCGCCGAACGCTTTGGCGAGGCTGTCCGCGAAGGCCAGCGCGTTGTACCACAAGGCGCTGATTTCCACGGGCTGACCGTGGCGCGGGGTCACCGGGCGACCGTTGGCGACGGCATCCATCCATGTGAGCTGGGTTCCGGGGTTCCCTACGGAAAGGAACCCCTCGGCGTCCGGCGCCACAAAAGGAACCTTGCCGCCGCCGTAGTGTTCAATGATGTTCTTGATGACCGGCCAGCACCGTTCACGGATCAAACCCTTCCGATCCGGCAGCGCCTTGAGCATCTGCTGCACGGCCCAGACATACCAGAGGGAGGCGTCCGCCGAGTTGTAGGCGTGGTTGCCGTCGGCGGAGAAGACGTTGGGGATGAGCCCGTCCCTGACGGCGGAACCGAGGCCGAGCAGCACGTCCGTGCCCTCTTCGGGCCTTCCGGCATAGAAGGTCAGGCCGGGCAGCGCGATAAGCGTATCCCGCCCCCACGATCCGAACCAGTGGTAGCCCGCCGTCACGGCAAGGCCTCCATCGGGCCTCCGGACAAGAAAGCGCTCCCCTTCCCGGGCAAGATGGCCTTCCAGACTCTCCGAGGAGGCCGCCAACCCCATGCGGCGTTCGACTTCCCGCCGCCAGATCTCGCCGATGACGTTGTGCCCGTGCTCCGTCTGGAGCGCCTCCGTCGAAGCGGTGAGGAACACTGGTTTGCCGGGAACAAGCCTGATCTCGAACTGGCCCGGCTGAAACAGATCTTCCTGATAGGCAAAGCCGCGCTCCCGCTCCACCAAATACTCCACATTGAAGCACCAGTCGGGAGCGGCGTTGAAGATGAAGCCGCCCTCCACCTGCATGAACAGGGGCGGCAATGCCTCATACGGCCTCAGGCAGATCCCGGAGGGGGCCGAAAGCGTTTCGGGACGCAGCACGGGATTCGCGCGGGTGAGGTCATGGGCATTGCGAAAGGCGAGCAAGGGCTTCACGCGCAAAACCACCGGAGGCGTGTCGGGAGCGGTGCCGCGCACCTCATACCTGACGAGCAGCAAGCGGTGTCCGGGAATCAGCATCAATTCCCGCGTGAGCGTCACCTCTCCGAAACGGTAACGGAACACCGGCCATTCTCCGGCGTCCATTTCCTCAAGATGCTCATTCCCGCGCGGATAAAAGACGCCGGGATGCTTACGGCAGGAAAAACACAGTTCCCGCCCGCCCACGAGCAATGATTCCTCAAGAGACGACAGCAATACATGCCGCCCCGCCGGGCTTTCCAGATCGGCCACGAGCAGGCCGTGATACTTCCGCGTATTGCAGCAGATGAGCGAGCTGGAAGCGTAATCACCGAGGCCGTTGGTCTCGATCCATTCTTTCCTCAGGGATTTTCTGATATTCTGGCACGTGGGCTTATCGAAACGAAACTTCATGTCCACTCCTTCACGGCAAAAGGGGAAACACACCCGTAAAAAGCGACAAGGCAAGAGCACCCTGCGGACAGGGTTAACGAGGTCTCTTTAGAGATGGTTGACGATAAGCAAGCGCCCTGTGCACGGTGGCACAGGCGGAGGGAGAAATTGAAGCGGCGGGAGGAGCCGCCCGGAACGGGCTGGCCAGCCGGAGTGCTTCTACGGCCAATCGCTTCAACTTTCAGTATGCTTACCTTCCTGAAACGGAGGAGCCCGTTTGGGAAGGAAGACTACTGACGAACGTAGGATACTACCATGATTAAGCTATAGCTTCCTACTTCTGTAATAATCATTTTGGGCCGAAAAATCAAGGGCACACCAGAAATCTTATTATTCTTCCCAGCTACAGTACAGTAGACTTACACGCCCGCACCACAAGACGCCCCATCAGCCGAAGGGGACGTTTCAGTCCCGTTCCGGCAACGGCGGCGCTTCTTGTGTTCGTACATGTCGGCATCGGCCAGCCGCATCAGCGCTTCCAAGGAATCGGCCTCGGAGGGGTACAGCGCCAGCCCCATACTCACGGCGGGGTTCAGGTCTATGCCTTCAAGATGGTAGGGTTCGCTTCCGATGGCTTCCAGCATACGGCGGAACCGCTCTCCGGCAATGCACCGCTCGCTGACGCCGTACAGGATAGCGATGAACTCGTCGCCGCCCAGCCGGATCAGCGTGCCCGCCGTCGACAGGGCGCTCTGGAGCCGTTCCGCGAACCCGTTCAGCAGCTGGTCGCCGCAATCATGGCCGTACGTGTCGTTGACCTGCTTGAAGTCGTCCAGATCCATGTAACAGAGCGCAAAGGGCCGCTTCGCCTCCATCGCCTTCTCCAGTTCACGGAACAAGACACGGCGGTTGGGAAGCCCCGTCAGGGGATCGTGCTCCGACATCAACTCCAGCCGCTTCTTTTGATGGGCAAGATCCACGGCCAAACCCACCACGCATGAGAACAGGATGCTGATAAAGGTGGCGATGCCGAAAGAAGCGTACCGGATGCTCCAGTTCCACCCGCCCTTGGGCGTCACGCTCAGGATCCAGTCCGCATTGGGCAGGTGCACCTTCCTTTCCACGGGCTCGATCAGCGTTTCGGCGGAACGCAACAGCACGATCCGGTCCCCCGTGTCGGGGTGGATGCGGGAAAGCTGGTACACGTAGTTCTGCTTGTCGAGGTATTCGAGTTTCACCGGATCCAGCACGTCCGGAAAAGCGAAGGTCACGCAGATGAGCCCCCAGAACTTCTCCTGGGCCGTGATATCCCCTTCCGGCTCGCCCATGAACACGGGAAGCCTGACCGCCATCGCGTAGCCGCCCTGAATCAGATCGAACGGGCCGGCAATGGTGGCCTTGCCCGAATCCCGCGCCAGCAGCGCCTCGCGGGAACGCTCGGGGTTGGCGAACAAATCGTGCCCGATGGCCTTCTTGTTGCGCTCAAACGGGTATACTTTGGTAACGACGCCGCGGGGGGCCAGATTGATGTTGATGGTGCTCGGGTGCATCTTCACCAACTCTTCGGCGTAGGAGTAGAACTCCGAGATCCGGCCCTCCCCCTGCCGCAGCAGGGCTTCCACCAGATAGGCGCTCGAAAAGGCGTTGGCGACGACGTATTGGATCTTCGTGGCGTAGCTGTCGACGACGTACCGGGCTTTTTCCCGTTCCTGAAGCACACGGACGTGTTCCAGACGGAAGAGGAAAAGATAACTCCCCAGCAGACAGACCAGCAAGACGCCGAGGGCATACAAGACGCTCCGGCAGTTCCCGCCTTCCCGCAAGACGCCGGTGTCGAACGTCCTTCGCTCTCCGTGCCGTATCAGTCGCTGCATCGTCATTCCTCAAACGCACTCATGCGGGGAAAAGTTCTTCAGGCAGACAAACATATTCTTTGACCATCCCACGAATCCCCTCTTTCGGCAAGGGCTTCCGGATTGCCGAAAGAGGTCCCGCCGCCGTTTGGCCCCCTTTCCCCCCCTCTCTTCAGCAACCTCTTGCCGAAGTGGAGAAAAAATTCCGTCAGCCGTGTCGGAATCGACTGATATTTTTCAACCTTCTTATACTCTGGACTTTTTTCACACAATCGTCATACTACTGTAACATACTTCCAGGGCCCGCCTGCTACAAGACCTGCATCCATGCCGTCATGCGAAGGAGGAGCGATCGTGGTTTCCAAAGATTCCGAAGGGTACCCGGAGCAACTGTGCGCCACAGAGGAAATCAGTGAACTGGCCTGCCCCAACCTGTACCTGAACCGGGAAATCAATTGGCTGGACTTCGATGCGAAAGTGCTCGACGAAGCCACGGATGCCGGTCTCCCGCTCCTTGAGCAGCTTAAATTCCTCTCCATCTTCTACAACAACCTCGATGAATTCTTTATGGTCCGGGTGGCGAACATCTATCGCCAGTACCGCAGCGGGGCCGTGTCCTCGTCGCCGGACCGCATGACGCCCGCCAAACAGCTCGCCGAAATCCGGCGCAAGGTGCTTATTCTGGTTTCCCGCGCCCAGGAGCATTGGCGCAAGCGGCTGGCCCCGCAGCTGCACGACAAGGGCGTACGCCTGATGCGCTATGCGGACCTCTCGGAAAAGCAGCGCAAGTTCCTCGACGGCTACTTCAGGAACGAAATCTACCCCATCCTGACCCCGCAGGCCATCGATCCGGGCCACCCCTTCCCCACGATTTCCAATACCAGCCTCAACTTCATCATCCAGCTGCGCAGCCGTGACGGCGTCACCCGGTTCGCCCGCCTGAAGTGCCCCAACAACATCTCCCGCTTCGTCTTCATCCCCCGGAACAAGGAGGCCAAAACCTATGCCTCGCTCGGCTTCAACGCCAACGTCCGTGACAGCGACATCATCCTGCTGGAAGATCTGATCGCCGAATACCTCGGCGCGCTGTTCCCCGGCAACACTGTCGTCAACGCCGGGCTGTTCCGCATCACGCGCAATACCGACGTGGAGATCGAGGAGGACGAAGCCGACGATCTGCTGGAAGCCGTCAAGGATCTGGTGGAACAGCGCCGCTTCGGCGACGTGGTGCGCCTTGAGATAGCCCACGGCACGGCCAAGGAACTCAGCGCGTTCCTGACCGAGCGGCTGGGGATGCAGCCGTTCCAGATTTACCGGGTCAAGGGGCCGCTGGCCTTTTCCGAACTCATGGCCCTTTACGGCGTGGACAGGCCGGGCTTGAAAGAATCCCCCTTTTACGGGCGTACGCCGAGCGTGTTTCAGGAAGGCGACATCTACGCGCACATCCAGAGCAGGGATGTTTTCCTCTTCCATCCCTACGACAGTTTCACCCCGGTTCTGGATTTCATCCGCCGCTCCAGCGAGGACCCCGGCGTCATCGCCATCAAACAGACGCTCTACCGCGTGGGTAACGCTTCGCCCATCGTGAAAGCCCTTATCGAAGCCCGGCGCTCCGGCAAGCAGGTCACCGCCGTGGTCGAGCTGAAAGCCCGTTTCGATGAGGAACGCAACATCACGTGGGCCGAAGAGATGGAGAAGGCGGGCGTCAACGTAGTCTACGGACTCGTCGGCATGAAGATACACGCCAAGCTCTGCCTCGTGGTCCGGCGCGAACCGGAGGGGGTTTCCCGCTACGTGCACATCGGCACCGGAAACTACAACCCCTCCACCGCCAAGATGTACACCGACATGGGGCTGATCACCGCCAACCCGAACATCTGCGCGGACGTCACCGATCTCTTCAATGTCATGACCGGATACGCCCACCGCGAGCAATACAGGGAACTGCTCGTCTCCCCGCTGTCCATGCGCCGCTCCCTGCTGGATATGATCCAGCGCGAAACGGCCCTGCACCAGCAAAATGGAAACGGCGAAATCATTTTCAAATGCAACCAGCTGGTGGATAAACACGTTATCCGGGCCCTGTACAGGGCTTCCATGGAGGGCGTGCGCGTCCGGCTCCAGGTGCGCGGCATCTGCTGCCTGCGCCCCGGCGTGAAGGGCATCAGCGACAACATCGAGGTGACGTCCATCGTCGGGCGTTTCCTGGAGCACACCCGCGTCTACTGGTTCAACGCCAATGGGGAAGGCCGCCTCTATATCGGCAGCGCCGACATCATGCCCCGTAACCTTGATCGGCGCATTGAAGTGCTTGTCCCTATCCTCGATCCCGGATTGCGGGCGTGCCTGCGCAACGATATTTTGGAAACACACCTCCGCGACAATCAGCAGACGTGGCGACTTCAGGAAGACGGCACCTATTGCCGCATCAAGCCCGGCAAGGGAGAAGAACCCGTCAACGCACAGGAAATCATGATGCGCCGCAGCCGGGAGTGTGTCTGATCCTCAAACGCTCAAAAGGAAAAACCATGACCATACATACGGAAGACCAGTTGCAGGAACCACAGGCCGAACCCAAAGCGACCCCGGCGAAACGCCCCGCCAGAACCGCGAAAAACGCCCCCGCCGGAGAATCGCAGCCCAAGCCGAGGCCCGCCCGCAAGAAGCCCCAAAGGGCCCAGCCCGAACCGGTACAGGAATCCGCCCCGGAACCCGCAGCCGTGGCGGAACTCGTAACCGCCGCCCCGGAAGCCTATGACCCCGCTCCGGCATTGTCCGCCCCCTGCTCCGAACCGTGCCCGGAAACCTGCTCCGCCCCCGCCGCCGAAACGGCTGAACTCGCCGAAGAGACGCCCCTCACCACGGCGGTCATGCCCGAATCGCCGGTTATGGCCGATTCGTTGACGCACGGGCAGCGTGTGGCCGCCATCGCGGCGACCCTGTTTCAAGATCTCGCCGAGCTCCACGGGCTCGACGACGTCTGGGGGCACAGGCTCCACCTCGCGGCGCAGCTGCACGACATCGGGTTCGCCGAAGGCCGCAAGGGGCATCATAAAATCAGTATGCGCCTCATTGAGGAAGATCTCAGCCTGAACATCCACGAGGACGATCGCCCGTGGGTCGCCCTGCTCGCCCGCTACCACCGCAAGGCGTGGCCCTCGCGCCGGCACGCCCGCTTCGACGCCCTGAAAAAAAGCGACCGGAAGGCGCTGCGCAAGGCGGCGTCCCTGCTCCGCATCGCGGACGCGCTCGATTACACCCACACGGGCGTCGTCGGGAACCTTGCCGTCGCCGTCAAGAAGCGTAAGGTCATCATCGCCGTCCAGTGCTCCGGAGACTGCTCCGCGGAAATGGAACGCGTCATCAAAAAGGGCGATCTGTTCATGCACGTCTTCGGACGGGAGCTGGAATGCGTATGTCAGGGGAACTAGAGCGGACGGAAAAAGCCATCGGCATCATCGATCTCGGCAGCAACTCGGTCCGCCTGCTGCTCGTCCGCGTCCATGCGGACGGATCCACGACGATCCTGAATCAGGTCAAGCACATGGTCCGGCTCGGCGAAGGCGGATTCACCCACAACCGCCTTCAGGAAGAGACGATGGCCCGCACCATCGCGGTGCTGCGCGGGCTGGCGGAAATGTGCGCGGTCTATGAGACGACGGAAATCATCGCCATCGCCACGGCGGCCGTACGCGACGCCGTCAACGGCCCCGAATTCATCCGCCGCGTGCAGGAAAAGACCGGGATCGACTTCACGGTCGTATCGGGCCGCGAAGAGGCGCGCCTCATCTATCTTGGGGTTTCCAGCGGGTTGGAGCACAGCAAAAGCCTTCGGCTGTTCATCGACATCGGCGGCGGCAGCACCGAGCTCATCGTGGGCGATTCCCAGTCCTACGTGAACCTCGATTCGCTCAAGCTCGGCTGCGTGCGCCTGACCAACCTGTTCTTTGAGGACAACAAAGGGCCGGTTTCCGCCTATACCTACGCGGCGCTGCAACGTTACGTCCGCAACGAGGCCCTGCACTCCTTCCAGCGCATCGCGGGTTTCGAGATCCCCGAAGCCGTCGCCAGCTCAGGCACGGCCCAGAACCTCGCGGAAATCGCCGCCGCACTGGAGCAGCAGGACGCCGCGCGCACGGGCAAACCCTCCACGGCTTCCAAGCATGTCCTCAGCTATGACGGCCTGCGCCGCGCGGTCAAGGAACTGTGTTCCCGGACCCTTGAGGAGCGTAAATCCGTTCCGGGCATCAATCCCAACCGGGCCGACGTGATCATCGCGGGCGCGGCCATCCTCCAGACCATCATGGAGGAGCAGGGATTCGAGAGCGTGACCATCAGCAACCGCAACCTGCAAAACGGCATCCTCGTCGACTACCTCATGCGGACGCATCCGCAGAAGGCCGGTTCCCGCCTCTCCGCCCGCGAGGAAAGCGTCCTCCAGCTGGCACGGTTCTGCCGCTTCGAGGAAAAACATTCCCGGCACATCGCGAAGCTGGCCCTTGAACTGTTCGACAGCGCGCGGGCCATCGGGCTGCACGACGCCCCGCCCGTATCGCGCGAGCTGCTGTACTATGCCGCTCTGCTGCACGACATCGGGATCTTCATTTCCTTTGCGAACCACAACGCGCACAGCCACTATCTGATCCGCAATACGGAACTGCTCGGTTTCACGGAACGCGAAATCGAGCTCATAGCGGCGCTGGCGTTCTTCCACCGTAAGCGGCCCTCCAAGAAAATCCCGCTGTTCCTCCAGCTTGATGAGGGCATCCGGGAAGAGGTACGCCTGCTGTCCCTGTTCCTGACCCTTGCGGAGCGCATGGACAAAAGCCACCGCCAGATCATCCGTTCGGCCCGTTTCGGGCGCACGCCGGACGGGGAACTGGAGCTGTGCCTTCGTGCTTCCGAGGTCTGCCCCATCGAAATCGAAGAGATCGGGCGCAGCCACAAGCTGATCAAGAAGACCTTCCACACGCATTTCACGCTTTGCCCCTGTCTCGAAAACGGGGTGCCTATTGTCTGAAAAGCTGGGGGAATGAGTATACCGGGGAAGGGGAGCCGCCATCCGGCCGTCCTCCCCTCCCCCGGTCCCCTCCTCTCTCCTTCCCAAGACTTTTGGCTGATGGGGAGGCGGCGCGGAGGGAGGTCGTTCCGGCTGAGGCGGGGATTCCTCCGCACCGTCAGCCGTTTTTGCTTACAGCAGTTCACCGTACTTTTTGATGAAGATGCCCTTAAGGGTTGTCGTCAGCAGCATGTAGGCCGCAAGCGTGGCGAACAGCCACGGGAAGAACGCGCCCGGAAGCGGCATCATGTCGAGAGCCCCGCCGACTGTCGTAAACGGGATGCACGTTCCCGCCAGAATCCCGAGCGAAGTCAGCCCCGTCACCTGCCACGAGGCCCGGCTGCGCAGGAACGGAACCTTGGGCGTACGCAGCATATAGAGCACCAGCGTCTGCGTCCACAGCGATTCCACGAACCACCCGGCCTGAAAGAGGCCCACGAACGCGACCTGCATTCCCGCGTCCAGCGTCTCATACGCCCCCCCGAACACCAGCGGGCAGATGTAGGTATACAGCAGAACGAACGTCGTGATGTCGAATACCGAACTGGCGGGCCCGAACCAGATCATAAACCGGCTGATCGATGAAGCGTCCCATGTCTTCGGCTGCTTCAGGAAATCCGCATCGACGTTGTCCCACGGCATGGCCGTGCATGAAATGTCGTAGATGAGGTTCAGCACGAGGATCTGCAGCGGGGCCAGCGGCAGGAACGGCAGAAACGCGCTCGCCGCCAATACCGAGAACATGTTGCCGAAGTTGGAGCTTGCCGTCATCTTGATGTACTTGATGATGTTGGCGTAGATCCTGCGGCCCTCGATCGCGCCCTGCTCCAGCACCATCAAATCCTTTTCCAGCAGGATGATGTCGGCGGATTCGCGGGCGATGTCCACGGCGGAATCCACCGAAATCCCCACGTCCGAAGCCTTCATCGCCGCCGCGTCGTTGATGCCGTCGCCCATGAAACCCACGGTATGCCCGTTCTCGCGCAGGCACGTCACAATGCGCGCTTTCTGCTGCGGAGTCAGCTTGGCGAAAATGTCCGTACGCTCCGCCGCAGCGCGCAACGCCGCGTCGTCCATCGCCTCCACATCCGAACCGAGCAGCAGGGAATGGGACCGCAACCCCACCTGCCCGCACACGCTGCGCGTCACCGCGTCGTTGTCCCCGGTCAGCACCTTGACCGCGACGCCGTACTCCTTCAGCGCGGCAACGGCAGCCGCCGCGGAATCCTTCGGGGGATCGAGGAAGGCGAGATACCCGATGAGCACCATGTCCGACTCGTCCGCCACGGAAAACGCTCCGGCGACCATCGGATTCGTCTTGTGGGCCACGGCGATGACGCGCAGCCCGGCCTCGTTGTACCGCCGCACCGTGGCGAGGATCTCCTCGCTCAACGCGCTGGTGAGCGGCTCCACATTCCCCTTGTATTCCGCGTAGCTGCAAATGGAGAGCATTTCCTCCACCGCGCCCTTGGTGATGATCTGCGTCTTGCCTGCCTTGTCCGCCACAACCACGCTCATGCGCCGCCGGGTGAAATCGAACGGGATTTCGTCCACCTTCCGGTAATCCTGCCACAGCGGGAGCATGTTCGTCTCGTAGGCGTGATCCACGATGGCTTCGTCCATCAGGTTGCGCAGGCCGGTCTGATGGTAGCTGTTCAGGAAGGCGTGGCGCAGGACACGCTCATCCACATTGCCGTGCACGTCGAGCGGATATTCCAGCACGATGCGATCCTGCGTCAGGGTCCCGGTCTTGTCCGTGCACAGGATGTTCATGGCCCCGAGATTCTGGATCGCATTGAGATGCTTTACGATGACCTTTTTCCGGGACATGGCGACCGCGCCCTTGGCGAGGTTGGCGGACACGATCATGGGCAGCATTTCCGGGGTCAGGCCCACGGCCACGGACAGTGCGAACAACGCTGCCTGCACCCAGTCGCCTTTCGTAAAGCCGTTGAGGAAGAGCACCACCGGAACCATGCCCACCATGAACCGGATGAGCACCCACGATACGGCGTTCACGCCCTTCTCGAAATTCGTGCGGACGCGCGTTTCCGCAACGCGCCGGGCCAAAGCCCCGAACAGCGTATCCTTGCCCACGGCGATCACGAGGGCCAGAGCCGAACCGCTGACCACAGTACTGCCCATGAACGCGAGATTGTTGCATTCCAGCGGATTGCCGCCCGTCTGCGGCTGCGCGGCGGTCCACTTTTCCATCGGTTCGCTCTCGCCGGTCAGCGATGACTGGCTGACGAAAAGGTCCTTGGTTTCGACGATGCGCACATCGGCGGGGATCATGTCGCCCGCGGCGAGCCGGATCACGTCGCCCACAACAAGCTCCGAAATGGGGCGTTCCCGGCTCTCGCCGTCACGCAAGACCGCAATGGTGGTCTTGACCATCGCCTGCAAACGTTCCGCCGCGTTGCCCGAGCGCACTTCCTGCACAAACCGCAGCGTGCCGCTGATGAAAACCATGATGCCGACGATGAGAACGGCGGTGAGATCGCGATCCTCCGGCTCGACGATGGCGTAGTCGGTGATGAAGGAAATGACCGCCAGAACAATGAGAACGACGGTAAACGGGTTGATGAAGGCTTTGAACAGACGCTTCAGGATGGAGTCCGCCTTTTTGCGGGCAAGCTCGTTCCGTCCGAACAGCGCCCGCATGATGTCGGGCCGGGGCTGTCCTTGGGGCGTCGTTTCGTAGGCTGCAAAGACCTCTTGCGGCGTCTGGCGGGCCGCCTCAAGAAGCCGGGCGGACGCGGGGCGGGCGGCAAGTCCGCGGACCTCCTGCGTGACGTTCAGGTCCTTTTCCGTTTCGAGCTGCTTTTTAATCATAGTTTCAACCTCATGAATGCTTTTCGGATCAGGCGGGAACCGATCCGACGGTGACTCCGAATCACGGCTGCAGGGCAGCCTTTCCACGCGCGGGGAACGAACGCCGCATGAGCGGCGGGGTTCCCGGCGAACAGCCTGCGGCAACAGGCAATGTCCACAAGACACCTCCGATGTTGTCATTGATAAAACGAAGCGGCGACGGAGCGCAGCCTCATGCAACGCTGAGTGAGAAGCCCTGAAAAGGGCACGGCAAGAGACGAACGGCGGTTAACGGCCGCGTTCGTGAGGAGAAAGGCGCAATCCGAAGAGGGTGCGCCGCGAGAAGGACGGGCGAAGGGAGAAAGCCCCGGCCATACGGAGACAGCCGAAAGGCGCAAGTAAAGACGCCGGGAGCTGGAATTCCCGAAAAAAACGGACAAGGGCACGCGAGACTCCGCCCGCATACGAATACGGAGAGAAGAAGGGCATGGAAACCTCCTGAGCCGCCGGGGGTGCGCCCCGGACTCGTCAGAAGGCCAGGAGAAGCACGCCGGCAGCGGTTGCTGTGGCACTATCAGTTGACGGGCAACTGTGACTACTGTCGGACGACATGCTTTTCCTCCTTGGCGAGATGTGGAAATGCCGCTTTCGCAGCTTCCGGGGCGATCCCTAAACAACTCTCCCGTTAAAGTCAACGCATGATATGCGATCGTACAGCTTCCAATACGGTATCCGCGGCGGCAAACGGGCTTTCCCGGGTTTTGGCGCGGAACAACGTGATTTCAATCATTGTCTTCCCCGAGCCCCGGCGTGTACGGGTAGGAAAAGGCCGCCGATTTCAAGGCGGCGCAAACCGCCGGAGGGGTCCCATGACCACAGCTACGGACACGTTCAGGCAGCATCTGCAAGAAACCCAAGCCATCCATTTCCTCCCCTACGTGGGGGACGGCTACGCCGACGCCAGCCCGCGTATCCTCATGATCGGCGAAGCCAACCACGGCACGGCGCCGGACGGAGCCGACAGAACGTACACTGACGGGGTCGTGCGCCGGGCGCTCCAAGACGCCGCCGAAGGCAACGGCAACCACTGGGTCCGCTACATCCGCAACATCTCCGCCATGCTCACCGGGAACGCTTACGGTGGGTCCAACGCGGTGTGGGATACCGTGGCTTACGGCGTATTCTTCCAGCACATGGAAACGGAAACGCACCGCAACCGGTCCCGCGCCACGCCTGAAGAAATCGCGCTCGGACGCGGGGCGTTCTTTGCCATGCTCGACGTCCTGAAGCCTGATTTCGTGATCGTCTGGGGCTTGACCTTATTCAAACAACACTGGCTGTCCCCCGAAAGCGGCATCACCATGCTTGCTCCCGGCCTCTGCGCATATGTCTTCACAGATCGCCCGGATGTCCGTATCTGGCACTGCCACCACCCGTCGAGGGATTTCAGCCATGTTTCCGAACACCAGAAATGGGAGGCCGTCCGGAAACTGCATATCCGCTGATACCCCTCCCGGCCTTATTCAGGTTTCCCTTACGCGTCCGGATGCGCCTCCCGGATGGGGCCCGGCCTTGTAAGCCCGGAGGCTTTGGGCTTATAAGGTGCCGTATGCGCCGCACGGACAATCCTTTGCGGAAAACGGCGCATCTTTTTCGGCATCCATTGCGAGGCGGGCCATGTCCATCCGGATCGATTTCTTGAGCTACGAGGGGGAACGCAACAACGAGCGGCACCCCCACGCGCAGTTTGTCCTGCCCATCGCCGGTGAACTGGAAATCTCCATCGGCGGCGCGGAAGGCAGGCTTACCCCCTCCTGCGCGGCGTTCGTCGCGCCCGGCGTCCCGCATTCGCAGCTGGCGACCGTCTCGAACGCCTTTCTTATCGTCAACTGCGATCTTGCCGAATGCGGCGTCCCTGCGGCGGAACAACTGGCGGAACAAATCTTTCTTCCCGTTTCCGAAGCCACCCGACACCTGATCGGGTTCGCGGAGCTGTCCAGAGACCGCTTTTCACAGCCGGGCACCACGCAATGCTGGATGCCCCTGCTCCTCAATTCCTTCCTTGAGCGCCCGGTATGCCGCCCTTCCCGGCTCGCCGTACTGGAAAGGCTGATCGATGCCCACCCCGGCGCGCCGTGGACTGTGGGCGAAATGGCCCGGCGCATCGGCATCAGCCCAAGCAGGCTGCACGCGCTGTCCCGCTCCGAATGGGGCCTCAGCCCGCAGGCATGGCTGGCGGAACGCCGTATCGGGCATGTGCGGAAATGGCTGGCGGAATCGGATCTGCCGATTGCGGATCTGGCGCTGCGGGCCGGGTACGCCGATCAAAGCGCGCTCACCCGCGCCATGCAGCGCCTGACCGGCCTGACGCCCGCCGCCTACCGGAGGCAAACGCGATTGGAACAAAAAAACAGGAGTCCGGAACAAGACTCCCGGACCCGCCCGTGATATTGTCCGTTCCGGCATGAGGACGAGGCGGCCGCTTCGCCCTCGGCAATCCCCATTGCACAAGGAGCGGACATGTCGGCCCTCAACGTCACCATCGATCCATCCATCAAGGGCGCGTGGCCCGAAGCGCGTCTGGGCTGCTTCATCTACACGGCGGACGTACGCGCCCGCGAAGACTCTCTCTGGACCTGCCTCGAAAACGAGGTTGCCCCGTACCTCAAAACCATGCTGGAGACCACGCCGCTGGCCCAGATCCCCAACCTCGCCGAATCCCGGAAGGCGTACAAGGCCTTCGGCAAGGACCCCGGACGCTTCCGCGTTTCGTCCGAATCGCTGTACCGCCGGGTGCGCCAGGGCAAGGCCCTCTACCAGATCAACAGCGTCGTGGACGCCAACAACCTTGTCTCGCTCGAAACGGGTTTCTCCCTCGGCTCTTACGATACGGCCCGCATCGGTGCGGACATCGTTTTCCGTCTGGGCAAGGCCGGGGAGGTGTATCCGGGCATCGGCAAGGACGACATCGCGCTCGAAAACATGCCCCTGCTCGCAGACGGGGAAGGCGCGTTCGGAAGCCCCACCAGCGACTCTACCCGCGCCATGATCACGCAGGAAACCCGCTCCTGCCTGACGGTCGTATTCTCCTTCTCCGCCAGATCCAAGCTTGAAGAAGCCCTTGCCCTGACCGTCAAGCGTTTCGGCCAGTATGCGAACCCCTCGCACGCGGAATCCTTCATCATAGAATAGCATTCAGGCCGGGGCGGAACGCAGCCAAGCCCCGCGCGGAACTGCCGACCCTCTGGAGGAAAACGTTTATGGCAAAGGATCCGAAACAGATGACGGGCTATCTGTATGTGCTCGCCGCCGCCGTCCTGTGGTCGCTCATCGGCCCTTTTTCCAAAATCTGCATGGAAGAAGGCCTTGCGCCGCTGGAGGTGGCCTTCTGGCGCGCCCTGCTCGGCGGCATCTGCTTTTTTGCCCAAACGGGCATCTGCGGCGGGGCGCGCATCCCTGTGAAGCACGCGCTGTTCTTCTGCCTTTTCGGTGTGTTGAGCATCAGCGTGTTTTTCAGTTCGCTGCAAATCTCCATCCAGCTGAGCGGAGCCGCCATGGCGATGGTGCTGTTGTATACGGCTCCCGCATGGGTGGCCGTATTCTCCCGCATCCTGTTCCATGAGAGCTTCTCCTCCCGTAAGGGCATCGCTCTGGGGTTGGCCCTCTTCGGAACGGCGCTGGTGTGCTTCTCCGGCGGAAGCCTGAACGCCGAGCCGTCCGTGCTCGGCATCGTCTGCGGGCTCATATCCGGCCTTTGCTACGCCTCGCATTTTCCCTTCTATGTCTGGTGGCAGCCCCGCTACTCCACCGCCACCCTGTACGCCTACATGCTGCTCGGAGGCGCGCTCGCCCTATTCCCCTTCGTGGATTTCGCCCCCACCCGCTCGTGGACGGCGTGGGCCAACCTGCTGGCCCTCGGCGTGGTCACGAACTATGGGGCCTACCTCGCCTACGGGCGGAGCCTCCAGAGCATCAATCAAGTCAAGGCCGCCATCATCGGGAACATCGAGCCCGTGCTGGCGACATTCTGGGTCTGGCTGTTCTGGAATGAAAACTTCTCCGCCTACGGGTGGGCGGGCAGCGCGCTGGTCATCTCGGCGGTATTCCTGCTGACGGCGGATCGAAGCTGATACGGTTCTTCCCGCGTTACGGCACACGGCATGTTCTTTGGACATGCCGTTTTTTTTTGCGTCCTCCCGTAACACGTTTTTTCAAAAATATATTTATGATTTCAATGTAATATGACATTTTATATCTACCATATCCCATTGAATAAACAAACAACATCTTTTCTTTGAACCAGATAGGAATGCAAACATTCAAGCACTGTAAATCATGAAAGTTGAGTGCACAATCTATAGTATGCCTTCTTTACGTTTGAGCAATCAATTTAGCTCTTTTCTTTATTTCATCATGCTGATTGCTTCCATATTGAAACTGTTTTATGAAAATTCTTATGTAACGCGATAGACGTCTTTTGCTGTTTATTCAAACAATGAAACATATACAGAATGGATTTTTTATCCAAAAAAATACTTTATCTTTATTCTTGACAAAGAAAATAGTTTCTGTATGAACTGAACCATCGCGCAATCGGTAGTTAATGCATTACATCCACAGATTGTTATATTATTCATTATCTATCCTGTGTGGTATTTCCGGCATACTGCGTTTCTTTAGTACACGCAACGTTCGCCGGATTTCCTTTTCGAGATAGTGCCTGTTCAGCAGTAATCCTCTGCATCAGGTTTTATCTATTGTTTAGAGGCTGCTTCAATAACAATCTTACAGTTGGAGGATGGAAGCATGAAACTCGGCACTCTTTTGAGCGCGTTTGCCTGTATGGCCCTGAGCATGGGGTTCGCCACCCCCGCCAAAGCGGAAGATCCCATCAAGATCGGCGTCTACATGCCTCTGACCGGACAGAACGCCTTCGCCGGGCAGCTTGAACTTGAAGGCATCCAGCTTGCGCACAAGATCACGCCCACCGTCCTCGGCCGCCCCGTCGAACTGGTCGTCGTCGACAACAAGTCCGACAAGGTCGAAGCCGCCAACGCCGTGAAGCGCCTTGCCGAGCGTGACAATGTGACGGCCATCATCGGTACGTATGCTTCCTCCCTCAGCCTCGCCGGAGGCGAAGTCGCCGAACGCGCCAAGGTGCCCGTCCTCGCCACTTCCAGCACCAACCCCCTCGTGACGCAGGGCAAGAAGTACTACTTCCGCGCCTGCTTCATCGACCCCTATCAGGGAGCTGCCGCCGCGGCCTACGCCTACAAGACCCTCGGCTACAAGAAGGCCGCCGTCCTCACCGACGTGGTCAGCGACTACGCCGTGGGCCTCTCCAACTTCTTCAAGAAGTCCTACAAGAAGCTCGGCGGCGAACTCGTTGCCGATATGAAGTACAGCTCCGGCGACCAGGACTTCACCGCCCAGCTCACCGAGCTCATCAGCAAGAAACCCGACATCGTCTTCATGCCCGCCTACTTCGCCGAAGGCGCCATCATCATGAAGCAGGCCCGCGAACTCGGCGCGACCTTCGTGCTCATGGGCGGCGACGCCATGGACAACCCCGACACCGTCAAGATCGCCGGCAAGGCCGCCGAAGGTTTCATGCAGACGGCGTTCCCCTATGACATGACCATGAAGGACATGAACGATCAGGCCAAGGCCTTCACGGAAGCGTGGAAGAAGAACTTCCCCAACAAGGACCCCAACGTGAACGCCACCCTCGGCTACACCTGCTACGACATGATCATCGACGCCCTCAAGCGTGCCGGAAAGGCCGACCGCGAAGCCGTCACCAAGGCTCTCGCCGAAACGAAGGGCCTCGCCACCCCTGTAGGAATCATGACCCTCAACGCGAACCATGATGCCGAAATCCCCGTCGGCATCCTCAAGTACGAGAACGGGAAGCGCATCTACCTCGGCGAAATCGTCCCCGAATAAGCCCCCCTGTCCATGGCGGTGGAGGAAAGTTCCGCTTTCCTCCCCGCCTTTTTTGCCGTCCCCGGCCTCATTCGGGAGGGTTCCTCCCAGGCGGAAGGATTTACGGATTCCAAGGATTTTCAACGAATAAGGCAGGCACTATGAGTCTGGACATGTTCTTCCAGCACTTCTTCAATGCCCTGACACTGGGTTCCCTGTATGGCCTCATCGCCA